>Ga0137415_10001247_pt1 | contig 25213 bp, 21 predicted proteins | sample CZODoug3_1_1_16f_FD_183082 | JGI IMG/M metagenome (GOLD analysis project Ga0137415, IMG submission 183082) | Vadose zone soil fungal communities from Angelo Coast Range Reserve, California, USA - CZODoug3_1_1_16fungal (Hybrid Assembly) | ecosystem: Environmental > Terrestrial > Soil > Vadose...
TTAAATCTTCGCTGACTGTTGCGAGCGCGCAACAATCGTGGCGCCACGGCAACCATCTCGCCGGAACAACCACCTCGAACGGGCCGGCTAAGTCCAGCTAGACTACCTTGACGTTGGCGGCCTTGAGCATCGGCCACCATTTCGCGATCTCGGCCTTCTGCCACGTGCCGAGCGCCTCCGGCGAGAGCCGATCCCTAGGCGGCATCTGCAATCCCAGGTTTTCCAGCTGCTTGCGCACGGCCGGGTCGTTCAAGGCATCTACCGCTGCGGCATTGAGTTTCGCCACGATGTCTTTCGGCGTGTTTTTCGGCACCCACAGGCCGGACCACAACGTCATGTGAAATCCGGCCAAGCCTGCCTCGTCGGTGGTCGGAATATCCGGCACCGATTCGACGCGTTTGGTGTCGGTGACGGCATAGGCGCGAATGGCGCCGGCACGCACCTGGCTGATGGAATTGGAGGTCTGATCGACGATGAGATCGATCTGCCCGGCAACCAGGTCGGTCATGGCCGGCGCCGTGCCGCGGTACGGCACGTATTGCAGCTTGATGCCGGTGACGCTCTCGAAATAAAGCGCGCCGATGTGGCTGCCGGAACCGGCGCCGGCGGTGCCGGCGGTGGCAGGGGTTGGCCTCGCCTTCAGCCAGGCCAGCAATTCTCCCAACGATTTGGCCGGGACCGCATTCTTGCTGACGATGATCATCGGATTGCTCGGCAGCAGCACCACCGGCTCCAGATCGGTCACGAGGTCGTAGCCGAGCTTGTAGATCACGCCATTGGCGACGTTGGTGCCGAGATGGCCGAAGCCCACGGTGTAGCCGTCAGGGGGCGAGCGCACCGTGCGTCCGACCCCGAGCGAACCGCCCGCGCCGGTTACGTTTTCGATCAGCAGCGGCTCGCCGAGCGTGACCTTCATGCGCTCGGCCATGATCCGCATCATCGCGTCGGACGGACCGCCGGCGGAAAACGGCACGATGATCGTAATGGGATGCGACGGGAATTTTTCCGCGAGCGCGTTGCCGTTTGGTATCAGCGCAATGAATGCGGCCAGAGCTGCTCTTCGCATCACACCCTCCAGCGCTGCCGCGCCATCCGAACGATGAATTAGAGCTTCGCGTAGTCAATCGGTTGATGCCGATCGAGCGTGCGCGTGACCGGCGGCAGCGGGTATTTAAGCCCTGTTGCGCAATTGAACAGCATTACCCGATCGTTTTTCGTCACGCGGCCATCGGCCAAACTCTGTTTGTAGGCGGCATAGGTTGCCGCTCCCTCCGGACACAGCAACAGGCCTTCTTCGCGCGCGACTTCGTTCAGCGCAGCGGAAATTTTCTCATCCGTCACCGCGATCGCAAAACCTTTGCTCTCACGCACCGCGCGCAGAATGAGAAAATCCCCGATGGCCTGTGGCACTCGGATGCCGGATGCGATGGTGTAAGCATCCTCCCAGCGCGGCGCGTGCTCGGTACCGTTCTCGAAGGCGCGCACCATCGGCGCGCAGCCTGCCGCCTGCACCGCCACCATCCGCGGCCGCTTGCTGCCGATGAACCCGATGGTCTCGAGTTCGGCGAACGCCTTCCACATCCCGATCAGGCCGGTGCCGCCGCCGGTCGGATAGAAGATCACGTCGGGCACTTCCCAGCCGAGCTGTTCGGCGAGTTCCAGCCCCATCGTCTTCTTGCCTTCGATCCGATACGGCTCCTTCAAGGTCGAAGTATCGAACCAGCCGGCCTTGGCTTTGCCCTCGCCGACGATCTTGCCGCAATCGTCGATCAGCCCGTTGACGCGGTAGACGGTCGCGCCCTGCAGCTCGATTTCGCTGACATTCACTTCCGGTGTATCGGCGGGACAGAAGATCGTGGTCTTAATGCCGCAGGAGGTCGCGTAGGCCGCGAGTGCTGCACCGGCATTGCCGTTGGTCGGCATCGCCATGTGCTTGATGCCGAGTGCCTTGCCCATCGACACCGCCATCACCAGGCCGCGTGCCTTGAACGAGCCGGTCGGCAGCCGCCCCTCGTCTTTGACGATGATCTCGCCGCCGTCGAGTTTTTTCGAAAGCTTCGGCAGCCGGATCAGCGGGGTCGTGACTTCGCCGAGGCTGACGATGTCCGCGGTTTTCCGCACCGGCAGCAGCTCGCGATAGCGCCACATGTCGGCGGGACGCGCTTTCAGCGCGTCCTTGGTCAGCGCCTTCTTCACGCCGGCGAGGTCGTAGCGCACCAACAGCGGCTTGCCGGCTTTGGAGAGATTGTGGATCTGGTCGGCAGGATAATGATCGCCTTCCATCGCGCATTCGAGATGGGTCACGAACGTCGGACGCTCGATCGTCAGATTGTCATTGTCTTTCACGGATTGGCGTCTTTCGTTTTTACATGTTCAGCACGCGGCCGTAGGCATCCAGCACCGCTTCCTTCATCATCTCGGACAGCGTCGGATGCGGGAACACGGTGTGCATCAATTCTTCTTCCGTGGTCTCCAGGTTCATCGCGACCACATAGCCTTGAATCAATTCCGTCACCTCGGCGCCGATCATATGGGCGCCGAGCAACTGGCCGGTCTTCTTGTCGAAGATCACCTTGACCAAACCCTGATCCTCGCCGAGCGCGATCGCCTTGCCGTTGCCGACGAACGGAAAACGTCCGACCCGGATCTCGCGGCCGCCCTCCTTCGCTCTTGCCTCGGTCAGACCGACGGAGGCGACTTGCGGGTTGCAATAGGTGCAGCCGGGGATCAGGTTCTTGTCCATGGCGTGCGGATGCAGGCCCTTGATGGCTTCGATGCACACCACGCCCTCATGTTCGGCCTTGTGCGCCAGCATCGGGGGACCTGCGACATCGCCGATGGCGTAGATGCCGGGGATATTGGTCTTGCCAAAAGCGTCGATCACGACGCAGCCGCGATCGGTTTTGACGCCGAGCTTCTCCAGTCCGAGATTTTCGATATTGCCGACCACGCCGACCGCGGAGATCACGCGCTCGAACTCGACGGTCTGCGGCGTCTTGCCGTCGTCGATGGTGGCGACCACGCTGTCGCTCTTCTTCTCGAGTTTTGTCACCTTGGTGCCAGAGAGGATCTTGATGCCCTGCTTCTCGAAGCGCTTGCGCGCTAACCCAGCGACCTCGGCGTCCTCGACGGGAAGTATCTGCGGCAGCACCTCGACCACGGTCACGTTAGATCCCATGGTGTGGAAGAACGAGGCGAACTCGATGCCGATCGCGCCGGAACCGACCACCAGTAGCGACTTCGGCATCTTGTCCGGCACCATCGCCTCGAAATAGGTCCAGACCAGCTTCTTGTCGGGCTCGAGCCCGGGCAGCACCCGCGGCCGCGCGCCGGTCGCGATGATGATATGCTTGGCTTCATAGGCGCCCTCGCCCAGCGCGCCCTTCGGCGCCTCGATCGCCGATTTCTTCACCGTGATCTTGCCCGGCGCGTCGATCGAGGCATCGCCCCAGATGATCTGCACCTTGTTCTTTTTCATCAGGAAGCCGACGCCGTCATTGAGGCGTTTCGACACCCCGCGCGAGCGCTGCACCACAGCCTTGGGATCGTAGGAAACGTTGTCGGCGGAGAGCCCGTAATCCTTGGCGTGCTGCATGTAGTGATAGATTTCGGCCGAGCGTAAGAGCGCCTTGGTCGGGATGCAGCCCCAGTTCAGACAGATGCCGCCGAGATAGGATTTTTCGACGATCGCGGTCTTGAAACCGAGCTGGGCGGCGCGGATCGCCGTGACATAGCCGCCGGGCCCGGAGCCGATGATGATGACGTCGAAGGATGTATCGGCCATGCTTTTACGCTCGTTGTCGTCGTGCGACCCAAAACGGTCTTCCCGTCATTGCGAGGAGCTCTTGCGACGAAGCAATCACCTTGTCGCCGGTCAGATGGATTGCTTCGCTGCGCTCGCAATGACGGCGTGCGTCATCGGATGGTCACACCATCATCATCACGGGGTTTTCGATCAGCATCTTGAACGCACCGATCAGTTCGGCGCCGAGCGCGCCGTCGACGGCGCGGTGGTCGCAGGACAAGGTCACGCTCATGATGTGGGCGGCTTCGATCTTGCCGGCCCTCACCACCGCACGCTCCTCGCTGGTGCCGACCGCCAGGATCGTCGCATGCGGCGGGTTGATCACGGCGGTGAAATCCTTGATGCCGTACATGCCGAGATTGGACACCGCCGTGGTGCCGCCCTGATATTCCTCGGGCTTGAGCTTTCGCGCCCGCGCGCGGGCCGCAAAATCCTTCATCTCGCCCGAGATCGTCGACAGCGACTTGGTCTCGGCCTTGCGGATGATCGGGGTGATCAGCCCGCCGGGCATCGCCACCGCAACGCCGATGTCGGAATGCTTGTGCTTGAGCATGCCGGCTTCGGTCCAGCTGACATTAGCATTGGGAATCCGCTGCAACGCGATCGCCATCGCCTTGATGACGAAATCATTCACCGACAGCTTGTAGAGTGGCTTCTTTTCCTTGTCTTTCGGCGCTGACGCATTGATCTCCTCGCGCGCGGCCAAGAGCTTGCCGATGTCGCAGTCCATCGTCAGATAGAAATGCGGCACGGTCTGTACTGAGGCCGTGAGCCTTTGCGCAATGGTGCGCCGCATGCCGTCATGCGGCACGATTTCGTAGGAGCCCGGTTCGAACAGCGCGAGGACCTGCTTGTCCGACATCGACGGCGCAATCGAAGACGCGGCTGACGGCGCCGCGGCCGGGGCCGGGGCCTTGAGGCCCTTGCCGGATTTCGCTTCCTCGACGTCGCGCGCGACGACACGTCCATGTGGACCGGTGCCATTGATACGGCCCAGTTCGATGCCGGCCTCTTTGGCAAGACGACGGGCCAAGGGTGAGGAGAAGATGCGGGCGTGGCCGTTGGTTTTCGTGGCCGGTGCGGCCGCCTGAGCCGCCGGCGCCAGAGCGGCCGCAGCTGCTGCGGGATTCGGCGCCGGCGCCGCAGCCGGTGCGGGTGCAGCGGCGGGTTTGGCGGCCGGCGCTGCAGCAGCCTTCGGCGCAGCTGCAGCCCCTGCGCCCGCCGCCTTGACGTCCTCGCCGTCGCCGGCCATCACCGCGATCACGTCATTGACCGGAACGTCCTGGGTGCCTTCGGGCACCAGGATTTTCGCAATGGTGCCCTCGTCGACCGCCTCGACCTCCATCGTCGCCTTGTCGGTCTCGATTTCCGCGATCACGTCGCCGGACTTGACCTTGTCGCCTTCCTTCTTGAGCCATTTTGCCAAATTGCCCTTTTCCATCGTGGGCGACAGCGCAGGCATCAGGATGTTGATCGGCATGCTGACCTCAAAAAGCTAACTCTTGTGTTGTTGTCTTCCATGCACAGGAAGGCCAACCAGAAACGTTTGGGCGTATCGCGCCCGATCGAAGGCGGTTCTCAATTCCCGATATCGCCCTGCCACAGTCGCTCATTGGCGGGACCGGACCGCCAATTTTTCATCATGTCGATCGACCGCTGGTCGGCCAGATCGATAAAGGGAATGCCTGATAGGGTCAGGATGTCCTTAGCTCCCGGAAACGTCACGGACTCCCCGATCACCAGCAGTGAGAGCTTGAACAACCCGATCGCGCCCGCGCACATCGAACACGGCGACAGCGTGGTGTACATCACGGTGTCGTGGAACGAGATCACCCCGGCATCGCGCAGGCAAGACATCTCGCCGTGCAGGATGACGTTCTTCTCCTGCACCCGGTTGTTATGCCCGCGTGCGATGATCTTGTTGTCACGCGTCAGCACGGCGCCGATCGGCAAGCCGCCTTGCGAGATCGAGAGCTCGGCCTCGGCAATGGCCTCGGCCATGAAATCGAAGTGATATTGTTCAATCGTCACGTTCAATGCCCTTGTTGCGACCGGACCGCGGTGTTGCCGAGGTCCGTCGGCCGCTCAATCTCGGCCTCGAACATGTCGACGATGCGCGCGAGCGCTTCGTCTTCGGTGTAGGCGCTCTCCTTGGCATAGGCGCGCGCGGCGTGGCGGGCGATGTCGACCAGCAGCAGGCCCCACATCTCCGGCTCCTCGAAGGCGCGTGTGAACGCGATCGATAGTCCGCCATCGACAACGAACGCGCGCAATATTTCAATGGCGTCATCGCGGGCCATCACGTCCGGAGGCAATGGCTGTTCCTTGGGACTGGCCATGCGTCACCGATAGGAAACGGCTTTGGCGGCCTCGACCACCTCGGCCACCGTGGGCAATGCGAGCTTTTCCAAATTCGCCGCGTAGGGCATCGGCACGTCCTTGCCGGACACCCGCTTAACCGGCGCATCGAGATAGTCGAAGGCGTGCTCCATGATGCGCGCGGCGATTTCGGCGCCGACGCCGCTCTGCTGCCAGCCCTCCTCCACCGTCACCGCCCGGCCGGTCTTCTTGACGGAAGCCACGATGGTCTCGGTATCCATCGGGCGCAGCGTGCGCAGGTCGATCACCTCGGCCTCGATGCCCTCCTTGGCGAGTTCGTCGGCGGCCTTCAGCGCATAGCTCATGCCGTTCGACCAGGAGATCAGGGTGACGTGGCTGCCGGTTCGCACGATCCGCGCCTTGCCGATCGGGATCACATAGTCATCCAGCTTCGGCACCTCGCCGGAATGGCCGTACAGCATTTCGTTTTCGAGGAAGATCACCGGATTGGGGTCGCGGATCGCGGCTTTCAGCAGACCCTTGTAATCGGCGGCCGAGAACGGTGCGATCACCTTGAGGCCCGGAACCTGCGAGTACCAGGCCGAGTAATCCTGGCTGTGCTGGGCGGCGACGCGGGAGGCGGCGCCGTTCGGACCGCGGAACACGATCGAGCAGCCCATCTGCCCACCCGACATATAGAGCGTCTTGGCCGCGGAGTTGATGATCTGGTCGATCGCCTGCATCGCGAAGTTGAAAGTCATGAATTCGACGATCGGCTTTAAGCCCGACATCGCCGCGCCGACGCCGATGCCGGCAAAGCCGTGTTCGGTGATCGGGGTATCGATCACGCGTCTGGCGCCGAATTCCTGCAGCAGGCCCTGACTGACCTTATAGGCGCCCTGATAATCCGCGACCTCTTCGCCCATCAGGAACACGTCGGCATCGCGCCGCATCTCCTCGGCCATCGCATCGCGCAGCGCGTCGCGGATGGTCATCGTCACCATCTCGGTGCCTTCAGGCACTTCCGGGTCGGGCTCGGCGACGGCCTTTGGCGCCGATGGCGCTTTCTTCTCTTCAGCGGATTTGGCCGGCGCCTCCGCCTTGGCATCAGCCGGCGGCGCGGACTCTGCGGCTTTCTCCGGCTTCGCCGGGCTTGCGGCCTTGCCGAGATCGGCGGCGCTCTCGCCATCGGCCAAAATGGTGGCGATCGGGGTATTGACGGCGACGTCGGCGGTGCCTTCCGGGATCAGGATCCTGCCGAGCGTGCCCTCATCGGTCGCCTCGACTTCCATGGTCGCCTTGTCGGTTTCGATCTCGGCGATGACGTCGCCCGACTTGATGGTCTCACCTTCCTTCTTCAGCCATTTGGCAAGGTTGCCCTTTTCCATGGTGGGCGACAGCGCAGGCATCAGGACTTGAATGGGCATATCGGCTCCCGAAATCACTCTTTAGTTTTGTTCTGCGCGGTTTGGATTCAGCGGTAGACATCGGTCCAAAGCTCGGACGGTTCAGGCTCCGGATCGTGCTGGGCGAAGTCTGCGGCCGCGTTGACGATCTCGCGCACCTCGGCGTCGATCGCCTTCAACTCCTGCTCGCTGACCTTGGCCGCCAATAGACGGTTGCGGACCTGCTCGATCGGATCCTGATCGTGGCGAACCTTTTCGACTTCCTCGCGGGTGCGGTATTTCGCCGGATCCGACATCGAGTGGCCGCGGTAACGGTAGGTCTGCATTTCCAGGATATAGGGGCCCTTGCCGTCGCGGCACCAGGCGACCGCCTCGTCGCCGGCGGCCTTCACGGCGCGGACATCCATGCCGTCGACCTGCTTGCCCGGGATGTTGAAGGAAATGCCGCGCTTGGAAAAATCGGTCTGCGCCGAGGACCGCGTCACTGAGGTGCCCATGGCGTAACGGTTGTTTTCGATGACGTAGATCACCGGCAGCTTCCACAGCTCGGCCATGTTGAAGCTCTCATAGACCTGCCCCTGGTTCGAGGCGCCGTCGCCGAAATAGGCCAGGCTGACGAAATCATTGCCGCGATAGCGGTTGGCGAAGGCCAATCCGGTGCCCAGCGACACCTGCGCGCCGACGATGCCGTGGCCGCCGAAAAAGTTCTTCTCCTTGCTGAACATGTGCATGGAGCCGCCCTTGCCCTTGGAATAGCCGCCGCGGCGTCCGGTGAGCTCGGCCATCACGCCCTTGGCCTCCATGCCGCAGGCCAGCATATGCCCGTGATCGCGGTATCCGGTTATGACCTGATCGCCCTTCTTGAGGGCCATCTGCATGCCGACGACGACAGCTTCCTGGCCGATATAGAGATGACAGAAGCCGCCGACCGCCCCCATGCCGTAGAGCTGGCCGGCCTTCTCCTCGAAGCGCCGGATCATCAGCATGTTGCGCAGCGCGGCCAGTTCCTGCTGTCTGGTGAATTCCGGAGGGGAGCTTGCCTTCTCCTGCCCTGTTTCCTTTGCGACGCTTTTCTCGACGCTTTTCTCGACGTTTTTCTTGGGTACGGCCATGGCAATTCCGGATGAGAGAAGACGATGAACCCTCTCTAACCCAACTCAAATCGCCGCGAAAGGATTGCGTGAGCTTCCCAAAATATTGCTATGCCGCACTGCAACGCAGCGCGACATTTTTGTGATCGAGACGGGCGATTTTTGAAATTTGCGCACGATCCGGAAAAGTGGGCACCGGTTTTCCGATCAGATCGTGCGTCCTTCGACGTAATCTAGTTCGGCTTGTTGATCCGGACCAGGTCGCGCGGATTGGCGTAATCGAGCTGGTAGCGTGCACGCTCATCGAGCATATCAGGATCGACGCGGTCGGACCGCAGCAGCGACACGCGCTGCTCGCCCTCAGTGCGCTCGCGCTTCAGCCGCGCCAATTCGGAAGTGAGCGCGACGATCTCCTGGTCGAGTTCCTGGCGCGCGTTGAGCCCGTATTTGCCGGTATAGGCGTTGACGCCGAAATAGCCGACCATCGCCGCCGCCATCGCATAGAGGGCGAGCCCGGTCAGGATCGATTTGAGTCGGGTGCGGGAGACCATGGCCGTCACCTTGGGACGGCCCGGTTAACGGTTTCCTAAGGCGGCGGAGCGCGCCCTTAGATTTGGGCGCGTATCGTTTTCGCAAAACCGGTATCCACTTTTGCGCAATACGCGCCTATTTGTTGTGCTTTTCGACGTGGGCCGCGAACGCGTCGAGGTACTGCTGCAACACCTTCTGCAGCGCCTCCTTGGTGAGTTCGCCCTTGTCGTCGAAGGCATCGCCGACGGCGTTCAGGTAGATTTCGGGCTGCCCCAGAATCGGGCCGGATATACCCGGCAGGATGTTCTGGAGATGCTTGGCCGCGCTGACGCCGCCGAGCGGCCCCGGCGAGTTGCTGACGATGCCGACAGGCTTGCCGAGGAACGAGCTCTTGCCATAGGGCCGCGATCCGACGTCGATGGCGTTCTTCAATACGCCGGGGATCGAGCGGTTGTATTCGGGCGTCACGAACAGCACGCCGTTCGACTTCTGCAGCTTTTCGCGGAACGCCACCCAATCGGCCGGGGGTGCGGCTTCGAGGTCCTGGTTGAAGAACGAAATGCCGTGCAAGGTGGTGACGTCGAGCTTCAGCGAGGCAGGCGCCAGCTTGGCCAGCGCATGCGCGATCTTGAGCGAAAAGCTCTCTTTGCGGAGGCTGCCGACGATCATGACGATGGTGTGGGTGGCCATTGGATTTCCTTATTTGGAGCTGGAGCGGCTGCGCTCAACATAAAACGCATCGGCAAAACGATGCAAGTGCATGAATCGTGCAATTTTGGAAACGCAGCGTTCGCGCGGATGATATATCGCCTGAACAGGCCGTCCTGCCCGGCGCAAATGTTTTTCCGCCGCCGGAGAACGTAAGCCCCGAACTCGCGGGGAGTGGCCGGTCGCCGTCAGCCCTTGTTCGGATTGATCAGGAACTTCTCGCCGGTGGCGCGCTTGCCGTAGACGGCGATATTGGAAAGCTCGAGCGCTTCCTGCAGCGAGACCACTCTCGTGTAGTGGCTGGCGAACGTGGTCTTGAGTTCAGCAACCACGCGCTGCCGCAGCTTTTGTCCGTCGGCCTGGCCGATCTTCATCAGGAACGGGAGTAGCAGCCAGCCGCCGACACCCCAGGCCATGCCGAAGGCGCGGTTCAATTCAACCGGGCGCGGGTCGAGGCTTCCATAGATGTAGACCTGCTTGTGCACCGATGAGCCGTAGCGGCTAAAGACCTTCGCGGTCTTGTTGATGGCGATCTCCATGCAGGTGAGGATTTGGCCCGCGAGCCTGCCGCCGCCGATGGCGTCGAACGCAATCGTCGCACCGGTCGCGACCAGCGCCTGGGTGAGATCGTCCATGAAATTAGGCGCGGTGGAATCGACCACGTGCTTGGCGCCGATCTTGTGCAGGATGTCGGCCTGCTCCTTGCTGCGCACGATGTTGACGAGACCGATGTCGTCCTTGAGGCAGATCTTGTTGAGCATCTGGCCGAGATTGGAGGCGGCTGCCGTATGCACCAGCGCCTTGTGCCCTTCGCGCCGCATGGTCTCGGTCATGCCGAGTGCGGTCAGCGGATTGACGAAACAGGAGGCGCCTTCGGCCGGCGTGATGCCCTCGGGCAGCGGCAGGCATTCGTTCACCTTCAGGGTGCGGTATTGCGCATACATCGCGCCGCCGATCATCGCGACCGTCTTGCCCATCAGCGCTTTCGCGGCGTCCGACGACCCGGTCTTGATGACGACGCCGGCGCCCTCGTTGCCAACCGGCATGGATTCATCGAGCCGCGCCGCCATGGCGCTCATCGCCGCTTCCGGCACCTTGGCGGTGATGACGGGAGAATCCTTCGTGCCAGTGACTTTCGCGGTCGACATGTCGGCGGGGCCGATCAACAGGCCAAGGTCGGAGGGATTGATCGGCGTGGCCTCGACGCGGACCACGACTTCATCGGGGCCGGGTTCAGGCGTTGGCACGTTTGCCAGCGATAGCTCGAGTTCGCCACTTTTTTTCAGCAGCGAACGCAGCTGCAGCCCGGTCTTGCCATCACTCATCGCACCCCTCCCGTTTTTGTCGTTGTTGTATCTGGCTACGCCGGGGACTTACGCAAGCGCCTTCAGCGCCGCCTTCCCGGCATATTTCGCCTGCGCACCCAATTGCTGCTCGATGCGCAGCAGCTGGTTGTACTTGGCGGTGCGGTCAGAGCGCGCCAGCGAACCGGTTTTGATTTGCCCGCAATTGGTGGCGACCGCGAGATCGGCGATGGTGGAATCCTCGGTCTCACCGGAACGATGCGACATCACCGCGGTATAGCCGGCCTTGTAGGCCATCTCGACCGCGGCAAGCGTCTCCGTCAGCGTGCCGATCTGGTTGACCTTGATCAGGATGGAATTGGCGCGGCCGTATCTGATGCCGTCGGCCAACCGCGTCACATTGGTGACGAACAGATCGTCGCCGACCAGCTGGCACTTGTTGCCGATCAGATCGGTCAATTGCTTCCAGCCGTCCATGTCGTCTTCGGACATGCCGTCCTCGATCGAGGCGATCGGATAGCGCGACGCCAGATCGGCGAGATATTTTGCCTGCTCCAAGATCGAGCGGGTCTTGTTCTCGCCGCCATAGACGTACGCGCCGTCCTTGAAGAATTCGGTGGAGGCGCAGTCGAGCCCGAGCATCACGTCGCTTCCCGCCTTGTAGCCGGCCTTGCCGATCGCGTTCATGACGAAGTCGAGCGCCGCATCCGCCGACGGCAGGTTCGGCGCAAAGCCGCCCTCGTCGCCGACATTGGTGTTATGGCCGGCCTTCTTCAGTTCGCCCCGCAGCGTGTGAAAGATTTCCGAACCGCAGCGCAGCGCTTCGGCAAAGCTGTTGGCGCCGACCGGCAGGATCATGAATTCCTGGAAGTCGATCGGATTGTCGGCATGCACGCCGCCATTGATGATGTTCATCATCGGCACCGGCAGCGTTCGCGCCGAGGTGCCGCCGACGTAACGATAGAGCGGCATGTCGAAGGATTCCGCGGCCGCCTTGGCGCAGGCGAGCGACACGCCCAAAATGGCGTTGGCCCCCAGCCGGCTCTTGTTCGGCGTGCCGTCGAGATCGATCATGATCTGGTCGATCTGGACCTGCTCCTCGACCGCGTGGTCGCTCAGCGCCTCGAAAATCTCGCCGTTGACGGCTTCGACCGCCTTCTGCACGCCCTTGCCGAGATAGCGCGCCTTGTCGCCGTCGCGCAGTTCAACCGCCTCATGGGCGCCGGTGGAAGCGCCCGAGGGCACCGCGGCGCGGCCGATCGAGCCGTCCTCCAGCACCACATCGACCTCGACCGTGGGATTGCCGCGGCTGTCCAGGATTTCGCGGCCGATGATGTCGACAATGGCGGTCATGAGAACCTCATTTCAGGAGATTGCCGGGAACGGTTGGCGGTGCTTCTACCGCAACGCATCGAAGCAGAAAAGGCCGGGTGACGGCGGCGGGATGATTGGCTAAGACGACAAAACGGAGGCGCCCTAAATGTCGAAAAAGCCCAGCAAATCCCAGATCCCGCCCGGCCTGCAGCTCGGCCGCGCCGTGGAATGGCCCGATGCGCCCGAGAAGGCCAAACTCGACCGCGTGCCCAATCCGCAAGCAGGCACCGATTATGTGGTGCGGTTCACCGCGCCGGAGTTCACCTCGCTCTGCCCGGTCACGGGACAGCCGGATTTCGCCCATCTGGTGATCGACTTTGTCCCCGGCGGCTGGCTGCTGGAGTCCAAATCGTTGAAGCTTTTTATCGCGAGCTTTCGCAACCATGGCGCATTCCACGAGGATTGCACGGTCATGATCGGCAAGCGGATCGCGGACGAAATCAAGCCGAAATACTTACGCATTGGCGGCTACTGGTATCCGCGCGGCGGCATCCCGATCGACGTATTCTGGCAAACCGGCAAATTACCCAAGGGCATGTGGGTGCCGGATCAGGGCGTCGCGCCCTATCGCGGCCGGGGCTGATCCTGCTGGCCGCGCACCTCGACGACAAGTTCTGGACGACAAGTTCTGCCGGCGCCTTTGGCGGTCACAGTCGATACGCGTCGACAGCAGCATGGGCGTTTGCGCCGAAGCTCGCCACCCCTAAGCTCATTAGCGCGGACCACAATGGCGGGAGGCGACTGCAGGGCAAATGATGCGCATCCGATGGACGCAAAGAAGAAACAGATGCCGAGCGTGCCGGCTGCGCGATCCGGCTCGGAAGACGACATCAGGCGCGATGCGTGGCGGATTCGCGTGCTTGTCAACGTAACATAGCGGTGCTTTGTCAGAGCTACCCCTGCGGCGAACACCACTAGATCAATGGCAGCGACGAGGCCATCGAGAATGCCGGGTCGGGATCGGACCCGCTCGAGCCGCTATCCCGGGTCTGCAAGAAAACGACCGCCAACGGCGTCATCATGAGGACGATTACGGCTTGAACGCCGCCAGCGATCAAACCGGCCTGAAAGAGCAGAAGTCGTTCCCGGATCCTCAAGTGGACGTGACGCTTTTGGCGGTTCGATCGAGCAGGGAAAGAAGGCCCCGCAAGATCGTAGCAGGCGGCGGCGGGCAACCGGGAATATGAAGATCGACGGGAACGACTTGCGAGGCCCCACCGACCACCGCATAGCTGCCGGCAAAACATCCGCCATCGCGGGCGCAATCTCCGACAGCAACGACCCACTTCGGATTAGGCATCGCGTCGTAGGTCCGCTCCACCGCCTCGCGCATATTTTTGGTCACGGGCCCCGTGATCATCAGAACGTCGGCGTGGCGCGGCGAGGCCACGAACCGGATCCCGAAGCGCTCGACGTCGTAGTAAGCATTGTTCAGTGCATGAATTTCGAGCTCGCAAGCGTTACATGACCCGGCATCGACTTCGCGGATCGAGAGGCTCCTCCCAAGGCGTCGCCTTGCGGCGCGCTGGAAAGCAGCCGCGAGTTCTTCGACAGCGGCCTCGTCCGCATCGGGACCCTGTTCCGTGAGCGGCGGTCGGAAAAAACCTTGAAAGAGAAGTTTACGCATCGTCTCCTCCTACAAGTCGTGCCCGGAATAGGAACAGTTGAACGATTTGTTGCAGAGCGGGAAGTCGGCGACGATGTTGTCCTCGATGGCCGCTTCGAGCAGCGGCCACTGGAACCAGGATGGATCGCGAAGATGGCAGCGGTCCACCCGATCGCCGTCCAGCCGGAGCCAGACCATGATGTCGCCCCTGAAGCCTTCGACCAGCGCCATTCCCTCTCGCGGTCCCGCCTCGGAGCCGACCAGCACTCTCACCGGGCCGCGGGGAAGCCGGTCCAGGATCTGGTTTGTCAAGGCAAGACTCTGCTCTACTTCCCGAATCCTGATCCAGACGCGGGCGTTCACGTCGCCCTCGACGAGCACCGGTACCTCGAAGCGCAAATCGTTATACGGCGGATAACCCGGGACCCGGCGGGCATCGAACGCCCGCCCGGACGCGCGGCCGACATAGCCTCCCGCAGCGTATTGTTTTGCCAGAGCTGCGGTGACGATGCCGGTGCCGACGGTACGATCCTGAAGCGAGGCAGTATTATCGTAAAGTTCGATCAATGCAGGAAAACGAGCGTGGACTTTATCGAGCACCGCACGGATGGCTGCTCGCCCCTTCTCGTCGAGGTCACGACCGATTCCGCCGGGAACGATGACGTCTCTCATCAGGCGATGACCGAAGGCTATGTTCGCTGCGCGGAGAACATCCTCACGCAACACGTTACAGTGGGCCTGCATCAAGCCGAACGACGCGTCGTTGCAGATCGCGCCGATGTCGCCCAGGTGATTGGCAAGCCGCTCAAGCTCCGCCAGCAGCGCACGTAGCCAGACCGCGCGATCCGGCACGACAAGCTGCAGCGCTGCCTCAGCGGCCTTCGAAAACGCGTAAGCATAGGCGACGGTGCTGTCGCCCGATGCGCGTCCGGCCAGTTGCGCGGCGCGCTCGACACTGGCCCCTCGCATCAGCCCCTCAATGCCCTTGTGGGTATATCCCAGCCGCTGCTCCAGCCTGACCACGGTCTCCCCGCTGGCGGCAAACCGGAAATGTCCGGGCTCAATGATGCCCGCATGCACCGGACCGACCGCAATCTGGTGCAGGCCATCACCTTCCACCGGCAGGAAACGGTAGGGCGCCGCTTTGGTCAGCGCGTCGATTCGATCTCCCAGCGGGAAGCGTACACCCCAACGGTTGTGATCGAGCCAGGAACGGGTGTCGGGCAAGCCTTGCGCGGATAGTCCGAACAAATCGTTGACCGCGCGCTCCAGCCGAAGCGCCGGCGGGTGGTGCTTGCTGACTGAGGGATAGACGCGATCGGGGCAATCCACGCTGACGACCACGATTTCCATGGCATCCCGGTCGATAATCGCCATGTGCACCGTCGTGGGTTCACCCCAAAGGCCAAGCAGGCTCCAGCGTCCCCGTGCCAGTTCATTCGCCGCGACATTCCAGAGGTGCGCATCGACCACGACGCGCGGCCATGGATTATGTTGCCGGATCTTGCGGCCTTCCAGCATCAGATCGATCAGCGATGGCATATCCCGTTCATCCCTAACTATCCAAGAAGACGCGCGACATGTTGGAACCAGACGACGAGCGGCGCGGGAAGATAGATTCCCGCACCCAGAACCAGTGCGAAATGCGCAAACATCGGCACGTAGGAAGCTTCCGCCGATGCCGTGCTGCCGCGCGGTTCGCCGAACGCGACGCTTGTCAGGCGCAAGGTCAATGCGCCAAAGGCAAGTAGAAGCCCGAACACCAGCACGATCGCCAGCAACGGCTGCCGCGCAAAGGTCGAGCTCACGACCAGAAACTCGCTCATGAAGATGCCGAGCGGCGGCAATCCGGCGATGGCGACGACGCCGACCACAAAACCCCAGCCAAGCACCGGATGGGTCACCGTCAGGCCCCGAATCCTGTTGATCCGCTGCGTGCCCTTGATCTGCGCGATATGGCCGACGGCATAGAAGATCGCCGACTTGGTCAGGCTGTGCATCACCATGTGCAGCAGCCCGGCAAAATTGGCGAGCGGGCCACCCATTCCGAACGCAAAGACGATGATGCCCATGTGCTCGATCGAGGAGTAGGCGAACAGCCGTTTGATGTCGCGCCGGCGGTAGAGCATGAACGCCGCGAAGACCAGCGAGACGAGGCCCATCGTCACCATCAGCGGGCCGGGAGCGATCGCGTTAGGATTTGCGGCAAGCAATATCTTGAAGCGCAGCAGCGCGTAGAGCGCGACATTCAGGAGCAGGCCCGAGAGCACGGCCGATATCGGGGTCGGACCTTCGGCGTGGGCGTCGGGCAGCCAGGCGTGCAGCGGCGCTAGGCCGACCTTGGTTCCGTAACCAAGAAACAGGAATATGAATGCGACATTGAGCAGCGCGGGATCGAAGGCCGCCGCATGCCGGATCAACAGCGTCCAGACCATGCCGTCCTGGCCTTCGCCTACGATCGGCCGTGCCGCCATGTAGACGAGGATCGTGCCGAACAGCGCGAAGGCAATTCCGACGCTGCCCAGGATGAAGTATTTCCACGCCGCCTCCAGGGCGGCGTGGGTGCGATAGATCCCGACCATCAGCACCGTGGTCAGCGTCGCGATTTCCACCGCGACCCACATCAGACCGATATTGTTCGACACGAAAGCGAGGTTCATGCCGAACATCATGGTCTGGAACATGGCGTGGTAGAAACGCAGATATACCGGCGTCAACCGGCCGGTCTCGAGTTCATGGGCGATGTAGCTCGCGCTGAAGATGCTGGTGGTGAAGCCAACGAAGGTGTTGAGCACGATGAAGACGATGTTGAGGTCGTCGACCAGCACATACGGCCCCGGCTCTGGACGCTCGACCAGGAACAACGAGAGCGCCGAAAGAAATGTCCACAAACTCGCGACCACGTTCAAACGCGCGGTGACCCGGTAGCCGGGCAGCGCGGCCAGCAGCGCAGCCGAGCCGATTGGAATCAGCAGGACGGCCGCCACCGCATCGAAGGAAGGCGAACTCATCGGTGCTCGCCCCGGTAGTCGTCGAGCGCGGAGACATCGACGGAATCGAAGCGTTCACGGATGCGGAACAGGAAGATACCGATCACGATGAAGGCGATCAGGATCGAGAAGGCAACGCTGATCTCGACCACGAGCGGCATGCCTTTGGCGCCGGTGGCCGCCAGCACCAGCCCGTTCTCGAGCGACATGAATCCCACGACCTGACTGACGGCATTGCGCCGCGTCACCATGACCAGAAGTCCGAGCAGTACGACCGACAGGGCGAAGGCGAGATCCTCGCGCGCCAGCGGATCCGCCTCGGCGGTGACCCGCAGCATCAGGACCATGGAGAGGGCGACCAATGCCATCCCGGCCAGCATGGTCGGGCCGATGCCCACGGCCGACTCGATGTCGCGATGAATGCCAAGCTGCTTGACGATGCGATGCAGCGCCACCGGAATGACGATCGCCTTGAAGACGAGGGCGATGGCCGCCGTGATATAGAGATGGGGCGCGTGCTGGACAAAGGCCTGCCAGGCGACCGAAAGCGCAAGCACCACGGCATGGAACGCAAAGACATTGAGCAGCGAATAAAGCCGGTCCTGATACAGCATCATGAAGCTGATCAGGACGAGCCCGCCGGCGAGCGTATGGGAGACGTCGAAGGAGAGGCTGTGCATCTGCATCAGAAACTCCTCGACACGAACAGCAGCAGCGTTCCAAGCAGGCCGAGCATCAGCGCCGCACCGAGAAACTGTGGGATGCGAAAAACCCTCATCTTCGCCGTCGCCGTCTCGAACAGCGCCAACAGGAATCCGGCAACCGCGAGCTTGACGATATAGGCGCCGGCGCCGACGGCGTATGCCAAAGGGCCGGTGCCGAACAGGGCGATCTTCCAGGGCACGAACACGCAGGCGATCAGCGAGATATAAAGCAGGAGCTTGAGAAACGCGCCGAATTCGATCATCGCGAGATGACGTCCCGAATATTCAAGAACCATCGCCTCATGCACCATGGTGAGTTCGAGATGCGTGGCCGGGTTGTCGATCGGGATTCGCGCGTTCTCGGCGAGCGCCACCATGATAAGCGCGATCAGCGCCATTCCCAGCGACACCCGCAATCCGACATAGGACGAGGCCAGAAAATTGGCGACCGTCGAAAGCTGGGTCGAGCCGGCAACCAGCGCCATGCAAAACACGATCAGGAGCATCGCCGGCTCCGCCAACGCGGCGATCATGACTTCGCGGCTGGAACCGATGCCGCCAAAACTGGTGCCGACGTCCATCCCCGCGAGCGCCAGAAAGAAGCGCGCGCTTCCCAACAGCGCGACAATGGCAATCAGGTCCGCCGTCCAATTGAACAGCAGGCCGGTCGCAAACGTCGGCACCAGCGCTGCGGCAACCCAGATCGCGGCAAAGGTTACGTAGGGCGTCACGCGGAACAGCCACGAGGCGTTGTCGGCCAGCACCACCTCCTTGCGGAGCAACCGCAGCAGATCGCGATACGGCTGAAAGATTGACGCGCCCTGGCGCCGTACCAGCCGGGCCTTGATCTTGCGCACGAATCCGGTCAACAGCGGCGCAAGCAACAGCACCAGCAGCATCTGAACGCCCTGCACCGCGATGTCTGACATCACGACCATATCGCGAGCACCAGCAGCAGCGCGACGAGGGTGGCAAAGACGAGACTGAGATAGCGCCGGATGGTCAGGAACTGCAGACGGTTGAGCCGTTCGGAAGACCAGCCAACCGCGACGGCGGTCGGCTGATACATTCGCTCCCAGACCAGATCGTGCAGTTCGATCCTAAGCCGTGCAGCCCCGATATCTCCAGGAGGCGGCATCTCGACGTGATCGCGGGCGTGGAACGCGAGCGTGCCGAACACGCGGCGGATCGGTTGAGCGAAACTCTCGCCCGAATACTGCGCCGCGGGAGTAGGATCCGAGAAGCCGCAGCCCCAGGCCGGTCCGCGCCGCAACGCGTGAGAAGCGAAGCGATGAATAAAGAAGACCGCAAGTGAGGCGGAGATCGTGATGAATACCAACACCAGAAATCCGTTGTAGGAGCTGCGGCTCTCCGCAATCGGCGCGATCGAAAGCCAGGCTTCGTTGGCCTGGATCGGCATGCGGCCACCGAGGATCTGAAGCGTAATCGGCGAAAGCGCGTCGATCACCAGCCCCGGAAGGATTCCGGCGAGCAAACAAAGCACGGCAAGGATGAACATCGCAGCAATTGAGTAGCGGTCGACTTCGTCAGCGGTTTCCGCCGCCGCGCTGCGCGGCCGTCCGAGAAAGGTTACGCCGTATGCCTTGACGAAACACGCCGCCGCCAGCGCCGCCGCGAGAGCCAGCATCGCCCCAACCGCAGGCACCATGATCTTCAGCGCCCATTGCGGCAGGTCCGGACTTTGCAGCACGGCCTGGAACATCAACCATTCCGAGACGAAGCCGTTGAACGGCGGCAGCGCCGAGATCGCGACGCAGCCGACAAGAACGGCAAAGCTCGTCATCGGCATGCGGTGAATGAGGCCGCCCAACTTGTCCATGTCGCGCTCGCGGGTCGACGTCAGCACGGCGCCGGCGCCGAAGAACAGCAGGCTCTTGAACAACGAGTGGTTGAGGACATGAAACAGCGCCGCGGTAAAGGCGAGCGCCGCCGCCAGCTTCATGCCATTGGCCTGAAACCCCAGTGCAAGGCCGAGGCTGACGAAGATGATGCCGACGTTTTCTATCGTGCTGTAGGCAAGCAGGCGCTTCAGGTCCTGCTCCATCATCGCGTAGAGAATTCCCATGACGGCAGTGATGCCGCCGAGAAAGAGGACGACCACACTCGCCCACCAGGCAGGTTGCCCCAATAGATCGAAGACGACGCGGATGAAGCCGTAGATCGCGACCTTGGTCATGACGCCGCTCATCAGCGCCGAAACGTGGCTCGGAGCCGCCGGATGCGCGAGCGGCAGCCATACGTGCAAGGGCACAAGGCCAGCTTTCGAGCCGGCACCGAGCAACATCAGGATCAGCACCAATCCCGCCGCATACGGCGTATGTTGCGCGGTACGGATGGCCGCAAATCCGTAATCGCCCGCCGGTCCCGCGAGTAAGCCGAAGGCTAGCAGCAATGCCAGCGTGCCGAAGCTTGCCATGACGAGATAGACGTAGCCGGCCTTAGCGTTGCCCGCTTCCCGGTGATGCGCCATGACCAGCGCCCAGGACGCCAGCGACATGAACTCCCAGCAGAGCAGATAGGAAAACGCGTCGTCTGCGAGGACCACCAAGTTCATGCCTGCCAGAAACGCAGGAAAGAAAGGCAGCACCCGGTGCGGCGCGGATTCGTGACGACCGTAACCGAGGCCGTACAGGCTCGCGATCGCTCCGCCGAAATTGACGACGATGAGGAAGAATGAGGCCAGACTATCCAGGCGGAAATGAGCGCCGAGCCATGGCAGTCCGATCGGCAGGATGACTGCGGATGCTTCCGGCCCACCCCTGACCAGCCAACTCATCGAGGCCGCCGTCGCGACCACGGAAACCGCCATCGTCAAGCCGTAGATGACATCGGAGGCCCGCTTTGAGCGGCTCAAAACGATCGCCACCGCGGCGAGCGTCAGCAGCGCCGCGACGCACGACATTTGTAAGGCGGCCGCCGAGATCATTCGGGCATCTGACCTCCCTCACGCAGCGCCTTGTCGTCGGAACGGTCGCCAATCAGGGCCCTGTCTTTCAGGCGTACCCCCCGGCCCTGCCCGGTGCTTGCGGCGCCCTCGTTGATCAGTTCGATCCCCGCTTTATCGAGTGCCGTTATCAACTTCATGAGCGAATCGACGTTGCCGCGAACCACGGTTTCGCTCGCTTCCATTCGCTGAATCGTGGGAACAGAAAGCCCCGACAGGTCCGCAAGCTGCCGTTGATCAATTCCCAACAGGCCCCTGGCTGCCCGCAATTGCCCTGAAGTGATCATCGGCCCGGCCGCCTGCATGCTTCTCAGCAAATACCCGGAATCATCGTTACATCCTAAGTAGTGATATAATTAAGTCAATAACTGATATCTCAGATATCTTCTGGAGCGACCTGATCTCCAGTGACCAACGGTGCGTCGGCGCTAACCAGGCGTCGATGCTCCAGAGCTGAACCGCGATAGGGCGGCCCGCCCTATCGCGGCCGGGAATCATGCTGCCCCCAGACAAGGGTGCGATCACAGCCAAGATTGGCAATCAAAGCTCGCGCCCGGGGGCCGCAGAATTGCCACTCCCGACGTTTCCGTCAGCGCTTGCACAGCCCGCTTTTGAGTTCCCAGCCGTCGCCCTTACGGGCCACGGCAACGATATCGAAGTACAGGCGCTCGGTGGAATCGCCCTTCGAAATGAAAGTGGTTTCGCAAAGGAATCCGTTGCTGCTGGCGTCGTGGCATTTCGCTTCCAGCACCTGCAGCCCCACGTCATGCAGCTTGCTGCCTGCGGACGCTTCACGTTCGTAGGCGGACTGAATGACCGCGACGTCAGGTACCGAATTGCAGGACATCGCGGCTAGCCCGCACATCCATCCGACGACCTGCCACATGGTCGCTCCCGTCGTTACGCCAAGTGCTGATTACTGCACCGCAGGTGTAGTGATGCTTCTAGCGGGCTTGCCTGAAGCTTGCCGTCACAAGATGTTGTGGCAGATCGTGCTGTGCTTGCCTTCTATGATATCGACACGGGGAATGAGGCGAAACACTTAGGGAGGCGACCATGGTGGGAATGCTTGCGCCCAGGATTCGGACGCGTTTGACCTTTGCGTTGAGCTGCTTCGGAAGCCTGTTTCTAGGAATTTCACCGGCCTCGGCCGGAAGCTTTGTCGAACCGTCCGTGCTCTCCAGCAGCAACGGGGTTCTCGACATTCTCATGATCGCCAAGCCGCAACCGGTCCCCTCGATCGTTTTCACTCCGCCCGGCGGCGCCGCCATGAATCCTACTGGCTGGGTCTATGAAATCTGCCCTCGCCCCGCCAGCGGGCTGACCTGCCCGCAGGGCGGCAACTCAACGGTCTCAGATTACGGCGGAACCCGTCTTGCCTTGAAAAAGGGCGACACGTTGAAGATCCGTCTTGTCAACAAGCTGCCGAAGATGGACCCGTTGAAAGTTAGGCACGTCAACGATCCCGGCGATGCCAATATCTTCCTCAACCCGACCAACATCCACACCCACGGCCTGCTGACGCCGGCACGCGCGGCCACCGTGGGCAACCCGACATTCGGCGATTTCATTTTCGTGTCGGTTTTCAATTCGACCAACGGCATTCCGGTGCCGCAATCGACCCATCAGCATGGTCCGATCGTGATGGATACGACCGACTACGTGATCCCCATTCCGGCCAATCATCCGTCGGGGCTCTTCTGGCTGCATCCGCATGTCCACGGCATCGCGCTCAATCAGGTTGTGCAAGGGTTGGCCGCGATCATCACGATCGGAAATGTCGGCGATTATGCACTTGGTGACGCCGTCAAGACGCCATTTCCGGCCGCGAATATCCGGCATCTCACCCTCAAGGATATGCAGGTTCTTGCGGCAGGCACGATCAAATTCGACCCCAGCGGACCGCAGCCGGTCGTCAACGGCGAGGTGTTGAACCAGCAGGATCCCCGTTTCTGCACGCAATTCCGTGCCTCCGGGGAAGTACGCCACGGCTCTTGCCCCGGTGTGGACAACACTGGACCCGGCCCCTTTGGAGAACCCGGCGGCAGCTACTACGTCGGCAGCCAGTGGTACTTCACCATCAGCGGACAGCAGTATCCGACGATACGCCTGACCGATCCGGACGGCGAGATTTGGCGGCTCACCAATGCCTCCAGCGACGTCAGCTACGATCTGAATCTGACTAACGACGCCAACCAACAGCCCATGATCATGCAGCTTCTGGCGATCGACGGGGTCAGCATCCATCTGCCCCAGGACACCCCGCCGAACTCGATGGTCACGTTGGCCGGAGGGCGATTCCACGTGGTGCCGTGTCCTCTTGCTACCGGCAACCTGTCGTCGTTTCCGGTTTGCACCGACGAATTCGTCATGATGCCAAGCGCGCGCGCGGAGATCTGGGTGAGCTATCGCAACTCGAATGGCCAGTTGACGTTACCGCCCCCGAACGCTACGGCCACATTCAGGACCGTCGGCCTCTCCATGGGCACCGGCGACCAATGGCCTGAAGTCGATCTGGCCAAAGTGGAATTCGCGCAAAACGGCACCCGCCAATACACCGCCGCCGCCCTCGACATCAACGGCGAAGCTTCGTCGTCGCAGCAGGGTAAAGGCATCTTCGCCCAAAGGGTGCCGGGTGCCACAGCGACGCCCCTCCCGGCGGGATGCGGCGCGCTCGCGCCGGGACATCGTCGCCGGATCTTCCTCGGCTTGGCCAGTTTTGAGGCCAACAACCTCTTCGGGATGGGCTACGAAGAAGTCGACCAAAACGGTAACGTGGTGCCGGGCTCACAAAAGCCGTCAGCCGATGCGTTGGAGCAATTCGATCCGACGCATAATGTGATCTGCCTGCCGCTGGGACCGGGCCAGATGCCGGTGCACGAGACGTGGGAAATCGTGACGTTGTCGCTTTATAACCATAACTTCCACACCCATCAGGCGCGCTTCCAGCTCGAGGGGCCCAATGGGCCCAACCCGTCCGGCCTGATCCAGGACAACATCCCGCTCGGCGTCGCCACGCCTTATTCTAACCCCGTGTTCGGTGTTTGCACCATCGCTCAGTGGCGCAGCGGCTTCAACGGCGGCTGCGTCTCGACGCCGGTGGTTGTCGACGTTCCGTTCTCGCAACTGGGCGAGTTCGCCTATCACTGCCACCTTCTCAGACACGAGGACGGTGGCATGATGGCGAAGATTCAGGTGGTCGCGGCGCCGTACTGAGTATTGAAAGTTGGTGTTATTCCACTGCGTGGTTCAGACCACGCAGTGCCCCTTCGGCGAGCGGCGCAACGCGTCGCTCGCCGTTTCATTGAGAGAAACACCCGCAACGGCGGAACGCGCCTCGGCGCATCCGCATGGCGCCCAAAGCCACCGCCCGCATAGTGACGAACTGACGCAAATTCATTCCGGGTTCAATGACAGTGGCATCCTTCGGACGTGTGATTTCGGTGCGCGGATCGCTCGCCCGTGTCGGACTTCTGGCAACGAGCCAGATGGGAATATCGGCGCGGCGTGGATTACCGGAACCAGTCCTTATTGCTGGACAATCTGCGAGCCTGAAATGCGCGTCGATCCGGCCGGAACCCTAGCGTTTACAAAGGCCGCTCTTCAGAACCCAACCGTTATCCGTTCGGGCGACGGCGACGATATCGAAATACAGGCGTTCGGTCGGATCGGTCTTCGATATGAAGGTGGTTTCGCAAAGGAACCCATTGGTGCTGGCGTCGTGGCACTTCGCTTCCAGAACCTGCAGCCCCTTGTCATGCAGTTTGCTGCCTGCCGACGCTTCACGTTCGTAGGCGGACTGAATGACCGCCACGTCAGGCACCGCATTGCAGGACATCGCGGCCAGCCCGCAGATCCATCCGACGACCTGCCACATGTCGCTCCCCGTCGTTACACCAGCACTGACTACTGCACTGCAGGCATATCAGGCGCGGCGGCTTTCTGGTTCAGCCGATGAGAAATATTTTCTTGGCCAAAAAAATATAACCTACACAATTTTAGCGTTTAGAATGGTTCCACGGCAGTCAAGCCGCAATTCGTTTTCTTCGCGATCATTTCGTGCGACGGCTAACCGCACCAACACAAAGACGGAGGCGCCCGTGTCGAGCAAATATGCCGCGCGTGAATTCTCGATGCGTCAATGGATCTCCGCAGCCGGCCTGATCGCCGCCGCGTGGGCCGGTGCCGGAACGGCTAGAGCTGATGCGCTGCTCGATCCCCCGGTGTTCGCAAGCCAGAACGGCGTGTTGGACATCATGATGGTGGCGATGCCGCAACCGATAGCGGGCATTTCGTTTACGCCACCGTCGAGCTCCGCGATCATCCATCCGACCGGGTGGGTCTATCAGGTCTGTCCGCGTCCGCCCTCCGGACTGAGCTGCCCGTCGAACAGCCGCACGGTACAGCCCT
>Ga0137415_10001250_pt1 | contig 25194 bp, 24 predicted proteins | sample CZODoug3_1_1_16f_FD_183082 | JGI IMG/M metagenome (GOLD analysis project Ga0137415, IMG submission 183082) | Vadose zone soil fungal communities from Angelo Coast Range Reserve, California, USA - CZODoug3_1_1_16fungal (Hybrid Assembly) | ecosystem: Environmental > Terrestrial > Soil > Vadose...
AGGCACAGTAGGCTGCAGCGAACCCACCATAGGAGTGACCCACCAAATGAACGGACGAAAATCCCAATTGCTCTATCAAACCGACGAGATCCGAAGAATTATTTTCGACGGTACTCTTCGAGTAGTCCATCTCATTACGATTCGGCTGAGCGAGACGTCTGCTGTAAGCAATTACGTGATACTTGCTTGAGAAAGGCCCAATCTGGCCAGTCCATGCACGATAGTCGGTTGGTATTCCATGGACAAGAATTACAGGCTCGCCTTCGCCAGCTTCCACGTAGGCTAGCTTCACTTGGCCAACATCCACATTCTGAAGGGACATTTCTCTCAACGATCCTACCTCCGACTCGCAGGTAGATATCTTGGTCGCTTTCACCTGACCTCGACCGTCGAGCCTCTAGTCTAGGTCCCAAAAGTGGAGCTAGGTCTTAGTAGCCCGCTGCCATTCTGTTACGTAGATCATGTCTCTCATCGACATCGCTAGGAGCGCTGAGCTCGGAGCCGGATATTCAACGGAAGGAATCATTCGGAAGAAGGCTTTCGAATCTGAGAACATTATCTTCTCTCAGTCGCAAGTCCTCCCCGGAGTCGTCTCTGGCTGGCACCATCACGGGACCCACCATCTCTACGGGTACATCGTCTCAGGCAGGCTTCAACTCGAATACGGGATCGAAGGAAAGAAGAGAGCCGACCTGAACCCAGGAGACTTCTTTCACGTTCCACCAAACCTAGTTCACCGGGATGTCAATCCAAACAGGGATCGCGACCTGTTTGTCGTCAACATTCTTGTCGGTACCGGCCCAGCAGTCATTAACGTCGACTCGCCAACCGGGGACAATAGATGATCCAGCTTCGACCAGGCCAAGCCGATCTTCAGAGGCTGAAAGAGCCGTTCGGAAGACTCCTTCCAGGAACTCCTGCAAAGACAATGTCAGAATTGAACCGGATTATTAGCCAGACTCAACCTCGAAGGGTCACCGCGGTTGGAGACGTAGTATCGCGAGAAACCCTTGTCGCTGGAATCAGAGTCGACCTTAGAATACTGGATCACATTTCAATGCGAAGGCCTACAGCAGCCTTCAATCTGAAGGTCAAGAAAACCTACCACGTAAAGAATCCTGCGGGAGTCATCACACTCGCAGCTTGGGAGACCATCAAACGAGCCATGATGGATGAGGAGGCTCTAATTGTCGTCGAGGGCGAGGAAGATCTTCTTGCACTGCCAAGCATCGTAGAGTCGCCGAACAACGCCATGGTCCTTTACGGTCAACCTGGTCAAGGCCTCGTAGTCGCAACAACTCCCGATGCCAAGAAGGAGGCAATCCTAATTCTTGGACGCATGACTAGAGAAGAAACGAAATAGTCATGAACCAAGAGGCCCCGAACTCTTACTTCTTGTTCTGGAAACTTTGGGCCATCGCGCCTACGGTTCTGTGACGTAATCTGTGCACGAGGGGTTTGGTGGCTCCCTTGCTGCTCCGAACGCTTAGTGGACCGGCTAAGCCCAAACTTGAGAGCAATTAGGTACGACTGATTATCATCCGCTCAATCACCTTCAGATATGGCCGTAGTCTCCTCGGCAAGGCATCATGGAGAATCGCAAAGTCTCCACGATGGAACACTCTGAGCTCTCGACTAACAAGCATGTAGGACACTAAGAATACTCCAAACAGGAGTATCAGCTGGAACAGAGGCCTCACAGGATGGTAAGCAAGAAAGAATTGGTCTACAGCCAGTAGGGGAGCCGCAACACCAATCGCGAGCGGGACAGCCTTTGACAAAGCCGCGCCTGTGTGTGGTCTAACTACCCCTCGGAGAGTACTGTGCGCCAACAAAACTATGGAGATTGCCAGAATAGCCCTACCTATCGCGCCAGCAAGAGTCTCGAGTGCATTTATGCCAAATGCGGTCTTCGCGAAATATACCGCGGATCCCACGACGACGAAGTACAATAATGTTGAAGCAATGGTGACCTGTAGGTACTTTCGCGTTCGACCCACAGCCTGTAAGACTATGACCAGCAAAGCTCCTTGCGCCACGAAGACGGATGACAAGGAAAGTATCGAAAATGCCAGAGACTGGCTAGCGTAGCGGGCGCCATAGATTATGTCAAGGGCTGTGGGTGCTATAGCTGCAAGAGCCGCTGCTATCGGGAGAACTGCGAGGTTTATCAGTCGAAATGCCAGGGACAGCCTATCCGAGACCGCTTCTATTTCGCCGGTCGAATGGCTCGCGGATAGGGCTGGATAGATCGCCTGGTTGACGGGAGTCCAGAGAGCTGAAAGAAAGCTTACGCTCTGCACCACGACATAGTAGGGTCCAAGAATTCCCGCTCCCAACAGTGCGTATATGATCCCTATGTCTCCCCACTGCTGGCCAATCGTTACGAGCGCAGATGCGAAAACCGGCATGCTGAATGCCAGGATCGGGCGAAGGGGATAGGGTCTACTTCTTGGCAATTGCCCGTGCCACATGTACAATGAAAGAAAGATAGTTACCAGTCCTCCGATTGCCCATCCTAGAGCTATTCCCGCGACTTTGAACTGGAGAGCAAGCGCTAGTCCTAGGCCTCTGGAGAGAGGAACGTACAGAATGTTCTGGTAGAGCGTCTGAGCGTATCTGCCTATCCCAAGGAAAAATGCGGCGTAGAGGTTCAAGAGGTCGAGGAGAAAACCACCGACAAACGTCAGGAATAACAATTCCGAGGCGCCTGTTCCGGCGAGGATTGATTGTCCAAAGAACCTGGAGACCAGAGCGGCTCCTGCAAGTCCTGGAACAGCTATGGCGATAGACATCCTCAGGGTGGTCTTAGCGACGCCCCCAGCCATGTTAGCGTCCCCGGTAGCAAGGCCTCTGGAGATGAATCTCGTTGCAGCTGATGGAAACGAGCCAGATGTAAAACCAATGAATAGAGCTTGTAAGAGTGAGAGGATGCCTACCTCTCCCACTTCTGTAGTATTGAGTATGCGGGTGAGGAATAGGTAGAATACTAGGTAGGTGGAATAGAGAATCGCCTGTTGGCTTGTGAGATAGGCTGCACCCCTAGGGACGTTGTATATCTCACTAGTCCTAGTCATAAGATCTTCAGAGCGCTGCTTCGACTCAGTTCTTCAGGGTTATGCTCGACTTGAACCGTTCGTCAACTTACGCTGGCCTCTACGCGAGTAAATGTTGACTTTCAGGAATGAGGGTAACGGCGAGGAGAGCCTTTCAAACTACCTTGAAAACTCTTCTCCAAGAGGTCCGATACTTCTCCTGCGTCCCGTCCGGACTAACCGCGTAGAAATCAGATGACTCCCGTAGATTTCTAGCGTAAGCAACTAGGGGGGTCCTGCCGAGACATTGGCCTCGTCCATGATGCGGTTCACCTTCCTATACTCATCGAGGGTTCCAATGTCCCACCATTGACCCTCCAAGGTAACGCCGTACGTGAGCTCCTTCGCGTACAGCCACTCAATGAATCGTCCAGGACTATCGCGGTCCCGTGAAGTGTTAGCGAACTCTCTAATCCTTGGCAAGACGCTTTGAGGAAGAATGTAGATGGCTGTGCCAATCAATGTGGACTCAGGCTCTGCGGGTTTTTCTACGAACCGTATGATGCGCCCATCAGAGTCTACCGAGATCGTAGAGTACTGCTTTGCCAATTCTCTATCACCCAAATTGTACATTCCCACAATAGGCCTTCCCGTAATTCGAAAACGGTCCACCAATGGCTCTAGCGATGAAGTGAACAGATTGTCGCCTGCTATTACGAGACAGTTATCGTTGATCCGTTCAGTTATTCTCGCCATAGCGGCGACTGCACCCGGTTTCTCCTCTTCGCGAACGGACGGTTCCACGATCAGACTTGCGTTCAAGAGATTTCTGGACACGAGCCATTCCTCAAACTGCTCCCTGAATCTGAGATTAACGCTAATGAGGACTCTGTCGATGTCTTCAACATCCAAGATCCTATCCATTACGTAGTCAATTATCGCCCTTCCTCTGACCTTGAACAGCGGCTTCGGAGTATGAGTAGAGAGGGGTTGAAGCCTCTTTGCAAACCCTCCAGCTAGAATTATGGCCTGCATTCCGTTACGTCCTTCTCTTCACTCACACTCATGCCGAGAAACGCTGAAACCTGTCATGATTCTCGCCTCTCCATGGATTCGACCCAAAGATCTTCGCCTAGAGTCATTCAGTAGTGATAGACAGCCGAGTAGGTTGCCGTGCACCCGCTTTGGACCGGACAGCTAGCCGTAACGAATGACGCAGCAAACGAGGGCTCCCCGCTACTTATCGGAATTTTGAAGTCTGCCACTGCCATGCTCGGCGTAGTGAGGTTTAGGCCGAACTGGACAACTCGCAACGAGATGTTTGTTGCCGATGTCCAGTTTATGCGAAGGTACCCTGAGTACCGAAAGCATTGGCAGGACCAGTCTAATGGGATTGCTGTAATCCCCGTCGTCCAATATATGGGATGGTCGTCCGCCAAGACCTGACTCTTTGCCAGACCTACAATCTTATTGAGCTCAGAAAGGTTATCGCTTAGGCTGCTTGACTGTGATGACAACTGGCTGTTCCGGAGCTGTAAGAAGTTTGTCTGTTCAAAAAACATCAGGCTGACGATGACCAAGGAAAGGAGAAGTATTCCGATAGCTATCTTGTATCGGCTGGGCACACTCGTCTCGCCAGATTCAGAAACTCTTGATGATGAGTCTGACACGTTCTCATCTGGTCTCCGCATTTCTATGTATCACTGTCCCCATAAGACATACATGTGAACGTAAATGTTCCGGTTCTTCGACAGCCGATCATGTGCTGTGTATAACCAGGGTTCTGAGCCCGAACGTGCGATCGGGCAATCCCATGCGAAGAGAGATACAAGAGACGCTCGATGTCGTGATCGAACTGGCCCGTCTTTCATACTCAGATTCTCCTTAGGAAATGATCCAGAAGATTTACTGGCATAGATGAGGATATCAGAATATATCTCCCTAGCGGCTAACTATCACTGAACAACATCGTGTTTTTATTTGCCTGTCTCTTGGCATATTTACACAATAGAAATGATCTCTGCATGAATCATTGCAACCTTACATGCCGCTGGCCCTCGCTGCAAGCGCGCAAAGCTGCAGAGTTCCAAAGAACAGTAGTAGCACTCGAATGCTACTTGTCGAGTCATGTCTCGCGATCCACGAGAAGTTTTCGATTCCTGACTACGACCAAACGCTCATCAGGGCCCCAATAACACGTCGCGGTTCTGAGACAATGAACACAGGGAACGCCTCTCATGTCCGGAACGAAAAACTCAAGCGTCGGGCAAAACCTCCTGTCTCCAGTGAAAACTTGCGGACCCTACGGAAGATTCCAAAATACTCGGTGATCAAGCAAGTCAGGGTTGAACATGGCTCGAGAATCTATGATCAGGTAAATCTGTATCGGTGCAAGATCGGAAAGAACACCAAGATCGATGCCTTCGTCTATATCGAAGAGAATGCTGTTGTTGGGGACAACTGCAAGATCCGCCCATTCGTATTCATCCCAACAGGAGTAATTATTGAGGACAATGTCTTCATTGCTCCAAACGTTACCTTCACAAACGACAAGTATCCACGAGCGCAGGGTAACTGGAGACTTCTCAAGACCAGGGTAAAGAAATACGCATCAATAGGTGCTGGCAGCGTCATCAACCCCGGGGTCACAATAGGAGAGAACGCCCTAATTGGGGCAGGTTCAACGGTCACCAGGGACATTCCAGACAACGCTGTTGCACATGGAAACCCGGCTAGAGTAGTTGGCTACAGAAAGCCTCCTGCGGAAGGATAATTTGGAGAGAAGAATCATACTAAGTTCGGCTGCCGCCTCACTGAAAACACTTGCAATAATACCAGTATTCCGTGATGCCAAGAAGATATCAAGAGTCATCCGGAGATTTCAGCCCGGACTGGTGACTGAAGTCTGCGTAGTCGTTGACTCACCGAATCCCAAAACTATAGACGAAATCGCTGACGCCGGAAAAGAGGCGGGCGTTCCATTGACAATAATAACCAACCCTGTGCGGAAGGGAATAGGATATGCAATTAGGCAAGGGTATGAACATGCAGTCTCCAACGGATTCGATCTAATAGTCATAATGGCTGGTAACGGAAAAGATGATCCACGAGAGATCCCCCGTCTCACGGCGCCAATATTACAGGATGGGTACGACTATGTTCAGGGGTCACGTTTCTTGCGGGGTGGCGCGAGAGTCAGGAACCCCTTCCTGCGCGGCCTCTTCAGTCGCCTCTTCCCATGGTTCTGGACATTCGTCACTGGAGTGCGCTGCACCGATGTCACAAACGGCTTCCGAGCATACAGAATTGGCATCCTGAATGATTCCCGAATCAACGTCTGGCAGGAATGGCTGGACAAATACCAGCTGGAGTACTACTTGCATTACAAGGTTCTCACTCTCGGCTACAACTTCGTCGAAAGACCGGTCTCGAAGATCTATCCGCGGGAACGACGCGGCTACACACAGATATCACCCTTCAGAGATTGGTGGCAGATCGTGGGGCCAATAGTTCTCCTAAGAATGGGAGCAAGAGACTAGGAGTAGGCGCAAGTGACTGCACCATTGATCTCTATCACATTGAGCGCGGGCGTTCCAGAAAATCTTTCCATCCTCATTCAGCTCGCTGAATTCTGGAAGATACCCTACTCGCAAGACACGAATGATCAGGCCAACCGGGTGAAGGTGTCCTCGGGGATCCCCATCGATGAGAAAACCGGCGGCGACGAACCCGTTTTGATCATACCGAGCAGTTCCGAGGATTTTCGGGAACTTGCCAACAAGTACCATTTACGAACCGCGGAAAAGCGAGCGACCATTCGGCTCCCAATAGCACCAGGGGCGTCGACCGCCGTCAGAACGACAGTCACGGAGTTCCAAGGATCGACACTAGAACCCTTGCTGACCGCAGGCGCAGTCACGCTGGTCAGCCGTGTCCAAGGAACAAAAGAGAACCTTGTGTCTCTCGACATGGTGACCGAATACCGCCGGTTCTTGTATGAAGGCCTCGAAGACGAACCCTCTCGAATTTTCCGCCTGATTTCAAGCATGCCTATCTCTTATCACCTGGTTCCCAGACCTCTTCGCAATTGGTCTCTGAGGCGGACTCGTCACGCTGCTAAACCCGATGAAGAGTCCATTGGACCTCTAGAATGCCTTCGCACACTCTTCCTCGCATCGATCGTATTGGCATCGGAGGGACCGGTCCCTAGAATAGGATTCTGGGAGCGCGGAAAGGAGTACGTGGCTTCTGTTACACACGATACCGAATCACGTAAAGGCCTTGAGGAAGGCGCTCCAAACCTCCTCGAAGTCGAGACAAAGCTTGGCATCCGATCAACTTGGAATCTGCCCAGCGATCGCTATGCTGTCTCAACGCCAGTTCTGCGTGATCTAGCCAAAGTCGGAGACATAGGAGCGCACGACACCCGACACGACGGAAGGCTAATCCTAGTCTCCCTTGAAGCGAAAACACAAAGGGCGACACAATCCAAACGCAAGCTCGAACTTACTGGCAACACGACGGTTCTAGGGTTCAGATCACCATTGCTACAGCACAGCCGTGAACTCCTGACAGCCGTTGAGAAGGCAGGCTACGAGTTTGACTCCTCTGTCCCATCCTGGGAACCTCTTTCTCCAACCTCTCAGAAGCCCCACGGAATGGGCACAGTCTTTCCCTTACAGATAGATGGCATAATAGAGATCCCGGTTACGCTTCCACAAGATCATCAGTTTCTGCGAATCATGGGACTATCGCCCCGCGAGACTGTAAACGAGCTCCTCCACCTCTCAGCATGGATACGCATGATTGGAGGTGCATGCATCATCCTCGTTCACCCGGACTATGAGTTTGGACAGCCCGAATATCAAACTGAGTACGCGCGCCTACTAGAGGAATTTCGCAAAGACCCGCAGTGCAAGATCATGACTATGAAGGAGATTGCTCGTTGGTGGAAAATGAGGAACGCAGCCTACATAGACATATCCAACGGAGTAGCTAGCATTAGATCAGGGCAAAATGATCCGGCAGTTGGGACACTCGACCTTCAGATAGTTACCGGATATGGGAGCAGTGGATTCGAGATACAAAGAGATGACTCAGAAGCTACGGAAATGGAACGACAAGCCCTTCGTGGAGCGATCTAAGAGTTGTCTGTCTTCGCCTCATCCTTCTACACAGTTTGGCTGTTACTCGTCGGAATCTACACACTAGCCATAGCGATACTGCTTTCGACCCCTGCCCGGAAGATGGGGCGGACCCAACTCGAGTATTTTCCAAGAGTGTCTTTAGTCATTCCAACGTACAATGAGGCTAGTGTCATAACGCAAAAACTGGACAACGTTCTCCAGCTTGAATATCCTAGCGATAAGCTAGAGGTAATGGTGGTTGACGGAGGGTCAACTGACTCCACCCGAGAGAAAGTGAAAAGATTCGCGGATTCTAACTTTGGAAGGCTTAACCTTGTTCTAATTGAGCAGCCGACCCGACGGGGCAAGAGCGAGGCGATTAACCAGGCCCTTAGACTGTCGGAAAGTGAGGTGTTTGCGTTGACGGATGCGGATGTGGTCGTGAAACCTGAGGCCTTGTCCAATCTAGTTGGCTACTTACGAGACCGGAATATTGGCGCTGCTTCAGGAGTAGAAGTCCCCATCGGGGATCGGAGTCTAATGTTCCAAGTTGAAGCGGGATACAAGAGTATCTACGCAGCGACGAGAATGTCGGAGGCCGCCGTAGATACGCCTCTCATGTGCGAGAGCGAATTCTCAGTTTTCCTCAGAAACGCGATCGCGCCGCTGAAACAGGGATGCATGTGCGATGATCTTGAGCTTACCGTCAACCTAAGATCACGCGGTATGAAAGCCGTCTACGCATCCGAGGTCCCGTTCTACGAGAGAGAAGCGGGGGCTGTCAAGCCTAAGCTCCGTCACAAATACCGGCGGGGGATGGCGAATCAGCATGGGCTGTTACGCAGTTCGCGAGTCCTGTTCAACAAGAACTTCGGCAAATATGGAACTATCATCTTCCCGTACGAGTTTTTTGTGCATATTATCTCTCCAATCGTCCTCGCATCGGCAATCGCGCTGTTTCTCACATCCGTAATACAATCACCCGGTGTCTTCGCTAACGAGGCTGCCACGGCCGTGGGCTCGGGGCTGCTCCCGTTAATCCTACTCCAAAGGTTGACTCACAAGTACAAGACTAACGATATCTTGGGCATCCGTGGAAGACTGACTTGGCTTCTTGGCGCCATTGCTTTCTTAGCCTTTCAAGTCGTCCTAGTCGCGAGCCTCGCGCATCTTGCTCTAAGAGGACCCAAACTCCAATGGACGCAGATATCAGAGACTAGAGAGCCGACTAGAGCTGAACTGCAAACGGTGAAGGCTGGTTAGCAACAAGCATTGACTAGCGGCATGAAACAGGTGAACGATAGGACGGAGTGGTCCAATCCTATCGCTAGAATTCTCTTTGACAGAGACCGCACAATGATCACAGTCAGGTCGCAGAGAGAACTTGCATCGCTCATAAACCAAGCGAAAGCCAACAAGGCAACTGCTAGAATTCTGACCATGATCGATGGAGCCGACGCCGCAACACGATCTATGATAGAGAGTGTAAGAACTGAGGTGAATCAACGGCTTAGAGATGCTCTGTCTCTACTGATTCAGACACAAGAGATCTGTGTCTCCGAGGGGATTCCGTTTACAGTTATCAAGTCCTTAGATGCGATGCCTGACATTGGTCATGACATAGATCTCCTAGTTGGGAGAAAGCTTGGGCTCGTTCGATCTATGCTCCTGGCACGGTTTCAGTGCAGCCCAGTGACCTTAACATTCTGCGATAGACAGGCAGGTAAGTTTAGCACGTTCATTCGCGGATTCGAATCGGACTTCGAACTCTATACCCGCGTCAGTCAGCTCGGTGAAGAGTACTATCCCGAAGACACGATTATCAACCGACGGATGAAGCATTCGCTGCCCCAAGGCGATACATACCTCTGCTCGCCCGAGGATACACTGCTTATCGCGTGCATCCATACGATGTACCGGCACCAGAAAATCCGGCTGTCGGACCTGAAGGTTGCTTGGGTCGCCCTAAATTCGGATCTGGACCTCAACTACGTTCTTCAAGTCGTGAGTTCGGCAGGGATCGAACAGGGATTTGCAGCCTTCATCACGATCCTTACCAGAATGTGCAAATCAATTCTCGAAGGAGAACCTCTCCCATCGAAGGTCCAGTCCTACACCAGTAGGATTCTATCCTCAGATTCACTCCTGTCGAGGATTCTCAGAGATCTCCAGATGACCTTTCCCCTGAAGATTCCGCTCCGACTAGCCGTGCTACTATTCCTCTACAAGTCAGCAACAGACCTTATTCACGCACGATTCGACAGTTCAGTTAGATCAGCCCTCGCTCCTGCCCTACTAGTTCTCGACAAGCTCATACCTTTCAAGCTACAGAAAGCAGCCTCAATAAGGATCTGGTGACAGAGACACGCCTGCCGACTCTACGCCCAAGCTGGCTCTGTTCTTCCTCGATGCACTCAGACACGAGGACATCAACTCAACCAACACTCCATTCCTGTCGAAGCTACAAAGCGAAGGCCGCGGTGGACCTCTGACAACTCTACTTGCCTTCGAGGGCATCGCGGCAACTCTGTTCACCGGAACATATCCATCCCAACACGGGATATGGACAAGATACTACGAGGACGCGGCGAGTAGCCCTTTCAAGTGGTTAAGCCCATTTGTTCCTCTGCTCGACAGGGTCGCGGATTCCAAACTGGTCGTATCAAAGCTGCTGCGATATTCGATGATGCGGGCCTCGAACTCGCTTGCCCACGTGTCATACTTTCCCGGAATCGACGAGGTGCCTCTGAGACAGCTGGTCAAGATGAGTTTCTCCATAAAGAAGAACCTGTTCGAGCCCAGCTGTTTTTCAGTCCCTTCACTGTTCGATATCCTCACTGCGAATGCTATGGCCTTTCACTACATCGACCATGGACTATTCGATTCTGACTGGAGCGTTTACCATCGGGCAGTCACCTTCGACCATCTCAGAGATGTAATGGTGGTACGTTTCATCGACTTGGACACCGCATCCCACAATTACGGTCTCGAAGGTCCCGGCAGAATCAGAACATTGCAGGAGACGGATCGCTTCGTGGAGAGAATAATCTCCGCGTGGCGTCATAAGAATCCGAATCTTGCCGTTCTATGCTTCGCCGATCATGGCATGGTCCCAGTCAAATCCTCCATAAACGTAGAGGCATCACTCTCACGAACCGGCCTCAGAGCCTTCCGGGACTTCGGTATGTTCCTCGACTCAACAATGGCCCGGTTCTGGGGAGACGAAGATGCCCTCGGCAAGATCAGAAGAACCCTGGAGAAATTGGACTGTGGAAGAATTCTCTCAGAGAAAGATCTGGAATCCTACAGGCTCCCTCGATCCTCGGTCTGGGGAGACATGATCTTTCTCTTGAAACCGGGATTCGTCATTTCTCCCAACTTCTTCGATAGGAATGGTCACGTCAAAGCGATGCATGGCTATGATCCATCAACCCCGGGCCTTGAAACAATAGTCATTGCGAACTGGCCAGAGCACGTCGCTCCTGGACCGCTCACAAACGCGGCCATGATCGATGTCTTGCCCACAGCGTTAGACATTCTTCGGCTCGAAGGGCCTCCTCACCTGCCAGGAACATCTCTCCTTGGATCTTGACTCGCCCGCTGGTTAGAACTTCGAGGTTGAACGTTGACTAAGGGTTTCCTTGTTACGTTCAGCGGGTTAGACGGCTCCGGCAAATCCAGTCAGGTCGACGCTCTACGAGAGGGTCTACGAGCAAATGGAGTCACAACGGTTAGGGCATGGACCGGACTGAACCCGATCTTCACACCCCCGTTCAACGCCCTCGTGAGATTCCTCGGACTCACGCACAGAAAGAAGATTCACGGGGTTGTCTTCTTCTGGAGAGACCTCCAAAGAAACTCGGCAATAGCCAGATTATGGCCACTGGCGCAGGCTCTAGACTTCGTACCAAGAGCGCTCCTGTCCGTCAAGTTGCCTTTACTGCAGGGTAGAGTTGTGATCTCCGATCGATACGTCTACGATCTGATTGCCGAATTGTCGGACGCGGAACTGCTCGGGCGACGAACCAGAAAGCTACTCCTCACGATGCTTCCAAGACCTAGGGTCGCTTTCCTGATGGACGTAAGTGAAGATATCGCGTGGAAACGTGCCGCGGTCCCAGGCCGGGCACGAGAGCAACCGCTCTATGATCTGAGTAGACGAAGACAAGTCTACAAGAGACTAGCTAAAGACTTCAACATACATGTGATCAACGGCGAGGATCAGCCCGCCCAAAACCGGGCCGTTATTCTCCACACAACTATGGACTCTCTCAAAAGAGCCCATGAATGGAATAGAGGATAACGGGAGATGCACATCGCCATTCTAGGTAGGAACGTTCGTCCGCCTTGGAATGAGGCCGTGAAGAACATGGCCTACGAGCTAGGCTACCAGCTAGCAGCCCTTGGCCACAATGTTCACTTGATAACTACCAACTCGGACGGATTGAAGACTGACCAGAAGAACCTCGAACTCTTAGACGCGCCATCTCAAGGATTCTCAAAAGCAGCTCTCAAAATTCTACTCAAGCTTAAGACCTCAAACAGCCTCGATGTCGTGCACGTCCAGAATCTTGCAATTCATCGATCATTGACCCCACTCATATCCGCTCTGAGGAGGAGAGGGAATCTGCCCATCGTAGCCTACTGTTGCCAATTGCCTAGCTTATCGTTTCACAACTGGATAGATGTGCTCCGCAAGAATCCAAGCGAGGCTTTCTCAAGCAAACTGGGCATGCTCGCCCCAGCATTTACGGCACGTTGGTCCATGAAGATCGCCAACAAGGCAGTCGCCTCAAGCCACTTTATTGGAGCGGAACTCGCCCGATTCCTCCCCAAGGACAGAGTTGAAGTCGTACCTCCCTTCCTACGTTCGGATAGACTTACCTCTCGACAAAGGACTTCGAGTGAAGGGAATGGATATCCACAAGTCCTCTATTTGGGAAGCCATAAGGCACTCAGAGGAGAGGAGGACTTTCTACTAGCGATGTCTCTGCTGAAGAAGGAATACCCAACTATAAAGGGGATCGCAGTAACCCCTCACCCTCTGCCACGAAGAATCGAATCGATGGTCAGAAATCTCGGACTAGAGGGTAGAATATCATTCCCACCAAGAAACATCCCGTTGGACGTACTCTCTCTGATCGAATCGTCCGACCTATACATGTTCACGGGCTTGAGCCCCGTGGGCTCAATCGATCCGCCGTTGACAATCGTCGAGTCTCTGATCCTTGGCACTCCCGTCGCCTCCTACGACACAGGGGGCATCAAGGAAGTCCTAGACGAGAACAACCTAGTGCCCTACCAGGACTATGTTGCCCTAGCAAAGACCGCATCTGAGATCCTCCGAGACCATGCTCCGCGAAAGCCGCGACCAGACCTACTGGCCACCTTTGGTTCCGAGAATGCGGCGAAGAGATTCGAACACATCTACCAAGAGTTGATCTGAAGAGTGATGGCTGAACCTTCGTTGCTTTCTCGGGATCGAACTCCCCTAAAGCTGAAGAGACTTGCCTTCATGAGGATCGCGCGTCTCAACGATTTCCTCGAAAAATTCGATCAAGAATCAGTCGAGGAGGCAAAGTCTCTCGGCGCTGATATCCTGGTCTTCTGCGACAGACCCTGGATGGGAGAAACCATCAGATTCGCTCGTTGCGATCGATTACAGATCGCACTACTATCGTTCAACAGCTTCGAGGACTGGTTCTCCAAAATCGAAAAACATCGACGAAACGAGGTCAGAAAGAGCGCGAAGGAAGGCGTCGAGATCCGACCATTAGTCGAACCATCTCATTCTGAAGCCCGGCAGATCCTCGATCTCTACAGAGAATCCCCGTTCAGAGAGGGCCGATATTTCGTCGGCTACCATTCCTGGAATCTCCGGCGAGTACTGGAGAAATTCAGGACCAACGACTCTCTGGCCACCAGCATAGCACTCTACGACGGGAAAATAGTCGGAGTTGCAAAGTCAAAGTTCAAAGGAGAAGTCGCAGTGTTAGAGAGCGTACTCTCAAGGCTCTCCATCAGAAGAAGAGTGAGGGGTGTGGCTACCTCGCTTCTCGCTAGTCAGGTCCAGATGCTGAGTAGCAGAGGAGTGAAGCATGTGGAGTATGGAAAGCTCGGGGTGGGACTAGATAGTCTGGATTACTTCAAGACGAGCAACGGTTTCAGATCTGTCCCGATCGACTATAACTACCTTCTACTAACGCGGAGAGCCAGACTCTGCGCCAAGTTCGGACTCTACCAGCCCCAAGACATCATCTTCTCGACAAGACTTCGATTCGTGGTCCCGTTGTTGAGTTCAGTCCAGCCGCACCTTCCCGTGAAACTGATACAGAAGTTTCACCTCTACGCGTAGTATGGTCCATTAGTGCTGCACCAGGGGAATTAGGGCATGCGTTCAGTTGAACGGGCGAGGGTTACGGAAATTCTTGTCTGGTTTCTGTTCGGTTCCGGGGCCATTGTTTACCATCTCTCGCTATATTCCCTATCGACAGAAAATCCTCTTCCCTTCCTCGCTCTCTTGGCCGGAATAATACTTCAGGCGCTTAGCGCCACGCTGTTTGTGGGTCAACTTATCCGAGCAGGGCCGGAACTGAGCGGACGGCAGAGAAACCTCCAGATCCTATACGTTCTGGCATTCTCAACTTCGATGGCATTCACAAGGCTTTCAAGATACGCCGGCTTCAACGGCTTTGACTTCGTACAGGAGAGCACGGTATTACAGAACACGCTAGCAAACGGGTACTGGGACCCGACTCTCGGACAATTGTCCAACTATCAGTCGAGCCTAGCAATAACGATGCTCCCTACGATGACCTCGGGAATAATCCACGTACCCGGCACTCTCACATTTCTATTCCAGACGTTCATCCTCATCGCCCTCCTCCCTGTTGCTGTTCATCCTATCATCAATTCCATGTCAGGAAGCTTTCGCCTCGCGACACTTTCCAGTCTACTCCTGGCTCAGAACTGGTTCTATTTTGGACAACACCTGATTGGGAAGACGGCCCTTGCCCTATTCATCTGCGTTCTAGCCTTCTACTGCTTGACGCAGAAAAAAAACAACCTTCGTGCCCTAGGAATCTTCCTGAGCCTGGGAGTAGCAATGTCTCACTACACAATATCCCTATTCCTAGTCTTTATCCTGCTGTCTTATTTTGCGCTCTCCAAGATAGCCCTCCCGATCATTAGGGTTACACCGTTCTTCCGAAAGTCACCGAGCATCGGCTTCAACACTTTACCGGTAGTGACATCAATTGTTCTCATAGTGCTCTGGCTCTCATTCGCAGCCCCAATGGTGCTACCGACAGCAACATCATCTGCAGAACAGGCGCTAAGTTCGATCAACCAGCTGGCATCTGGACCCAAGGGAGCCAGTGCGTCCCTTGCATTGTCCACAACTGCGGGCCCTATAGTCACTGGCTGGTTTGATTTTCAGAACGCACTCATCGGGCTTGGTGGGTTGCTCATGCTGAACCGGTATAGGAAGGGGCGCTTGGGTGAGGGCCTTTCCATCTGGACCCTTGTGGGACTCTCCCTCGTCACGCTTCTCGCCGCCTGGATAGTGCTACCCTATCTTTCCGTGAGGGTCGAATCTACGAGAATACTCAACATGATACTCCCCTTTACAATCGCCTTTGTTGGTGTCTTACTCGTAAGGATACTGAGACCACCATCTCGATTGACCACGATAGCAGTGCTCTGCTTGATACTCCTTATGCTCCCCATGAACCTCCAGCTATCCAACCAAGCCAACAGTATTCTCTTCCATAGTGAGAATAGCCTCCCGTTGGACAAACAGTTTGATGCCGATACCGGCACCGTTCCGACCTTCTCGAATTACGCGATGGCCATATGGGCGGACAAGAATATTCCGTCCAACAAGCCTGTCGAGGTGGACGCGCTAGGTAGGTACGCCTTCACCACAGTACTCCCCTTCCCGCAGGAATTGAATTACAGCCAAGAAGAACTTCCACCCTTCACCTTCCACCGATACACTATCCTCTCCTCCTACTTCGTGAACCGTGCAATATGGAGCTCCACAATCCTCGGGGCCAGCGTTGAGATCCCGGGAGAAGATCCATCCTACTTCTTCTCACCCGCACACAACGTCCTCTACTCATCACCCAAGTTCTGGATCGTCTCACCAGCCCCATGAGCACAGCCAAGCACGGCTCACAAAAACCGGCCGGACCGGAGTATGTCTGTGAGTTGAGACCTGGTTCACCTAGCTCTTCTTCCCCTCCTAACACTTGCGTAACTGGATAGAAAGGAAGCAGAAGAAATGAAGGGAGTGACAGTGTCCGTGGGAGCGCGTAATCGTCAAGAAGAAATTACTCCGAAGACCGAGCAGCTACCCGAGGATGTTCCGTTCGTCTCTATAGCACTCATCACATTCAACGAGAGAGCAAACGTAACCAATTGCCTAAGATCGCTCTATGATCTAGACTATCCCCGGTCAAGATATGAGGTGGTAGTTGTGGACGGAGGATCATCAGATGGGACTCTTGAGATCCTGAGGAGTTTCCCCGTCTCACTCATCATTGACACGCGAAGGTCTCGCGGCGTGGCTCGAAACACTGCAGTGAACAATGCCAAGGGAGAAATCATTGCCTTCATCGATGCTGACTGCCGCGCTACCTCGACGTGGCTCAAAGAGCATGTCAAGGTCCATCGCAACCCTTCAGTGCTAGTGGTAGGAGGAAGCGTCCTGCAGGGCGGAGACTCGTCACCGCCTACCCGGATATACCATGAAACGTATTTCGCGGCCCAGTTACCCTCGGTCCCTCGTCGAATCACCTGGGACCTCGCAACGTGCAATGCCAGCTTCAAGCTAGCAACCTTTCAGGACGTCGGACCCTTTCCTGAGATGGACAGAGGGGAAGACAGCCTTCTCTGCTGGCAAGTGCTGAAGAAGGGCTACGAGGTGATCTACGATCCCTCGCCACAAGTTGTGCACGTACATGAACGGATGACGTTAAGATCCTTCTTCCGACGATGTGGAGAACAGGGCTACGCGGATAGAGAACTGCAAGCAGCTTTCGGAAGCAGGTCTCCTTTCAAACTACCGAAAACAGTCGGATTGACGATGATTCTGACACCCTCACTCGTCCTAGCCCGTTTTATCCGATATCTCACGCAACTGACCGCATCCCCCGACAGAAAAAAAACACTTCTGTATTCTCCACCTCTGTTCGGGGCTGCGCTCTTCTGGACAGTCGGATACTTGAGAGCGGCCCTTAAGCCTAGCCACGGCCTCTCCGACTAATAGTATATTGGCTCCCGATGCGGTACATATGGTTCGCAACAATCACTAGAATGATGCAAGTGTTCACTTCTCTGAACAACCCCATCGTTGAGGCCAGCCTTCAGGCACAGATGCGTATCATCGTCGACGATATAATCCGAGTGTATGGGTCGGACTGTACTGTAATCCTCGCAGGAAGTTTCGGAAGAGGCGAGGGCAGCGTGAAGATGGAAACGGGAAAACCCCCTGTTCCGCTCAACGACTTCGACGTGTACGTAATCACCGACAGAAGAGTCGAGCCAAGCTTTCATCGAGAGATGGAACAGAAGATACTCAGAGACCTCAGCCAACTGACAGGCTCAGAGTTAGTAAGGGACAAGTTTGTCGTCGGGGTTGAGACCGTCGACCGGCGTTCTCTCACGAGGCTGCTCCCTGACATCAGCGCATACGAGATGAAGGCTGCCAGCCAAGTCCTCCACGGGCCAGATGTGCGTGGCCTAATCCCTGTGACGAGCAGGGATATAGCACTAGCGAGCGGCGCCATCACCCTTTACCATAGAACAATAGCCCTTCTGGAGAACGTCGAGCCAGAATACTTAGAGTCGAAACAATATCCCGACGAGAAGAGGCTCGAAACAGTAAGAGAGACATGTAAGACCTACACTGAAATCTGCACCTCCCTCTCCCTCCTCGGAGGATTCTACAGACCAAGCTACCGAGCCCGCGCTCAGGAGTTCCAGAAACACTCTTCCCAGTTCCCAGAACTCGTCAGGCTAATTCCAGATCTGCCCGAGAAGGTTGCTAAAAAAACCGAGATGAAGATCAGCTCCGACTTCTCTTCGATAATCGATGAAGCGCCGACGAAATGGCTGGAAGCCCGACGAGACTTGGCCATTTGCCACAGGTACTTTCTGTCCAGAATGCTCGGGACAGAGTTCAATCAACCCTGGACAAGTTTCTGCAGAGAGTCGGAGAGAAAACTCAAATGGATTTTCTTCTTCGAATACCTGTCATTCATCCTAAAACAGCGAGGAATCCACGGCTCACCGTTCGTCTACGGGGCAAACGTACTCTTCCAAGCTTATGACAGCTACTCTTTCAATCGTCGAATACGGGAATTCGGACGAGTCCCTGCCAACACTCTTCTCTCTCTCACGTCACCGCTCCAGAGTATCTACCTGGCCACCGTCTCGACCCTTTACGCTCTCAGAGACGATGGAACCATCGATGAGAAACTTCTGTCTGAGGGAACGGGCTACCTTGAAAAGGTCTTCAAAACCTCCGATTTGAAGGTTGATGCACCGGAGCTATGGAAGCTGACGAGAGACAACTGCCTCGAAGCTCAGAAGCTCTACTTCATCCGAGAACAAAAAAGAGTATTCTAAAGAAGCACGTCCTGAAAAATCGACCTCACGCGTTCTCCGGGTCCCGCTCATTTGGAAAAATCCCGATAAGACGCGCCTAGTGCTAGCAGAATATTCAGGACAAGAACCGAACCCAAGGCCGGCCCTGAAAACAGCCCCAACCCACTGAAGTTGAGCAGCAGACCCAACAACATGATGCTCACAATGCTCGCCGCTATTTCCAAGACTATCCGCTCAAGACGCTGGCCCGTGTGCTGTCCAAACAGGATCCTCAGGAGACTATTCCCAGGCAGATAGAATACGATAAGGACTCCAGGGATGATCTGGAAGAGACTCCAAGGAAAGCTTCCTGCGAACAGATACAAGAGGCTCGATAGGAAAGAGACCGAGAGAACGACCAGTAGACTGGTGTTCCAATAAGGACTTTGAAGAAACTCTAGAAAATTATCGAAGCCAGGAGGGCTCAGAGTCACGTGACCCTCCTCAGAGAGAATCCTGAGAGCGTCGAGCACCTTGACATCAGAGACCGTCGGATTCTGAGAACCACAAATAGTCAAGAGATCACGCACGGTTCTGGGACGGAGAGCAAGAGCATCCTCAACCAGACGTACTGTGGACACCGGACCGGCTCTAGCCATTTCCTCTCGACGAGTCCGCAGCTCAAGCAAGATAAATGAACATGTCGGAACGAACAGGGGCCCAGATTGCTTCAGAGAACTCGGCTACCACTAATCGCGTTCGCAGCAATCCTCTCGGCGTCGATCCTCTGGCTTCCGCCTATAGCAGGACAAGGCCCACCCACGACGACTGCTCTGAACACGTTCGTCGCCCTACGGGCGGCGGAGAGCGCGGGCGCGAACATAACCGACCTCGTTAACCAGTACAACACTCTGATACAACAAACTGCACCGAACAGCTCATTCGTTAGTCTGGGGCAACTGGCAAACAATGCCCAACAGGACGCTCTCGCCGCCAAATCCACCAGCCAGACTCTGACACTAGTCCTGACTCCCATCCTTGCTCTAGCGCTGTCTCTGGTAACGGAGGGACTGCTCCAGCTCAGAAGAAAGATCGAACGGGAGAGATTGCTTGAGATGGAGATAGAAAATAGGTGAGAATAACCACTCTTCTGAACCGAGAGTTTCTCACACTCCTCCTAGCCTTCCTCGTAATAGCCTCAGCCGTCGCCTGGGTAGTCGAAAATCCACCCGCGAACGAAGACTTCGCCTCGATCAGCGTACTAGGTCCACGGATGGACGCGTCCGTCTATTTCCCAAACAACGACACCACAGTCACGAAGAATGAACCGATCCAGTGGTATGTACAAGTCTACAATCACGAAAAGGGTTTGCAGCTCTTCTCGGTATACGTACTCCTGGCAAACCTGACCACCACAAGCCCCAACGCCACCAGCAACACGCCTAGCGGAGGAACCCTGCTAGCCCAATACTACCGGGCTATGGAGAAAGACGAGACCTGGACCATACCGCTCTCATGGTCAATAACAAATGAGACCACCGTTTCGGGCACAACAACAGTCAAGAATGTAATGATCAATGGCAAGATCATAAACGGCACGAACATCTCAGCACTCCCAACAGTCACGGTTCCACCTCTCCGTTTCCGTATGGTGATCGAGCTCTGGAGCTACAGCGTGGAATCAAACAGCTACATTTTCTCGTTCATATCAAGTGGAATCCTAGACAGCCAGTTCAACCAGATCTGGTTCAACAGTTGACCTCTCATCAGACAGGGAATGGAGAGGATCAGCGTATGCCTAGGTAGGGTCCAGAACCGTCCGAGACTAGCGACCAGAACTTTCTTCCAAGCATGGGCGAGATATCGAATCGCTGACTAAACCCTGGTCGATTTCGGCGGTCCAGCGACCTGTCTCAACTTTCTTTGCTTCAAGAGGCGATCGCCTAGTACTACGACCCCCACTCCTATAGCAGCGAAGATAGCGTACGAAAACGGCCCGCTGATAGATGGGAGGTTACTTGTGCCACTCACGCCGTTCACGTGAATAGTCACTTGGGACGTAGAGGAACCTCCGTGACCGTCGGTCACTGTGAAGCTCACAGTGTAATCTCCTGAGGCCTGGTTTGATCTGGGGACCCAGTTGAAGATACTGCTCACGGACCCGCCGGGTTGACTAGCAGGAGGGAAGCTTGCTCCACTGGGCAACGAGGAGGAAACGACCGTCAGGGTCAATGTACTGGATTTATCAGTGTCCGTAGCGTTGACAGTGAATTTCACTACCGCCCCAGGGTTAACCCTCAACGTTGTTTGGGGAACAAATATTTGCGGCGCCGGACCCAATGCAAGAACAAGCAGACTGTTATGACTGAGTGGTCCGCTTGACGCCGTGACCGCGATGGTATAAGATCCAGATTGCAGGGTGCTATCTGCAGAGACCGTGAGAGTTACGCTCTGAGCAAGTCCCGGGATGAGAGTTACATTCTGCTGACTGAGACTGAACGCAAGGCCATTGGGGGACCCCGTCACAGACAGCTTCACCAGCCCGGCAAAACCTGTCGAACTGGTCACCGTGACTTTTGCAGAACCGGATCCGCCTGCTGAGAAACTCAATGAAGAGACATCCGTGCTCACAGCAAAGTCATTGGTCACCGTGACTGTGACCGTGACCGTATGAGGAATGCCCCCACCAAACGTTCCAGTTACAATGATAGAATAGGTGTTCCCAGGCGTGGCACTGCCCGCGGTTATGGTCAACGTGGATATACCGATCGACATGCCAGTGTCCCCTGGTTGTAGAATCACCGGGTTAGTGTTTAGCGATGCAGACATCCCCTGCGGCAACCCGGCAACGGAGAGACCGACACCGCAGCAGAAACCGTTGTAGCCGGTGAGCGTTATAGTCGATTGAGTAGAGGTGCCAGCTGGAAGCGTGGAGGACGACGGGTTGGCGGACATGCCAAAGTCATAGACCTTGATTGTCACGGTCCACGAGTGGGATAGTTGACCAAAAGCTGCTGTGATAGTGACGTTGTAGTTCGCGGCAGATGCAGCACTAACCGTTAGTCCAGATGAGGCTTGCTGGTTGGGAGAGAGGGGCAGAGAAAGTGGGTTCAACGAAGCCTGCAAACCAGCGGACGGCAGTATGGCGAGAGCGATCGTTCCGGAGAGCCCTCCTATGCTGGTCACTGTAATATCGGCGGTGCCTTGGCTACTGGCTTGAGTTCTGACGGTAGCTGGTCCCCCGATTCTGAAGTCGATCACGCTGACGTTCACCACGACGAAGTGAGAGACTGTACCAGAGACCGCTGATATGGTGACAGTTATGGACCCTGCATTTGATGCAGTGATCATAAGGTTCGAGTTCTTGGAAACGTTGGGAGTCAGTGTGAGGCTCGAAGGACTCAGAATCGTGCCACTAGTTACGGTGGTCAACGCTACTACACCATTGAAATTGTTAATACTCGTGAGAGTGAGAGTCGTCGAGCTTGAGAACCCGGCCTCAACCGTTATCGACTGAGGGCTTGCCGAGATCGAAAAGTCTGCTGCCTGGCCGACTGTCACCTGAATTATTGCGGGGTGTGGGAGGCTGCCGCCGCCTGTTCCAGTCACGGTCACGGTATAGACGATAGGATTAGTGCTCGTGGTCGCGGAAATCGTGAGCAGCGAGCCGGCAGTTCCTCCCGATTGGAGTTGTACCAAGCCGGGGTTGAATGAGATCCCGAGCCCTGGGGATGAGAGACCTGCTGTTAAGCTGACGGAACAGCAGAAACCGTTGAGACTCGTCAGCGTTATTGTGCTGGTGGTGGAAGTTCCCTGCTGAATTGTAAGGCTGGTTGGGCTCGCGCTAATGGTGAAATCGATTACTGTAACAGCAATAGTGATGGAATGTGTCAAAGATCCACTCGTCGCATTGACCATGATGGAGTAGGAAGCAGCGTTTGACGACGAGACGGTTAGTCCCAATGATACCTGTTGGTTGGACGTGAGGGTCACACTGTTGGTGGTCAAGCCGGCTTGGAGACCGGGAGATGAAGAGATGGTGAGGCTGACTGACCCGGAGAAACCTCCCAGGCTTGTGAGGATAATGTCGGATGTTGATTGTATCCCCGCTTGAGTCTTTATAGATGAGGGGCCGCTCGGCCTGAAGTCGACTACTGTCACAGAAATAATTATTGAGTGAGACAAGGAGGGAGATGTCGAAGAGCCCAAGATCTGTACGGTGAAAGTTCCCGCAACCGTCGAGGTGACTGTAAGAGTTGAGAAGGCAGCCGCGTTAGGAGCGAGCGTGACGCCAGGAGGATTTATGCTTGCAGCGTTGCTCGGCGTGGAGAGCGACACTGTCCCTTGGAAGTTGTTGATACTCGTAATGGTCAGCTGAGCGTTACCAGAAGTGCCAGCTTGAATAGTGATGGACTGTTGGGCGGCGACGATTGTGAAGTCTTGTGCGGCGCCAACTGTTACAGTTACGAAAGCAGAGTGAGACAAGCCGCTCGGGACTGTCGCAATGATCGTGATGGTGTACGGGTTCGGTAGTGCCTGCGAAGATACGGTGATAGTGAGGGTCGATGTGCCCGGTCCGGTAGATTGAACGGAGACACTGTTCGGGTTCAGATTCGCTGACACACCGGGGCCGGAGGAAGATGCAGAAAGCGAGACCGTGCCTGTGAACCCGTTCAGGGCGTTCAGATTGACAACCGAATTGCCTTGGGTCCCCGCCTGAATCGGGAGAGACGATGGATTCGTAGCTATGGAGAAATCTGTTACATGCACTAGTATGCTCCACTTGTGAGTCAGATTGCTGCCTGCGGAAGTGCTTGAGGCCGTGATTGTTACCGTGTAGTCTCCATAGGTTGAGGAGCTCAACGAGAGACTTGATTTGACGAAACTGTTCGCTGGCACTGTAACAGTTGAAGGGATCAAGTTAGCGGAAAGGCCTGACGCTGAAACTGCGACGGTCATGGAGACATCCCCTGAGAAACCATCCGTACTCTGGAGCGTAATCTCGGGAGAGCTAGAAGATTGCGCGATAAAGCTTACCGTCAGCGCGGCGGATATGGAGAAGTCTACGACCCTGACCGGTATTGTAACCGAGCGAGTAAATGAGCCTGAATTTCCAGTTACAGTGACCGTAAACGAGGTCGCGACAGGTGAACTCACCGTCAGAGTGGTGGTCTGTGATCCACCGGCAGTGAGGATCACGCTGTATGCTGTTAGCGTTACGGAGCTGCCTGAGAGTGTCGTTTGGGGAGACAAGCTGATTGTACCATTGAAGCCATTGATGCTCGATAGAGTGATGATCGACATGTTTGTCGAGCCTAGTGGAATGATTAGCGAGGAGGGACTCGCTGAGATCTGAAAGTCCACAGGCGGACCAACCGTCACTGCGATCTGCACGGTGTGAGACAATGTTCCACTGCTTCCAGTCACTGAGATGCCGTACTGACCAGGGGTCCCGGAGCTGAACTTGCAAGTAGAAGTGGCCGTTCCTCCAGATGAGAGAGGAACCTGGCTCGGAGTACATGACGCTGTCAAGCCCGTTGGAGAGACATTGGTTCCTATACTCACCGTGCCCACAAATCCTCCCAAGCTGGAAATATTGAGCGTGACTGTACCAGAGGAACCAGCAGGAAATGTTAACGAGTTCACGCTTGGAGACAGACCGAAATCCACTACGTTGATGGTCAGGGTGATATTATGCGCCAGAGAACCGCTAGTCGCTATTACGAGAAACGAATATGACCCCGGAGCCACAGAACCAGAGCCGATTGTAAGAAAACTAGTCGCGAAGCTACCTGATACCAGATTCACACTGCCAGGATTGAACGTGGGTGAGAGTGGCGTTGAAGATGTTGTGAATATGATTGGTCCGCCAAATTGGCCCTGACTTGCAACCGTAATAGTGGCAATGTCAGAAGAGCCTGATGCGATCGTCATGGGGGAGGCGACTCCCTTATTTGACGACAGGCTGAAGTCTGCAACGGTTACCGTCACTTTGACGGTGCGAGTCGTTGTCTGGTTTACGCCCGTCACAGTTATCGTAAATGATGTCGTAGGGGTTGAGCTATCTGTCGAAACGGACAGCGTTGACGGTGCAGATCCGTTTGCGGTCAATGTAACCGCGCTTGGTGTCAATAGAACTCGGAGACCTGCTGGAGACGGTAACGCTGATAAGTTCACAAGACCGGTGAACCCGTTGAGGCTGGTGACCGTTATCGAGATATCCTGTGAGGTCCCTCTAATAATTGAGAGGGAGCTGGGGTTGGCTTGAAGGCTAAAGTCCTTCGCTGGGCCCACGCTAATCGAAATAGGAGTTGAGTGCACTAGCGAAGAAACACTACCCGTAACCGTTACCATGTATGTATTGGTGGGAGTGTTCTGATCCACTGATACGGTGAGAGTGATAATCCTGAAGCGGCAGAAGACGAGAGGGTGACTACAATCGG
>Ga0137415_10001253_pt1 | contig 25182 bp, 24 predicted proteins | sample CZODoug3_1_1_16f_FD_183082 | JGI IMG/M metagenome (GOLD analysis project Ga0137415, IMG submission 183082) | Vadose zone soil fungal communities from Angelo Coast Range Reserve, California, USA - CZODoug3_1_1_16fungal (Hybrid Assembly) | ecosystem: Environmental > Terrestrial > Soil > Vadose...
GAGCACGGCATCGACACCCGGGTGCAGACCGCGATCACCATGGGTCAGGTCGCCGAGCCCTACATCCCCCGACGCGCCATGCGGCACCTGGAGAAGGGCCGCGTGGTGATCTTCGGCGCGGGCGTCGGGATGCCCTACTTCTCGACCGACACGGCCGGCGCGCAGCGCGCGCTGGAGATCGACTGCGAAGTGGTGTTGCTGGCCAAGGGCGTCGACGGGGTGTACACCGCCGACCCCAAGACCGACCCGGCCGCCGAGATGTTCTCCGAGATCACCCACCGCGAGGTGCTGGAGCGCGGCCTCAAGGTGGCGGACGCGACGGCATTCAGCCTGTGCATGGACAACAATATGCCGATCATCGTGTTCAACCTGTTGACCGAGGGCAACATCGGTCGTGCGGTACGGGGTGAGAGGATCGGCACATTGGTCAGCACCCCCGAGGGCTAAGACAGCCTGAGCATCGAGCAGCACTGGAGCAGCCGTGATCGACGAGACCCTCTTCGAAGCCGAAGAGAAGATGGAGAAGGCCGTCTCGGTCACTCGGGAGGACCTGAACTCGGTTCGTACCGGGCGGGCAAGCCCCTCGATGTTCTCGCGCATCGTGGTCGACTACTACGGGTCGCCGACGCCGCTGAACCAGCTCGCCTCGGTGAGCGTGCCGGAGGCCCGGATGGCGGTGGTCAAGCCGTATGACGCCAGCCAGCTGAAGGCGATGGAGAAGGCGATCCGCGACTCCGACCTCGGCGTCAACCCGACCAACGACGGCTCGATCATCCGGGTGCTGATCCCGCAGCTGTCCGAGGAGCGCCGCCGTGACCTGGTGAAGGTCGCCCGGGCCAAGGGTGAGGACGGCAAGGTCTCCATCCGCAGCATCCGGCGCAAGGCGATGGAGGAGCTGCACCGCATCTCCAAGGAGGGCGAGGCCGGCGAGGACGAGGTGGCCCGCGCCGAGAAGGAGCTGCAGGGCGCGGTCGACCGGTACATCCTGCAGGTCGAGGAGCTCATGAAGCACAAGGAAGCCGAGCTGCTCGAGGTGTGAGTAACGTGACGGCCGCGGCGGGGCGACCACCTTCCCGGGTGGGGCGCGACCTGCGGGCGGCAATTCTCGTCGGCGCTGGACTCGGCGCGGTCATCCTGGCCAGCCTGTTCCTGGTGCGCCAGGCGTTCATCGCGGTGGTCGCGATCTCCATCCTGGTGGCCACCTACGAGCTGGCCGGTGCGCTGCGCCGGGGCGGCGGGATCAAGGTCGCGCTGGTCCCGGCGTGCGTCGGCGGCCAGGCGACGATCTGGCTGGCCTGGCCGTACGGCACCACCGGGCTGCTCTCGGCCGCTGCGGTGACGGTGCTGGTCTGCCTGCTGTGGCGGATGCGCGAGGGGCCGGACGGCTACCTGCGCGACATCAGCGCCTCCCTGTTCACCGTGGTCTACGTGCCGTTCTTCGCCGCCTTCGCGGCGCTGCTGGTGGTGCCCGCCGACGGCGCCGGCCGGGTGCTGACCTGGATGCTCTGCGTGGTGGCCTCGGACATCGGTGGCTTCGCCGCCGGCGTCGTCGCCGGCAAGCACCCGATGGCGCCCACGATCAGCCCGAAGAAATCCTGGGAGGGCTTCGCCGGTTCGATGGCCGGTGGCATGCTCGTCGGGGCGGTCTGCCTGGCCGAGCTGCTGCACGGCCGGTGGTGGCTGGGTGTGCTGGTGGGCGCCCTGCTGGTGGCGGTGGCCACCGCGGGTGACCTGATCGAGTCGCTGATCAAGCGCGACCTCGGCATCAAGGACATGGGTTCGCTGCTGCCCGGGCACGGTGGCCTGATGGACCGGCTGGACTCGCTGCTGCCGACCGCGATGGTGTCGTGGCTGCTGCTCAGCGTGTTCGTGCCGGTCGGCTGACCGGCGCCGGCTCCGCCCGCGACCGTGCACAGCGTGCGACCGGAGGCCGGCAGATGACGGCCGTGCCCAGCCCGAACATCTGGCACTGGCCGGAGGTCTACGAGCGGGAGAACCGGGCGCAGGACGCGGCCGGCGCGATCTGGGCGGCCTTGCGCGAGGCGGGCGACTGGTCGGGCGCTGACGTGGTCGACATCGGCTGCGGCGACGGCTTCCACCTGCCGATGTTCGCGGCCACGGCCCGTGCCGTGGTCGGGGTGGAGCCGCACCCACCGCTCGTGCGCCGCGCCGAGGACCGGGTCGTCGGGCTGCCGAACGTGCGGGTCGTGCGGGCCGGCGCGGAGCTCGTGCCGCTGCCGGACGCCAGCGCCGACCTCGTGCACGCGCGCACCGCGTACTTCTTCGGGCCGGGCTGCGAGCCGGGGCTGACCGAGGCGATGCGGCTGCTCCGGCCGGACGGGCTGCTCGCGATCGTCGACCTGGATGCCAGCCGGCCGCCCTACGGGGACTGGATGCGCGCCGACCTGCCGTTCTACGACCCGCCCTCGGTGGAGCGGTTCTTCGAGCGGCGGGGCTTCACCCTGCGCCGGGTGGACACCGAGTGGCGGTTCCCGGACCGGGCCAGCCTGGCCGCGGTGCTGGGCATCGAGTTCTCCGCGCCGGTGGCCGCCCGCGCGCTCGCGGTGACCGAGGGCCTGAGCCTGCCGGTCGGCTACCGGGTACACACCCTGCGCAAGCCCGGCGGCCTGTTGCCACCGGGCCGGCACCGCTGAGCGATCGCGCGGGACTCGGGGTTCGGGGGAGCGGCGCAGCCGGCCCGCCGGGCGCACCGGAGTTGGCTCGAACGTGCGGCACCACGTTCCACTCCGGCGCGCCCGCCGGGTCGGCTACGCCGACACCCGTCGGAGCCCCCATCACCCCGACGTCTGGGGTACTCGGCCGGCTGACCGGCGACTGGCCATCGGTCAGCCGACAGACAGCCGGTCCTCGGTCAGGTGACCGACAGCTGGCCGCCGCTGGCGGTGACCTGCTTGCCCGGCAGCGGACGCTTGGCCGGACCGCTGGCCACCGAGCCGTCCGCGATCTTGAACTTGCTGCCGTGGCACGGGCAGTTGATCGTGCCGCCGGACACCGAGCTGACGGTGCAGCCCTGGTGCGTGCAGATCGCGGAGAAGGCCTTGAACGTGCCGGCGCTCGGCTGGGTGACCACCACCGACTGGTCCTCGAAGATCTTGCCGCCGCCCACCGGTACCGAGCTGGCCGTACCCACCACGGTGCCGGCCGCCGGTGCCGCCGCTGCCGGGGCCTTGGCGGCGTCCCCGGCGGCCTCGGCCGGCGAGCTGGCGGCCCCGGCCGACCCGGTCGCCCCGGTGGCACCGGCCGCCGCCGAACCGGCCGCGCCCGTGCTTGCTGGCGCGGGGCTGGAGTTGGAGCCGTAGGTGGCACAGCCGGCGACCGCGAGCACGGCGGCCGATGCGGTGGCCACGCCGCCGGCGGCCAGCACCGTTCGGCGGTTGAGCGGCCCGCGCGCCGGGTTCGCGCTGTCGTCGTTCACTGAGTCCCTCGTTTCTGTGGCGGGTGGTGGTGGTCGTTCGGGTCGAGCTGGTCTCAGGTGATCACAGGTGTACTCCTCGGGTGCTGAACAGCCAAAGCGCCGAGGTCAGCCACAACCCGATCAGACCGGCGAACACGAGCCCGCCGAGCAGCGGCATCGCCCATCGTGGCGTGTCGGGGCGGCTGAGCGAGAGCATTTTTGTGGTGAACGCGCCGTAGAACAGGCAGCCCAGGATCGAGTGCAGCCAGACCCGGGTGCTGCCCGACTCGAAGCCGAGCGCGTACAGGCACTGCACCGCGACCGGCACGCTGAGCAGTACCGCGATCCGCCCGGACCACCGGTGCAGGCCCGCGACCCAGCTCGGCGGCCGCACCACCACCCGGCCGTACATGATCATCGAGCTGGCCAGCTGCACGAGCCCGAACAGCACGGTTGCGGTGGCCAGCCAGGCCTTGACGTAGCCGAGGCTGGAAAATCCGGCCACGCTCACCGCGAACGCGGTCGGCTCGTGCAGTCGGCCGTAGGCACCCAGCGCGACGGCGACCACCGCGCCGACCAGCACTGGCGCCAGCAGCGCCCCGGCCCTCGGCTCGGCCGCCGCCCCGCGCCGGCCCCTGCTGGCCCGCGAGGGGCCAGCGCGGCCGCTGTCGGTCCGTGCGCGACCGGGACGGCCGGTGCCGGTCTGCCCGGTGCCGGGACGGCTAGCTCGACCGTCGGGGGAGCGGGTGGCCTCGGTGGCCCGGTCGATCGTCTGGGTGGCGGATCGAGCGGACCGGGCGGCCGAGGGCCGGTCGCCCCCCACCTGGTCGGCCTCGGTCGGTTGTTGGGTCGGGATCGCACTGGTCGGGGGCTCGGCCGGCGTCGGGGCGCCGGCCGAGGTCGAGCCGGGCCGAGGGCCCGGTTGGGGAGGGCCGACCCGGCCGGGGTGGCGGCCGGGCCGGGTCGAGGACCCGGTCGTGGACCGGGTGGTGGACCGGGTGGTGGGGAGCGAGAGGGGAGCGGTCGGGGGATCGGGTTCGGTGTTCATGGTGGCAACTCCTCTGCTGGTCATTGACCAGCTCCCCGGGTGCCAGCGGCGCTGTCGGCCGTTCCCGTATAGCTCGTCGGGTACCCGGTCGGGGCCGAGTCGGCGGGGGCGGGGCGGGTCGCCACGGCGGCAGCCTTGTCGGCCCGCTTCTCGGCGGTGGGCGCCTTGCCCGGCTCGGCGCTGAACTGCCACTGCAGCCCGCCGAGGGCGACCGTGCCGGTCAGCGCGCCGGACTGCAGCGTGCCGGTCAGCTCGTCGGTGCCCTTGCCGCGCAGGGTCATGGTGGACCCTGTGACATTTCCTTTCAGCCAAGATTCGAGTTTTTTGCCGTCGCACAGGTACGCCGTCGCGGCGCCGTTCCGTATTGCGATCTCCACGGTGGCCTCGCCCGCTTTGCGGCCGGAGGTGCGGCCGGCATAGCTGGCTTGCTGGGGAATGTCCGGGGCCGCCTGGGGAGGGGCGGCCACGGGAGGCACGGGAGCGGGGGGAGCGGCGGGAGGAGCGGTCGTGGTCCCGGCGGCGCGAATGTTCGCGTCGGTGGCCTCCTCACGGCCGGTGGTCATGTTGACCACCAGCAGTACGAACGCCAGGCCGACGACGGCCAGCAGCGTGAGGATGGGGCCTCGGGTCCTCATCGTGATCGGTCTCCAAGTTGGTCATCGAGGTCTACGGTCAGCCCACAACACGGGCCCGGTCGGCCATCGGTTCACCGCACCGGGTGAATTTCTTCGCGGGCTCGGAGTTACCGTGTGTGTATGTCCAACCGGATTCGGCGACCCGTGGTGACCCCGATGGGGTTGGCGCTGGTGGGTGGCGCGGCGTGGTGGGCGGTCGGTTCGCACGCCTTCCCGACCGGCCTCGACACGCTGGTGTTGGCGTTCGGGCTGCTGGCGCTGGCGGGGCTGGTCTCGGCGGTTCGGCGCCGCCCGGCGGCCCGCCGCCCGGTGCCGGAGGCCACGCGCGGGCAGCTGCGCCGGCTGGTCGTGTTCGGTGCGTTGCTGGTGGTGGGCGCGGTGGTGGCCCTCGGCGCGCTACGGTATGGGGAGCTGGCCACCCCTGTCGTGTGCATGATCGTGGGCGGTTGCCTGGTGCCGGCGGCCGCGCTGCTGGATCGCCGGGGCTGCCTGCCGCTGGGTGCCGCGATGATGGTGTTGGGCGCCTGCGGTGCGCTGCTCGCGCTGCGCTCGGTCGGTGAGCTCTATCCGAGGGGCCTGGTCGGGCTGGGCGCCGGCGCGCTGTTGTGGGCGGCGGTGGCCATCGAGGTCGGCCTGCACCTCGAGCTGCGAACAAGGATCGGGAGTAGATGAGTACGTCCAAGACCGCGCGCCCTACCGGCGAGGCGGAGCAAGGCACCGGCCGGGTGGGCCTGCCCCTGGTGTTCGACGCGCCCCGGCGCGCCCTGCCACCCGGCCACCTGGCCGACCTGAGCCCCGAGCAGCGCCGCGTCGCGGTGGCCGAGCTGGGCGTGCCGGCGTTCCGGGCCGACCAGCTGTCCCGGCACTACTTCGGCCGGCTGGAGGCCGACCCGGCCGCGATGACCGACCTGCCGGCCGACCTGCGTGCGCGGCTCGGCGAGGCGCTGCTGCCGCCGCTGGTCACCACGATCACCGAGCTGTCCTGTGACGACGGTGCCACCCGCAAGACGCTCTGGAAGGCGCACGACGGCATCCGCGCGGAGAGCGTGCTGATGGGCTACCCGGACCGGGCCACCGTGTGCGTGTCCAGCCAGGCCGGCTGCGGCATGGCCTGCCCGTTCTGCGCCACCGGACAGGGCGGGCTGCGCCGGAACCTGTCGACCGGCGAGATCGTCGAGCAGGTCCGCCAGGCCGCCGCGGCGGCGCGGGACGGCGCGCTCGGCGAGCCGACCCGGCTGTCCAACGTGGTGTTCATGGGCATGGGCGAGCCGCTGGCCAACTACAAGCGGGTGGTCGACGCGGTGCGCCGGATCACCGAGCCGGCCCCGGCTGGCCTCGGCATCTCGGCGCGCGGGGTGACGGTGTCCACGGTCGGCCTGGTGCCGGCGATGGACAAGCTGACCGCCGAGGGCATCCCGGTGACGCTCGCGGTGTCCCTGCACACCCCGGACGACAAGCTGCGGGACACGCTGGTGCCGGTGAACAACCGGTGGAACGTGACCGAGGTGCTGGCCGCCGCCCGCCGCTACGCCGACGCCACCGGCCGCCGGGTGTCCATCGAGTACGCGCTGATCCGGGACGTGAACGACCAGCCGTGGCGGGCCGACCTGCTCGGCAAGCTGCTGCGTGAGCGGCTGACCACGCGCCTGGTGCACGTGAACCTGATCCCGCTGAACCCGACGCCGGGCAGCAAGTGGGACGCCAGCCCGCTGCCGGTGCAGGAGGAGTTCGTGGCCAGGGTGCGGGCCGCCGGGGTCGCCTGCACGGTGCGCGACACCCGGGGCCGGGAGATCGCCGCCGCCTGCGGCCAGCTCGCCGCCGAGTCTTAGAACACTCGTGAGCCTAGAACAGTCGTGAGTGGCGAGTGGTCCTATAGGACCACTCGCCACTCACGACGGAACGACGTCAGAGGCGCTCGCCGGTCTCCGGGTGGAACAGGTGCAGCTCGTCGCTGATGGTGTGCAGGCTGATCTTGTCGCCGATCCGGGCGCCGGACCGGCCGCTGGTGCGCACCACGATCGACTCGCTGGGGTCGGTGGCCAGGTTGCCGTAGATGAACGCGTCGCTGCCCAGCTCCTCGACGACGGTGATCTCGGCGGCGATGCCCTGCTCGGACCCGTTGGTGCTGTTCGCGCTCCACTGCTCGGGGCGGATGCCGATGGTCACCGTGGTGATCCCGGCGGCGCTGATCGCGGCGCGTTGCGCGGCGGTCAGCTTGATCACCTGGCCACCGACGCGGGCGCCCTCGTCAGCCATCGGCACGGTGTAGAGGTTCATCGCCGGCGAGCCGATGAAGCCGGCCACGAAGGCGTTTTTCGGGCTGTCGTAGAGCTCGGCCGGCGTGGCGAACTGCTGCAGCTCGCCGAGCTTCAGCACGGCCACCCGGTTGCCCATGGTCATCGCCTCGACCTGGTCGTGGGTGACGTAGATCGTGGTCACCCCGAGCCGGGTCTGCAGCGCGGCGATCTCGGCCCGGGTGCCGACCCGCATCTTGGCGTCCAGGTTGGACAGTGGCTCGTCCATCAGGAACACCTGCGGCTCGCGCACGATGGCCCGGCCCATCGCGACCCGCTGCCGCTGGCCGCCGGACAGGGCGCGCGGCTTGCGGTCCAGGAACTCGGTGAGCCCGAGCACCTCGCCGGCCGCGCGCACCTTCTTGTCCCGTTCCTCCTTGGACATGCCGCGCATCTTCAGCGGGAAGTCCATGTTCTCGCCGACGGTCTTGTTCGGGTACAGCGCGTAGTTCTGGAACACCATCGCGATGTCCCGGTCCCGCGACGGCACGCCGACCATGTTCTTGCCGCCGATCCGGATGGCGCCGGCGTCGATCTCCTCGAGGCCGGCGAGCATGCGCAGCGCGGTGGACTTGCCGCAGCCGGACGGCCCGACGAACACCACGAACTCGCCGTCCTCGATGTCCAGGCTGAGCTGGTTGACCGCGGGCTTGGCGCCCGGCGTGTAGATGCGCGACGCGTGGTCGTAGACGACCTCAGCCACGGTGACACCCCATCTCTCGTGTGCTTGCTGCTGGACTCGTTAGGCGGCTGATCAGGTGGCGGCTCACTTGACGGCCCCGAAGGACAGGCCCTGCACCAGCTTGTTCTGGGCGACCCAGCCGGCGATGACCACCGGCAGGGCGGCCAGGGTGGCGGCCGCGCAGAGCTTGGCGAAGTACAGGCCCTCGCTCGTGATGAAGCCGACCAGGAACACCGGCACGGTGCCGGCCTGGGCGGCGGTCAAGTTCACCGCGATGAAGAACTCGTTCCACGCGAAGATCACGCAGATCAGCGCGGTCGCGGCGATGCCGGGGGAGACCACCGGTAGCACCACCTCGCGCATCGTCCGGCCGATCGAGGCGCCGTCGATGCTGGCCGCTTCGAGCAGGGCCCCCGGGACCTCCAGGAAGAACGACCGCATCATCCACACCGCGATCGGCAGGTTCATCGCCGTGTAGAGCACCACCAGCGTCCAGATGTTGTCCACCGCGTGGATCTCGTTGACCACGACGTAGATCGGCACGATGGCGGCGACCACCGGCAGCATCTTGGTGCTGATGAAGAAGAACAGCACGTCGCGGGTCTTGGCGACCGGCCGCAGCGACACCGCGAACGCGGCCGGGATGGCCAGCAGCAGCACCAGGATGGTCGAGACCACGGTGGCGAACAGGGAGTTCAGCAGGGCGGGTGCCGCGCCGGCGGAGAGGACCTCCTTGAACTGGTCGAGGGTCGGTGCGAAGAACAGCTTGGGCGGGCTGGTGTAGGCGTCCGCCTCCTGTTTGAACGCGGTCAGCACCATCCACAGCACCGGGAAGAAGAACACGATGCCGACCACCCAGGACACGATGGCCAAGATCACGTGGCCGGTGGAGCTCTTCCTCGGCCGGGGCTCGGAGTCCGTGGCGGCCGCGCTGGGACCAGCTGGGGTCGTTGTCGAGGTGCTCATCAGGCTGACGCCTCGTTTCCGCTGAAGGTCCGGAAGATCAGCCGGAGGGCGAACGTCGACACGATGGTGGTCAGGATGGCCACCACCACGCCCATCGCGGCCGACTGGCCGACGTCGAAGCCCAGGAAGGCCCGCTGGTAGATGTAGAAGGGCAGGTTCGAGCTGGCGATACCCGGTCCGCCCTGGGTCATCATGTAGATCTGGTCGAAGACGTTGATCAGGTAGATGGTGCCGAGCACGATGCCTAGCTCGATGAACCGGCGCAAGTGCGGAATGGTGATCTCGCGGAAGATGGCGAAGTTGCTCGCGCCGTCCACCCCCGCTGCCTCCAGCACGTCGTCCGGCTGGCTCTGCAACCCGGCCAGGATGAGCAGCATCATGAACGGCGTCCACTGCCAGACGATCGCCATCATCACCGCGGTGAGCGGGAACGAGGAGATCCAGTCGGTGTGCCCGGCACCGAACGGCTTCAGCACGAAGTTCACCAGGCCGTAGGTCGGGTCCAGCAGCGTCGTCTTCCACAGCAGGGCCGCGGCCACCGGCGTGATCAGGAACGGGGTGATCAGCAGGGTGCGGACCACTCCCCGGCCGGGGAAGGCCCGGTTCAGCATCAGGGCCAGCAACAGCCCGAGGGCCACCGCGATCAGCACCGAGCCCACGGTGAGCACCACGGTGTTCAGGGTGACCTGGCGGAACTGGCTGTCGGTGAAGACCTGCGCGTAGTTCGACAGGCCCACGAAGTGCCGGGAGCCCGGGCGGACCAGGTTCCACGACTCCAGCGAGTAGTAGATCGTCACTACGAACGGCAGCTGGGTGACGATGAACGTGAAGACCAGGGCCGGGAGCAGTGGGAACCGCCGGGACCACCCGTCGGCCTTGGATCCAGGCCCGTGCTCGGGCCGCTTGGCCGCCCGTTTCGGAGCGGTTGCCGCTTCGATGGTGGTAGTCACTTCGCCGCCCCCTTGTAGGTGTCGCCGACGATCTGGGCGTACTTCTGGGACTCCGCCAACGCGTCCGCCACGCTGGTCTGGCCGGCGATCGCGGCGCTGATCTGCTGGCTCACCCGGGTACCCATGTCCTGGAACTCCGGGATGGAGACGAACTGGATCCCGGTGTAGGGCACCGGCATCGCGGTCGGGTGCTCCTCATCGGCGTTGTTCATCGCGTCCAGCGTGGGCTGCAGGTACGCCGCGGCCGCCTGCCGGTACTCCGGGATCTCGTAGGTCGAGTTCCGCGAGCCAGGCGGCACATGTCCCCAGCCGAGCTTGGTGCCGACCAGGTGCATGTAGTCCTTGGAGGTCATCCAGGACAGGAAGTCCCAGGCCTCGTCCTTGTTGTTGGACGTCTTCGGGATGGCCAGCGACCAGGTGTAGAGCCAGCCGGAGTGCTCGGTCTTCTCCACGGGGGCGGGCACGTAGCCGATCTTGCCGACCACCTTGCTCTGACTCGGGTCCTCCAGCGCGTTGACCACCGAGGTCGCGTCGTACCACATGGCCACGTTGCCCTGGCCCATCAGCGTCGCGCACTCACCGAAGCTGGACACCGCGGGGCCCGGCTCGCCGTAGTCGCGCACCAGGTTGACGTAGAAGTCGACCGCCTTGCTGGTCTCCGGCGAGTTCAGCTGGGCGTCCCAGTTCATGTTGTACCAACTGCCACCGAAGGTGTTGATCACGGTGTCCAGCGGGGCCATCACCTCACCCCAGCCGGGCAGGCCGCGCAGGCAGATCCCGGCCATGCCGGTCTGCTTGTTGTTCAGCTTGGCCGCGAAGTCGCGGACCTGGGTCCAGGTCGGGTGGTCGGGCATGGTCAACCCAGCTTGGGCGAACAGGTCCTTGCGGTATGCCAGGAACGAGGACTCGCCGTAGAACGGCACCGAGTACAGGTTGCCCTGGTAGGACAGCGCGTCGCGGACCTTGGGCAGGAAGTCCTGCGGGTCGTAGCCCGGGGTCTTGTCCGCGTAGGGCTGCAGGTTGACCAGCCAGCCGTCGGCCGCCCACTGCGGGGTCTCGTAGTTGCTGATCATCACGACGTCGAACTCGTTGCCGCCGGTCGCCACCGAGGCAGTGATCTTGGCCCGGGCCTGGTTCTCCGACAGGGTGACGAATCGCACGTTGATGCCAGGATGGGTCTTCTCGAACTCGGGGACCAGCTTGATCGCGTCCTGCATCTGCGAGTTGGACACGATCGCCACGGTGACCGTGCGGGCGCCCGCACCACCTCCGCCCAGCGCGCCCGCTCCGGCACAGCCGGTCATCGCGAGCGCAGGCAGGATCAGCAGCGCCACCAGGAAGGCACGCCACCGGCGCGGTCTACGCGCCCGGTCCGGTTGAGGGAGCAGCTTATGCGCTGGGGCCACGGTGCCCTCCAGATGGTCAAACGACGACCGACGACGTATAAAAAATGAAGTCGTGTCCTGAGTCACAGCTGGCCGTAAGATACGTCTGGCGTAAGCGCTTGCGCAACCGCTTACGGAGTAGTGTTTGTGACGTACACCACGGTCGGACTAGTAGCCGACCGCGGCGCGGACGGCTGGAGGTGGCCCATCGCGACGATGGCGGACGTGGCGCGCCTCGCCGGGGTGTCGGTGGCCACCGTGTCGCACGTGCTCAACGGCACCCGCCCGGTCCGGCCGGACACGCGGGACCAGGTGCTCGCGGCCGTCCGGGCCGCCAAGTACACGCCCAACACGGTGGCCCAATCCCTGGCCACCGCGCGCACCACGACGATCGGGCTGGCGCTGTCCGCGATCTCCAACCCGTACTTCGGCGACCTGCTGCGCTCCATCGAGACCACCGCGGCGGCCGCCGGCTACACCCTGCTGCTGGCCGACCCCCGCGAGGAGCCGGACTACGAGCTGACCGTCGTGCAGCGGCTGCAGCGGCGCCGGGTGGACGGGCTCGTGCTGGCGCCGTCCGGCGAGCCCACCGCGGTGCTGGACTACCTCGCCGAGCACCGGCTGCCGACCGTGCTGGTGGACCGGCTGATCGACGCCGGGCTGGACCAGGTCGGCTCGGAGAACACCCGCCCGGTGGCCGAGCTGGTCGAGCACTTCGCCCAGCGGGGCCACCAGCGGATCGCGCTCGTCGCCGGGCACCGGGGGCTGGCCACCACGGTCGAGCGCCGGGACGGCTACCTGCTCGGGCTGCGCCGCTCCGGGCTCACCGCCGACCGCGAGCTGATCGTGGACGGCAACTCCGAGACCGAGGCGGCCCGTGCGGCCGTGCACCGGCTGGTCCGGCTGCCCCGGCCACCCACCGCGATCATCGCCGGCAACAACACGATGACCATCGGCGCGCTGGCCGCGCTGCGCGACGCGGCGATCCCGGTGCCGGCCGGCATGGCGCTCGCCGGGTTCGACGACTTCCCGTGGGCCGACCTGTTCGAACCCGGGCTGACCGCGATCGCCCAGCCGTTCGTGGAGATGGGCCGGCGGGCCATTGAGCTGCTGCTGGCCCGGATGGCCGACCCGGCCGCGCCGCCGGTCACCGTGCGATTACCGCCGACGTTCGTGCACCGAGACTCCTGCGGCTGCCCGGATCGGCTCTGGCCCCGGTCGGCGAGCTGAGCACTCTCTTGCGTTGTTCCGGGACCCGTCGGATCGGATACTGCCCGCATGACGAACGCGCGGCTCGTGGCCGGAGTGGACTCCTCGACCCAGGCGACCAAGATCGTGGTCGTCGACCTGGAGACCGGCGAAACCGTGCGGGAGGGGCGCAGCGCGCACCCCGTCGGCACCGAGGTCGACCCGGCGGCGTGGTGGTCCGCGCTGGCCGAGGCGGCGGCCGGCGGCGTGCTGGACGGCGCCGAGGCGATCTCCGTGGCCGGTCAGCAGCACGGCATGGTGCTGCTGGACGGCGCCGGCGAGCCGGTCCGCGACGCGCTGCTGTGGAACGACACCCGCTCGGCCGGCGCGGCCGCCGAGCTGATCGACGAGCTCGGCGGCCCGGAGAAATGGGCCACCGAGATCGGCACCGTTCCGGTCGCCAGCATCACCGCCACCAAGCTGCGCTGGACCGCCCGCGCCGAGCCCGAGGTGGCCGACCGGGCGCGGCGGGTCATGCTGCCGCACGACTGGCTGACCTGGCGGCTGGCCGGCCGCCCGGCCGAGGCGGTCACCGACCGGGGCGAGGCGTCCGGCACCGGCTACTGGTCCACAGTCAGCGGGCAGTATCGGCCCGACCTGCTGCGGCTGGCGTTCGGTCGGGACCTCGAGGTGCCCCGGGTGTGCGAGCCGGGGGAGCGGGCCGGCACTGTTCGGGAGCTGGCCGGTGGCCTGCTGCTGGCGGCCGGCACCGGCGACAACATGGGCGCGGCGCTGGGCGCGGGCGCCGAGCCCGGTGACGTGCTGGTGTCCATCGGCACCAGCGGCACGGTGTTCGCCGCGCACGACCGGCCGAGCGCGGACGCCACCGGTGTGGTGGCCGGCTTCGCCGACGCGGCCGGGGGCTACCTGCCGTTGGTCGCCACGCTGAACGCGGCGCGGGTGCTGCGGGCCGGCGCCGACCTGCTCGGCGTGGACCTGGCCGAGCTGGACCGGCTCGCGCTGGCCGCCGACCCGGGTGCCGCCGGCCTGGTACTGCTGCCGTACCTGGAGGGCGAGCGCACCCCGAACCGGCCGGACGCCCGGGGTGCCCTGGCCGGCCTGACCGGGGGGAACGCCACACCGGCGAACCTGGCCAGGGCCGTCGTGGAGGGCATGCTGTGCGGCCTGGCCGACGGGCTGGACGGGCTGGTTGCGCAGGGGGTGCCGGTGCACCGGGTGCTGCTGCTGGGCGGGGGCAGCCGGTCGGCCGCCGTGCAGGCGCTGGCCCCGTGGGTGTTCGGCGTGCCGGTGACCGTGCTGGCGCCGGCCGAGTACGTGGCCCTCGGCGCGGCCCGCCAGGCGGCCTGGGCGCTCACCGGGGCGGCGCCGACCTGGCCCCGCCCCGAGGAGGCCAGCGTGGCGCTCGCCGAAGGCGCGGCCGACAGCGCGGCCACGGTCCGCGCCGCCTACGCCGCCGTCCGTGGCTGACCGTGGCTGACCGTGGCTGGCCGCGGTTAGCCGCACACCCGCTCCCGTCGCCGCGCACCCGCCGCAGTGGGTGCGCGGCGACCGGAGAGGGTGTGCGGCGGGAGCCGACCACGCCGTCCTCGGTGACGTCCGCCGCGGTGATCTTCATAGTTGGACTCCGGGGCTGGTCACGAGGGTCTTGAGCTGGCTCCGGTCGGTCAGCGCCGAGTGCAGCGCGGCGGCCGTGTCGGCCAGTGGATGGGTGGCCGTGATCAGGCGCTGCAGGTCGATCCGGCCGCTGTCGGCCAGCGCGGCGGCGGCGGCGAACGCGCCGGGCCCGTACCGGAAGCAGCCGAGCACGTCGTACTCGTAGCGCTGCGCCATGATCAGGAAGTCCTCGGCGACCGGGCGCCGCGCCGGGATGCCGACCAGCGCGATCCGGGCGCCGGGACGCAGCGCGCCGAGCTCTGCCAGCACCTCCGGCGCGCCGGAGCACTCCAGCAGCACGTCGGCGCCGGCGCCCCCGGTCGGAGTGGTCGGCACGGCGTCCCAGTAGTCGTCGGCGAGCCCGTCGGCGCTGCTCAGTCGGGCCGGCGCGGTGTCGACCAGGCCGATCCAGCTCGCCCCGGCCAGCCGGGCGGCGGTGGCCGCGAGCTGCCCGATCGGGCCGGCGCCGGTGATCAGCACCCGGTCACCGAGGCCGACCCCGGCGCGGCGCACCGCCCAGGCGCCCACCGCGAGCGGCTCCACCAGGGCCGCCGTGCCCGCCCCGAGCTGCTGCACCGGGTGCACGTTGGCCTTCGGCATCACGACGCTCTGGCGCAGCGTCCCATGGGTCGGCGGCGAGCCGAGGCAGGTCCCGTGCAGGCACAGGTTGTACCGGCCGGTCCGGCACAGCTGGCACCGGCCGCAGACCATCGCCGGCTCGATCGCCACCCGCCGCCCGACCAGCTCCGGTTCCACCCCGGTGCCGACCTCGACGACCCGCCCGGCCCCCTCGTGGCCGAGCACCAGCGGCGCCCGGACCACGTTCGGGCCGTTGCGGCCGTCCGCGTAGTAGTGCAGGTCGCTGCCGCACAGCCCGGTGGCCTCCAGCGCCACCCGCACGTGCCCGGCTGGCAGCTCGGCGCGGGCGAGCTGCTCCACCCGGATGTCCTTCGGCCCGTGCAGCACCGCCGCGAGCTCGGTACGGGGGTGGCCCAGCTGGCCGATCCTTGGCTCGGTCATGCCGTCGCTCCCGCGGTGGCCGCCGCTCTGGCCGGCAGCGGGGCGACCTGCTTGATCCCGAACGTGTAGGTGATCGCGCCGAGGATGCACAGCGCGCCGGACAGCAGCAGGGCCACCACGAACGAGCCGGTGGCCCCGATCAGGAACCCGGTGACGATCGGGCCGAGCACGCCGGCCACGTTGGACGCGAAGTTCTGGATGCCGGCCAGCGAGGAAACCTGGTCCGCCTGCGGGGCGACGTCCGAGGGCAGCGTGGCCACCGAAGCGGCGGAGAAGGCCAGCGAGGCGTAGCTGACCGAGAGCAGCGCCAGCGCCTGCCACGCCTGCGGCACCAGCACCGCCAGCGCGATCACCGAGCTGAGCAGCATGCCGCAGGCCAGGCACGTCTTGCGGGCCCGGTTCAGCGACCAGCCCCGGCGCACCAGCCGGTCCGAGGTGAAGCCGCCGAGCAGCGAGCCGCCGATCGCGATGATGCCCGGCAGCGCGCCGAAGATGCCCAGCTTGAGCAGGTCGAAGCCGCGCTCCTTGACCAGGTAGGTCGGGAACCAGGTGATGAAGAAGTAGATCGCGTAGTTCAGGCAGAAGAAGCCGACCATCATCGCCCACACCGTGCGGTAGCCGAACAGCTGGCGCCAGCGCACCTTCGGCCCGGCGGACTCGTCGCGGGCGTCGTCCAGCCGGGCGCCGCCGGCCTTGATGTACTCGTACTCCTCGCGGGACAGCTTCGGGTGGTCGGCCGGCTCCCGGTAGCCGCGCAGCCAGGCGAACACCCAGACGAATGCCAGCGCGCCGGTGATCAGGAACGACCAGCGCCAGCTGAGCAGCGCGATGATCGCGGTGACCACCGGCAGTGCGATCGCCGTGCCGGCCCGCGCCCCGTTGTCCCAGATCGAGTTGGCCAGCGCCCGCTCGTGCCGGGGGAACCAGCGCGACACCGCCTTCGCCGAGCCGAGGTAGCCGGCGGCCTCCCCGACGCCGAGGCCGAGCCGCGTGGCGATCAGCGTGCCGATGCTCTGCACGGCCGCGCCGAGCATCGTGAACAGGCCCCAGATGGAGGCCCCGATGGCGAACATCGGCCGCACGCCGTACTTGTCGGTCAGCCCGCCGGCCGGCAGCTGGCACAGCGCGTAGGTGATGAAGAACGAGGACAGCACGAACCCCTGCACCTCGGGCGGGATGTGCAGGTCCTGCGACATCCGGGGCAGTGCGACGCTCAGGTTGGCGCGGTCCACGTAGTTGATCGTGATCCCGAAGAAGCACAGGATGACGATGCCCCAGCGGGTGTTGTGGCCGCGCCCACGCGGGCGGACCGGCAACCTCGGTGGCTGAGTCGGTGGCTGAGTCGGTGGCTCCCCCTGGGCTGGGCGGGTCGTGCTCATGGCCGGGCCTCCTCCGTGAGTGCCTGCGGTGGTGCGACGTGCTGGTCGGTGGGTTGGGTGGCCGGGTGTGCGGCGGACAGGGCCGCGCGGACCTCGGCCAGGGTGGCGCGTGGCGCTCCGCCCCGGTGCTGGGTGGACAGCCCGGCGGCGACCACCGCCAGCGGCGCGGCGGCGGCGAGGTCCTCGCCCCTGGCCATGGCGGCGGCCAGGGTGCCGAGCAGGGTGTCGCCGGCGCCGGTGCTGTCCACGGGGGTGGGCAGCGCGATCGCCGGGTGCCGGGTCGTCGTGCCGCCGTCGGTGACCAGCAGCGGCTGGGCACCCCGGGTCACCACGACGGCGGTGCTGCCGAGTCGGCCGCCGACCTGGCTGCCGAGCTGGCCGCCGAGCTGGCGCAGGGCCGCGCACACGGCGGCCGGGTCGGTCACGCCGAGCAGTGGTTCGGCGTCGCCGGGGCTGGCCAGCTTGACCAGTCGGCACGCCGGCGCGACGGCCAGCAGCGCCTGGCGGGCCAGGGCCGCTGTGGTCAGGTTGGGCCGGAAGTTCACGTCGTAACAGGCCGCCCCGCCGGCGGCGGCGACCCGGGCCACCGCGGCGCGCACCAGCTCCGCCGAGGTGGGGGAGAGGGCGGCAGTGATCCCACTGGTGATGAGCACGGGCGTGTCGTCCAGTACGGCGCCCCAGTGCTCGAGGTGCGCTCGCGCGAGCGTGCTGGCCGCCGAGCCGGCCCGCTGGTAGCTGAACCTCGGCTGGCCCCGCTCGTCCGGGGTCACCGTGTACGCGCCGGTCGGCTCGCTGCCCCGGCGGACCAGCGACGGGTCCACGCCGCGCCGGGCCAGCTCGTCGAGCACGAGGTCCCCGGCCCGGTCGGTGCCCAGCACGGTGAGCAGGGCGACCCGGGCGCCGGCCAGTGCGGCGGCGCAGGCCGCGTTGAATGCGTCGCCGGACACCGAGTCGGCGGCGGTGGGGGTGCCGTCGGCGGTCCGGTGCCGCTCCACCATCGGTTCCCCGAGGACCACGACGTCGAACCCGGTCACCGAGAGCTCACCTCGAATCATTCATTCTCAAGCAACACCGTTCACTTGGGATGAATGCGACGGTACGATGGCCGCCGACCGTCGTCAACCAGGACTAGTCCCGAGACGGAGGACTGTGCGTGGCAGCCCACGAGCGTTCTGACGGACCGGCGTCCGACGGGGTGCGGTCGGACGGGGTGCGGTTGGACGGGGCCGTGACGCGGGCGCTGCGGGTGCTGGAGGCGCTCTCGCCCGGCGCGCGCAAGCTGGCCGAGATCGCCGAGGCGGCCGGTGTCACGCGGACCAACGCGCACCGCATCCTCGGGGTGCTGACCGACGCAGGCTATGTACAGCCGGTGGGCGGTGGGTCGTACCGGCTGGCGCCGAGGTCGGCCGCGCTGGGTGCCGCGCTCGGGCTGGCCGCGCCGGGCGGCGTCGAGCAGGCCCTGCGCGAGCTGGGCGAGAAGGTCGGCGCGACCGTGCACCTGGCGCTGCGCAGCGGGTCGCACGCGGTGTACGTGCACAAGATCGACGGGCCGGGGCCGGTCCGGATGGCGTCCTCGGTGGGCATGCACATCGCGCTGCACTGCACGGCGATCGGCAAGGCGATCCTGGCCGCGCTGGACGACGACGGGGTGCGCGCGGTGGTCGCCGAGGCCGGGCTGCCGGTGCGCACCGCGAACACCATCGGCGACGCCGACACCCTGGCCGGCGCGCTGGCCGGGATACGCGCCCTCGGCTACGCGGTGGACGACGAGGAGAACGAGCAGGGCATCCGCTGCCTCGGCATGGCGCTGCCGCGCGCCGGGGCGCCGGGCGGCGGTATCTCCATCTCCACGCTGACCTACACCACCCCGCGCGACCAGCTGATCAGCTACCGCTCCGCGCTGGCCAACACGGTCAACCAGGTAGCCGCCCTACTGGCCTGACCCGGCGAGGCCGGCGCGCCCGCCTGCCTGGCGTTACCGAACTGCACAGGAGGCAGGTTCTGAGCGACAAAAACCTGCCTGGTGTGCAGCTCGGTAACAAGCGGCCGGGGGTCAGGTCCAGTCGACTATCTGGGCGTCGGCGCGGAAGCGCAGGGCCGGGTCGGCGTAGCGCACCGCCGCCGGGGCGTAGAGGGCGTCGGTGGCCTCGCGCAGCGCGGGGTAGTGCGCGGCGAGCGCGGCCACCTCTTCGTCGGATGCGGGCAGCCCGGCGGCGTCGAGCAGCATGCGGACCTCGGCGATTGGTTCGGGCATGGGGGTCCTCCGGTCGGTTGGGCAGGAACGCTCGAGTCAGGCTGCTACGCCGGCTGAGGCGCCGACGGGGGCGGGCTGGCGCAGGTGCCAGGTGGTGCGCCGCTGCAGCAGCTGGCCGACCCGCAGCAGGCCGGCCTCGTCGAACGGCCGCCCGGCGAGCTGTACGGACAGCGGCAACCCGGCCGAGGTGAAGCCCATCGGCAGCGCCAACACCGGGTTGCCGACGCTGTCCCAGTAGCCGGTGTGGATGTGCCCGAGCAGCGTCATGATCGAGCTCGCGCCGCTGAGGAACGCATCCAGCCGGGGCGCGGCCACCGACGTGGTCGGGCAGAGCAGCACGTCGACGTCGGTCAGGGTCCGGCGCAGCGCGTCCTGGGCCACCCGGCGCATCCGCTGTGCCTGCACGTAGTCCGCGCCGGACACCAGCGCGCCCCTGGCCAGCATCGCCCGGGTCGCCGGGTAGTAGTCCGCCCACCGGCGCTGGGCGTCGGTGCGGTGGTAGGCGAGCGCCTCACAGGCGAGCGTGAGCATGTTCGCGGTCAGCATCTCCGCCCGGTAGGGCAGCGTGACCGGGGTGAGGCTGGCGCCGGCGTCGGCCAGCTCGGTGGCCATGTCGTCGAACGCGTCGAGCAGCGCCGGGTCGCTGTCCGGCGGGAAGTGCCCGTCGCGCACCACGCCGACCCGCAGGCCGACCAGGTCGTCGGGGCAGCGGGGCGCGGTGAACGGGGCGTCCACGCAGTCCGGGTCGCTGTCGTGCGGCCCGGCGAGCACCGCGAGCACGGCGGCGCAGTCCTCGGCGCTGCGGGCCATCGGACCAATGTGGTCCAGGCTGTATCCGAGTGGCACGCAGCCCGACTTGGGTACCCGGCCGAAGGTCGGCATCAGCCCGGTGATGCCGCAGAACGCCGCCGGGATGCGGATGCTGCCCCCGGTGTCGGTGCCGAGCCCGGCGTAGAACAGGCCGGCGGCCACCCCGGCGCCGGTGCCCGAGCTGGACCCGCCGGGCCAGGTCGCCGGGTCCCACGGGTTGCGCGGTACCGGGAACTCCTTGCTGTCGTCCGGCATGCCGATGGCGAACTCCATGGTGGAGGTCTTGCCGGTGATCACCGCGCCGGCCGCCTTGAGCCGGGCCACCACCGGGGCGTCCCGGCCGGCGCCCCAGGCCGGGTCCAGGACGTCGCTCTGCGCGGTGGTCGGGCCTTCGGCCATCGCCAGGATGTCCTTGACGCCGAACGGGATGCCCTGCAGCGGCCCCCGGTCGACACCGGCGGCCAGCTCGGCGTCGGCGGCGTCCGCGGTGGCCAGTGCCAGCTCGTCGAACCGGTGCAGGTAGCAGCCGAGCACCGGGTCGGCGCGGTCCGCGGTGGCGATCGCCCGCTCGGTGAGCCGCCGGCTGGTGGTCGTGCCGGCCCGCAGCGCGGCGGCGGCTTCGGTCAGGGTCAGGGGTAGCTCGGACATGCGAGGGCTCCTCGGTCATGGCGGGGCAGGCGGGCGAGGTGGCAGGTCAGAGGGCCGCGCGGGCGTGCGTGACGAACCGGTACCGGCCGGTCCGCATCCGGATGAACGCGACGTTGAACACGCGTCCGGTGGGGTCGGCGATGGTCTGGTCCATGGCCAGCAGCGCGGTGCCCTCGGCGACGCCCAGCAGGGCGGCGGTGAGCGGGTCGGCGAGCACGCTGTCCATCACGAACTCCGACTCGCCGAGCACCACGCCGGCCTCGGCCAGCAGCGTGTACCAGTCGACCCGGAACGGCACGTCCAGCAGCCGGCCGGCCTCCGGGTAGAGCACGTAGTTGGTGGCGAGCACCGCGGGCTCGTCGCCGACCTCGGCGATGTACTCCAGCCGCAGGCACGGCGTGCCGGGCTCGACCCGCAGCCAGGGGGCCAGCGTGTGCGGGGTGGCGAGCGTGGTGCTGTCCAGCAGCCGGGGGCGGGTGCGGCCGTCGAACAGCGCGCTGTTGGTCGGCCGGAGCACGCCGAGCGCCTCCTCGATCAGCGCGTTGGCCGGCGCGACCACCGCGTGCGTGCCGATGCCCTGGGCGCGTTCGATCAGCCCTTCGGTGCGCAGCATGGCCAGCGCCGCCCGGATCGCCGCCCGGGTCGCGCGGTGCCCGGCCATCAGCTCGGCCTCGCTGGGCAACTGGCCGCCTCGGTAGGTACCGGCGAGCACGGCCGACCGGAGCAGGTCCCGCAGCCGGCGGACCTCGTGTGCGCGCGCCGGTCCACGCCGGTGGGCCTCGCGTTCGCGCATCGGCACCCGCCGTCGGATCGACTCCCTCACTTTGGGTGACGTTAGAAAGTGTGAGTTACCCCAACGTGTCCGCAGTGTCACCGTCGTGCACCCGATCGTGGCTGGAGCGGTCATACCGCGACCGTGACGGGTAACTCGATCGGGTCGGCCAGCTGGTAGCCGTCGGCGAGGGAGACGACCGTGGCGAGGCCGATCGAGCCCATCACCTCGAGCCCGAGCTCGTGCAGCCGGGCCGTCTGCGCCGCGCAGGCGTCGCCGAGCAGGGTGACCCGGTAGTCGCGCATGAACGCCGCCCGCACGGTGGACTCCACGCAGATGTTGGTGACCACACCGCACACCTGCAGGTGAGTCACACCGAGCCCCCGCAACAGCGGGTCCAGCGAGGTCCAGAGGAAGGCGTCGAACCGGACCTTGTCCACGGTCAGGTCGGCCGGCGTCCAACCCAGCTCGTCGACCACACCGCCGTCCCAGCTGCCCGCCGCCAGGCCGTCGACGTCGGCCAGCTGGGCGGACATCGCGGTCAGGTTCTGGCCCTCGTCCGCCCGGCCGGGACGGTAGACGTGCCGGGTGAAGACGACCGGCAGGCCGGCCCGGCGGGCCTGCTCGACGGCGACCGCGCTCTGGCGCACCGAGCGGTCGACGTCGGCCAGCGCCATGCCGAGGCCGGGTAGCGAGCCGTCCGGGTGGCAGAAGCCGTTCTGCATGTCGACGACGAGCAGTGCGGAGCGGGCGGGCGATGTGGTCACGGGGACACCTCCGGGTGCTGGCTGGACAGGGCTGGGCGAGCTGCGGGGGCCGGGACACCGGCCAGGGCGGGGCTCATCGCGGGCATGCCGAGCGAGGTGACGGCGTCGCCGACGGGCCGCCACGGGTTCGGCTTGCAGGCGTCCTTGCAGGCGCCGTCGGTGGAGCAGCACAGCGAGCAGATCGCGCCGCCGTGAAACGGGCAGGTGGCCATGTCCACGACGTCGTAGTGACCGCCGCAGACGCCGCAGGTGACCCGCTCGACGCCGGCCGGGAACTCGCTGGTCCGCACCAGGTACCAGCGCCCCCGGGTGGCCAGCGCGAAGGCCGGCGGCAGCGCCACGGCCAGTACCAGCGAGACGAACGGCGCGAGCGCGCCGAGCACGCGGCCGAACAGGCCGAAGTAGGCCATGATCGACAACGCCGACGCGATCACCATCGAGCCGAACCCGACCGGGTTCACGTTGAACAGGTGGGCCCGGCGGAACTCCACGTGCGTCGGCGCGAGCTTGAGTACCCGCCGGTTGAGCACCAGGTCGGACACCATCGCGGCGACCCAGGCGATGCCCACGTTGGCGTACAGCGCGAGCACCGTGACGATGTGGTCGAAGATGTCCAGCTCCATCAGCACGAGCGCGAGCGCGGTCTGGAAGATCACCCAGACGGCCCGGCCGGGGTGGCGGTGCAGCAGTCGGGAGAAGAAGTTCGACCAGGACAGCGAGCCGGAGTACGTGTTCATGATGTTGATCTTGATTTGGGACAGCAGCACGAGCACCCCGGCGAGCACCAACGCGACCGTGTGGTTACCGGTGAGGCGCTGGTAGACGATCGTGAACAGGTCCACCGGCACGGCCACCTGCCCGGCGTCGGCCTGGGTGTCCGCGTAGCCGACCAGCAGCGTGGAGGCGAAGAACACCACGATCGCGAACAGCGCGAACCCCGGCCCGCCGAACAGCACCGCCAGCCGCCAGCCGCGCTCCCGGCCGGGCTTGGGGTCGGGCATCAGCCGCAGGTAGTCGCCCTGCTCGCCGACCTGCGCGGCCAGCGAGAGGTTCGCGGCGGCCACCGTGAACACCGCGACGAGGGTCAACCCGGCCGCCCCGGCGACCGAGGTCGCGCCCAGCGGGGTCGGGTGGATCATGTGCTCGACCGCGTGCGGCGCGGTCGCCGCCGTCACCACCGCCAGCCCGATCAGCACGACCCACAGTGGCCAGGTCCAGGCCTGGAACTTCGAGCTGAAGGTCATCCCGTACAGCGTCAGCGGGATCATCACGACCGACACCGCGACGTAGCTCAGGTGGATCTCCAGGCCGGTCAGCGCGGTGAGCGCCTGCGCCATGATCGCGCCCTCGTAGGCGAGGAAGATCAGCGTGTAGGTGGCGTAGACCAGCGAGGTCAGCGTGGAACCCAGGTAGCCGAAGCCGCTGCCCCGGGTGAGCAGGTCGATGTCGATGTGCTTGCGGGCGATGGCGAAAGCGATCACCACGGTCAGCGGCAGGGTGGCCACGGCGGCGATCGCGAAGCCCAGCACGGAGCTGCCGAAGCCGAACTCGTTCACGAACGCCGCGTCCAGGGCGTAGCCGGCCATCGCGGACAGCCCGACCAGGCAGCTCAGGAAGATCATCCAAGGCGACCAGGTGCGGAACTCGCTGGGGGTGTAGCGCAGCGAGTAGTCCTCCAGCTGGGGGTTGTCGGCCAGCGCCATCGCGCGTCCCTTCGCCGTCCGGGGTGGTCCGGTGCGCACGCTAGGAACCGGGTGTTGCCGCCGCGTAACGGCGCCCGTTGCGCCCGGTTACGCCGAGTTCGCCCCACCGGCACCGGCGCTGACCAGCCCAAACGCCGACCATGGCAGCCAAGCCGCCGAAACTGGCGTGCGGTGCGCCGCGAGCCGGCGTGAGTCGCGCAGCGTTACCGAACTGCACAGGGGGCAGGTTTTGGGCGCCGAAAAGCTGCCTCCTGTGCAGCTCGGTAACAGCCGGCAGCCTGCGGGGCGGCTACGCCTGCGCCGTCAGCCGCTGGTGAGGACGTCGGCGAGGTCGAAGCTGACCGGGCGCTCCAGCTGGGCGTAGCTGCACGACTCGGGCTCGCGGTCCGGGCGCCAGCGGACGAACTGGGTGGTGTGCCGGAACCGGACGCCCTCCATGTAGTCGTAGCGCACCTCGACGACGCGCTCCGGGCGCAGTGGTACGAACGACAGGTCCTTGCCGGCGTTCCACCGGCTGGTCTCGCTCTTGCGCGGGGTGCGGTCGCCCTCCTCCTGGCGGGCCCACGCCCACGGGTGGTCGTCGAACGTGGTGACCAGCGGCTGCAGCTCGGTGAACAGCTCGCGCCGCCGGGCCATCGGGAACGCGCCGATCACCCCGACCGAGGCCAGCTTGCCGTGCTCGTCGTGGAGCCCGAGCAGCAGCGAGCCGATCGCGTCCGGCCCGGACTTGTGCACCCGGTAGCCGGCCAGCACGCAGTCCGCCGTGCGCTCGTGCTTGATCTTGGACATCACGCGCTTGTCCGGCTGGTAGGTGAGCGTCAGCGGCTTGGCGATCAGGCCGTCCAGCCCGGCGCCCTCGAACTGCTCGAACCACCGGCTGGCCACCTCGCGGTCCTGGGTGGCCGGCGTGACGTACACCGACGGTTCGGCCTTGGCCAGCGCCTCCTCCAGCGCCGCGCGCCGGTCGGACAGCGGCTCCCGCATCAGGTTCCGGTCGCCGAGCGCGAGCAGGTCGAACGCGATGAAGCTGGCCGGAGTCTCGGTCGCCAGCAGCTTCACTCGGCTGGCGGCCGGGTGGATGCGCTGCTGCAGCGCCTCGAAGTCCAGCCGGTTGGCGTCGTGGTCGGCGATCACGATCTCGCCGTCGACCACCGCCCGGTCCGGGAAGTTCGCCTTGACCGCCTCGACGACCTCGGGGAAGTACCGGGTCATCGGCCGCTCGTTGCGGCTGCCGATCTCCACGTCGTCGCCGTCCCGGAAGATGATCGACCGGAAGCCGTCCCACTTGGGTTCGTAGTGCTGGCCGGCGGGGATCGAGCCGACCGGCTTGGCCAGCATCGGCTTGATCGGCGGCATCACGGGCAGCTGCATCGCGCCATCCTGCCCCGGTGCCCGCCGCCGGTCGAGGCCGCTACCGGGGAGACCGGTCAGGACTCCTCGTCGGGCGGCGGCGGGGACTCGGCGCCGTCCCGTTCGTCCCGCGCGGCCCAGTCCAGCAGCTCGTCCAGCGAGTAGACCGCGTCGTCGATGCCGGCGTGCAGGTCGCCCAGCTCGGCGAACCGGGCCGGCATGGTGGCGATGGTGAAGTCGCC
>Ga0137415_10001254_pt1 | contig 25182 bp, 26 predicted proteins | sample CZODoug3_1_1_16f_FD_183082 | JGI IMG/M metagenome (GOLD analysis project Ga0137415, IMG submission 183082) | Vadose zone soil fungal communities from Angelo Coast Range Reserve, California, USA - CZODoug3_1_1_16fungal (Hybrid Assembly) | ecosystem: Environmental > Terrestrial > Soil > Vadose...
CCCGAAGATGTTTTGGCGAGGAGAAAGAGATTTGTGTACGGACGTGTGCCGGTGCCGAGCGGCAACGCAGCGCGGGCACAGGAGATCTACGAAACGGTGATGGAGCTTGATTGCAGCTTACCGATGGCAGATGTGTGCGTAGGCATTCGGATCACGGAGCGTCAGTACGCACCTTTGACGCGCTCTCGTCAAAAGCAGATCGAGGCCGATCTCGGCTTTGCCTAGAGCAACGATCCAGTGATGAAAGAGGTATCCGTGGGAAACACGGCAAAACGCGCTGCCAGAACTTTTGTGCTTTCAAGAAGAAGGATTGCTAGGGGCGGTGGCGATCGAAATTCTCTGAGCCCATTGATTCCACGTAACTTACTGATTCTACTAAACGGGAGAAACTATAAAAAAAGCGAATTCGCCGAACCGAGGACACGGCGGGCACACGGAACCGCTTCACTCATGGGCTATTGGCAGGCCGTACGCGAGAAGGATAGCGCTATTGATGCAAACACGACGACAACTAACATAGATATGGAATTCGCGGGCAGCGGTGGTAGCTTTGGCTGCATGGGCGGTTTCCGTCGGGCAGGACGTCGCCGCTCATTTCGTTGTCAGATAGGGTGTCCGAACTATTTTCAGAATCACGTCCTCCCATTCTCGACGCCAGTTGACAGAGTGAGCAGTCGCGTTCGTGATTCTGCAACACCGTGTAGGGTCGAGCGTACTTCGCTTGCAATCGCAGGGGTTCGTCGTCTGCTTCTCTTCCGATGAAACGAAACTGACAAAACTCGGCGCGGTGCTCGTTCCAGATTTCCAAGGCACTTTGACACTCGCCGAGTAGCATTTGACGTTGGGTACACACCGCTAACTCGACGGAGAATTGGTTGTTCATTTCTCATCTCCCTTCATTGGCATTGATGCACTTTGTTCGCCAAAACAGCTAAGTCGCGAGTCCTTAGGGTTTTGTGACTTTAGGCAGTTTTGCTGAGCATGGGTTCCAGTACCCAGAAAGCGACCATTTCGTCTTTCTTGTTTGTACTTTCTACACACCTCGCATTTCAAGTCTCATCGTTTATTGCCCCATACGACTATTCTATGTGATTGAATTTTAAGCCGATTACGAAATCCAACGCGAGTCTGGACGGCGCGTGTCAATGACTTCGAGACAGGTGCCCACGAAGTTTAGTGAGTTTTTCATGTGTTGGGTTTTCGGCCAAAAATTTCGCGTTAGGAGCACCTAGCAACGACGACGATCGGCAACTCGGTCAACCCACAGCATTCCCGCTTTTCCTTCCTCAAGCGCATTTCGCTCTTCCAAAGTCGATCACTGCGGTTTCATTCAGAATCCGTATTGGCTCTGTCCTTTAGAAGGTCTAGCACGTACATTTTTGCGGACGGATGAAGCCGTTCAGTAAGACACTTGGTGTGACACCAGAGTTGCTGATCCCTCTGAAATTCACGTGCACGCTCCGCAGAGGCCACGTTCATGACTGGTTTATCCATCATGATCCGCTTGGTGCTCTGGGCGCCTGTTTACTTCGGGTCCCAGGCGGTATCTATTCTCAGGTCTCCTAAAGTGCGGTGTTTGTGGTGGAAGCATCGTGCTCGTTTGCGGGCGCGGTCGGCATGGCGCGGATCGCTATGGGTGCTCGCTACATCACCAACGAGGCGATTCGGTGTGCCGAAATCGCTTGCTTGTCCGCCGAGATGAACTTGAAGAAAGCCTATTGCGAGGACTCTCCGAGTCAGTTCTGCGAACCGAAGTTATTGACTACGCCGTCGCCCGGATGGAAGAGGCTCTTCGGAAGAGATTCGAGGAACTTGACGCCGAGCTTGAGCAGCTACGGCAGCGGAAACAGCAGATCGAGGCCGAGACTGCACGCTTGATTCAGGCAATTGCCGACGGTCAGGGATCACAGAGCATCCACGGCCGCAATCGGAGAATGACAGCGTGAGCTACGTAGCAGCACTGACAAACTACTGGAACCACGGCCCGGATCATTGCGCTCGACACTGGACGAGTTGCGAACCTTTGCTGTATCGCGTCTCACGGACATCCGCAAGCTAATCGCGCATCCAAAGAGCATAGACCAGGCGCGGGCAGCTCTCGCGGAACACTTCGGAGCATTCACGCTCGAACCCGTCACGCAGGCTGGGAAAACCACGTATCTTGCTCACGGCAAAGTAGATTTCTTCGGAGACGAAGCGATGGCGCGAACGGGTGGTGCCGGGGGCCCGGTTTGCACCGTTCGCGCCACGGAATTCTCACTCCCGGTGGAGGCATGACACGCGTCAGCGTTTCGTTCCGGTCCTCGTTGAGTGCCATAATGAGCTGCTCGATGGCTTGATTTGTAACTTTCTTGATGTTTTCTGAATTCATTTTCTTTGCCCTTCCGGTGAGTTGAGAGTTGGTTCCCTCAACCAGACAGTGAACCGAGAAAGGTCATAGATCGATTCAACGAACAGTGCCCTAAACCTGGGATTCCAGGTCGATCCGGATAAAGCGGCAGACTGTCACTTCTGACAATGGAACGCCTCCTAAATGAGAACTACCTTTTCGAGGAGCAATGACGGACGCGACAGCGGCTGGAGTGCTCTTTGGGCTATTTCAAGGAGGCCAAGTGTCACGTTCCCTGATCGTTATGCCAGACGATTCGGCTAAGCCGATTCTGGAGGCCATTGACGGCGCAACAAAGTCACTGCGCGTCAAGATGTTCCTTTTCTCGGATCCTTCCATTCTTAAGGCCGTGATTGACGCCCAAGGTCGCGGCGTAAATGTCCGGATCATGCTGAATCCTGCCCGGCGGGACGGAGAGTCGGAGAACAAGGAATCTCACAAAAAGCTTGCGGCTGCTGGCGTCGAAGTCATCGACAGTAACCCTGAGTATGACGTCACCCACGAGAAGTCGATGGTAGTGGATGACACGACGGCCTTTGTGAAATCCCTGAATTGGGATACGAAGAACCTGACCGAAACCCGCGATTACGCCATCGTCACTTCTCATGCTCACGAAGTTGCCGAAATCATTGAATGCTTCGAAGCGGACTGGCATCGAAAACCCTTCAAAGGGGACGAGCATTCACATCTAATCTGGTGCTGTGGCAACGGGCGAGAGCGCATCGCGCAGTTTATCGACGCCGCAAAGGATTCCATCTTCTTGCAGAACGAGCGCTACCAGGATGCAGTCATTATTGAGCGGTTGGTTCGGGCGGCGCGCCGCGGAGTAAAGATTCACGCCATGGCCCGACCTCCGCACAAGCTCAAAAAGGGAAAGTTGGTTGAAGCGGTTGGGGGCATGCGCACCATGGAGGATGTTGGCATCAAGATTCACAAATTGAAGCACCTCAAACTGCACGCCAAGATGCTGCTTGCCGATCATGCCCATGCCATCGTGGGCTCGATCAATCTGGCGCCCGGAAGCTTTGATAGTCGCAGAGAGCTGGCCATCGAGGTGGATGACGAACATGTGATCAAACGCCTATCGAAGATTGCGCACCACGACTGGGAGCACTCGCACCCACTTGATTTGACAGACGAAGGTCTTCTCGAGGAGTTCAAGGAGCACAAGACGAAGGGAGCGGAAGAATTGGCGCTCCAGCCGATGACAAAAAGCGCAAAAAGATAAAAGACTGAAAAGGCCAGCGTCATCGGTATGTGTTCTGGTCAAAACCACGCGCGGCAGAGTCGTGTCCAGAGTAGTACGCATTTGTCTAGAGGCGGAGTTCGCCGATAAGGACGGGCTCAGCGACTTTTAGAGCGAAACTCGCGGAACAACCAACAATGTGGTAAGCGCAGTGGCGTAATCAACGATCGCAAATCTCTTGCACCTTAAGGACACCGGAATGTCGAAAGTTAGACCGACCATCGGAACTGACGGACTTGCACTCCCAATCCTGCCGCCGGAACGCGACGAGCGTGTGTGGGCGAAACTGGTGCGCGTGATGTTTTACACCCCCGGCTTCATGGGCCTGTTGCTAATCAAGACGGGCGAACCGGCGAGCTTCGGCATTACGGTGGAGCTGCTGATGCTTTCCAGCGCGGCGGCCATCGTCGGCGGCCTCTTCATCGGCACGCAATCATCGAAGGAGGGCGCCGATCCTTCCTCCAAGATCGGCACCTGGAGCGGGTCGCTGGTCATCGAGTTGCTCGGCGCGGTGCCTTTCCTGTGTGCGGTGCCAGTGCTATTCCATGAACTGGCGCACAGTGCGTTGCTCCACAGCAGGGGACTCGGCGCTGTTGACATCACGCTGGGTGCCTCCGAGTTGCTGCCAGCGGTAGCGATTCTGCCGTTCGTGGTCTACCAGCTCGCCGGTTTCGGCACCATACACTTCATCGTGCCGAAGGCGGTGAACTGGGTCATCAACATTCTTATTCTCTGCTTGATTATTGCCAGCTATGTTGCCTATCGCGAGAGTAACTACCATCTGGAAAAGCGGTTCGCTGGACTTCTGGTCGTTATCATGGCGATTACCGTGTTATACGGCGTCCTCAAACTGAGGAAGATGCAGGCGACCTATGACGCCCACTGCCCGCCGAAGACTCCTAAGTAGCGGTTCTGAGTCCTAGGTGCGAGGTGCGGGGACTTAGTACGTCGACCCAGGTGTGCTTACTTACTTAAAGTCCATCGGGCAGGGTCAGGGCCGAATATCCTTGCTCAATCTTGTGGGTGGCTCGTGCTGCTTCGTTGGGTCATTTCAACGTGCTGGTAGTTTTGACACTTCACGTCTAGCTGCCAGAAGCACACGCTCGTGGGTGTTCGAATCCGATGACGTAGCTTGTGTCAACGACGTCTCGCCCCGTTTCTTGAATCGAAGGGGGCCGAACTCGCCGGACGACCAGAGAAAGGCTGCTCAGAACGTTCCTGGAGGAGCCAACTCATGCGAAACAGATTATCGCATACGTGGCAGATGCTCTTGAGCGTCGTGCTCTTAACGGCGTGCGCGGCGCTTCCTTGCACAGCTAAGCCGCAGGATTCGCAGACGCAGCAAGGCCAATCCGTCACAGATGCCGCTCGGCGCAGCCGCGAGCAGAAGAAGAATGTCGCGAGGCAGTCCCGGGTGATTAGCAATGAGGATCTGGACACGGAGTACTTTAAACCCGGCCAGGAAGGTCTCAATCTTGGTGCTGCCTCCAGCCTGAGGACAGAGGCACCCAGCGCGGGTACCGAAGCTGCCGATCAGGCTGCGACTTCCGCTAACAAAGGGTCAAGACCGAAAGGTAAGGATTGCGAGGAGGCGGCCGCCGAGGATGCGGAAATCGCCAAGCTGAAGGAACAAATCGCCGAGGCAGAAGAACATCTGAAGTGGCAACAACGGGAGCTTGCGCTCGACCAGGACATTGTTTATTCGAACCCAAATTACACGGACTCCAGAACGGGCAAAGGTAAGCTCGACTCTGAGCAGCAGCGGATCAATGAGAGGCAGCAGGAGATCCAAGGCCTAAAGGCAAATCTTGCATTGCTTCAAGAGCATAGAAAGCAAGCAGGTCGGCCTGAGAGTGCACCCGGACCGATAACAAGAAATCTGTACCGGCTATTCCTACTCCATCAGGGAGACATAGGTGAGGCATCACACGCGAGTATCTCGGGGAGTGCGCAGGTATCTGTCAATAGTGACACTGGCGTTGCGTGAGAACTGCCAATAGCTTAGGGGCTCTATAGGGCATCACGCGCGGGCCTCGGTGAAGACGAAGGAGTGCATGGAGGAACCACATGATTTTCAGAAGTCAGAAATCGAAGTCAGTACTCTGGATTCTATTCGGCGTCGTTCTGGCTATGTGCATGACGAGCACCGGCGCAGCAACCCCGCCTCAAATCGTCAGCGGGCAGAAGGCAAAGGTTAAGGGAACCATTGTGTCCCGCAACGGAGATTTGATCAAAGTCAAAGACAAGAAGGCGGGTACGGTGGTCATCGTTAGCCTGATTGACGGAACTAAAATCGAACGCAAGAGGGGCAAGGTTGAGTTTTTCCGTCACACTGACATGGACGTGACCGCCATGGTGCCTGGATTGACGATCGATGCCGAAGGCGTCGGCAATACAAATGGGCAGCTAGAGGCCAGCAAGATAAGTTTTACTCCGGATGAGTTTGCCGTTGAAGTAGCGGAAGAGCAACAAATCCTGGCAAACAAGGCAGCTAGCTCGCAGGCGCAATCTACTGCGAATGAGGGAGTGCAGGATGCCAAGGTTGCCCAAGTTTCCGCGAAGACGGCGCAGACTTCCGCAAATAACGCCAATACCAACGCCCAGGCTGCAGGCGCAGCGGCCAATATGGATGCCGCGGCGGTTCTGCTGGTCAACAAGCGCGTATCCGACTTGGATGACTACAAAGTTGCTGCCGAAGCTGGGATCTATTTCGCTTCTGACGATGGGACCTTGGACAGTGCAGCCAAAGCGGATCTCGATGCGCTCGTCGCGGCTACTCAGGGTCTCAATGGATACATGATCGAGGTCGCGGGCTACGCCTCCAGTACGGGCACCAAGCAGCTCAATCAAAAGCTCAGCGAGGTTCGGGCGGCCGCAGTCACCAGGTACCTTCGCGAGCAGGGGAACATTCCTATGCGGCGCATCCTTGTGCCGGCAGGATATGGCGCGACGCATCCAGCCGCTGAAAACACCGATTCCCAGGGACGGTCGTTGAACCGCCGCGTGGACGTCAAGGTATTGGTGAACAAAGGCCTGGCGGAAACGATGTAAACCGCATTTTGGTCCTCTTCATCTGCTGGTCCTCGTATTACTTGAGGCGGACGGCAGGCGCAAGGTTGGGACTCCCAAGCCTGCGGCGGGCTTGGGAGTTCTTTCGTCTGCTAGCAGACCTCGATTAGTCACGTCGTTTTTAAGAGAGCGCAGCAGTCTGTTACTTTTGACAGTTCAATTCGGCGCTTGCAAGAGAGACTGTGCAGCCGGCACGCGGTTCAGCAGTGATCACTAGCCAGCGCTGCTTTGCATGCGGCGGTGAACCGCTCTTCTGAGGAGAAAACAGAGATGAACCTGCCAAGTTTTCCGCACATCGACATGTTCTCCGCCGGCATTAACGCTTTGAACGGGGTGCTCGTCGCTCGTCATCCGTCGCACAACCGCGGCTACGCTGTGGTGGGGTTGCTGATCATGGCCTTCTTCGGTGGTATCGGCGGTGGCGTTACGCGCGACGTGTTGCTCAATGATATCCCCGGGCCGTTCCGGGACCCGACCTATCTTCTCGTGTGCCTTCTGATGGGTCTACTGGGGCTGGCGATTTATCGGTACGCCGACTCGAAAGAGGAGAGGTTCCGGACGAGGACGTTGGCCTTCTTCAAGTCTTTTTCCCTGCCCTGGTTTGCGATTCTGGGCGCACATAAGGCGCTCGAGCACAACCTTGGGACCTTCGCCGCGATCGTCATAGGGCTGATCGCCACCACCGCGGGGGGGGTGCTCATTGACCTCTTCTCCGGAGTCACGCCTGAGATCGTGAGGCCGTCGGAGCACATCCTCACGACGGCGGTGCTGGCGAGCTTGGTTTACACGTTGCTCGCGATGCTGGTGAAGGATAGCCTGTCGTTCTTTCCCGTCACGCTGATCGCGGTGCTAGTTGCGTTCGTTTTCCGCGTGTTTGCTGTCCGGGACCACTGGCCGCAGATCGTGCCGCTTGCCGCGCCCGCAGCGGGACCGGGCGCACGTGCGTAAACGCCTTCTGAAAGGTGTGAGCTTGGAAGCAAAGGCTTGGGATGCAATGAAGCAGGCCGCCTTGCCGCCTGGAGTCGCAGGCTGAAGTCTAATTCCAGCGCTACCATTTGGCGGACGTTTGAGGAATGGTCCTATGAGCCTGGTTGACACGGAGCTCAAAGACAGGGGAACGGTTCTTGCCGAGGAGCGGACCGATCTGGCCCTCGAGCGCACAGTGATCGCAGCGGAAAGAACGCTGATGGCGTGGATCCGAACCGCGCTTTCGATGATCGGATTCGGATTCAGCATTTACAAGTTCTTCCAGTACCTGCCCGAAGAGATTGCCACCGGGAACATCCAGCGTCCGCAGGCACCGCGCAATTTGGGAATGAGCCTCATTGCTCTGGGTACTCTGTCATTAATGGCAGCAATTTGGCAGCATCGAAATTTCCTGAAAGAGATTGGGGCGTCCCAGACGCGGCACGCGCGGTCCATCTCCTTCGTGGTAGCGATTGCTGTCGTCCTGATTGGATTCATCACCTTTTACGGTGTTTTGCTGCGCCACGGACCGTTTTAGTCGAGAAAGAGACTTCGTCAAGAACCAGCATGAAATCGGCGCTGAAGGCCCTTTAGTAGTTCCTCAGAGTCTTCACAAAAATGCACGCTCGGCCTCTCTTACGGAGCTCCCTCTAGGATTTACGTTCAAACGCTGAGCGGTCTGGGACAACGTCGGAATCTCTTGAGCACGGCCTTCACCCGACCCGTATCAATCCAGGAAGAAGACTAGTCAGTTCGCCGAGCGCCTGCGTCTGTGCCGGGCACGCCGTCCCGCACTGTATGTTTTGACAGTTACAAGTTTGTAGAGCTTGGGCCTACTCTGTTGCCGCAGACGGTCAGGACTGGCCGTTGACTTGGTCGCCGCCACAAAGACGTTACGAGAACGGCTTTAATGACTGCAGTTACCGAATACATTGAACTGATCGTTCGGGGACTCGAAATTGTGGGCGTTGCGGTGATCGGCATTGCCTTTCCTTACGCAACCATCCTTTGCCTTGTGCAGATCAGGCAGCGGAGACCGGACGCTTATCAACGGCTGAAAGTCTTCATCGGAAAAGCGCTGCAACTCGGGCTGGAATTTTTGGTGGCCGCGGACATTGTCAGGACGGTCACGATCGAACCCACCCGGGAAGGGATCGTGTCGCTGGGTTTGTTGATTGTCGTGCGAACGTTCCTGAGCTGGTCCATCACGGTGGAAATTGACGGCTATTGGCCGTGGCAAATCGGAAGAAGCGGGAGGGCTTAAGGCATGCAAAGAATTATCGAAGATCTTTTCGCTCGCCTGGACGGACCGCTTCATTTCCGGTTTATCGTCCAACCGTTGATGGCAACTATCTTCGGGGTCATCAACGGTGTCAAGGACGCAAAAACCGGAAAGCCCCCGTATTTCTGGGCCTTGCTTTCAACCCCGGACTATCGCAAAGAGCTGATGAAGGATGGCTGGAAATCGGTCGGCAAGATTTTTATCCTCGCGATCATTCTTGATGTCATCTACCAGTTGAAAGTGCACTCGACGGTATACGCCGGGGAACTGCTTATCGTGGCGTTCGCCCTGGCGATCGTGCCGTATCTCGTCGTGCGCGGCCCCGTTAACCGAATCGTGCGGATGGTCAGCGCCCGAAATCATAAAGCTGTAGATATCGCAAAAGTGCCGGATGTTGGTCCACGGCGGGGGTAAGGGACTAAGCAGAAGGAAAACGCTCGGCGGTAGAGAGATTTGGGATTAGCAACCCTGAACGGTTTGCCAGTCCCAAAACGAAAAGGTGACAAGAAAATGGCTCCTATAACTGCCGAATCTCTTCCGACAAACGCACCACCGGGCTTTCACCTGCTTGCCAAGCCGAGTGGGTCTACTTGCAACATCGACTGCACATACTGTTTTTTCCTGTCAAAGGAATCGCTGTACCCCAATGAAAAGAGCCGGATGTCCGACGTTACGCTGGAGACGTACATCCGCCAACTTCTGGAGTCACATCGAACGCCGACAGTTATCGTGGCGTGGCAAGGGGGCGAGCCCACGCTGATGAAGCTCGATTTTTTCCGGCGTTCCGTCGAACTCGTCGAAAAATACCGCCGGCCCGGCCAAGTCGTGCAACACACTTTTCAGACCAACGGCATTCTTCTCGATGATGAATGGTGCGCATTCTTCAAGGAACACGATTTCCTGGTTGGCCTGAGCGTGGACGGTCCGCGCGAGCTCCACGACACTTACCGGGTCGACCGCAGCAAGCAGGGCACCTTCGATAAGGTAATGCGGGGCTGGCGGCATCTGCATTTGTTTGGCGTCGATTTCAACATACTGTGCACGGTGAACGTGGCCAATGAGAAGCACGGTCGCGCCGTCTACCGCTTTTTCCGCGACGAAATGGAAGCGAAGTGGATACAGTTCATTCCGATCGTAGAGCGCGCCAGCGAGGAGACGATCGCTATCGCCAACCTCGGCTGGAGCGAGCAGCCTGGCCGTAAGCGTCTACTCTACACACAGTCCGGCAATTTGGTAACGAAGCGCTCAGTCGGGGGCGAACAGTACGGTCGCTTCCTGGTGGACATCTTTGAGGAGTGGGTCCGTCGTGACGTTGGCCAGGTTTTCGTCCAGCTTTTCGACGTGACGCTCGAAGCATACTTCGGCCGCCATCTACTCTGCATCCACGCCCCGACCTGCGGGTACGGCCCGGCGCTGGAGTACAACGGCGATCTTTACTCCTGCGATCATTTCGTCGAACCGCGTTATTTGCTCGGCAACATCCACGAGACGCACATGCTGAAACTCGTGGCGTCCGCCCAGCAGCGCAAGTTCGGGGACGACAAGCGCGATTCGCTCACTGCGCAGTGCCAGCGTTGCCCGGTTAAGCAGCTTTGTAATGGCGGCTGCCCGAAAGACCGGTTCGCAGTTTCGCGCGACGGCGATCCCGGCCAGAACTACCTCTGCCCGGGCCTGGAGCTTTTCTTCACTCACACAATGCCCGCGATGAAAACGATGGCTCGGCTATTTCAGAGCGGCCGACCGCCTTCCGATGTGATGGCGTTGACCACAGCTGAGGACGCGAGTCGAGGGGCGTATGCCCCGTGTCCTTGCGGGAACGGCCAGAAGTTCCGCTTCTGCCACGGCAACGGCTCGCCGCTCTCGCCATTCAGTGGTGTGAGCCCCGCGAAGTCTGGGCCACACAATGGGTCAGTCAATACTGCGCACTCCAAATTTCCGCCGCAACTATCGTCCGGCGGCTCGCATGGAGCAACCAAATGACAATTCGAAGGCACATTTCCGCTTCGAAAAAAGTTTCTCCGGTTAGGGCCGGGAATCGCAACACAAAATCAACTCTAAGGAAGGAACAAACTATGGCTTCAACGCAACCAAACATCTTAATTCTGTGGGGGGACGATATCGGTATGTGGAACGTCAGCCAATATAGCCATGGCATGATGGGCTATCGGACTCCTAACATCGACCGTATTGCGGTGGAAGGAGCGACCTTCACCGACTGGTACGGTCAGCAGAGCTGCACCGCCGGCCGTGCGTCTTTCATCACCGGCCAAAACCCAATCCGGACGGGCTTGACCAAGGTCGGCATGCCCGGCGCTACTGTAGGACTCTCTGCGGAAGACCCGACCATCGCCGAACTTCTAAAACCGCTCGGCTACGCCACCGGTCAGTTCGGCAAGAACCATCTTGGCGATCGGAACGAATTCTTGCCGACCGTTCACGGATTTGACGAATTCTTTGGCAATCTCTATCACCTGAACGCGGAAGAAGAACCGGAACTGCCTGACTATCCCAAGGATCCAGCCTTCTTGGCGAACTTTGGACCCAGAGGTGTGATGCACTCCTTTGCGACTGATAAGGATGACCCAACGACTGATCCCCGCTGGGGCCGAGTAGGCAAGCAGACGGTTAAGGACACCGGCCCACTGACCAAGAAACGCATGGAAACCATTGACGAGGAGATCACTGCAGGCGCTATCGGCTTTATGGAGAAGCAGGTCAAAGCCAACAAGCCATTTTTCCTTTGGTACAACTCGACCGCCATGCACTTCAGGACCCACCTGGCCGACAAGAACCGCGGGAAGACCGGGTTGGACGACTACAGTGATCGGATGGCCACCCACGACGAGCAAATTGGTCAGATCCTCGACAAACTCGACGAACTGGGCATCGCTGACAACACCTTCGTCATGTACTCCACCGACAACGGGCCACAGAACGACACCTGGCCGGACGGCGGCAACACCCCGTTCCGCAGCAACAAGGACACCAACTGGGAAGGTGCATGGCGCGTGCCGTGTCTCGCCCGCTGGCCCGGTAAGATCAAGGCCGGCTCAGTCCTCAACGGTATCGGCTCTCACATCGACATGTTCCCAACTTTGCTAGCAATTGCCGGCGATCCGAATGTCACCGAGAAACTCGTCAACGGCTGCACAGTCGGCGCCAAGAGCTTCAAAGTCCATCTCGATGGACACAACTTGGTGCCTTACTTGACCGGCCAGGTGGCCGAGAGTCCAAGGAAGGCTCTCTTCTACTTTAGCGATGACGGCGAGGTCATGGCGGTGCGGAATGGCGACTATAAGTTTGTGCTGGCCGAGCAACGTGCAACTTCGACGGCTGTCTGGCAAGAGCCCCTGGTTAAGCTTCGCTTGCCGACGATCTTGAATCTACGGCTGGACCCGTTCGAGCGGGCCGACTTCAACTCGAATCGTTACTGGGACTGGGTGGTGAATCACATCTTCATGATGTACGAGATGCAGGCACTGGTCGCAGGGCAGATCAAGGATTTTGCTTTGTTCCCGCCGCGCCAGAAACCTGCCTCGTTCAACCTGGACGCGGTGTTAGCCCAGGTGCAGAACTCGTCGGGCGTTGGAAAGGCGAAGGCGGCAGCAGCAGCCAAATAGTAGCCATTTACGAGCGACTGTGACGCAAGTCAACCAAACGCGAATCCCCGGCGGACTCTGAATCAGCCGGGGATAGCTGTTCCGTTACTAGAAAGAACCGCAGCAACCGGCCAGTAACGCAGCCGCGGTAGAAGGTGTTCGTTTGAGAAGAGTTGAATAACACAATTCTTCCAGCGCTTAAGCGATCGAGTGTTCAGAAATTTGGCGATTCCTCAATGATTTTGCAAAAGGAACACGACTCGGCATTGCTGGGTGTCGCAGAAGAGGTCCGACATTTCTACGATCAGTATCCCTATCCTCGGCCCATCGACGGCCTGGAAAAATATCGGCAGCTTTGGCAAGACCCTCAAAGACGCCGCGCGGATTATCACTTAGCTTGGCCTGCCAGGCCTTATAACCAAGACCTGTCCATCCTCATTGCCGGCTGCGGGACATCTCAGGCGGCAAAGCATGCCGTGCGGTGGCCAACGGCGCAGATTACCGGCATCGACGTTAGCGCGACAAGTGTGCGGTGTACTGAGGACCTCAAACGAAAATGCAGCCTGAACAACCTCCAAGTCTGCCAACTGCCCATCGAACTCGTGAACGAGTTGGGGACGACTTTCGATCAGATTGTGTGTACCGGAGTTCTCCATCATCTTGTGGACCCTGATGCGGGCCTCCGGGCTCTTCGTAGCGTGCTCAAACCGGGCGGCGCAATGCACCTTATGGTGTATGCGCCCTACGGACGGACCGGCATCTATATGCTGCAAGAATTCTGCAGGCGAGTTGGTCTACGTGCTACCGACACAGACATTTCGGGCCTTATCGATGCGCTTAGCGCGCTGCCACTCGGACATCCGCTGGAAAACCTGCTGCGCGAGGCCCCGGACTTTCAACAAGAGGCTGGGCTCGCTGATGCGCTTCTACATCCGCAAGACCGCGCGTATTCGGTCCCGCAATTATTCGATTTCCTGGAGAAGGGTGGACTGAGGTTTTCCCGATGGATAAGACAAGCGCCGTACTCGCCTCACTGCGGAATCATGGCACAAGTCCCGCAGGCTTCACGAATAGCGCGGCTTTCCCCGCGAGAGCAGTATGTCACCGCCGAATTGTTTCGGGGCACGATGGTTCGTCACAGTATGATCGCTTATCGAAACGATCGCCCGCGCGCCGCGCAATCGGTCAGTTTTGACTGTGATGCCTGGCGCAACTATGTGCCCATTCGAATGCCAGACACGATCTGCATTCAAGAGCGGCTGCCGGCCGGAGCCGCGGCCGTTCTGATCAACCAGAGCCACACGTACACGGATCTCTTCATGCCAATAGACTCAACACAAAAGCGCTTGTTTGATGCCATTGACGGCAACCGATGCGTTGGCGAGATCGTGGAAAGCACATTGTCATCCTCACAACAAAAAATGCAGCTCGAGATCGCCCGTGCCTTCTTTGAACGGCTCTGGTGGTACGACCAAGTGGTATTCGATGCATCGAGATAGCTCGTGTGAATTCTGCTTTTTGAGAAACAGTGTGAGGTCCAGAAAGTGTTTTCGACGCTATTTCGCCGAAGCCGGACAACCATTGTCCGCCAGGAACGATTGGGATGAACTGGAAGTACCAGGCGCAACGCGTTCAGCGGGAGGCGCAGGTTTATTATTTTGCGTTCAAACATCCCCGCGTGCCTTGGTACGCAAAACTGGTCGCAGCATGCAGCGCAGGCTACGTGCTTAGTCCTATTCAATTAATTCCGAGTTACATTCCGGTGATCGGATTCTTGGACGACTTCTCTGTTCTCTTCGTGGGGGCAAAACTACTTCAGAGACTCATTCCGCCGGAGGTACTCATCGAATGTCGTCAGCTAGCCGACGCAGCCGAAATGCGAAGGAAAGAAGAAATAAGATCGACGGCAGCCGTCATTGCCTTCGTCGCAATCACCGCAGTTTGGCTGGTCGCCGCGGTCGGCGCCAGTATACTGATGGTAAGACTTATCTATTCTATAAGGCCGCAGTAAAGTAGCCCGCTGAGAGAGCTACGAGGCTGCACTTGTTGCTGCGGGCCCGAAGGTTGCTGAGGTGTGAAAAATCCGATTTCTCCGAACACTGGCAGAAGTGACAGTTCTCTACGGTTTTGTAGCCAGGGAATATAGATAATCTGCTCTGCGGTTGATAACGGATCTCAATCGTGTTGCGGCAAGAGAACCGTCTACTAGTTAGAACCGAACGGAAGACGAGTGGAGCGCGCGGAGAGCTGCGCGAGATTGGCACGAGTAGATGGGCACGACCAATGATGATCGCTACTCCGTCTTATTGCTGCTTTCCCTCATTGCGTTTCTGATGCTCAGTGCGTTCGTGAAGGAGAATCACGTATTAGGGGACGGCGTTCTCGCGCTTTCCATGTATGTAGCCCTGGTTGCCGCGACACTGGAGCTGTCCCAAAAAAGAGGCTTGCGTTTGCCGGCGACTTTCTTGGCTGGCATTTCCATGTTGATCATGCTGATCTACTTTTTCCGTCCCGTACATATGATCATGGTCGCGAACTGGTTGTTTCTCGCCGTTTTTTTGGGATTTGTCTCCGTTGCTCTTTTCTCTTACGTAGGGCTGCCTGGGTCAGTAACGCGCGGGCGCATATACGGATTGGTGAATCTTTACCTCCTCCTGGGAATGTTTTACTTCGCCGTATTCAATTTTATCGAAACCGTGGAACCCGGTTCCTTCAGAGAGACGGCATTGCCGGTTTTAGACGGGATTTCTCGGCATTCTCTCTTGTACCTGAGCCTCGTCACTCTAACTACATTGGGTTACGGGGACGTAGTGGCGATCTCGCGGCCAGCGCGGATAGTGGCAGCACTGGAAGCGGTAACTGGCGTGCTCTACATTGCGATCACCGTGGCGCGGCTAGTAGCCGCCTACGCAAGTACGGTCGAAAAGTAATTCCGGCCTTCCCGAAAGCTCGATTTAGAAACATTCAAGCGCTCCAGTATGAAGTCTTTCATGCAGCTCTGTGGGTGCGGGACTTCCATGACGACAGCGAACAATGGGATTTACACGCTTGGATCTATTTTCCCGAAGGGGTGTAGTTCCACTTCTTATGCTCGACAGTTCGAGCTTCGTCACATATTTGATGGAAGAATACTAGTGCTGGTCTGAGCGAACCCCGAACCGAACCTGTATTCGTTAGTTTCGGTTGCGGAGCTGAATTGCTTCTGAAGGGCAGTCACCCCTGCAGGGTACTCACGCATGCCGGAACGACGAAGCCAAGCCAACGATTCATTCGGCTATTCACAAAGCATTTGAGTTCGGCTTGCTCGCCCTCACTTTTCAGGTCATTGCCTATTTCTTAAGAGCCACTGCAGGTCCGCTGACTCGCTTCGCCGTGAGGTCAACAGTCACCTCGACGCGGTCGGCGATCCTGATGAAAGGAATGCCGCTATTCATCCCGAACTCCTTACGGTCGAATGCCATTGTCCCTTTAATCTGGCCCGCTCCTGTCCCCTCGCCGAAAACCGTTAGCGTCAGCGTTTCGGGTTTAGACACTCCGCGGATCATAAAGTCACCTTGTACATCGAAGGTATTGGGGCCGGTTTGTACAATCTTCTTCGAGAGAAATGTGATCGACGGATCCTGCTTGACGTCGAAGAAGTCTTTGCTCTTCAGTTTGCCGTTCTTCATGCCGCTTCCGGTATTGACGCTGTCTGCCTGAATCTTGATGTCCAAAACTCCTGTTGAGACATCGGGAGAAGTGAATGTGAGAGTGGCGTCCCACTTGTCAAAGGTGCCCTCGAGAGCGACCGACGCCTTTACAAAGAACTTAATCGAGCTTTCTTGCTGCGCAATCGCGAAAACAGGAGCCTGGGCGCGATCTACCGACGGGAAAAGAGCGGACGCTAGGAGGCATAGGACAGTCAATCGCATGGAATTCCTCCTCGAATACCTCGAAACCTCGTGCATGTAATCAGGCTGTCATTAGGGCTGCATCGCCTACTACTGTCAAAACTTACAGACCATTGCGTTGGGTTAGAAACGGTGGAGGTTGGTTAGGCCGCTCCAAGTTAGAGAACTGACAGATTGTGTAGAAAGGCTGAGGTCGGAAATGCTCTGATACTTGCAGGAGATATGGCATCAGCGTTTTCCCCCACCGAAAAAAAGAACCCTACGTTGCCAGTCGACCCGATCTGTCAAAACTGACAATTGCTTGACCCTGGCCTTTGACCGAACATAGCACCCGGGACGATCTTCGCAAGGCAGGGGGACGCGCAGACGATCCGTAAACTAATCATTACTCTGTCTGTCGGGAGGCCCCCGTCCGACCGCACCGACTGTCGGCTTGGCCAAGCTTGATACTTTTTTAGTGAATGGGGAAGAGAAGAAGTGGAGAGAAGAAAATGATCAAGAACTTCATGAAACAATTTATGTCAGCCGCGCTATCGTTCCTGCTCGTCATTGCCGCAGCGGCAACTGAGGCGGGCGCTCAGTCGGAGCCATCGGGTGGATATTCCGGGCAAGGCGTGCCGTTGTCTGCAGAAGAGTTGCAACAACTGGTGGCCCCCATCGCACTTTACCCGGACTCACTAGTTGCGCAGGTTCTTGGAGCGGCGACCTTTCCAGACCAGGTCGCTACCGCTGCTGGCTGGCTTCAGCAACACAGCTACCTTACGGGTAAAACTCTCATGCAGAACGTTGATGCGCAGCCTTGGGATCCCAGTGTGAAGGCGCTCACACAATTTCCATCCGTCCTTGCCAACTTGGCCACGAACCTCAGCTGGACTTCATCTTTGGGAGAGGCTTATCACACTCAGGGCGCGGACGTGATGTCGGCCGTCCAATTCTTACGTGCGAAAGCGTTGGCTGCTGGAAGCCTGAAATCAGGGGCACAGCTAACGGTCGTACAACAGTCGCCGCAAGTTATCGTGATTCAACCTGTAAATCCGCAGGTGGTGTACGTTCCCATGTACAACCCCGCGGTGGTCTATGGCTATCCCTATGTGACTCCCGCATACGTAGCGCCTCCCGTTGCGGCGACCGCAGTGATTGCGTTTGGAGTCGGCATTGCGGTCGGCGCCATGATGAGCAGCAGTTGTTGCGCCTGGGGATATAGCAGCTGGAACTGTGGATGGCACGGCACCACGACGGTGGTGTACCACGGTGGGGCCTACTACGGAAACAGCGCCTGGCATGGGGGATACTACGGTTCGAGTGGATCCTATTATGGGGCGAACGGAGCTGCGCACTATAGCTCCGGCTACAACCCTTCCACCGGGACTTACGCACGGGGCGGTACAGTTTCGAACGGTTATGGGAGCCAAAGCGTCGGTCAAGCGTACAACCCAAAGACGGGAGCATACGGAACCACTGAGCAAGGCTCCAATGCCAATGGGAGCTGGGGAAGTTCGACGGTTTCGAAAAACGGCAACACTGCATACAGCCAGCATCAAACGACGTCGCAAGGAACGACGGGGTCGGTACAAACCTCGAACGGTGGCAAGGCTGTGGGAGCTTCAGGTCAGTACAACAGCGCAGCGGCGGGTGAAACCGCAAACGGGAACAAGTATGCGACAGCGAACGGCAAGGCCTATAGCAACACTGGGAACGGCTGGAATTCGGCGAGCAGTTCTGCCGCTTCGAAGGGTTGGGGAGGGCAGGAAAAGAGCAGCGACTCGTCCGCGTTCAGCGGCAGCAGCGGCGGAGGTTGGGGATCCAAGTCAGAAAGTGCTCGTGGTTCGATGAGCAGGGGCGGGGGTGGTGGCTGGGGCGGCGGTGGTCGCAGGTGAGCCCTGGCGTGCGGCTGCAGATGAGCTTTGAGCTAGGTGTGTTGGTGAAATTCCTTATAGCGGAAATTTTGGAGGAAGGTATGTTGCGCGCAATTCGCAGATTTTCTATCACGCCGCGGTTCCTACTGCTGGCGCTAATCATTCCGCTGGCCGGTTGCAGCAATTCCGGTAAGCCTTCGTTCAAACTATTTGCTTCGCCCGACTTGGCGGGTAATGGGTTGCTGGATGCGGCAAAGTCAGGAGATCAGAACGCGCTGCTGGCAATTTTCGGTCCGGAATCGAAAGAGATCATCTTCTCTGGCGATGCCGTGCAGGACAAGGCCACGGTCGACGCATTTGTGGCGGCCTATGGCGTGATGCACCGCTGGCGCAAGATGCCTGATGACGCCCAAATCCTGCTAATCGGAGCAGACAATTTTGCCTTCCCGATCCCGCTAAAAAAGAATGCCGCAGGCCAGTGGTTTTTCGACACGGTAGCAGGGAAGGATGAGATTCTGGCGCGCCGTATTGGCAGGAATGAACTGGCAATCATTGACGTTTGTGGAGCGCTGGCAGACGCTCAGGCCGAGTATTTCGCGCGGTCTCACGATGACGGAACGGCGAAGCATTACGCGGTGAGGTTCATCAGTGACACTGGCCAGCAGAACGGTTTGTACTGGGACTCGCCGGAGGGTCAACCGAGAAGTCCGCTGGGGCCGCTGGTAGCATTTGCAACCGCGGAAGGATATAGCGTAAAGCCGAACTCTCACTCGCCCTTTCATGGCTACTACTTCCACATGTTGACCCGTCAAGGCAGTCAAGCCCCAGGAGGTGCGAAGGACTACCTGGTTGACGGGAAGATGGTCGCTGGATTCGCCTTCATCGCTCATCCCGCCGAATACGGCAATTCGGGGGTGATGACATTCATGATCAATCAGGATGGCGTGTTACTGCAGAAGGACTTGGGGAAAGCCACGATGGAAACCGCAACCACAATGACAGAGTTCGATCCCGATACCAGTTGGAAATTGGTAGTGGAATGACGTTTTCCTCGACCGAACTAGTGCAAGGAAGAAGCCTTCTCGGCAGCAAGCCAGTTGAGGAAACATGCACACCGTCGGCAATTCAACTCCGAGATTGTTAAAAAATTGTCCGCGCACCTCAGCGGCGCGGGAGAAATAGTCGACGAAGTCCAAGGAGAGTTCCTATGAATGGTAGCTTTGCAATTAAGCGCGAGAAGGAGTCGATCATCGGGACGCTTCCGAATCGTAAACCGTTGATGATTGGCTTGGTAGTGCTCGCGTCCTATATCCCTGCCTTCGCGCAGAATAGTGAAGTGCAACAGAAGCTTGCGGGTGTCGAGCAGGCCATGGCGGAGAATAAGCAGCGGCTGCAACAATATCAATGGATTGAGACGACCCAGCTCAATCTAAAGGGAGATCCTAAGCCTCAATCTCAGACATTGTGTCAGTACGGCCCGGGCGGGCAAGTTCAGAAGACCCCTATCGGTCCTCCCCCGCAACAACCTAGCGGCGGCAGACTGAAGCAAAGAATCATTGCGAAGAAAAAAGCAGAGATGCAGGACTATATGGGAGATGTGAAGGGGCTCCTCACCATGTACGTACCGCCCGACCCGCAGAAAATGGAACGAGCTTATCAGGCCGGAAAACTTTCATTGAATCCCGCAGGAGCGATCGTGAATTTGGTTTTCAGGGACTATGCACAACCGGGAGATCAGATGACCCTTACTTTCGACCAGGCCACAAAAAAAGTCATCTCCTTAGACATCAACACGTACATGGGAGAAGGGAAAGACGCGGTGACTTTGCATGCTCAGATGGCCAGCCTGCCTGATGGTACCAACTACGTTCAGCAGACCGTTCTTAACGCCAGCGCCAAACAGCTGGTAGTGACTACAGCCAACTCCAATTACCAGAGAATGGGCGGGTAATAACGCAAGGGTGGAGGCGTTCGAGTTGCAAGTCGTCCTACTCAACGCCTCCACATTTTGTTTTCCGTGTTGCAATCCCGTTAGGAATCTACAGGCGCGCAATTGACGGATCACATGAGGGTTTTGGAACTCCGCATCCGTCACCCACGTGATGCTCATGAGAAAGGCTCTGCGAGCAGAGCGGGGGTGAAGGAGCAGCACAGCTAGTTTTAGGGAGAGGCTAGCCGTCGAGAATCTAGCTCTACGAAATACATCCGTCGGCCATTTATTTGAGATTTAGGGTCGCTCCAAACACGACACCGGCAGTCGTGGCATTGAAAACGACGCCGCGGCTAGTGCGGTAGTCCACATTTAGATAGCGATAGCCTGCCTGGAGCGTCAAGGCCGGCTTGATTCGGTAGCCGAGCAAGCCAGCCCATTGGTACTCGAGTTGCGAGCCGGTCCCCCATCCGCCCACGTCACCCAAAATAGTGGCCGCGATCTTCGGAGAGAGAGCCATCTCAATTCGTCCGCCCACCAGTGGATCCACAAAGTTCTGTGAGCCGGAAAAATTAAGGGAGGAGGGATTGAAGTTCAGGCTTTCTCCGAAGTGCCAGAAGCGGAATCCCGTCAAAGCATCGACCTTAATCCTTTCCTCATTGATTACGCGGAGGCCGATTTTGGGAGTCAAGAGGAATTCGGTAGCTTTGATGTTCGCGCTTATGGCGCCCAGTCCCGGGAACGCGCGCGCCTTGTCGTCCTCGAGCCTGATCCACATCATGTCGATCGAAGAGACTAACCGCTTGTGGCGAGCTTCGACAGCGCCCATCAGTCCAAAGCGGAAATTCGAAAGAAGATCGCTGGGACTGGCACGGAAGCCGAGGCCGCGGCCGTTCGGGCCCGAAGCGGTACCATGCACTCCCGGAAGCCAGAGATAAGGGCTCACAGAAAAATGCCACGCGTCATCTGTACCTGTCGTGCTTGCTTGAGGGGAACCTGAAGCAGCTGCGTCGCCGGTTGTTGGTTGGTCAATGGCGACAGAAACGGAAGCAACGCCTGCTTTCGGCGCGCTGGGTCCGAGAGGATTCGCAGTGTCAGGAGAAGGTGCGGTGGCTTGAGCGTGGGATGGAGCGGCAGTGGCGAGCAAGAATAGGCTGAGAATAACGGTGGTGAGTATTGCTGTAGTCACAAGTCTTCTGTTTGAGGCCATTGAGGTTCCTTTGTAGGTTGGAATGCTAGCGAAAAATGTTTCCGCCTCTCACTTTTGGTTCTAACAGTGGATGGACAGCGGATCTTGCCGAAGCGGCACTTACAGCTTTCTCCTCGCGTCTACGGCTTGGCCACGAAGTTCGGAGATCTTGAACACGATCAACTGCACGAAGGATGCTCCACGCGGAGGCCCTGAGAGAACTGTCAGAAGTAACAGTCTCAGCAACGGGATTTCGCCTTATGGGAGCGACAATCGGCAATCGTTTCAGAGGCCTGTGACACCCAGATACACCGGTTTTTCGGCGCATTAACTATGCAAGTTCTATGTTCACCGGTAGCACGGCTGATCGACTGGCGATGCCGTCAGGCTTGCTGCAAAACATCCAAGCCGGTTCGTAAATTCCAGGCTAGTTCTCGCCTGGCGTTCCTTTCCAATCAATCAAGTCCACCAGCTTCCAGGCATTCTGAGTGAGCTGGAATTGCAACTGTCCTTCCTTATCGATGGCAAGCTGGGCAGCTGGGTACAAAAGGCCAGTGCTTTTATTCTTATCTTGGCTGTCTATGTTGAGCTCACCGGCAGTCAGGTTAAAGGCTTGGGATTGGGTATCAAAAAAAGCTTCACCGAATGTGATTTGGCGATTAGTGACAAACCGAATGCTTCGTCCAGTCGGTGTTGTAACGAGTCGGATGAAACTTAGGTCATAGCCCAGGGTCCCGGTGATCGCGATATGGCCCACGGCTTTCATCTTCGTCAGCGCATTGACCAACCCCTGGTTTTGTCCTTTGTTGAATGCTTCCACCAGGATCTGGCGATCCTCAGGGGCTGAAAACTCATAAATGGTGACCGTTATGCTGATGTTCTGGCCGAGCTGGGTTCCTGTACCCATCGCAGTGGCACCGATCGTCTCCGACTTCACTCGGTCAGCAGAGAAGCTGAAGGCACTTCCCGTGATCAGAGCGCCGAATAGCAGTACACAGCTGATAGCGAGATTGCGAATCCTTGGACCGTTCTTGATTTGCCACATAGTTTCTCTCATTCCTCTCAAGCCAGTTCGCTACTTGTTTGTTATGCGCCTGAGATTCGAATGATCGCTCGCGCTGGAGAGCAAATGGAATTGTCAGTATTGACATGTCGCTTCAGATGACTCGGGAAGGTTTGACGCTCGACCTCCTCTCGGCGCTGATCTCTTCGGTCCGGGGCGACGTGCTGCTAACCTCCCGGGACCATTAAGAGATGTTTCTAAGAGCTCCCTGAGGAAATTCATAGCTCCGAGAGCACCAGTGTGACGGCGTAAATGAGGCATGCTTCGCCGCTCAGGGCCAAAAGTACGATAAAACATAGCATCTTCCCGCGCAGTTCGAGCCGACGAGGCTCGTTCTTAATTTGCCACATATTTTCCCTCGTTTTCTCGAATCAATCCTTCGCTTGTTCTGTGCCTGAAATTTAAATGATCGCTCACACCAGAAAGCAAATGGAATTGTCAGTATTGACATATCAATGCAGATAGCTCCGGAGGGTTTGACTCTCTCACCATGTTTCCCGCATGTTCGCAACCGCCACTGTTTGGCAATGGCATTTGGTCCGCGGCTAGAGTAGAGCGGATGGCAACTCGTCTTGCGGTCCCTTCTTTGAATTCCGGGTCAACTGTCAGTTTTGTCACTAGTCGCGAACGTACGACCGGCCCAGCATCAAGCATGCCCGAATCTAAGCCCATGAACGGGCAAACGATCGCCCACTATCGCGTTCTAGAGACACTCGGGGGAGGTGGGATGGGTGTGGTCTATAGGGCGGAAGACCTGAACCTCCACCGGTTTGTCGCTCTGAAGTTCCTTCCAGACCATTTGGCCGACGACGACGCGATTCTCGAAAGGTTTCGGCGGGAAGCGCAGGCAGCTTCCGCTCTGAACCATCCAAATATTTGCACGATCTATGCCATCGCCGAGGAGAACGGGCAAACCTACATCGCGATGGAGATGCTCGAAGGTATCACTTTGAAGCATCGCATCGCCGCGGGTCCGGTCGAACTGGAGACTCTGCTGGAACTAAGCATTGAAATCGCCGACGCCCTCGATGCCGCCCATGCGGAAGGTATTATTCACCGTGACATCAAGCCCGCGAACCTATTCGTGACCAAGCGAGGGCACGCCAAGATTCTGGATTTTGGGCTGGCGAAAATGACTTCGGTGGGCAGTCGACAGGCTGCGACGGCAGGAGCCATCCCCGATGAAACCGTGGATACCTGCGAGGAGCTATTGACCAGCCCGGGCACCGCGCTGGGCACTGTGTATTACATGTCCCCCGAACAAGTGCGGGCCAAGGAGCTTGACGCGCGCACCGATTTGTTCTCGTTCGGCGCGGTCCTCTACGAAATGGCCACGGGGAAGATGCCCTTCCGGGGAGATAGTTCTGGAGTGATCACCGAGGCAATCCTGAACCGGACTCCGTTGGCCCCCGTTCGTCTCAATCCCGACATTCCGCAGAAGCTCGAAGAGATTATTAACAAAGCGTTGGAAAAGGACTGCAAACTGCGTTACCAGAGCGCCTCTGAGTTGCGCACGGATCTGCAGAGGCTGCGGCGAGACACACAGACCGGCCGAGCGCCAATAGCGGAGGAAGAAGAGGAGGATGTTGTTCGGCCACCATCCAGGAGCGGTCCACGCTCAAGTGGAAAACGGAACGCAGTGTTTTCGCCCCCGGAGGCAGCCGAGGAAGGGCGGCATCCGCGCTGGAAGCTTGAAACCAATGGATCTGTAGCGACATTGCGGCCAGAACACGGCGTGCGGCGAGCAGCTTACCTCCAGCCTTGGGTGTTAGTTGTTACAAGTGTTTTCGCTCTGTTGCTGGCTGCCGTTCTCTTCTGGTCGGTAAGACGCCAGCCGTCTTCCGTGCTGCAGCTGAAGCAGCGCCAACTCACTGCTAATTCCAGCGAAAACGCGGTGTCGAGCGGCGCGATTTCACCGGATGGCAAATATTTGGCATACGCCGACTTAAAAGGAATTCACCTGAAACTGCTTGAAACAGGCGAGACGCAAGTCGTTCCCCAACCTGAAGCCCTGAAGGGTGTTCGAGTGGACTGGGGTTTTGGTTCCTGGTTCCCCGACGGAACTAAATATCTTGCAAACGCGAACGTGCCTGGACAACCCCTCAGCGTATGGACGGTCTCGGTAATGGGAGCAGTCCCCCGTAAGCTGCGCAATGATGCCCGAGCGTGGTCGGTGTCGCCGGACGGATCTTTGGTAGCTTTCACAGCAAACCCAGGTAACTTGGCGTCGCATTACAGTACCTCGTGGTACTACGGTTTTGGCCACCGTGAGATTTGGCTGATGGGACGGAATGGGGAGCAAGCCCGGAAAGTCTGCGAGACGGACGAGAATAGTGCCTTCTGGCGCATCCAGTGGTCCCCGGACGGTCAGCGCCTAGCTTACTTGAAGTTCCATGAAACGCCTGAAAAACTCGAGATCGCCATCGAGAGCCGCGACCTCAAAGGCGGGCCTCCCACTACGATACTCTCCGGGGAGGGCTTCGAGGATTTTCGCTGGTTGCCGGATGGAACGATGATCTACTCGCTGGATGAGCCGGACCCCAACGCCTGGATGTGCAACTTCTGGGAGACTCGAATCAAGGCGCGGACAGGCGAGCCCGCTGAAAAACCCCGGCGATTGACCAACTGGGCCGGATTCTGCGAGTCAGGTTTCAGCGCAACATCGGATGGCAAAGAGCTAGCGTTTAGAAAATCGAATCGCGA
>Ga0137415_10001255_pt1 | contig 25176 bp, 24 predicted proteins | sample CZODoug3_1_1_16f_FD_183082 | JGI IMG/M metagenome (GOLD analysis project Ga0137415, IMG submission 183082) | Vadose zone soil fungal communities from Angelo Coast Range Reserve, California, USA - CZODoug3_1_1_16fungal (Hybrid Assembly) | ecosystem: Environmental > Terrestrial > Soil > Vadose...
CACACGACGCGGTTTGCGGCGGCGGCGGTGCGCTGTCCGGTGATCGACTGGATGAGCATGGCGGGGCAGACGGACGTGCCGCTGTTCACCTACGGCTTCTTCGACGCGCCCTTCTGGGAAAAACCGGATCAGTGGATCAAGCAGTCATCGCTCGCGTACGTCGGCAACGTGAAGACGCCGACGTTGCTGATGACGGGCGAGCTGGATCTGCGGACCCCGATGCCCCAAACGGAGGAGTACTACTCGGCGCTGAAGATGCTGAAGGTTCCGGTGGTGATGTTGCGCTTCAACGGCGAGTATCACGGCACGTCGTCCAAGCCGTCGAACTTCCTCCGGACGCAGCTCTACATGATGAGCTGGTATCAGAAGCACCGGCTGGGGAGCGACGCGGCGGCGAGCAGTGGAGATGGCCAGCGCTAGCCTGACGATGCGCTTCCCCCACTCCCACCGGATGCTGTGGTTGGGGCTGGTGCTGGCCGCCTGCGACCGGCTGCCAACAGAGCACCGTCTTCCTCCGCCGCAGTCGTTCAGCGCCAGCCCTGACGTGTGGAGCGGCGGCGAGCTCACCATCACGTCCCAGGGATTCGCCGCTGAATCTCTTCCCGTCGTCCTGCTCGATGACCAATTCCTCGGCGTGCGTCGCGTGGATGACACGACGGTCGTGGCGTCGGCCCCTGATCGTCCGGGGCCGCATGCGCTGCGTGTGGTGGCGAGTGGTGTGGACCAGCGCGCGGTCCTCGTGCAGTTGCGCGGATTTGTGGATCGGGTGGAAGGACCGCTGCTCAGTGGGCGCACCGAGCCGGGCCGTGACGTTCGCTATCTGTTCGGCAGCGGACCGACCGGACTGCGTCGTTGGAACATCCGCACCAACAAAGCGATCGACCTGGGGGACACGGTGCACGCGGTCAGCTGCACGCGGGGCGTAGGGCCGGGACCCACGATCGGGGATCTCGTGCTCGAGAGCGACGGCTGCGACAGCGGACGGTGGCTCGTATGGCATACCGAGCCGCTGTACCCGATGACCGACACCGCGTCCGCGCTGACGATGTATTTCGTTGCGGTGCTCAAGGCCGGGCGCTGGGTGATCGCCCGCAACGCCGAGTTTACGGTGAACGCCTGCGACAGCGTTGCATGCTCGAGCGAGTCGATCGCTGCGACCGGGGCGATCGATGTCGTCCGCTCACCGCGCGGCGATCGCGCCGTGCTCCTCGCGGGCACGATCGGCGACGCTGCGGGCGCCCCCGTGGTGGACGTGAATCTCGGGAGAGTAGGGTTTCGGGTAGCGGGCTTGAGCGCCGCGCACGGCGGGGCATTCTCCAGCGCGGGCGATACGCTGTATCTCGCCGGAACCTCAGCGAGTGCGTTCGCGCTCGTCGCGATCAATGCCGCGGATGGCCAGTCCCTGGCCACGCGCCCGCTCGATTTCTCGCCGTGCGCGGTCGGACTCGATCAAGCGCGGCCGTGGCTCTACGTTGCCGGCGTGAATCCGACATCCGGGCAGTCGGTGCTTCAGGTGTTCGATCGTCGGACGATGGATGCGATCACGACGTTGCACGTCACGACCGACATCCCGTACGGTCACGCTCTGTGTCGCATCATGCCCAATCCCGTCGAGCATCGCGTGTACGTCGCCGAAACCTGGGCGGGCGAGCACAACGCCAGCGCGCACGCGCAACTCTACAGCTTCGAGACTCCGCCTTAGGGCGTGATTTCGAGGATCTTGATGTTGCCGCCGGTGGGGACCCCCGCACGAACGTACCCGATCGCGTAGGGATACTGGCGGACGTAGGCGAGCACGTCGTCATCGGAGTCGCGCTCGGGCGGGGCGACGGCGATACCCGCGAATGTCTGTTGCTGCCACCACGTCTGCACCGACGCGATGGTGCGCTGGTGGATCTGTTTGGTGAACGAGCGGCGCACGGGAGAATCGGCTCCCTGATCGACCGGCAGCACGGGCTGATGATTGTCCCACTGCGTCACTTTTCGCAGGAAGATCTTCGACACCTGATCGCGCGTGAGGCGCGCGATGGGATTCGAGACGTTCACGACGAGACGATAGGGGACGTCCTGCGCGCGCAGTATAGTAGAAGGCGGCAGCGCGAGCAGCAGCAGGAGCGACCAACGTGCCCGTGGCTTCATGCGGCGGAGATTATCATGGTCCGCCACAAACGGGCTGTGATCTGCGACCAAGACTTCTGACGGAGCCGTCATCATGACCCCCGAACTGCAAGCGATGCTGGACCAAATCGAGGCCATCAAGCTGGCAGGGCAGGCAGTCTCGGTTAGCCTCAGCGAGGCCCAATTCAACTGGCGGCCGGGCTCGGACAGCTGGTCGATCGCCGAATGCCTGCAACACTTGAACGTCGGGGTCACGAAGACGTTGCCGGCGTTCGACCGCGCGATCGGGCAGGGGCGGGAACAAGGCAAAACCGCGCCTGGGCCGTTCCGGTATGGCTGGTTCTCACGCTGGATGGCCGGCTCCATGGAGCCGCCCCCCAGATGGCGCATGAAAACGCCGCGGATTCTGCGGATTCCCGCAGGCAAGACGTATCGAGCGGCGGACATCCTCCCGGAATTCGCCGTCGTGCGCGATCAGCTGGCCGAGCGGGTGCGGCAGGCCGATGGGTTGGACCTGGCACACGTCAGGGCGATCTCGCCCGTTAACAGCTTGCTCCGCTTGCCGTTGGGCGCGTATTTCAACTTCATCCTCGCCCACGACCGCCGCCACCTGTGGCAGGCCCGGCAAGTGCGCGACGCCCCCGGATTCGGCACGACCTAGCCAGACAATTCCCAGACAATTCCTGGTTGACACGCCGGAACCCAATGCTACTTTCTTAGCAGTCGATGCTAATTTTTTAGCATCCAACCGGCGAGGGATTGGCAATGTCTAAAGAAACGAATCCCCAGCTGAGCCGTCGTGAACGGGAGATCATGGACGTGATCTACCGCGCAGGCCGCGCCACCGCCGCCGAGGTGCTCGATCAGATCGCCGATCCGCCGAGCTATTCGGCTGTCCGGGCACTACTGCGGGTGCTGGAGGAGAAGGGACATATCCGCCACGAAGAGGATGGCCCCCGCTACGTCTTTCTCCCCACCGTGCCGCTCGAGCGCGCGCGCCAATCCGCGCTCCGCCAGCTGCTCCACACCTTCTTCGACGGGTCAACCGAGCAAGCGCTTGCCGCGTTGCTCGACCTCTCGTCCACACGCCTTTCCGATGCGGAGCTGGCCCGTCTGAGCCGGCTCATTGCCGACGCGCGGAAGGAGGGCCGCTGAGATGATTGCGATCCTGATTGATGCCTTCGTCAAGTCGACGGTGCTGCTCCTGCTGGCCGCCGGTGGGACGCTGTTGCTGCGGCGCTCTCCCGCCGCGCTGCGGCATCTCGTCTGGGCGCTCGCCTGTGGTGGCGTGCTCGTGTTGCCCCTCGCGTCGGCATTGCTCCCCAACTGGCGCCTCGCCGGCTGGCCGCGGCTGAACGTTCCCGTCGCGTTCGACGCCGCGCAGGTTGCGACCGAACCGCGAGTTGCCGAGGCCACACCGGCGCCCGCTACGCCCGCCGTGCACGAGCCAAGCCCGGCGCCATCGGCGACGATTAACGCGGGTTCCCCCGCCGTTCGCTTCCGCCTGACACCCGATTGGACCGCCTTCGTGCTTCCCATCTGGTTGAGCGGCGTGGCGGCGGTGCTCATTCTGCTCGTGGTGGGATTGGCACGGATCGCCTGGCTGGGCCGAACCACCGCACCCGCGCGTGACGAGGCATGGCTCATGCTGGTCGAAGAGCTGTCGCTCGAGCTCGGGCTCACACGCCATGTCCGGCTGTTGCAGACACACGGTCCGGCGATGCCGATGACCTGGGGTATCCGCCGGCCGGCCATTCTGCTCCCTGGCGAAGCCGACGCCTGGGACGCCGAGCGCCGGCGCGACGTGCTGTTGCACGAGCTGGCGCACGTGAAGCGGCACGATTTTCTCATCCAGCTGATCGCCCGCGTTGCGTGCGCGGTCTACTGGTTCCATCCCCTGGTGTGGCTTGCCGCGACCCGGCTGCGGGAGGAGCGCGAGCGCGCGTGTGACGATCACGTGCTGCGCGCGGGCGCGACACCGTCGGCGTACGCCACGCATCTGCTCGACATCGCGCGCGGCCTGCGGGCGGCGCGCGCCACGTCGCTCGCCAGCGTCGCCATGGCGCGGCCGGCGCAGCTCGCCACCCGCCTGATCGACGTGCTCGACACGCGGCGCTGCCGCGACACGCTGTCACGACGTTCTGCGGTCCCGGCGTGGATCGCCGCGATCGCGGTCGTCGTGCCGCTCGCCGCCGTGGCGCCACGGGTCGCCGAACCGGGCGGGGCCGGGCTGTCGACCAAGATCGACACGATGCCGGTGGTCCCCACGCCGCTTCGCACGGTGCGCCGCACGTTGCACCCGCAGCGTCTCGTGGTGCCCCCCCCCGACACGCTGCGCGGCTGCTCCGGCGAAACGCGGCATTCGCATACCGGCACGTCAATCGAGAACGACGATGTGTCGATCAGCTTCACATTGGGGAACTGCACCGTCAAACTGACCTCGGTTGGCAAGTTCGAGTTCAACGCCGACTTCACCGACGTCGCGTCGCTGGCGAACGGCGGTCAGCTGGTCGTCGAGGTGGACTACGGGGCTCACGACCGCCGCCTCACGATTCGGCGGGGCAGCAGCGGGACGCTCGAGCGTACGTACAAGGAAGACGGCGACGTGCGGCCCTACGATGCCGACGCCAAACGCTGGTTCACCGAGACGCTCACCTATCTGTTCCGGCGCACCGGCTACATGGCCGAAGAGCGGGCGCGCTGGATTCTCGACCACAAGGGCATTCAGGGGCTGGTCGACGAGTTCGCCGAGCTCTCCGGCGACTACACGCGGCGCATCTACTACCAGGCCGCGGTCGAAAGCGGCAAGCTCGATGCGGCGGGATACGAGCGTCTGGTCACGCTGGCCGGCCAGACCATCGACAGCGATTACGAGCTCGCCGAGCTCCTGATCGCCGTCTCGAAGACGCAGCCGTTGACGGAACGGATGCAGGCAGGCTTCATCACCGCGGCGAAATCGATCGACTCCGATTACGAGCGGCACCGGGTCCTGACGGCGGCGCTGTCCCGGCAGGGTCTGACGCCGGCTGCGGAGGCCGCGATGCTCGACGCAGCGGCCGACATCAACTCCGACTACGAGCTGGCCACGCTGTTGATCGAGGTGAACCACGCCCGTCATATCGATGATGCCGTGCGGCCGGCGTTCTTCAGGGCAGCGAACTCACTGCAATCCGACTATGAGCACCGCCGCGTGCTCAGCGCCGTGGTGCAGCGCGCGGGGACGAGCGCCGCGATGCTCGCCGACGTGCTCACTTCGGCCAAGACGATCAGCTCCGATTACGAGCTGGCGGAGCTGCTGACGGAGGTCGGTGGATCGTACGTGCTCGACGAGGCGCTGCGCCCGGCGTTCTTCGCCGCGGCCAACACGCTGAACTCGGATTACGAGCATGGCCGCACGCTGTTGAGTGTCGTGGAGCACGGCGAAGTCCCGCGTCCGGTGGTGCTCGCGCTGCTCGAGTCGGCGAAGGGCATCTCGTCCGATCACGAGCTCTCCGAGCTGCTGATCGCCGTGATTAGTCGGGTTCGCATGGACGACACGGTGCGCGCGGCGGTGCGCGCCGACGCCGCATCGATCGGCTCGCAGTACGATCGCGGCCGCGTGTACGAAGCGCTGTCCCGCGATTGATCCTGCTCGCGTTGGGCCTCGCGGCGTCGACCGCGCTGCAGGATACGAGCACGGTGCAAACGCACAAACAGGTGCGCGCTACGCGGCTGCATGGCGGCAGCGTTACGCTCGACGGGAAACTCGACGAGCCGGCCTGGGCGCAGGCGGTGTGGATCAGCGACTTCGTCCAGAAACGGCCCCGTGAAGGCGCGCCGCCCAGCGACAGCATGCGCATCGCGATTCTCTACGACGACGCTGCGGTCTATGTGGGCGCGCGGATGTTCAGCCGGGATCCTTCCAAGATTCAGGCACCGCTCTCACGCCGCGACAATACCTTCCAGGCCGAACGCATGTGGGTGTCGTTCGACAGCTACCACGACAAGCGCACCGCATACTCGTTCGGCGTCTCGGCGTCCGCGGTGCGGGCGGACTGGTATCATGCGTCGGATAATGAAAACGACGTGAACTGGGGGTTCGACCCGGTCTGGGAGGCGAAAGCGAACATCGACGCCCTCGGCTGGACCGCGGAGATGCGCATCCCCTTTTCGCAGCTCCGCTTTACGAATCAGCCGGTTCAGGTCTGGGGCTTCAACGCCAATCGCTGGAATCCCGTCACGAGCGAGGACGATTACTGGATCCCGGTGCCGACTAATCGTACTGGATGGTCGTCGTTCATGGGCGAGCTGGTGGGGATCGAAGGCATCAAGCCGACGCGCAGGCTCGAGCTCATGCCCTACGGGGCCGTCGACTCGCGCGTGCTCAGTGACGTCAGCCCGGTCGATCCGTTCAACGACCAGGCCAACTTCGCGGGCCGCGTCGGGGCGGACCTGAAAATGGGTCTCGGCCCCAACATCACGCTCGATGCGACGGTGAATCCCGACTTCGGTCAGGTCGAGGCCGACCCGGCGTTCGTGAACCTGACGGCGTTCGAGCAGTTCTTCGATGAGCGGCGGCCGTTCTTTACCGAGGGCAATCAGCTGCTGCGCGGCAGCGGTCCGAGCTACTTCTACTCGCGTCGCATCGGACAACGACCGGGATGCGGCGCGGCCACGGGCGACTTCAAGGACTGTCCGCCGAGCGCCACGATTCTCGGAGCGGCAAAGGTGACGGGCCGCCTGGCCTCAGGGATGTCGCTGGGCGCGCTTGCGGCGGTGACGTCGCGCGAGTCCGCGCGAACCTACGACTCGACCGCCAAGACGTTCGGCCGCACCGAGCTGGTACCGCCGGCGGGCTACGGGGTCGTGCGGGTGCAGCAGGAGTTCGGTGCGTCGAAGTCGGTCGTCGGAGTCACCCTGACGACGGTGCAGCGCGACGCGGATCCGGTGCTTGCACGCACGTACGTCAGGAAGGCGTACGCCGGCGGCGCCGACTGGGTGTTGCGTTGGGACCGTGGGGCATACGAGCTGCGTGGGTGGGCCGGGTTCAGCCAGCTGCGCGGCGACACGGCGGCGATCAACCGGGTGCAGCTCTCGCCGGTGCATTATTTCCAGCGCAAAGATGCCAGCTATCTGACGTACGATCCCAAGCGGACCACGTTCACCGGATCGGTCGCGAGTCTGTGGTTCAGAAAGACGAAGGGCAACTGGCTGTACGATGTGCAGTATGGCTGGGAATCACCCGCGTACGATCCCAACGATGCGGGGCGCCTGGGCAACGCCGACGGACGCACCGCGTTTGCGGGGCTCATTTACCGTCAGACCAAGCCCCGCGCCTGGTTTCAGAGCTATAACGCCAACATCAACGCGGTGACGGAATACGATTTCGGTGGCACCCGGCAGTACCTCTTCGCCGAGATGTATGGCGAAGTCGTGTTGAAGAACTTCTGGGACCTGAGCTCGTATGTCGACTTTCAACCGCGCGCCTTCGACCACTCGGCAACCCGTGGTGGCCCGACGATTGCGACGCCGCAAGGGTGGAACTGGGTCGTCCGCCTGTCCAACAATTTCGGTGCGAAGAACTCATGGGTGGGCCGGGTTTACTACGGCGAGGACGAGCTCGGTGGCGCGACGTACCGGCTGAGCGGAGGGATCTCGATCAGGCCTTCAAGCCGGTTTCAGTTTTCCGCGACGCCCAACTACGTGCGCTGGATCCTCCCGCGTCAGTGGGTGGCGACGCTCGATACGAGCTCGCATGGGCCGGCGGCCACGTATGGATCACGCTACGTCTTTGCGCAGATCGATCAGCCCACTTTCCTGATGGAGCTGCGGGCCAATTACACGATTGGCCCCGACCTCACCGTCGAGCTGTACGGCGAGCCGTTCGCGGCGAGCGGCCGCTATTACGGGCTGGGGGAGCTGACACGACCGCGCACCTTTGATCTGCGCCGCTACGGGACAGCCGGCACGACGATCGCCCGCGATGCGGGCGGTAACTACACAATCACGGACAACGGCGGGGCCGACGGTTTCACGATTCCGAATCCCGACTTCCATGAGCTCTCGTTCCACAGCAATGCCGTGCTGCGCTGGGAGTGGCGGCCGGGGAGCACGTTGTATCTGGTCTGGGCGCAAAACCGCAGCGGCTCCCGGGCGCAAGTCCGCGGCGTGGGGTTCGGGGACCTCTACGACTCCTTCCGCGCGAAGGGGGACAACTTCTTCGCGCTCAAGGTGAGCTACTGGATTCCCGTCAAGTAGAGCTCTGGGCGTCCGTTTCCATTTCCAGCAGCGCCTCTTTTCGCTCCGCACCCCACCGATATCCGCCCAGGCCGCCGTCCTCTCGCACCACCCGGTGACACGGGATGATCAACGCGGCGGGGTTCGTCGCGCACGCCCGCGCCACGGCACGCGTCGCCTTCGGCTGCCCAATCTGCTTGGCGACTTCCGCGTAGGTGCGGGTCTCCCCAAATGGGATCCGCTGCAGCTCCTGCCACACGCGCCGCTGGAATGCGGTCGCGCGGATATCGAGCGGTAAGTCGAGATGCGGCTCGCGACCCTCCAGATACGAGAGAATCGCGTCAACGAACCCCTCGAGCTTTCCGCCTTTCTCGCGCTGCACGCGGGCAGCGTCAAACTCCGTGCGCAGATCGGCTTCGAGCTTCGCGTCGTGGTCACCCAGCATGACCCGGCACACGCCGCGCTCCGTGGCGGCAACGAGTAGCCGGCCCAGGGACGTCGGGACAGTGACGAAGGCGATGTCGATCCCGGTGCCACCGCGGGCATACGTCGCAGGGGTCATGCCGAGCTGCGCATGGGTCCGCTCATACACGCGGCTCGAGGAGCCGTAGCCGGCTTCGTACAATGCGGGGCTCACTGATTTCCTCCGTTTCAGTTCGCGTTTGAAGCGCGCGACGCGGCGCGCGTCGGCGTACGCGCGCGGCGTAATGCCGAGGACGCGCTTGAAGGCGCGCGCCAGGCGGTGCGGCTCCGTTGCCGGCGTCTGGCCGGCGTCGAGTGCCCGGCACGCCTCGCGCACGAGGACGACCGCGGGATCGCCGCCCGTGACGTCGGCGGGATGACAGCGGCGGCAGGCGCGGAACCCTTCACGCTCCGCCGCTTCGGGGATGGGGAAGAACGTCACCTGCGTGCGCCGCGGCCGGCGGCTGGCGCATGATGGACGGCAATAGATGCCGGTCGACCGGACCGCATACACAAACGCGCCGTCGAAGCGGCGATCTCTTGCCAACACGGCCTGCCAACGCTGCATGGGACTCATGGCGAGGAACTTAGCGCGGCGTGCCACCAGGTTACCATCCGTTTTTTGCGGTCAAATCTCCTTTGCATTCCTAAATTACCTCGCGCGACGTAGCTTCGCCGACACCGTGACCAATCCGTACGACGCCGACTTACAGGGACGACTGGCCCGCGGTCTCGGCGAGGCCTACGAGGTGCGCGGGCTGCTGGGCCGCGGCGGATTTGCGGTCGTCTTTGCGGCGCTGGACGTGGGGCTCAAGCGCGACGTCGCGGTGAAGGTGCTGCGGCCCGAGCTGGCCGCTGATGCATTGATGCGGCAGCGATTCCGTCGCGAGGCCGAGGCGGTCGCCCGGCTGCGCCATCCCCACATCGTGCCCATCTACAGTGTCGGGGAAGGCGAGGGCCTCGTCTGGTACGTCATGCCACTCATCGGCGGCCCCAGTCTCAAGACGCATCTCGAGCGTGTCGGCCGGCTCGCGATCGCCGATGCCCGGCGCATGCTGTCCGAAGCGGCGGAGGCGCTGGCCACGGCACACCGCGCCGGCATCGTGCATCGCGACATCAAGCCCGATAACATCCTGCTCGATGGGGTCGAGGCGCGCGTGCTGGTGACCGACTTCGGCATCGCGAAAGCGCTCGGTGCTGAATCCCAGACGCTCACGCAAACCGGGGTCGTCATCGGGACGCCGCAGTACATGAGTCCCGAGCAAGCGAGTGGCGAGCAAACGGATGCCCGCTCCGATGTGTACTCGCTCGGCGTCGTCGCCTATCAAATGCTCACGGGCGAGCTGCCATTCGAGGCGGGAACGGTCGCCGCGCTGCTCGTGAAGCAGCTGTCCACCGACGCGCCGAGCGTCTTGCGGAAGCGGCCCGATTGTCCGTCGGATCTGGCGGCGGCGATCACGCGGTGCCTGGCGAAGCAGCCGGCGCAGCGCTGGGCGCTGGCAGAAGATTTTCAGCATGCGGTCGCTCCGACCCCGGCGACCGTCGCAGTGCGTCGCTCGAGCAGTGGCGCGCGCGCCATCGTGGTCGCATCACCGCTTGCGCGATTCAGGGCCACCGCTCTCACGGCGCTGGTGACCGTCTTCGTGTTCGCTGCGATCGACGCGGTCCGGGGTCAGGTTCTGTTTGGGCCCCTGGCGCTGCTCATCGCGGCATTCGTGGTTGCCGTCGATTACGGGCGGTTGTGGACGGCGGGCTATACGTGGCGCGACGTCTTGGGTCCCGTGTCCGCGAGCACCATCGCGCGTTCACCATTGCCGCTCGACTCGGCGGATTTTGGGCCGCACGAGAGCGCGATTCAGCAGGCGCGCGCCGAGCGCGCCGCGATGCGGGTGCAGCTCGAGCGGATGCCCCGCTCGACCCGTCCGCGGTTCGAGGCCGCGGTGCGGGTTGCGGATGCGTTGTTGGCCCACGCGGGCGCCCTGGCGCGACAGCTGCATGGGCTGGAGCGGCAAATCGATCCCGGCCCCGAGGAGATCGAGCGCCGTTTGGCGGCGACGGAGGGCGAGCCGCCATCGCCGGGGCGGGCGCAACGTCTGGCGGTCCTGGAGCGGCGTCGCGATGCGGTGCGGGCGCTCGCCGCGCGTCGCGACGAGAGCGGCGAGGCGCTGACTCGCACGCTGACGACGCTGGCGCGATTGCACGCCGCAGTAGAACAAGGGCCTGAGGGAATTCAGCAGGCGGTGGACGATGCCCACGCCTGCCTGGAGCTGGCGGGAGCCTAGCTCACATCCGGTCGCAGACCGGCTCGCCTTCGTTCTTCGCCGCGACGCTGTCGGCTTCGGTCACCGGCGACGACGGCAAGTCATTCTTGTAGCCCACGTAAATGACGCAGCTCTTGTCGCGCGCGCCCTGGTGCACGGCGCGACCGTTCCATGACCGACCGCCCGCGTTCACGACCTGGAGGAAGATGGAATCGCGCGGTGCGCCGCGCCAGAACAGGCCGAGTGCGGCGACGTCCGTCGTATATGTCCCGTGATTCATAAAATAGTTTTCCTGCGCGACGACCAGATTTCTCAATGCTGACTTGAGTGCCGCAGCGTGACTGGGTGATGGAGCTTGCTGAGCGGAAGCCGAGGAGGCGGCAACAAGCAGGGCGACAAGGACGAGGCGTTTCATGAAGGACTCCTTAAGTGGGGGCGTCAGCCGACCTGACGGCGCATGACACCCGCTGCTGCGGCCGCGATGGCAGCGGCCGCCAGGGCAACGCTGAAGAGCACGGCGATTGGACGCGGTGCCGGTCCGAAGGGCGGTGGCTTGGGCACAAACCCGCGAGCCCAATGCGTCGTCCACGTTTCGATGGATTGGCCGAACGCTGATCTGAATGCGCTGTCCAGCGGCGCGGTGGAACGCCAGAATTGGGCGAATCGATCGCGTCCCATCTCACGCACCAGGGACGCGAGATAGTAGTCGTCGCTCACGAAGTTGCGCGGCCAATACGCGCGCTGGAACACGCCGGCGACTCGCGCGGCTTGTGGACGCACGCGAAAATTCTCTTCGTTGTTAGTGTGCTCGACGGCTGAACGGCAGCGCTCCAGTCTGCCAGCGGTGCACGCGAGTGCGTCGAACGACATGTTCGAGAATACAACCTCCTTCTGGACGTCCTCCCACCGTGACCTGGGTAGTGCTCCGTGCCAATCCGCGGAATTGGCCAGCTTGAACGAACGCTGCAGCAGCCATTGCTCAATCTGTGGCCCCGGTGGGCCGAACGCCGCGTAGTAGAGGCATGGTCCCAGGGATTCCTGCAGCACTTGATCGATGTCCGCAGCCCCCATAACAGAGTTGAGTCGGACCCATTGAATGGTCGGGTCGATGATGAACGACACCGCGCAGGTTCGCCCATCCAGCGCTTGCGGGAGGGCGTACGTCGTTGTGTACCGTCGCGACGCGCGGACCTCGACAAGCAACAGCAGGCGGGTTCCATCGGGGCCGTGGGCCTGCTGCCAGACACGCTCGAGGGCGCGGCGGATTGCCTGTGCCCGATCCGCGCGAACCGGGCCGTGAAAAACCAGGGTCACATCACCCATCCGCGTGCCGCCCGCGCGCACCATCGCCCGGAGCGAATCGTGAGATCGTAAGCTCGTGAGGAGCTCCTCGGTCCGTTGCCGAGCATTATTGATCAAATTGAGCCGAGCGTCTTCGGGCGATGGAGCCGATGGCGGGGTGTATTCGAACGCACTCGGCTGTGGCGGCAAGTACGCTACGGCCACCAAGAGGCACGCGAGCGCGGCAGTCGCGATCCAACGCGACAGTTTCACCGCCACCTCGTGCTGCGCAGCGCGAGCAGCCCGAAGACGACGCTCCATCCCACGGCTGCCCACGCGAACCGCGCCGATAGGGCGACCGGATGAGGACGCGCCGCGATGACCAGATTCCGCCACTGGTGGATCAGCGAATCGGGGGGCACCGCTGCCGCAATCGCCAGCCGTTGCGTCAATGGTCGGCCGGTGCTCTCAGCGAGCCGAAGAAAGGCGCGACGGCCTCCGAGGGAGAGCGCGACGCGCGTCAGTGACTGGCGTGCCTCGGTGGAGAGCGGAGGTTCGAGCCAGGGGAGGGCGTGCAAGACTTCGAGGCATGCCGCATCGGACTGCTGGTCCAGGCAGGTACGGCCGGCAGCATACAGACCAAGATGCTGAGCGCTTTCCTGATTTCGCTGCACGACCATTCTGCGTTCGGCTGGATCGTACCACATGAGCGCGCGATCACCTGTCACTGTCCCGAGGGCGGCCGCGCAACTCTCAACCGCGCCGGCATAACAGCTCCGTACCACAAGCGAGGGCGCCGTGACCAGCTCGACGTAGACATGGGCACGTTCGACAGGAGCCGTGGCATCGGGAAGCAACATCGGTCCGAGCCAATTCGTGAGCGCGGTGTCGGTGCCCTGGCCGATGGCGACGCTGGCCGCCCGCACGAGTTGGAATGCGACGTCGGCGACGGTGGCGTCCTCCGACGCCATGACGTGTTGTAGCTGCTTCACCGCGGGCGGCACGTTTTGTATCGGGTGACCCTGCCGGAAGAAGAGGAGCGGCGCAGCCGCCATTCGCTGCGCGGCGTCGCCATACAGTGTGTCGAGCTTTCCCCAGGCGACGATCGTGGCCTGGGACACCAGGGCGGCATCCGCGGGACGGGCGACGACCACCAGCGAGCCGGCCTTGAGCGTATCGAGCGGCTCGATGCGCGCCCTTTCGGCGCGGACGAGCGCATCGGTCGCCGCGCGCTGCAACATGTCGAGCCTCTGCAAGCGGTGCTCGAGCACCGTGGCTTCCTGCGCGGCCGCATTCGTGGCGATCGCGAGGCCGAGCGCCACCAGGCATCTCGAGCGCCACCGGTCAGACATCGATCAACATCCAGCGGCCGGAGAAGATTTCGAACGGCCCCGGCCAGAGGAGCAATCGATCGCTCACGAAAGGCAGCAACTGGATCTCGATGCCCACACTTGCCGCAAAGATCTGAATCAGGACGATACCGCCCAGGGTTGCCAGCACGTACCCGGCGGTGCGGGTCGTGCCGGCGGTGATGGCAAAAAAGACGGCGTAGGCGACCGCGAGAGCAAGCGTGAAACGTGCCGCGAGGGCGACCGGATATGCGTGCAACCCCGCGGGGATCTGCGCCGTCGTGGCGGCGAGCGCGGCTCCGATCCACAGTGCGAGCGCCGGGGCGATGAGCAGCACGATGCCCGCACCGAAGCGCTGCAGTGCATAATTCCAGCGCGGCACCGGCAACGACAACGCGTAGACGTGCCGCCCGCGGTGATCGGGGCCCCACGCCGTCATCGCGATCGCCAGCGCTATGCCCGTCGCGAGCAGCGGGTACGCAATTCCCCACGTTTGCACGGCGCTCAATATCCGGCGCGCTTCCCAGCCCGATTGGTTGGGAGTCCCCACGACCTGGACCGAGAACACCGGCAATGCGAAGGCGGCGATCACCGCGGGCAACAGAATGAGTCGCGACCACTTCCATTGCGTGTACAGAATCATGCGAAACATGGACGGCTCCGTTCTCAGTCCCGCGGCTCACGGAAGGTGCGCAGCAGCTCGACGAACCCTTCTTCCAGATCCAAATCGATGACTTCTCGCAGCGACGCGCCGACGCCGTCGAAGTACTGGCTCATCGGCGCCTGCCACCCGCGGACCGTCCACGTCTCCGACCCGCCGTTGCCCCCTTCACGCGCGAGCACGACGAACGGCGTATCGCCGGGCAGGGCAGGGGGGTTGGCGACGCGCAGTCGCTTGATGCCGTTCTTGAAGCTCTGCATCGGCAGCTCGGCCACGAGCCGGCCGCGATCCATTACGCCCACCCAATCGCAAATGCGCTCCAGCTCGTGGACGAGATGGCTGGAGATGAAGACGGTCGCGTTTTGCTGGGAGACGTAATCGAGCAACGCGGCGAGGACGTCGCGCCGTACCACGGGGTCGAGGCCGTCGGTGGGCTCGTCCAGGACCAGCAGCTCGGGGCGCTGCGCCAGCGCGAGCAGCATCTCGAGCTTCCCCATCTCGCCCTTGGAGAGCTGGGAGAGCCGGCGGGCGCGGTCGAGCCCGAAACTCCCCACGAGCTCATTGGCCCAGTCCCAGTCCCAGGTGGGATAGAAGACCGAGTGAAAGCGCAGTGCCTCATCGACCGTCAGCGTGGTGTAGAGGTGCGGCTGCTCGGGCACGTAGCCGGTGCGCGCCAGGATGCGCGGGATGTCGCGCGGCACCTCGGCGCCCAGCACCGTGATCGATCCGCGCAGCGGCCGCAGCAGTCCGAGCATGAGCCGCACGGTCGTCGTCTTGCCAGAGCCGTTCGGGCCCAGGAAGCCATACAGCGACCCGGTCGGGACGCGGAGCGCGAGCTCGCGCAGCTCGAAGCTTCCCGCCTTGTAATGGAGATCGCGGATATCGATGGCGTGGCTCATGAGACCTTCACCTCCAACTCCTGCGCGATGGCCTGCAGCAGCTCCTTCGTGGAGAGTCCGAGACGACCGGCCTCGGCGACGAGTTGGCGAACGAGCCCGGCGGCCTGGCGCGTGCGCTCGCTGGCCCGCCGTTCGGGCACCACTTCACGGACGAACGTGCCTGCCCCCTGGCGCATCTCCACGAAACCCTCCGCTTCGAGATCGCGATAGGCCTGAACCACCGTAGCGGGGTTGACGCGCAGCCGCCCAGCGAGATTGCGCACGGACGGCAGCGCATCGCCCGGCTTCAGCTCGCCGGCAGCAACCGCCACGCGGAGCCGTCCCGCGATCTGGGCGTACAACGGCGTCGGACTTCTCGCGTCGATGTGCTCGAACAACGTCGATCCTTAGTGTATCGTTGTACTAATACAGTATGTCTTTCGCGCTGGCTGTCAAGCCCCGGGGAGGGTCGTAGCTTTCCGCATGCTTCGCGAATGCCTCCCGATCATCCTCCTCGCCCTGGCCGCGATCGGCGGTCTGACCTGGGCGATCATGGCGCTGCGGCAGTCACTGGCCCGCGAGCGCCGCCTCGCCCGCGTGGACGATCTGACCGGCGTGCGGAACGCGCGCGCGTTCCACGAGGCGGCGGGGGCCGAAATCGAGCGCGCCCGTCGCTACCAGCATCCGTTCAGCGTGGCGGTCGTGGATCTCGGGACGCGCGTGGGCGATGACCTCGTGCGCTCAGCCGCGGCGGCGCTGCGCGGCGTCCTGCGGGCCACCGATGTGCTCGCCCGTCTGGGTCGGGACGAGTTCATCGCGCTGCTGCCGGAGACTTCGGCCGCATCGGCGCGCATCGTACTGGACAAACTGCGCGCCGGGCTCGCCGATCTCCGCACGACGGATGGCCGTCCGGCCGCGCCCAGCATCGGCGGCGTGACGTTCCTCAGCCCGCCGCGTGCGGTTGAAGAGATCGTGCGCGCGACCGACGAGCGGATCACCGAAGCGAAGGCGACCGGCACGCCATCGCACGTCACCTGGAACGCGGCCCCCGCTCCCGGCCTCGAAGGAAGATGAAGCGGCAGAACATCACGAGCGGCGCGCCGTGGGAGCCGGTCGTAGGGTATTCACGCGCCGTGCGCGTGGGACGAGTCATCCATGTTTCCGGTACGACCGCAACCGACGCGACGGGCCAGATCGTCGGTGCTGGTGATCCCTATGCACAAGCAGTCCAGGCGCTGCGCAACATCGGCCGAGCGCTCGAGCAAGCGGGCGCGGGATTTGCGGATGTCGTGCGCACGCGGATGTACCTGACGGATATCGCTCACTGGCAAGCGGTGGGACGCGCGCACGGCGAAGTCTTCCGCGATATCCGCCCGGCAGCGACGCTGGTGGCGGTGAGCCGGCTGATCGATCCCGCCATGCTGGTCGAAATCGAGGCTGAAGCGATTCTTCCCCAATGAAAATCGTAGTAAGCGGGTCGACGGGCTTGATCGGCTCCGCGTTGGTTGAGGCCCTCACGCGGCGGGACCACGAGGTGCTGCCGCTGGTGCGGCGCCGTCCCGCAGCCGGCGAACACGCGATCGCGTGGGATCCGGAACGCGGCACGATCGATCGCGCCGGGTTGGAGGGAGCCGACGCGGTGATTCACCTGGCGGGCGAGAACGTGTTCGGCCGCTGGTCGCCGGCCAAGAAACACCGCATCTCGGGTAGCCGGGTACTGGGCACGCGACTGCTCACGGACGCGCTCGCCGGCCTCCAGCGTCCTCCGGCGACCCTGCTCGCGGCGTCCGCGATCGGCTACTATGGCGATCGCGGCGAAGAAGAGTTGACCGAACAGAGCGCGCCGGGCGAGGACTTTCTGGCGCACGTGTCGCGCGACTGGGAGGCGGCGACCGCCCCGGCGACGCGTGCCGGGGTTCGGGTCGCGAACATGCGCTTCGGCGTCGTGCTGGCCACGACGGACGGTGCCCTCGCCAAGATGTTGCCGGCGTTTCGCCTCGGACTGGGCGGGCCGATCGGCAGCGGCAATCAGTATGTGAGCTGGATTGCCCTCGATGACGTCATCAATGCCATACTGCACCTGCTGCAGGGCGATCTTGTCGGACCGGTGAACATGACGGCGCCGGCTCCCGTTTCGAGCCGTGAGTTTGCGAAGACACTCGGGAAGGTGCTCGGCCGCCCAGCCGTGGTCACGGTTCCCGCATTCGCGCTGCGCATGGCATTCGGCGCGGAGGGTGCGGCCATGTTACAGAGTGGTCAACGCGTCCTGCCGGCGCGCCTGCTTGCGTCCGGTTTCAAATTCGCCTTCCCGGCGATAGAGCCCGCCCTCCGTTACTTGCTTGCCCCGTCGGAATGGGCCCGGTAGTATCGGGCATGACGCTTCCCGACGCCTACCACGACGAGCCCGAGGTCCCCGAGGACCAGTTCGCCGAGCCCGAGGTCTCCAAGCGGTCGCGCGGCGTCGCGCTCGGCCTCTGTTTGTTTGGCGGGTTTTTTGGGCTGCACCGGTTCTATCTCGACAAGACGAAGAGCGCGTTCGCGATGATCTTCACCTTCGGTGGCTGTGGCGTCTGGTGGCTGTACGACCTCGTGCTACTCGCCGCCGGCGAGTTCCGTGATGCGAAGGACCTGCCGGTCAGGAACTGGAGTGTGCAGGAATCGCAGTTCCCCGGACGGGAATTGACCAATCGGGCGGAGCGCCGCGTCAACGAGCTCGAGGAGCAGGTCGACGGGCTGCGCCAGCAGTTCAACGACCTCGCCGAGCGCGTCGACTTCGCGGAGCGCATGCTGGCCCAGCAGCGCGAGCCGCCCCGCCCGCAATTGCCGCGTCCCTCGGGATCCTAGACCGCATGCGCATCGGAGTGCCGAAGGAAGTCGCCGCCAATGAGCGGCGCGTCGCCCTGACGCCGGACGTGGCGGGGCGGCTGGTCAAGGCCGGATTCGAGGTCGTCGTCGAGCGCGGCGCCGGAACCGGCGCGTTTTTCCCGGATGAGGCCTACAGCGCCGCTGGCGTGAAGATCGCTGATCGGTCGTCGGTCCTTGGTCAGTCCGAGATCATTCTTCAGGTGCAAGCGCCCGTTGCCACGGAGCTGGCTCAATACCGCGAGGGTGCGGCGCTCGTCGCGTTCTTTCAGCCATCACCTGATTACCTGCGGCACCTCGCGCAACGGAAGCTCACCGCGTTCACCCTCGTCCTGCTGCCGCGGATTACGCGAGCCCAGCCGATGGATGTGTTGTCGTCGCAGGCGACCGTCGCCGGCTATAAGGCGGTACTACTCGCGGCCTCAACTACCGGGCGGCTCCTGCCGATGCTCGTGACGGCTGCGGGCACGCTGCCGGCCGCGCGCGTGTTGGTGCTCGGCGCCGGCGTCGCAGGTTTACAAGCAATCGCGACGGCGCGACGCCTGGGAGCGATCGTCTCGGCGTTCGATGTCCGGCCGGCCGTGAAAGAGCAGGTGCAGAGTCTGGGCGCGGTGTTTCTCGAGATGGCGATCGAGGAGCACGCCGAGACGGCGGGCGGCTATGCCAAGGAGCTGTCGGAAGAGACACACCGCAAGGAACTGGCATTCCTCGCGGCCGCAGTGAAGGACGCTGATATCGTCATTTCGACTGCCGCCATCCCGGGCAAGAAAGCGCCGGTCCTCATCACCGCGGCGGCAGTGCAGGGAATGAAGCCCGGCGCCGTCATCGTCGATCTCGCCGCGGAGACGGGCGGGAACTGCGAGCTGACGGAGCCGGGCGTGGAGATCGTACGCAACGGCGTGTCGATTCTCGGGCCGCTGAACCTGGCGAGCACGCTGCCGCGGGACGCGAGCCAGATGTACGCGAAGAATGTTTCTGCTTTTCTCGGGCACATCGTGCAGGACGGCAGGCTGCGGCTCGACTTCGAGGACCAAATCATCCGTGATACCTGCGTGACATACGCCGGCGAGGTACGCAAATCATGACCGACTTCGGATCGATGGTGTTCGTGTTCGTGCTGGCGACGTTCATCGGGCTCGGCGTGATCCGCCGCGTCTCCCGCTTGCTGTACACGCCGCTGATGTCGCTGACCAACGCCATCTCTGCCATCGCGGTGGTCGGCTCGATCGTCGTCACCGGCGCGGATCATCCGCTCACCATCCGCATCCTCGGTGCCGTCGCGCTGTTCGCCTCGATGACCAACATCGTCAGCGGCTTCATGATCACCGACCGCATGCTCAAGATGTTCAAGAAGCAGTGATGCATCTCATCGGCGAGCTGTCGGCCGTCCTCGCCACGGCGCTGTTCATCTTCGCGCTGTACTGGATGAACGATCCCAAGACGGCGCGCCGCGGCGTGATCGCCGGAGTCACGGGAATGACGGTCGCCGTGCTGGCGACCTGGATTCAGCCCGAGATCATCCACCACGCCTGGATCGTGGGCGCCATCGTCCTGGGGTTCGCCGTGGGCGTGCCGCTGTCGCGCGTCCCGTTGACGGCGGTGCCGCAGCGAACGGCGCTATCGCACGCGTTCGGCGGTCTTGCAGCCGGCCTCGTCGGAACTGCGGAGTATTTCCTCTGGCTCGGCGGGCCCGCCACGGCCGCCGTGCAGCTGACGCCGTTTCGCATGAGCGCGCTGGTCGCTGAAGTCATCCTGGGTTTCCTCACGTTCACCGGCAGTCTCATGGCTGCGGGCAAGCTCCAGGAGGTGCGTTGGATCCCGCAGCGCCCCGTCACCTATCCCGGTCAGAACGTCGTGAACATCGGCGTGCTCGCCCTCGCGGTCGCGCTCGGCGTGCTGCTCGTCTTGCACCCCGACGCGTCCTGGGCCGGCCAGGCTTTTCTGGGCATCGCCGGTCTTGCGTTGCTGTTCGGCGTACTGCTGATCATCCCGATCGGCGGCGCCGACATGCCGACCGTGATCTCGATCCTGAATGCCTACGCCGGTCTCGCCGCCGTCGCGATGGGCTTCGTGCTCAACAACAAGCTGCTGGTCACGGCCGGTGCGCTCGACGGCTCGAGCGGCCTGATTCTCTCGATCATCATGTGCCGCGCGATGAACCGGTCGTTCACGAACGTGCTGTTCGGCGCGTTCGGGAAGGCGCAGCCCGCGCTCGCCGCCGGCGAGCAGAAAGAGTGGAAGCAGGAGACGGTGGAGGGGGCGGCACAGCTGCTCGAGCAGGCCCGCAGCGTCGTGATTATCCCCGGCTACGGCATGGCGGTGGCGCAGGCGCAGCACAAGGTACGCGAGCTGTACGACGCGCTGACCAAGCGCGGGGTTACGGTCAAGTTCGCGATTCATCCCGTCGCCGGCCGCATGCCGGGCCACATGAACGTGCTGCTCGCCGAGGCGAACATTCCGTACTCGGCGCTCGTCGAGATGGACGAGATCAATCCCGAGATGCCGCAGACCGACGTCGCTCTGGTGGTGGGCGCCAACGACGTGGTGAACCCCGCCGCGCGCTACAACAAAGGCACACCGATCTACGGGATGCCGATCATCGATGCCGACAAGGCGAAGACGGTGCTGGCGGTGAAGCGCAGCAAGAATCCCGGCTTCGCCGGCATCGATAACGAGCTGTACGTGCAGGACAACACGTGGATGCTATTCGGCGATGCGAAAGCGGTCCTGGGCGATCTGGTGAAACAGTTCGGTAGCGGAGGAATTCATTGACGCTACCGTCGCCAGCTGTTGTTATCGCGATTGATATCGGGATACATAGCGCGCGGATCGATGACCACACCGGTCAGCCGCTTCGGCGTCGCCATCCGATAGGTAAAGCGCGAACCGAGATTCCACATCTCGACCGGCAAGCTGCGCGTTTCAGCCGTGCCGTCGGCGTAGCGCAGCTCCACCGTGGCAGGCAGCACCATCTGGCCGCGGTTCGATAGGTACAGGAAGGCGCTGTCGTCCCGGCTCCGCACGGAGTCCACGGCCTGGTCGAGCCGGGCGGTCGTGTAAATCCAGCCGCGCCAGAACCAATCGAGATCGCGCCCCGTCACATTGCTCATCGTGCGGAAGAAGTCGGCCGGCTGGGGATGCTTGCCTTTCCAGCGCCGGGCGTACTCGCGGAACGCCGCGTCGAACTCGCTTCGTCCCAGGACTTCGCGCAGGATCGACAGCATCAGCGCCGGCTTCTGATAAGCGGTCCAATAGAGCTGGCGCACCTCGTCGGGCTTCGTGATCATCGGCTGCTCGCTGCCCGGCGTCGCGGTCGCGGCGTACGCACTGAGCAGCTCGCGGCGCACGGTGTCGCCGTATGCCGTGCCCTTGAAGAACGCCTCGGCCGCATCGTAGTCGGCGAACGTATTGAAGCCTTCATCCATCCACGGATAGCGCCGCTCGTCCGAGCCGACCTGCATCGGGAACCATTGGTGGCCGAGCTCGTGCATCAGCACCCAATACTGGTCTTCGCGCTTCTGGAGCGACGGGCAGAAGATGACCATCGGGTACTCCATCCCCTCGATCAGCCCCTCGACCGCGGAGACCTGGGGCCAGGGGTACTCGCCGAGTGCGCCGGAGAAGTGCTTGAGCGCGAACCGCACCATGGCGTTCGCTTCTTCCCAGGGCGCGGCGTCGGGGTGATAGAACGTCTGCACGAGAATGCCGTTCACGGTGCTCGCATCCCAGCGCAAACCCGCTCCCGCGGCCCACGCGAAGTCACGCGCGCCGCTGGCAGTGAATCGCCAGGTGCGTGTTCCCGGCACGCGGCGTGTCGCGTTGGCGACCGCCTCCTGATGCGTGACGACCTGGACGATCTGATTGGACGTGAACACGCGCGCCAGCCGCGCGCGCTCCTGCGGCGTGCGAATCGCGGTGGGATTGGCCAGGGCGCCCGTCGCGGTGACGAGGAATCCGGCCGGCACCGTGAGGCTCACATCGAAGTCGCCGAACTCGAGGTAGAACTCTCCCGCGCCCAGAAAGGGCAGGGTATTCCAGCCATGCACGTCGTCGTACACCGCCAGGCGCGGGTACCATTGGCCGATCTCGTAGAAGCGTGAGCCCACGCGCCCCATCCGGCCGCCCCCGTAGGGCGGGATCGGGAAGTGCCACGCGACCTCGAACGTGATCCGGAGGCCGGGTGCGAGCGGGCGCGACAGCTCGACGCGCATCATCGTCCCGAAGACCTTCGTCGACAGTGGACGCCCCGCCGCGGCGAATCGATCGATCGTGATTCCGCCGGCGAAGCCCTTGCCGCTGAAGTCGAACACGACGCCGCCGGCGAACAGCAACGGCGGCTGATTCAGCACCGCCGAGATCGATCCCGGCGCGAACAGGTTCTGATCGAGCTGCACCCACACGAACGACAGTGTCTCGGGCGAGCGATTGACGTAGTAGATCCGTCCGCGGCCCCGCAGCACGTTGGTTCCCGTATCGAGCGTTGCCTCGAGCGTGTAGTCGGCGCGCTGCTGCCAGTAGCGCGGTCCGGGTGCACCCGCTGCGCTGCGGACGGGCGTCGCGCCGGGGAGCGGCAGCTGGCGGAATGGAGACGAGTCGGCGACAGACTGCTGCACAGCCAACGCCGTCACGGTCAGCAAGACGAGCATGCGGTTCTCCTGGTCACGCAATGATTGCCGCGGCCCGATGCGCAATCGCCATCACGGTCAGCATCGGATTGACGCCGGACGCCGTTGGGAAGACACTCGCGTCGGCGACGTACAGGCCTCGTATACCCCAGACCCGGTGTTCGGCATCCACGACCGACGTCTTGGCGCTGGCGCCCATGCGGCAGGATGCCATCTGATGGAAAGTGACGAGCAGCAGCTCGTTGGGTCCCCAGCCCGCCGCGTCGACCCGCGCCAGCCAATCCTCGCGCGCCGCTCTCGTGCCCGGTCGATAACTGACCGCGCGAGCGAGCGGCAGCCAGATCTCGCGCGCGCCCGCACCCTCCAGCACCTCCGCCGCGGCGGCGATAGCGCGCCGCAAATGCGCCCGGTCGTAGCGCGACAGGCGATAATCGACGACCGCAGCGCCGTCGCGATCCACACTCACCTGCCCGCCAAAACGGTCCCGCAACAGAATGCCGACGAGCGCCGTGTGGGGCAGCTTGGCCATCCGCTCCCGATGCTGGACCGCCGATTCCCACGGCGCCGCGAGCGCCTGGAGGGAAGGGTGAATCGGTGCCGTCTCGAACTTGAAACCGTAGCCTGCATCCAGGTCGGCGAACTGATCGGAGTAATGGGCCTGTACCGTGCCGGTCCACGGTCGCACCGCTTCATCCATGTCGGCGAGCACAGCGGTCGCGGGATGCAGCGCCAGATGCCGCCCCAGGGCCGGCAGCCTCACGCCCGAGCGGAGCAGTAAGGCGGGCGAATGCACCGAGCCGGCGGCGAGGATCACGGACTTCGCGCGCACGCTCACCACGTGATTGCCGACGCGCGCCTCCACCCCGGCTGCCGTCCGGTCCTCGATGATGACGCGTCGCACGTCGCAATCCACCACGATGCGTGCGCCGCGCGCCGCGGCATCCTGCAAGTACGTAACCAAGGTCGATTGCTTGGCGCCGCGCCGGCAACCGAACCCGCAATAGCCGCACGCATCGTCTTGCGTGCAGCCGCGGACGTCACGCGGCAGCAACCCGTGATGCCAGCCGAGCTGCTCGAGGCCGCGAATCAGCACGCGATCGCGGCCAGACGGTTTGGCGTGATCGGTGTTGACGCCGAGCCGTTGCGCGACCGCCGCCAGTGAGCGCGCATACTCCGTGGACTCGAAGTGCGGGAGACCGTGGTCTCGCGCCCATTCGTGGCGCACCGCGTCGGGGGTCGGGAAGCTGGTGGTGTAGTTGATTACGGTGCCGCCGCCCAGTGTCGCACCCTGCAGGATGACGAGTCCCAGGTCGCGCGTCGACAGCAGGCCTCCCGCGTCGTACATCGTCTCGAGTGCTTCGCCCTCTTGATGCGTGAAATCGGCCTCGTTGCGATAGCCGCCTTTCTCCAAAACAATCACGTCCTTGCCGGCGGCCGTGAGCTCTCCGGCGACGACGCCACCGCCGGCGCCGGAGCCGACAATGACCGCGTCGCAGCTGAGCGTCGTGGCTGTTGTGATGGCGAGTGGCCGGATCGGCTTTGGCGTCGTGGGTGGTGGACCGAGCGGACCCGGATAGCCGATGGCGCGGGCTGCTCCGGGCGTCGTGTAATGCGTGACCGTGGTCAGCCGTTTCAGCGCCTGAAATGCCTTGCGCCGCTGCGCAATGCGGCTCGTCGCCCAGCCGCGCAGGCACCGTTCGCGTTGTGCGGGCGACATGCGCGTGAATGGTCTGGGAATGCCGCTGAGGAGGAGGTTCACGAGCCCGATGTCGAGCACGCGGAGCAGGAGATCGAGCTCCGCTCGATCGGCCGCTCGTGGCAGCGCTGAGATCTTGCGCGCTACCCGCTCGGCGAGATCGGCCGTGCTGTCTGCGACGAGCGTCGCGGTAACGGCCCGCAGCACGCGTTGCGCGGCGGGCGACAGACTCAAGTCGCTTGCACGAACGTCAGCTTGAAGCCATCGGGGTCCGTGATCATGAACTGGCGCTCGCCCCAGGCCATGAGCTGCGGTTCCTGATCGAGCGCGCCACCACGCGCTTTGACTTCGGCGGCCAGCCGATCGAGGTCCTGTGCGGTCTCACACCGCAGCCGGGATCCAAGCCCTTTCTGCCGGTCACGGCCTTTCGCGAAATCGTCCTGGCTCAGCATGAACACCACCGACCCGGCCCGCATTTCGCAGCCCAGCAGTGCGCCGTCCTCCCGCCATTCCTCGCCCACGACGAATCCCAGCACGTCGCGATAGAACGCGATGCTGCGTTGCAGGTCGGTGGCGGTAAACGACGGGGTGACATCGCGCAGCCGCAGCGTTTCCGGTTGGCGACGGGCGCCCGGGCGCGGCCGGGCTTTGGTGCGAGCCTTGGTGCGAGCCTTCTTGGACTTGGTCTTCTTGGTCGCCATCGAACGAGCTCCCGGACGGGGTCAGGAAGCGTAGCGAAGGAGCGTGCGTCTCGCCAGATTCCCGGC
>Ga0137415_10001256_pt1 | contig 25162 bp, 28 predicted proteins | sample CZODoug3_1_1_16f_FD_183082 | JGI IMG/M metagenome (GOLD analysis project Ga0137415, IMG submission 183082) | Vadose zone soil fungal communities from Angelo Coast Range Reserve, California, USA - CZODoug3_1_1_16fungal (Hybrid Assembly) | ecosystem: Environmental > Terrestrial > Soil > Vadose...
ACGCACGCGAACATCTCGCGCGTCAATCCCGACGGCACCGGCTTCGAGTACTGGGCGCACGGCGTGCGCAACAGCGTGGGCTTCGACTGGCATCCGGTGACGAAGGAGCTCTACTTCACGACCCACGGCCGGGACTGGCTGGGCGAGGACGTGCCGAGCGATCGCTTCGACGTGGCGCCGAAGAAGGGCCTGCACTTCGGCTACCCCTACTGCCACCAGGGCGACATCCTCGATCCCGAGTTCGGCCGTGGCCGCGCGTGCGGCGAGTTCGCCGCGCCGCTGCTCAAGACGGGTCCACACGTCGCCGGCAACGGCGTCGAGTTCTACACGGGCTCCATGTTCCCGCCCGAGTACAAGAACCGCGCGTTCCTCGCCCAGCGCGGCTCGTGGAATCGCAGTCAGAAGATCGGCTTCCGCGTGATGATGGTCACGCTCCGCCCGGCCGATGTCCCGAGGTACGAGGTCTTCGCCGAGGGCTGGCTGCAAGGCGATCAGGTCTGGGGCCGACCCGTCTACACCCGGCAGATGAAGGACGGCTCGCTGCTGATCGCTGACGACTACGCCGGCGCGATCTACCGGGTCAGTTACGGGAGATAGCGTCGAAAGGGTCGTCGCGACACGCGTGAATCGTCGCGCCCATGGGGGGGCCGTCGAGCCCCCCCATGGTTCAATTCAAACGGCGGCGAGCGTTCTCCTGGCCGTACTGTGCGCGCTCGTGAGCGTCTGTCCCGCCGTCGCCGCGGATCTGGACGCGGGCCGTCGCAAGGCGGCGGCCTGCGTCGCGTGCCACGGGCCCGACGGCAACTCGACGAACCCCATCGTGCCGTCGATCGCCGGACAGGTCGGGACCTACCTGCACTGGCAGCTCCTGCTCTACCGCGACAAGCGACGCGTCGATCCGCAGATGGCGCCCATCGCGGCCGCGCTCAGCGAGGCCGACATGGCGGACCTCGCCGCCTTCTTCGCGGCCCAGCGGCCGCCGCCGCCGGCGGCGCCGCCCGACCCGCCGCGCGCGGACGCGGGACGGCGGCTCGCCGAGGCCTACCACTGCAACGACTGCCACGGCCGCGACTTCGCCGGCCGGGAGTACGCGCCGCGGCTGCGCGGGCTGTCGCGCGACTATCTGGTCGCCCAGATGCGCGGCTTCAAGGCGCGCACCCGCGGCGACCTGGACGGCGCCATGACCCAGGCGGCCCAGCCCGTGGCCGACGCCGACATCGAGCCCCTCGCCGACTACATCGGGTCTGTTAAATAAACGGGGGGGGCTGGACGGCCCCCCCGTTTGCCCCCGCTTCGCGCGGCGCGCTAGAACCGGTCCCCCGCTTGCCCCGCTTCGCGCGGCGGGCTTACCGTGCTACCAGCGGCCGCGACCGCCGCCACCACCGGCCGATCGGCCGCCGCCCGGCGAGTTGGCTTTCTCGACCTTGATGTTGCGTCCCTCGAGGTTGGTGTTGTTCAGCTTGGTGATCGCCTGATCGGCGTCCTCGGACGTCGCCATCTCGACGAAGCCGAAGCCGCGCGACTGACCCGTGTCGCGATCGGTCACGACACTGGCGGACTCGACGGAGCCGACGGCCGCGAACGCGGAGCGCAGGCTCTCGTTGGAGGTGGAAAAGGCGAGGCCGCCGACGAACAGTTTGATCGCCATCAGAGAACTCCTTGTGGTTGTCGGTTACGTGTGCAGGTGGACCGGAGGACGAACGAGCGTGACGAGCCCCAGCGCCTTCAGCGCCCGGATCATCACCCACGACGGATCGAATTCGGAGCGCCGAACGCTGAACTTCGGCGAGCGTGCGTGGGCGTGGTGGTTGTTGTGCAGGCTTTCTCCCGCCGTCAGCCAGGCCAGGATGCGCGAGTTGTAGGCGGTGTTGTCGAAGTTCTGGCTGCCGCGCCAGTGCCCCACGCCGTTGATGAGGGGCGCGAGCACGCAGACGTAGAGGATCGCGTGCAGCGCCGCCGCGACGAGCCCCGCCCAGACGCCCAGCGCCAGGCAGAGCCCGGTGATGCCGAGGCCGAGGCCGAGCCAGCCGTGACGAAGCACCACGCGATCGAGCCGGTCGTGGGGAATGTCGCGGGCAAAGACGCGCAGGGTCTCCGGATCGCGCGCCTCGCGCGCGTAGTAATACGCGTTGAGCAGCAGCACGCGCCAGACGCCCAGCAGCCGCGGGCTGTGTGGATCACCCATGCGGTCGGTGAAGGCGTGATGCTTGCGATGCACGGCCACCCACTGCTGCCGCTGCTGTCCGGTGGTGAGCCAGAGCACGATCCGGAAGAGCGTGTCGGCCGCCGGGTGCACGACCAGCGCTCGGTGGGCCAGAGCGCGGTGCAGATAGATCGAGGTCGCGAGCACGGCGACCTGGGTCAGGACGACACCCACGACAGGCGCGCACAGCATGGCCAGGGTCATCGATCCCAGTCCCCCGCACTGTCCGCGCGTTTCATCGCCTTGCGCCTCCGCTTGCGCGCCTGCGCCTGCTTGCGCTTGCGCTTGACCGACGGCTTCTCGTAGAAGGCCCGTCGCTTCATTTCCTGGAAGATGCCTTCCTTGAGCATGTGCTTCTTGAGCGCCTTGAGCGCCGGCTCGATCTGGTTCGAGGCCACGTCGATCCGCGCCGCCGTGACGATTCGTCCCACCTCAGCGGCCGGACGACGACGTGGCGAGGTGGACGGTCAGCCGCCGGCCGTCGAGCTCGTGACGATGGAGCTTCTTGACGGCGGCGGCCGCCGCCTCCGCCGAGGCCATCTCGACGAATCCGTAGCCGCGCGAGTGGCCGGTGCCGATGTCCGTCGTCAGGGCGGCGGATTCGACGACGCCGACCTCGGCGAACAGCTGGCGAAGACCGTCGTTGGACATCGAGAACGAGACACCGCCGACGTAGATCCTGGTCATCACACGTCCTTTCATACGCGACGCGCGGGGCGCCCGCTGCGCGCGCCCCTGCGTACGCCGACCGCCCGTGCCGTCCGCCGTCGCTGGCGAACCGCCTGGGCCTGACGCTCGATGTTGGAGAGCAGGCCGGGGTGATCGTCGCGCTTCAGCGCCTCCTCGATCAGCGCGCGGAGGACGACCTGCAGGCTCACCGGCAGCTTGTAGGCCGCCGTCGTCCTGCCCGCCAGCGCCCGCGCCCGGTCGAGAACATCCTGAGGCAGCACGAGAAGAACCCGCGCACTCAGCTCACCCAAAGTCGGTCGCTCCTTCAATTTATATAACATGCATGTTTGATATAAGATATAGTCTATGGCACTCCAAGTCAACCCCGCAGCAGCAAGTCAACCCCGCAGCAGGAGAGGATTCATCGGCATGTTCCCGACAGTCGGCGGACAGCGCGGCTTCAAATGTTGGACCTGGTCGGATTGGACGATCGGCGAGCTCCACCTCGAATACGGCACGCTCACACTCGAGTCACGGGGCCGTGCCCACTTCTCGGGCGTCACGTACCGCACCAACCTGGACGGCGCCGACCACTGGTGGGCCGGGTTCTCGCTCGAGACGCGCGAGGGCGTGAGGCTGCACGTCGAGCCGCCCCGCGCCGGCATCGCGATGCCCGAGGGCGGCCGCGGCGTGCGCTACCGCTGGTCGTTCGATTTCAGCTACGAGCCGTCGAACTTCGCCCGCATCTCGCGCGTGGTACAGAATGCCGCACGCTGAACGCCGGTCGCCGGCATGGCGGTTGCGGCGCCGCGGATCCCTCGGCCGGCATCGGTCGATGCGGCGGCTGGCGACGGCGGTGCTGGTGGTGGCGCTGCTCGGCGGCTGCGTGACGACGACGCGCAAGACCATCTACGCGAAGCCCGGCGTCGGCGAGGAGCAGAAGAAGAAGGACGAGGCCGAGTGCGTCCAGACCGCCATCGACACGGCGGGGCCGCGCGCCGCGGCGTTCATCGCCATCGACCGGGACACCGTGGACCGATGCATGCGCCAGCGGGGCTACACGCCGGCGCTGCTCGCGGAGTAGCCCCTCAGGACGGCTGGGGCGCCGGCCGGCGCCAGAAGAACACGCGCGAGACCGGGTGGCTGGTCAGGGACTTCTGCGCCGACTCCATATAGAGGTAGAGGACCGGCGTGATGTAGAGCGTCAGCATCTGCGACACGACCAGCCCGCCCACCACGGCCAGCCCGAGCGGACGCCGCGCATCGGCGCCGGCGCCGATGCCGAGGGCGATGGGGAGCGTGCCGAGCAGCGCCGCCATGGTGGTCATCATGATCGGCCGGAAGCGCAGCAGGCAGCCCTGGTAGATCGCCTCCCGCGGCGTCATGCCGCCGCGCTCCGCCTCGATCGCGAAGTCGATCATCATGATCGCGTTCTTCTTCACGATGCCGATCAGCATGATCATGCCGACGAAGCCGTAGACGTTCAGCTCCATGCCGAAGAGCCAGAGCGTGAGCAGCGCGCCCACGCCCGCCGACGGCAGCCCGGACAGGATCGTCAGCGGGTGCACGAAGCTCTCGTACAGCACGCCGAGCACGAGGTAGATCACGAGGATCGTGACCAGCAGCAGCAGCCCCTGGCCCTGCAGTGAGGCCTGGAACGCCTGGGCGGTGCCCTGGAAGGTGCCGGTGACGGTGGCCGGCACACGCAGCTCGCGCTGCACGCGCTCGACCTGGGCGACGGCATCGGACAGCGATACGCCGGGCTTCGTGTTGAAGGAGATCGTCACCGCAGGCAGCTGGCCAAGGTGCGTGACCGTGAGCGGGCCCACGCCGGGCGTGACCGTCGCCACCGACGCCATCGGCACCAGGGTGCCTTTCGTCGAGCGCACGTAGAGCAGGCCGAGCGCGGTCGGGTCGCGCTGGAACTGCGGATCGACCTCGAGGATCACCCAGTACTGGTTCGACGGCGTGTAAATCGTCGAGACCTGCTTGGCCCCGTAGGCGGCGCCCAGCGCGTTCTCGATCTGGTCGGCGCTGACGTCGAGCGAGGCCGCCTTGTTGCGGTCGATCTCCACGGTCACCTGCGGGCTCGTGATCTGCAGATCCGTGTTCACGTCCTGCAGCCCGGGCAGCTGGCGCAGCCGGTCGTAGAGGATCGGCGCCCAGTAGTAGAGCTCCGCCGTGTCCGTGTCCTGCAGCGTGTACTGGTACACCGCCTTCGTGAGCTGGCCGCCGATGCGAATCGTCGGCAGGATCTGCGGGTACACCCGGATGCCCGGCACCGTGGCGAGCTTCGGCCGCAGCCCCTCGATGACCTTCTCGGCGTGCGGCCGCTGCTCGCGCGGCTTGAGCAGCGCGAAGACCCGCCCGTTGTTCAGCACGACGCTCGAGCCGCTGGCGCCGATGAACGACATGAGCTGCATGACCGCGGGGTCCTCCCGGATCACGTCCGCCACCGCCCGCTGGTGCTCCACCATCGCGTCGAACGAGATGTCCTGCGCCGTCTCCGTGAACGCGAAGATCGAGCCGTTGTCCTCGCTCGGGATGAACCCCTTCGGGATGATGACGAAGAAGTAGGCGGTGAGGACGAACGTCAGGAGCAGGGCGACCATCGTCGTCCGCCCGTGACCCAGCACCCACTGCAGCGTCCGGTCGTACGTCCGCAGCATCCCCTCGAAGAAGCGCTCCGACGCCTGGTAGAGGCGGTTGTGGCGGCCGCCGTGCGGCGGCTTGAGGAAGCGGCTGCACAGCATCGGCGTGAGGGTCAGCGAGACGATGCCCGAGACGAGCACGGCGGCGCCGATCACGATCGCGAACTCGTGCAGCAGCCGGCCCACCACGCCGCCCATGAAGAGCACGGGGATGAAGACGGCCGCCAGCGAGAGGGTCATCGACATGATGGTGAAGCCGATCTCGCGCGCGCCCTTGAGGGCGGCCGTCATGCGGTCCTCGCCGTGCTCCATGTGGCGAACGATGTTCTCCAGCATGACCACGGCGTCGTCGACGACGAAGCCGACGCAGAGCGTGAGGGCCATGAGCGAGATGATGTCGATGGTGTAGCCGAGCGCGAACATGATCGCGAACGTCCCGACGATGGACAGCGGCACCGCGAGGCTCGGGATGATGGTGGCCGAGACGTTGCGCAGGAAGAGGAAGATCACCATCACGACGAGGGCGATGGTGAGCAGCAGCGTGAATTGCACGTCGTGCACCGACTCGCGGATGGCCACCGAGCGGTCGTAGACGACGTTCAGGTTGATGGAGGCCGGCAGCTGCTGGCGGAACACGGGCAGCAGCTTGCGGATGGCGTCCACCACCTCGATGGTGTTCGTCCCGGGCTGGCGCTGCACGGCCAGCACGACCGCGCGCTCGCCGTTGAACCAGCCGGCGACCTTGTCGGTCTGCACGCCATCCACGACGCGGCCCAGCTCCTGGAGCCGCACGGGAAAGCCGTTGCGGTAGGCCACGATCATCGGCCGGTACGCCGCGGCGTCCAGGAGCTGGCCGGTCGCCTGCACGTTGTAGGCCTGGCTCGCGCCCCAGAGCGTGCCCGTCGGCTTGTTGACGTTGGCGCGCGCGATGGCCGCCTCCACCTCGTCGAGGCCGATGCCGCGCGCGGCGAGCGCGCGCGGGTCCACCTGCACGCGCACCGCGTACTTCTGCGAGCCGAAGATCGTCACCTGCGCGACGCCGCTGACCGTGGAGATGCGCTGGGCGAGGAACGTCTGCGCGTACTCGTCCACCGTGTAGAGCGGCTGCGTGGGCGAGCTGAGCGCCATATAGAGGACGGGCTGGTCGGCCGGGTTGACCTTCTGGTAGAACGGCGGCGTCGGCATGCCCGGCGGCAGGAGCGGCGAGGCCTTGGTGATGGAGGCCTGCACGTCCTGGCCCGCCGCGTCGATGTTGCGGTCGAGCGTGAACTGGATGGTGATCTGCGTCACGCCGAGGGCGCTCGTGGACGTCATCGAGTCGATGCCGGCGATGGTGGTGAACTGCCGCTCGAGCGGCGTGGCCACCGCGGAGGCCATCGTCTCCGGGCTCGCGCCCGGCAGGTTGGCGATGACCTGGATCGTGGGGAAGTCGACGTTGGGCAGGTCGTTCACCGGCAGTTTCTGGTAGGCCATCACGCCGAAGATCAGGATCGCCGCCATCAGGAGCGTGGTGAGGACGGGACGGCGGATGAAGAGCTCGGTGTTCACGACGGGCTCACGACGCCTTGGGCGGCTTGATCTCCACGCGCGAGCCCGGCACGAGACGAAGCTGGCCGTCGGTGACGACGCGCTCGCCGGGGTCCACGCCGCGGGTGACGATCGTCTCCGTGGCGAGGCGGCGGCCGAGCTCGACCGGCCGCGGCTGCACGGTGAGGTCCGGCTTCACCACGAACACGTACGGCCCCTGCTGGCCGGGCTGGATGGCCTGGGACGGCACCACCACCGCGGTTTCGGTGGTGAGCGTCAGCACCACCTCCACGTACTGTCCGGGCCACAGTGTGTTCTCCGCGTTGTCGAACGTGCCCTTGAGCTGGATGGTGGCCGTGGACGGGTCCACGGTGTTGTTCACGAACGTGAGGCGGCCCGTGGCGGGCTTCGGCGCGCCGGTCGGGATCGCGCGCACGATGAGCGGGCCCGCCGCCTGGTGCTGCTTGATGGCGGCGAGATACTGCTGCGGCACCGCGAACGACACGTAGATCGGGTGCACTTGCGCGATGACCACCATCGGGTTGTCGTCGTTGCCCTTCACGACATTGCCCGCCTGCAGCATGAGGTTGCCCGTGCGGCCCTCCATCGGCGCCCGGATCGTCGTGTAGCCGAGGTTCAGCCTCGCCGTCTGCACCATGGCCTCGTCGGCGCGGATCACGGCGCGAGCGTTTTCCACGCCGGCCTGGCCGGCCAGCGCGGCGGCCTTCGCGTTCTCGACGGCGGCGCGGTCGGCGCTCACGGTGGCTTCGAGCGCCGAGAGGTTGGTGCGGAACTGGTCGTACTGCTCGCGGGCCACCAGCTCCTTCTCCACCAGCGTCTTGTAGCGGCGCTCCTGCACGCGCGCGTTCTCCAGCTGAGCCTGGTCGCGCTCGAGGTTGGCCAGCGCCTGCTGCACCTCGGCCTGGCGCTGGGCCAGCGCGGCCTCCGCCTGGCGCATCTGTGCGGTGTCGCGGCCGACGTTGGCCTCGGCCTGCGCCACCGTCGCCTCGAAGGGCCGCGGATCGATCGTGAAGAGCAGCTGGCCCGCCTTCACGTCCTGCCCCTCCTTGAAGTGCACCTGGACCACCTGCCCGGCGACCTGCGCCTTGACGCCCACGGTGGTGAGCGCCTGCACGGTCCCGATGACACCGACCTCGAGCGGAACGTCCTTGCGCACGGCCTCGGCGGCGAGGACGGGCACCGCGGGCGGCGCCGCCGCGCGCTGCGTGCCGGAGGCGCGGTCACTGCAGCCGGCCGAGACACCGACGAGGGCGAGCGCGGCGAGCAGGACGAGAACGCGTCTCATCGCTCCGCGACCTCCACCGACGCTTCCACGAGGGCCTCGAGCCCCCTCACGACGCTCGCGCGGTCGTCGGCGGACATCCGCGCGAGTACGGCCTCGAGGCCGCGCAGCCGCATCGCGTGCAGCTCGTCCACGAGCGCGCCGCCCGCGCGCGTCACCTCGAGCACGTAGGCGCGGCGGTCGCCGGGATCGTCGGCGCGGGTGACGAAGCCCTTGTCCTCCAGACGGTCGACCAGGTGCGTGACGGCGGGCAGCGTGACCCCGAAGGCCTTGCCGACGTCGCCCATGCGGCAGCCGGCGTGGGCGGCCACGTGGAAGAGGACCTGCCCCTGCGCATAGGTGAGGTCCAGCTCGGCCGCGCGCTGCCAGAGGAACTGGCGGAAGATCGTGCTGCCGAGGGCGTTGAGGAGATCGAGGAGCTGCTCGGCCTGCGCCGTCCAGCGCCCGTGCCGAGTCCCGTATCGCTTCGGGGTCACAGCGTAATGGTGCATTCGCTAAACAGTTAAGTCAATAAAGTATCAGCGCGCGCAGACCGGGCACGATCACGTCGCGATTGCGCCGGCCGCTGACCTGATTCGGGCCGGAGACGATCCACTCCACGTTCGCGATGAGCGCGCAGCAATCGGCCAGCGAGACGTTGTAGTAGACCTCGGCCACCTGCTCCCGCCCCTGGGGCTGGCGCACAAACGCGTAGCCGGCGCCCACCAGATCCTTCGCACGCCCCAGCCACGACGGCGTGTGCTGCACGCCCGCCGACCACGCATGCGAGGTCAGCGACTCGCCCCCGCTCCGCGCGAGGCCGGCGCGCACGAACACGCCGATGTCGGCGGCCACCAGCTGATCGACGCTGATCCCCGTGCCCCACGTGACGTCGTCGCGCCGCTCGGGCACGGAGCCGACGCGCGCCCACCAGCGATAGTGGCCGGCGAGCGAGAAGATGCGGCGTCGGCCGAGCTCGGCGATGACGTACGGCAAGCCCGAGAGGTCGTCGTCGACGTCGCCCGGCGCGTGGACGCCGACGGCGTAGCGCCAGTCGCCCTGGCTGATCCGCAGTGAGGTCCCCGGGCCGTTCGGCGGCTGCGCGAGCAGCGGGTTGCCGACCAGCGCCGCGTTCAGGAACTGCCGCGTCTCGTCCTCCGCGAAGAAGTTGCGGTCGAAGTAGTGCTGGACGTCCAGCTTGCCGACGTTGAGCCGGATCGAGGCGTCGCTGGACTGCAGCCGGATCCACGCCTCGCGCAGGAAGACCCTGGTGTCGTCGCCGAAGAGCCGCTCGCTCTCCTCGTTGACCCGCGACAGGCTGCCCAGCGCCGCGTCGGGGCCGGGCCCCACGATGGTCTCGACGTCGGCGAGCAGCGTGACGTTGGGCGTGGGGCGCAGGACGACAACGGCGTCGAACGCGCCGAAGCCGAAGACGTCGTCGCGGGCCCGCGGAGGATTCAGGACCCACTGCGCGCCCCCGCGCAGCGCGCCGCTCACCTCGAGGATCGGCGGGATCGGCGGCGTGGGCGGCAGCGTCTGACGCCGCTCGAGACCGGCGCGCGCGGCCGGCTCGGCATCCGGGACGTCCTGTGCGCGCTCGTGCGCAGCGGCAGGCGCCGCCGCGGCGAGCCCGGCGCCGGGCAGCACCGCGAGGACGACGAGGAGGGCGACCGGCCTCACTGGTCCAGCAGCTTCTCGACGATCACGCAGTCGCGCCATTCGCCGTGGAGCTTGCCGTGCCGCCGGTAGACACCGACGACGCGAAAGCCGCAGCGCTCGTGCAGCCCGAGGCTCGCACTGTTCTCCGGGAAGATGCGCGAGACGAGCTTCCAGAATCCGCGCGCGGCGTACGCCGCGCAGAGCGCGTTCAGCGCCGCCCGTCCGGCGCCGGTCCCGCGCGCGGCGCGCGCCACGTAGACGGAGTGCTCGGCCACTCCGGCATAGGCCGGCCGCGTGCGGTAGGCGCCCGCGCCCGCCCACGCGATCACGCGGCCGTCGCGCTCGACGACGACGGTGGGATAACGCTCGCCCTTGTCGGCGAGCAGCGTGGCGATCTGCTCGGCGGTTCGCGGCTCGGTCTCGAACGTCGCCACTCCGTCCGCGATGCCCTCGTTGTAGATGGCGGCGATCGCTGCCGCGTCGTCCTTCCGCGCCAGGCGGATCGCGACCGCCGTCATGACTTGGAATCGTCGGCGCGGTGCGCGGCCAGCGCGCGCTCGAAGGTGTGCTCGCTCACCAGCCGATCCTACCTCACGGCCGACAACCTCTCACGGTGCTGCCGGGGCGACGTGGTGCCGGGACAACCTCAGCCGTTCACGCGCCGCCCCGTCGGCACTCGTCTTCCCAGAGCCCGTGGCAGCGCCCGTGAAACCGCACGATCCGGCCGTCGGGGAATCGGTAGGCGACCTGCGCGCCCGGAGCGTCGCACGCGGCACACCGGACCACGCCGATCGCGGTATCGGCCGTGATGTGCCCCGTCGGAGACGTGGGCCATCCGGGCTCCGTCGTCAGTGGCGCGATGACGCGAGGCAGGATGCCGGCGTCCATCCGCTGACGGATCATCCGGGTGACGTCCTGTTTATCCATGCTGTTTTTCACCTCTCTCTATATATATCGGGGGGGCGCCCGTCGCGTTCGGCGTCAGGTCGCCAGCGCCGCCACCGTCGTGGTGGCGCCGGGCCGTGGGTCGCCGGCGCCGTCGCGGCGTGCGTCGGCGCCCTGACCGACCGGCGGCCTCGTCTGACCTTCGAAGACGGCGCCCTCCTCGATGACCAGGACCGCCGTCTCCAGATCGCCGTAGACGCGCGCCTCAGCCCGCAGCTCGATTCGCTCGGCCGCGACGATGCTGCCGACGACCTCGCCTTCGACGATCACGATCGGCGCGTGAAGCCGGGCCTCGACCCGCCCGGCGCGCGCAATGCTGAGCGTGCCCGTGGCGCGAATGTCCCCCTTGACCCTGCCGTTCAGGATGACGCTGCCGCTGAACGAGCACGTCCCCACCACCTCGGAGCCTTCGGTGATGAAGGCGGCCGACGCGTCCGGGGCGCTCCGGTGGTGACGGTTCCAGCGCACGGGTCCCCGACAGGCAAGGGCCACGCCAGACAGGCGGTGCGCCGAGAACCCGCGATTTTGCGGCCGCCGGCCCTCCGGGGCCGTGTCGTGCGACGTGCGGGCTGTCATCGTCTGTGGCATCGGCGATGACAGCAGGACATCCAGAACGGTCCGAGCGGTGTCACCTTGCCTCGCGCGAAGAGGGAATGCACGTAGACTCGCGTACTTCCGTTTGGCATAGCCCTTGAAACATCGGCGCACCGGGCCGCGCTGGCCTCAGCGTGGACCGTGCGCTGTTGGACAGGCTGGACATAACGGAGGCGTGAAGTGGGTGAACGTCGAATCGTGTCATCGGTGATCCCTCCGGGGCGGACCGCGCTCCGGGCCCGATGCTCACCAAAAGAGCTCATCGCCGTCGTCGAGGCTCCGTGAGCCTCGAACGCGCAACGCTGTCGTCGCGGGCCCACGCAATCGCAGCCGTGAACTCCAACCCGATGAAAGGAGTCCCGCAGTGCTGAACGACACAGAAGTCAAACGGATCATCGATGCCATCACCGAGTACCGCGAGCTGGTCCAGCAGTCGAGCGAGATGCGCGATCAGCTCGAGTCGCTGCAGAAGCGCTGGTCCGCCCTGAAGAGTGAGCGGGACGGCCTCCGGACGAGCGTCGACGCGCTGCACCAGACGCTCGCCCAGATGAAGGTCGACTACCAGGCCGTCATGAAGCGGATGACGGATCTCTCCTCCACCGAGGACACGGTGCTCGACAACGTCAAGTTCCTGATCGACGAGCTCAGCTCCGTCCTCAAGAAGCACGAGGCATGAACCTCATGCATCTCAGGTCGCAACGCCAGATTCCGCCCCCGGAATTTGCGAACGAGAGCCGCATCCTCGCCGAAGGGCAGAAGGACGGCGAGCGGAACCTCCCGGAGATGGGCTCCTATACGCCGGCGCCGTTCGAGCAGGCGTTGATCTCCAATGGTGAGCAAGGGGTCCAGCAGATCTACAAGGCCGCCTCGGCGAAGATTTCCAGGCTCCGGCCGGTCGTCGAGGCGTTCCAGCGAAAGCTCGACGAGCTCGAGCGCCGCATCCGCCCGATCAACGAAGCGTACCGGACCAGATCGGCGGAGGTGGGGCGGGATGCGGCGATCGTCTTTCCGCCGGTGTTCCACTGGGCGCTGATCGGGTTCCTGGCCGTGGGCGAGTTCCCGCTGAACACCGTGGTCTTTCGCCTCTTCGGCGAGGCGGAATACCTGACGTACGTGATGGCCTCCACCCTGGCCATCATCATTCCGTTGATCGGTGTGTTCATCGGCGTCCACCTGCGGCACGCCGTCCCCAAGCGCGTCGGCAATGCCCTGATCGGCATTCTGACGCCGCTGGTCGTGGGGGCCACCCTCTATGCCGTCAGCCTGCTCCGCAACACCTACATCTCTTCGCAGTTCTCGGGCACCGGCTTCGTGTCGCCCGAGGGCAACCAGATGGCCTACGCCCTCTTCGCCCTCAACCTCCTGGTGTTCTTCGGAGCCACCGTCGCGTCCTACTTCGCCCATGATCCCGACGAACGGCTCGACGGCTTCCATCACTCGCTGCGGTCGCTGGATCGCAAGAGGAACGTCGTCCGCAACAAGCTCTACGAGGTCGGGACCCAGCTCAACGGCGAGATCGAACAGGCGAAGAGCCAGATCGACCAGATCAGAGCGCTGACGAATCAGCGCGTGCAGCTCTACCGGCAGACCAACATCCGTCACCGCAAGCTGCTGCCGCCGCCATCGTTCCGGAAGAACGCGGAGTTCCCGCCCCTGCAGTGGTGGCCGAACGTCTCCCTGAACAACAATCACCACGAGGGCAACTGATGCGTAATCGACAGATGGCGCGACAGCGAATGGCGTTGCTCCTGGGTCTCCTGGCGCTGCCGATCCTTGCCCTGGCCGCGGGGTGCACGCGGTCGTCGCAGGCCGCCGCGCCGCGGGGAACCGCGGTCGTCATCTTCGTGGACTTCTCCGACAGCGTCGGCGGCAACGACCGGGTGGGTTTCAAGCGCGAGATCGAGAAGCAGATCCTGCCCTGGCTCCAACCGGGCGATAGCTTCCTCGTCGCCCCGATCCACGACAAGACCCTGACCGAGTTCCGGCCGCTCGTGGAGGCCGACCTTCCGCCGCGTCCGCAGTTCAACGGCTGGCTGAACAACGTCATGAAGTACAACCGGGAGGCGAGGGAAACCGAGGCGCGGATCGCCCAGGTCAAGGAGTCGCTACGGACGCAGACCGCGGCGGCCCTGGGGCGGCATTCCCAGGCGCGCTACACCGACATCTTCAGCTCGCTGCTCCTCGCCGAGAAACTCTTCAGCGCCGACTCACGGAACAAGGTCCTCATCCTGATGTCGGACATGATCGAGGACTATCCGCCGTATGCCTTCGACAAGATGCCGTGGACGCCCACGACGACGCCGAAGCTCCTGTCCGAGCTCGACTCGAAGCGAGCGATCCCCGACCTCAGAGGCGTGTGCGTCTACGTGTCCGGAGTCTCCGCGCCGACCGCCGACCTCGCCAACAACATTGGACGGTTCTGGGAGGCGTACTTCCGCAAGGCTGGAGCCGACCTGCACCCGAGCCGGTACGCCCACGTGCTCCTGCACTGGCCGCCACCGACGTCCTGCCGTCAGGATTATCGAGCCGGAGGCACGCCGTCCTGGATGGCCGGACCCGCGGCGAGCTAGTTCGTGATCGCGTAGAAGCGCCAGCCGCCGTACAGTCGCCGACGCCAGAGCAGAACCAACATGATCGGGCTGATCTCGCTCAGTTCCATGTCCACGGCCGCCTCCGTCCGAAGTGTTGGCGGAGGGTACCCTCATCGTCGCCGGTTCGCAAGGCGACGTGGTGGCGTGGAACAGCGGAGCAAAAAAAGTGGTGGGCAGGGACGGGATTGAACCGCCGACACCAGGATTTTCAGTCCTGTGCTCTACCAACTGAGCTACCTGCCCACCAAGGCCGCCTAGGGTACCATGCCGCGCGCTAGGACCTGGACGCGGGGCGCCGTCATGCGCATCGTCGCGACGCTCGCCGCCGTCCTGGCCGGCCTCGCGCTCGCCGCTCCGCGCGCGGTCGCCGCCGACCCCGAGGTGCATCGCTGGTACGACCGTGACGGGAACGTTCACTACACGCAGCAGCCGCCGCCGACCGACGCGCTGCGCGCTCCGCCGGCGCCCGCGCCCGTCGCCTCGCCGTCGATCCCGACGATCACGCCGCCGCCCGTGCCGGCCGCCGCGCGCCCGGCGCCGCCCACGGAGGCGCGTCCGGTGCCCACACGCGCGCGTCCGGCGCCGCCCAGCCGTCCGGCGCCGCCGCCGAAGGCGGCGGCGGATCTCGAGCGTGCGCTCGACGCCTATCGCCGCGACGACTACGCCACGGCGCTGGGAATCATCCGGCCGCTCGCCGAGCAGGGGGAGCCGACGGCGCAATCCCGACTCGCCGGACTCTACGAGCGCGGCGCCGGTGTCGAACAAGATCTCGTCGAGGCGGCGCACTGGTACCGCCGGGCCGCGGAGGGCGGCGATGCGATCGCCCAGCACAACCTGGGAAGCATCCTGAGCGAGGGCCGCGGCGTGCCGCGCGACGAGGCGGAGGCCGTCGAGTGGTGGGAGCGCGCCGCCGAGCGCGGCGTCGTGGCGGCGCAGGTGAGTCTGGGAGGCGCGTACGCCGAGGGCGCGGGCGTGCCGAAGGACGAGGCCGTCGCCGTGGAGTGGTGGCGCACGGCGGCCAGGCAGGGGTTCCCGCCGGCGCAGGACCGTCTCGGATCTGCCTACGAGCACGGCATCGGTGTCGCGCCGAGCGATGCCGACGCGATGAGCTGGTATCTCGTGGCCGCCGAGCAGGGCTTCGCGCGCGCCCAGGTCAACCTCGCCAACCTGTATCGCAAGAGCCGGAAGCCGGCGGACCTGGCGGAGGCGGTCCGGTGGTACCGCATCGCGGCCGCGCAAGGCTACCCGCCGGGGCAGCACGGCCTTGCGGTGGCGTACGCGACCGGCGCGGGGGTGAAGCAGGACGTGGCGGAGGCCGTGCGGCTGTACCGGCAGGCGGCCGAGCAGGGGTTCGCGCCGGCGCAGATGGCGCTCGGGAGCCTGTACCTGCGCGGCGAGGGCGTGGCCCAGAATCGCGACGAGGCCGCACGCTGGATGCAGCGCGCGGCCGACGCGGGCGACCCGCAGGCCAGGGAGGCGCTGCGGCCGTCGCCGGTGACGCGCTGAGCGGCGCCGGCGCCCTACTCGACGGTCGCGATCACGCCGAGGCCGCCCGTCTTCTCCAGCACGAGGGTGACGATGACGGTGTCGCCGAGCTCGAGCGGACGCGTGAGCTCGCTCAGCACCACGTGCGGACCGGTGGGCGTGAAGCTCATCACGGTGGCCCCGGGCACCTCGACGCGCGTGAGCGGCTCGCCGCTGCCGCTGACGAGCTGCGCCTGGCGCGCCACCGACGTGTGCACCGCCGTGATGACGTCGCCGTACTTGCCGCTGCTCTTGAGCTCGAAGTACACGACGGCGCCGGGGCCCTGCCGCACGGCACGGCCCTTGTCGGGCCGGATCATGGTCCCGCCCGCCTCGATCACGGTCGGATAGTGCACGCAGCCGCCCGATGCGATGGCGCCGGCCAGCGCGGCGGCGGCGAGCATGCGCGCCCTCACGAGCGGAACGCGCCCTCGGCGACGAGCGCGCGGAACGCGGCGTCGTAGCCGCGCACGGTGCGCTCGAGGTCCTCCTGGGTGTGCAGGGCGGAGATCCAGCCGTGGTTCATCGAGCAGTCGACGCCGTTGTTCAGCAGCGCGCAGCGCAGGAGGTGGTAGACGGCGCCCTTGCGTGGCCGGTCGAAGCCGGCGAGCCCGGGCTTGCCCTCGAACGAGACGTGATAGATGGACGCCTCCCCGTAGCAGGTGCCCGGCACTCCGGCGCGCTTCATCGCGTCGGCCAGCTCGCGCCGCAGCTCCTCGCCGTACTTGTTGGCCCGCGCCTGCAGCGAGGCGTCGGCGACGAGCTCGAGCGTCGCCACGGCGGCGGCCGCCGACAGCGGATTGGCGTTGAACGTCCCCGCGTGGGCGACACGCTGGCTGCGATCCCAGTCCGGATCGCCGCGGAACGTCAGCATCGACATCAGCTCGCGCCGCCCGCAGAGCGCGCCGCCCGGCAGGCCGCCCGCCACGATCTTGGCGAGGGTGGTGAGGTCGGGCGTGACGCCGAAATACGCCTGAGCGCCGCCCGGCGCGTAGCGGAAGCCGGTGATGACCTCGTCGAAGATCAACACGACGTCGTACCGGGTCGTCAGCGCGCGCAATTCTTGGAGATAGCCGGGAATCGTCGGCGTCGTCCCCGACTGCCCGCCCGCGGGCTCGAGGATCACCGCCGCGATGTCGCCGCGCTGCAGCGCGACCTCCACCGACTTGATGTCGTTGGGCGGGCAGATGACGACCTGATCGAGGGTGGAGCCGGGGATGCCGGCCGACATCGGCACCTCGTACGGCGGGTTCACCGCCGCCACCGCGCCGTCGTGCCAGCCGTGGAAGTGGCCCGTGAACTTCAGAATCTTCGTGCGGCCGGTCGCGGCGCGCGCCACGCGCATCGCGAGGTGCGTCGCCTCCGTACCCGACATGGTGAAGCGCGTCAGCTCGGCGCACGGCACCAGGGCGTTGACGAGCTCGGCCCAGCGGATCTCCCGCTCGTGGCTCGCCCCAAGGTGCGTGCCGCGCGCGACCTGCTCCTGCACCGCCTTCACGACCGCCGGGTGGCAGTGGCCGAGGAAGAGCGCGCCGTGCCCCATCCAGTAGTCGACGTACTCGTGGCCGTCCACATCCCACTTGCGGGTGCCGCTCGCGCGATCGATGTAGGTCGGGAACGGGGCCAGGTGACGGATGTCGTGCGTGATGCCGCCGGGAATCGCGGCGCGCGCGCGCGCGGCGAGGGCGGCCGAGCGCGGGTGGCTGGCGCGGTACTCCTCCTGGATCGTCATGGACCCCATGATAACGCTATGCTATTCGCCATGACGACGCGGCTGCTCGCGCTCACGCTGCTCGCCCTGACGCTCGCCGGCGGCGTCGCGGGGGCGCAGACGCTCGATCCCGCCTCGCAGGAAGCGCTCGACGTGGTCTTGCGGATGCTCCAGGACCCGGCGCTGCGCGGGGGCGCGATCGCGAGCAGTCCCGAGGCGGGCGCCGCCGACCGCCAGCTACGGGGCCTGGCGGGCAACGACCCCGCGCTCATGCAGCAGATCTACGATCTGGCGGGGGCGATCTTCGAGGAGCTCGCGCGCGGCTCGGGCGGCGACGCCAACGCGATGACCCAGGCGCTCACGCGCGGGCAGAGCGATCCCGCCGCGTTCGCCTCCATGCTCAGCCCACGCACGCTCGAGCGGCTGCGCGCGCTCTCGATCAAGCTCTCGGACCAGCCGCGACCCTGAGCAGCGTCACCAGCGCGGCGTGCGCCTCGAGCGGCAGCCCGTCCACCGTGGGCTCGCGCCGCCGCGTGACTCCGTCGCAGGCCCCCGCCGCCACGCACGCGCTGACCACCCGCCGCTCGTCGTCCGGCGTGTGCAGCAGCGGCCGGCCGCCGGCGCGGCCCAGATGCGCGACGATGCCGTAGGCGCCCCAGTTCGAGACCCCGGCGACGACGAGATGGTCCACCCGCACGACCGACGCGATGCGCGCGGCGAGACCCCCGTGTTTCGCGAGTCGCGCGCGCACGGTGCCCATGCCGATCTCGTTGCCCCCGTCGCCTACGCCGATCGTCGTCGCGCGATACCGGTAGACCGGGCGACCAGAGCCACGCGCGTCGCGAACAGGCCACCTGCGAGTCAAGCCGGGCTGGCGGACCCCGCTACAGCAAAACAGCTCGTCGATGGGCGCATTCCACTCCGAGACGTCGTCACCCCGCATGTTGCGGTACACGCCGTCGCGGGCGCGGCCCGGCCGCTCGATGGCGACCAGATGCGTCGGCCGCTCGCGGGCCAGGATCTCGCGCGCGGCCTCCGGGCCGTCCGGATAGAGCACGACCTTGTCCGGCTCGCCCAGCGCGGCCAGGGCCGCCGCGAGCACCGGCGCGGTGACGGCATCCGTGACGTACCGAACCTCCGCGCCCAGCGCGCGCAGGGCCCGTCCCAGCACGGCGGCGCCCGGAGGCCCGTCGGTCTCGGCGACGCCCGTGTCGACCACGAAGCCGGTGGTCAGGACAACCCGCCGCGCGCGCCGCAGCGCGTCGGCCGCGCGCCGAGCGCCGCCGGTCTGGAAAAATCTTGCGATGCCGCGCCCGCCGGGGTCGAGGGCGAGAAAAGGGTCAATGGGATCGCTGCCGAGGTCTGGCAAGGCGCTTGCTCTTGTAGCAGGCAGAGGCCAGCCATGCAACGATTCATGATCCTCCTCGCACTCGCCGTGGTCGCCGAGGGGTGCTCGGCGGCCCCCATCCTTCGCAAGCAATCGTTCGACTTCAAGAGCACCGCGCTCTTCAAGCTGCCGTGCGATACGCCCGAGGTGCTCGAAGCCAAGCGGGAAATCCCGGACGACGGCCTGGAGACGTCGGATAACCAGTGCAACAGCGTCCACATGTTGAGGATGGTGGATCGCTTCCTGAGCATCCAGGAAGCCGACGAAGCCAAGGGCATCCCGGGCGACACCGTCGCCGAGGTGCGCGCCAAGGGCTTCACTATCTTCACCGATTCGGAGGGCCGCAAGCGGCGGCCCAACACCAAGCCGCTCTATGGCAACGACGCCCTGGCCGCCGTCGGAATCGGCGTGGCCCCGCCTCCCCTGCAGAGGGTCGAGGAGATCAAGGCGTACGCCGACTTCATGGGCGCGCACTACGGCGAGGAGTACTACGAGAAGGACGTCAAGAACTGGGTGGACCGGTTCTGCCTGAACCGGCGCGACTCACATGAGCTGGGCGACGACCGCACGTTCGCGATCGTCTGGCGCAACGGGCACGTCTTCAAGCGGGTCATCAAGGGTGGGCCGATCAACAACCCGAAGCAGGAGCGCGCATTCCTTGTTTGCCCCGGCGACTTCATCGTCGAAACCGTGAAGGGCGTGGGCAGCAAGGCCGTGGGCACCTTCTCGATCATGCCGTGAGGTCGACGCGCATTATCGAGGAGCGCCTCGGCTGCGCCGGGGCGCTCCGAGCGTTTGCCGGGGAGTCTGAGGGGGCGTAGCCCCCTCGCTTAAAGGACCTGGGGGCCATGTCGGGGCCCCGACCTAAGTAGGAGTCTCGTAAAGGAGGACGTGGAAGGGCGCGAGCGCGGGGCGGGCCTGGCCCGCGAAGCGTCGATCGTCGGAGTCGAGCAGCAGGCGCCAATCGGCCGGTACCGTCGGTGCCGGCCGCGCCTCGTTTGTGAGGTTGGCGATCAGCCGCACGCCGGGGCCGGACTCGGCGTCGCGGGAGAGCGTCAGCATCGTGCCCTTGGCGTCGATCGCCGCCTGCGCACGCTCCTTGCCCCGCGCCCCGAGGGCGGGATGGGTGCGACGCAGGGCCAGCCAGCGCCGGTAGTACTGGTAGAGCTCGCGGTGGCGCGGCGCCCCCGCCAGCGGGTGGTTGAGGCGCGAGCGCACGAACGTCGCGGGCTCGCCCGGATCGGGCACCGCCCCCTGCCACGCGAACCGGCTGAACTCCTCGGTCCGCCCCTTCTTCACCGCCTCCGCCAGGTCACGATCGAGGAACGACGTGAAGAACTGGAACGGCGACGTCTCGCCGTACTCCTCACCCATGAACAGCAGCGGGACGGAGGGGGCCACCAGCAGCAGAGCGGCGGCCAGCTTCACGGCCTCGAACGGCGCGATCATGCTCAGGCGGTCGCCCTGGGCGCGGTTGCCGACCTGGTCGTGGTTCTGCACGCAGATGACGAAGCGCTCGCCCGGCAGGTCGGCGCTGGGCGTGCCGCGGTCGCGGCCGAAGTACTCGGAGTACTCGCCCTGGAACGCAAAGCCTTCGGCCAGCGCCGTCGCCAGTCGCCGCGGCTCGGTGAAGTCCGCGTAGTAGCCGCCGCGCTCGCCGGTCAGCCGCACGTGCACGGCGTGGTGGAAGTCGTCCGACCACACGGCGTCCAGCCCGATGCCGCCCTCGGCGGCCGGCAACACGATGCGCCGGTCGTTGTCGTGCGACTCGGCCATGATGTGCATGGGCCGGCCCAGCGCCCGCGCCTCCTCGCGCACCGCCGTCGTGATCTCGGTGAGGATGTGCGTCGGGCTGGCGTCGAAGATCGCGTGGATGGCGTCGAGCCGGAGCCCGTCGACGTGGCACTCGCGCACCCAGGCGCGCGCGTTCTCGACGAAGTGACGCCGCACGCCCTCGGCCTCTGGGCCGTCGAAGTTGACCGCGCCGCCCCACGGTGTGCGGTAGCGGTCGGTGAAGTACGGCCCGAACTCGCCGAGGTAGTTTCCCTCGGGGCCGAGATGGTTGTAGACGACGTCGAGGATCACCGACAGCCCGTGGGCGTGGCAGGCGTCGACGAGGCGCCGCAGGCCGCGCGGGCCGCCGTACGTCGACTGGGCGGCGAACAGGTGCACGCCGTCATAGCCCCAGTTGCGCGAGCCTGGAAATTCCGCCACCGGCATCAGCTCCACGGCGGTGACGCCCAGCTCGACGAGGTTCGGCAGGTGCGGGACGATGGCCTCGAACGTGCCGGCGGCGGTGAAGGTGCCCACGTGTAATTCGTAGATGACCAGGTCGGCCAGCGCGTGACCGGTAAACGCCTGGTCCGTCCACGGGAACGAGGCGGGATTCACCACCATCGAGGGGCCGTGCACGCCCTCCGGCTGGAAGCGCGACGCGGGATCGGGCCGGTAGCGCTCGCCATCCAGGCGGTACTGGTAGCGCGTGCCGGCGGGCAGGGCTGCCACCACGCCCTCGAAGAGCCCGTCGTCCTGGCGGGTCATCGCGAGCGGACGGCGCCCCTCGATGACGACGTCGAGCGTCCGACATCGCGGTGCCCACGCCCGGAACACGACACCGTCGTCGCGCACGGTCGCGCCCAGATGAAGGCTTGCGCCCAGCGACTTCATACGGTCCAATTATCCGTGACCGACGCTCGGCCCGGCCTCTGGCTGAAAGGTGCTCGCTGACATGGGCTATCCGTTCGCGCTCGTCCTACACACTCATCTTCCGATGGTGGTCAACCACGGTCGCTGGCCGCACGGCAGCGACTGGCTCAACGAGGCCACCTTCGAGTGCTATCTCCCCTTGCTCGAGGTGGCCCACCGACTCGTCGGCGACGGCATCTCGCCGAAGTGGACGCTGAATCTCTCTCCCGTGCTCACCGAGCAGCTGGCCTCGCCGGAGTTCCAGAAAGAGCTCGCGTTCTACTACGAGAACGTGCGGCGCGCGTGCGCCGAGGGGCGCCAGCAGTTCAAGAAGGCCGGCGCGTCGGAGTACCTCGGGCTCTGCGACTTCTGGGAGGAGCACTACGAGCGGATGTGGGAGCTGCACCGCCGCATCGGCGGCGACATCCCGGGCACCTTCGCCGAGCTGCAGCGCGGCGGCCACGTCGAGATCATCACCTGCGCCGCCACCCACGGCTATCTCCCCCTGCTCTCGCGCGACGAGTCCATCCACATGCAGCTGCGCACGGCCGTCGAGACGCACAAGCGCCACTTCGGCGTCGCGCCACGCGGGATCTGGCTGCCCGAGTGCGCGTACCGCCCGCGCTACGAGTGGACGCCGCCGACGGGCCGCGAGCGCGGCACCCACCGGCGGATGCGCCCGGGCATCGAGGAATTGCTGGCCGCGCACGGCCTCGAATACTTCGTGGCGGACTCGCACCTGGTGGCCGCCGGCGAGCCCGTCTTCCTCTATCGCGACTACATTCCGATGCGCAAGGAGACGGTCGAGCCCTCGCCCGCCATCCCCGTCAACGAGGCGCGCTCGCCGTACGCGCCCTACCGCGTCGCCTCGCGCGGCGGCAACGGCTCGGCGATCGCCTTCATCCGCGATCCCAAGACGACGCTGCAGGTGTGGAGCCGCGACCACGGCTATCCCGGCGAGTATGCCTACCTCGAGTTCCACAAGAAGCACTTCCCGGGCGGGCTGCGCTTCTGGCGGATCACCGACAACAAGGGTGACCTCGGCACCAAGATCACCTACGACCCCAAGCTCGCCGGCGAGAAGGCGGGGCTGCAGGCCAGCCACTTCGTCGGCCTCGTGCGCGAGACGGCCGAGGCCGCGACGAAGGCCGACGGGCGGCCCGCCTTGATCTGCTCGCCGTACGACTCCGAGCTCTTCGGCCACTGGTGGTTCGAGGGCCCGACGTGGCTCGAGCACGTCGCGCGCGACATGGCGCGCGCGAGCGTGACCCCGGTGACGCTCGGCGAGGCCCTGAGCGCGGTGCCGCCGCGCGCGACGCTGTCGCTGCCGGAGGGCTCGTGGGGCGAGGGCGGCGACCACCGCGTGTGGCTGAACCGCGACACGGAGTGGACGTGGGACCGCGTGTACAGCGCGGAGGCCGAGTGGGTCGAGCACCTGAAGGCCAGCACCGACGGCAACCCCGACCTCGCGCGCGTGCTGGCGCAGGCGACGCGCGAGCTGTTGCTCCTGCAGGCCTCGGACTGGCAGTTCCTCATCACCACCGGCGCCGCCCGCGACTACGCCGAGCGGCGCGTGGCCGAGCATTACGCGAACTTCAAGCGCCTGTCCGAGATCGCCGCCTCGCTGCGCGGCGGCGAGCCGCTGTCCGTCGACGCCGCCAACACGCTGCGGCGCCTGGAGCGCGAAGACTTCGTCTTCCCCGATTTGGACCCGGCATGGGCCCAACCGCCGGCCCAGGCCTGATGGCCGCGGCCCGCAGCCGCCCCGCCGAATGGTCGTGAAACGCCGCGCACGCGTCCTCGCGATGATCATGGCGGGCGGCAAGGGCGAGCGCCTCCACCCGCTGACGCGGGACCGCTCCAAGCCGGCGGTGCCGTTCGCGGGCCGCTACCGGATCGTGGACTTCGTCCTCTCGAACTTCGTGAACTCCGACATGCTCTCGCTCTACGTGCTCGTGCAGTACAAGTCGCAGTCGCTGATCGAGCACGTGCGGCTCGCGTGGCGCACCACCGGCATCGTCCCGGACTACTTCGTCACCGTGGTGCCGCCGCAGATGCGCTTCGGGCCGGCGTGGTACCGCGGCACCGCCGACGCCGTGCTCCAGAACCTCAACCTCATCGACGACTTCAACCCGGACGTCGTGGCGATCTTCGGCGCCGACCACATCTATCGCATGGACGTGAACCAGATGCTCGCCTTCCACGACGAGACGGGCGCCGACGTCACGGTGGCTGCGCGCTCGGTGCCGCGCGCGGAGGCCTCGAGCTTCGGGGTGCTGTCCGTGGATCGCCAGGGGCGCGTGGTGGAGTTCGTCGAGAAGCCGAAGCAGCCGCCGGTGATGCCCGGCGACCCCGAGCGCGCGCTGGTGTCCATGGGCAATTATCTCTTTCGCCGGCAGGCGCTCGTCGACGCCCTGCTCGTGGACGCGCGGCGCTCCACCGACCACGACTTCGGCCGCTCGATCATCCCCGAGCTGGTACCCGGCGGTCGCGTGTACGGCTACGATTTCCAGGGCAACGAGGTCCCCGGCGTGAAGCCGTACGAGGAGCAGGGCTACTGGCGCGACGTGGGCAGCCTGCCCTCGTACTGGGAGGCGCACATGGACCTGCTCGGCGAGTCGCCGCGCTTCGACCTCGACAACCGCTACTGGCCGGTGCGCACGGGCTCGCATCCGGGACCACCCGCGCGCTTCATCGGCAGCGACGTGGACAACGCCCACGTCGGCGAGGCGTCGCTGGTCAAGCGCGCCACCATCCGCAACTCGATCCTCGGCCGCTCCGTGTGGGTCAACGAGGGCGCCGTCATCGAGGACTCGATCGTCATGGACCACACCACGGTGGGCAAGGGCGCGCGGCTGCGGCGCGTCATCGTCGACCGGTTCAACATCATTCCCGCGGACAGCGAGATCGGCGTGGACCCGGCCATGGACCGCCGACGGCACTTCGTCGATCCCTCCGGGCTCGTCGTCGTTCCCCGCGGGGGCCGGCGGGAGTTCCTGTCGGGCCTCGAGGAGTTCTAGGCCGGAGGGAGACGCCGTGTCGTCGGGCCGCTTCGTCGCCATCCACGGGCACTTCTACCAACCGCCCCGCGAGAATCCCTGGCTCGAGACCGTCGAGGTCCAGGACGCGGCGGCGCCGTTCCACGACTGGAACGAGCGCATCACGGCGGAATGCTACGCGCCCAACACGGCCGCGCGCCGCGTGGACGACGCCAACCGCATCCTCGACGTGGTCAACAACTTCGAGAAGATCTCGTTCAACGTCGGGCCCACGCTCTTCGCGTGGCTCGAGCGCCAGGCGCCCGAGGTCTATCGCAAGATCCTCGTGGCCGATCGGGCCAGCGTCGGCGCGCGCGACGGCCACGGCAACGCGATCGCGCAGGTCTACAACCACATGATCCTGCCGCTCGCCAGCCGGCGCGACAAGGTCACCCAGGTGGCGTGGGGCCTCGCCGACTTCCGCGCGCGCTTCGGCCGTGAGCCGGAGGGCCTGTGGCTGCCGGAGACGGCCGTGGACACGGAGACGCTCGAGGTGCTCGCCGAGGCCGGGGTGACGTTCACCATCCTCGCGCCCGACCAGGCGGCGCGCGTGCGATCCCGCGGCGCCGAGCGCTGGGAGACGCCGCCGCCGGGCGGCGTGGACCCGAGCCGCCCCTACCTCTGGCGCGGGCCCGGCGGCCACGAGCTCACGCTGTTCTTCTACGACGGGCCCGTCTCGCGCGCGGTCGCCTTCGA
>Ga0137415_10001257_pt1 | contig 25135 bp, 22 predicted proteins | sample CZODoug3_1_1_16f_FD_183082 | JGI IMG/M metagenome (GOLD analysis project Ga0137415, IMG submission 183082) | Vadose zone soil fungal communities from Angelo Coast Range Reserve, California, USA - CZODoug3_1_1_16fungal (Hybrid Assembly) | ecosystem: Environmental > Terrestrial > Soil > Vadose...
GTGGAGGTGGCCTTCACGATGATCGAGCTGAGCTCGTCGCCGCCGTAGCCGTAGCCGAACACGCCGGACCGCGCGGCCGCCTCGGGCATCACGATGACGGCGTCACTGGACGCCCCGTAGGACTGCAGCACCCCGATGACCTTGAAATTCGCGTGGTTGAGCCGCAGCGGCTTGCCGATTGCCGCATTGGGATCCGGCCCGTAGAGCGCGGTGGCCACCAGTGGGCCCAGCACCGCCACCTTGGCGCCGTCGTTGCCCTGCGCCTGGCTGAAGAACGTTCCGGCGGTCATCTTGATCTGCCGGACCGTGAGGTAGTTGGCCGTCGTCCCGGTGACCGTCGCGGACAGGTACTGCGCACCCGGGGTCGACGCGGTCACGGCCTTGGAGACCTGGCCTGCCGCCCCGGTGCTGGACCCGGTCACCACCGGTACCAGCTGGGAGACGTTGGAGAGCTTGGAGATCGCCGTGGCGTCGGCGTCGGTGAGCGGCTCGGAGGGCGGGCCGCCGGGGATCGGGGCCAGCTTCGGCACGATCGTGATGCTGTTCGCGACCGGCTCGATGGCCGAGTTGACCGATCCGGTCACGCCCTGGCCGAAGGAGGTCAGCAGGATGACCGCGGCAACACCGATGATCAGCCCGAGCATCGTCAAGGCCGAGCGCATCTTGTGCGAGCGGAGCCCGCGAAGCGCAATAACCAGCGTCTCACGCAGAATCACTTTTTGATCTTCCTGGACGTAGCCGGTCCGAACAGGTGTCCTTGCGGGCGCCGACTTCGGGATTAACTCCTTGGTATCAGTCACCGCTGGACCCGGCAACGCAGTCGGAGCATCCGTAGGAAACTCACAGTTTCGCCCCGTTGGAGACCAGGGCTTTCAGTATTTTCTCAGCGTTTTCAATTGCGTATCACGCCGGTATAATTCGGCCGCATTCGCGCGGTTCACGGGTCGGTGGCCAGCCAGTCGGCGATGCCGGCGCGCAGCCGCGCCTTGGTTGGCTCGGGCGCGAAGGATGCGCCGACCGAGGCCTCGGCCAGCTCCGCGAGCACCTCGTCCGAATAGCCGAACCACTCCCTGGCCAGCGCATACTCCTCGCTGAGCGTGACGCCGAGGCTGACCGGGACGTCGGTGTTCAGGGTGACCAGCAGGCCGGCGTCGCGCAGCCGGGGCAGCGGGTGCTCGGCCCAGCTCGGGGTGAGGCCGAGCGCCACGTTGGACGACGGGCAGACCTCCAGCGGTACGCCGAGTGCGGCCAGCTCGGCGGTCAGCGCCGGGTCGTCCAGCACCCGGATGCCGTGGCCGAGCCGCTCGGCCCGCCCGAGGGTCAGCGCCTCGCGGATGCTGGCCGGCCCGGCGGCCTCACCGGCGTGGTGCACCCGGTGCAGGCCGTGGCGCTCGGCGGCGGCGCAGACCTCGGCGAACGGCGCCAGCGGGTAGCTCTCGTCGCCGGCCATGCCAATCCCGATGACGCCCTGGTCGGCGTACCGGCGCGCCAGGTCCAGGGTGCGCCAGGCCCGGTCCACCGAGCGCCGCCGGGAGTGGTCGAGCAGCACCCGGCACTCCAGACCGGTGGCGGCGCGGCCGGCGGCCAGTCCGCGCAGCAGCGCCGCCAGCGGCATCTCCAGCTCGCCGAGGCGCTCGCCGTGCGAGGCGGCGGTGAAGGTCAGCTCGGCGTAGCCGACGCCCTGCGCGGCCTCGTCCTCGCAGTACTCCCGGCCCAGCCGCTCGAAGTCGCCCGGCCGGCGCAGGCAGGCCCTGATCAGCGAGTTGTGGTCGGCGAACGCCCGGAACCCGGTGAACCCGCCGGCCGGCCCCGGCACCGGCACGCCGTTCGCCTCGGCTAGCTCGCGCAGCGTGCCCGGGCGCACCGTGCTCTCCACGTGCACGTGCAGGTGGGCCTTCGGCAGCCTTCGGAGATCACGGGACACCGGGACATCCTGGCTCAGCCGCCCGCGCGGGGCTCCCGAGTTTCGCCACGCACGACCGGTCGACAGGTCAGCGGGCCACCGCCGGCTCAGCCGGCGGCGACGATGAGCAGCCCGTGTTGCGATGACCGGAAGGATCTCGGAATGGTGCGGCCCGCGCTGTCAGAAACCTGCTCGCCCACGCTGTGGTTGTGGGCCGGCCGGGCGCTGGTCCTCGGCCCGTCGCTGGATCTCGACCGGCACTCCGGTGCGGCGGCCTGCCTCGCCGTCGGGCTGCAGCGGCCCTTCACCGTTCGCCTCGACGCCGCGCCGGCGGTGACCGCGCGCAGCGCGTTGATCCCGGCCAGGGTGCCGCACCGGCTGCTCAGCCCCTGGCCAGGCGGGGCAGCAGGGCGGCGGCGATGCTGATCATGATGGCGGCCGCGACGGCCAGCACGCCGAAGTCGAGCCCCAGCCGCGCCGGGGTGCCCACCAGCAGGCCGCGCAGCGCCTCCACCTCGTAGCTCAGCGGGTTGATGTGGTTGATCACCTGCAGCCAGCCGGGCATCAGCTGCACCGGGTACAGCGCGTTCGAGGCGAAGAACAGCGGCATCGTGATGGCCTGCCCGATGCCCATCAGCCGGTCCCGTGACAGCACCAGCCCGGCGATCGTGATGGACAGGCAGCAGAAGCAGGCCGAACCCAGCACCAGCGCCGCGACCACCCCGAGGAAGTGCAGCGGCTCGATGTTCAGGTGCACCCCGAGCAGCGCCGCGACGATCATCACGGCCAGCGCCTGGACCACCGCGCGGATCCCGGAGGCGAACGCCTTGGCGGCGACCAGCGCCACCCTCGGGGTCGGCGTGACCATCAGCTTGGAGAGCACCCCGGAGTCGCGCTCCCAGATGATCTGGATGCCGTAGAAGATCGCGATGAACAGCGCGGACTGGGCCAGGATGCCGGGCGCCAGGAAGTCCAGGTACGGGGTGTTGCCGGTCGGGATGGCGTGGATCCGGGTGAAGACCTGGCCGAACACGAGCAGCCAGAGCGTCGGCTGCACCGCGCGGGTGATCAGCTCGGTCCGGTCGTGCCGCAGCTTCTGCAGCTCGACCAGACACATCGCGTTGATCCGGGAGAACGCGGTGCCCAGCTGGCGCAGCGGGCCCGGGTCGGCCGGGATCTCGACGGTGCAGGTCGGCGTGGTCATGACACCCTCCTTGCGGTGCGGCGGGTGGCGCGCACATCGCGCATGGTGCCGGCGTTCTCGGCCAGCCGGTCGCCGGTGTAGGCCCGGAACACGTCGTCCAGGGTGGCGTCCGGGCCGATCGAGTCGCGCAGCTCGGCCGGCGTGCCCAGGGCGCGGATCTGGCCCCGGTGCATCAGCGCGATCCGGTCGCAGTGCTGGTCGGCCTCCTGCATGAGGTGCGTGGTGACCAGCACGGTCATCCCGGTGGCCGCCTGGATCTGCTCGATCCGGGCCCACACGCCGTCGCGGGCCACCGGGTCGAGGCCGACGGTCGGCTCGTCCAGGATCAGCAGCCGTGGCGCGCTGACCAGCGCCTGCGCCAGTTCGAGGCGGCGCACCATGCCGCCGGAGTAGGTCTTGGCGGACCGGTCGGCGACGTCGGCGAGGTCGACCTCGGCGAGCACCTCCTCGACGCGCTCGGCCCGGTTGCGCCTCGGTACGTCGTAGAGCCGGGCGAACAGGGCGACGTTCTCCCGCCCGGTCAGGGTCGCGTCGGCGGACAGCTGCTGGGGCACGTAGCCGATCAGCCGGCGGACCGCGGTGCGCCGGCGCGCCACGTCCACGCCGAACACGCTGATGGCGCCCGGCGGGGCCTTCAACAGGGTGGTGATCATGCGGATGGTGGTCGTCTTGCCGGCGCCGTTGGGGCCGAGCAGGCCGAACACCTCGCCCGGCGTCACCTCCAGGTCGACGCCGTCCACCGCGACGGTGTCGCCGAACCGCTGTCGCAGGTCGGTGCAGCGCACGGCCGGTAGGTAGGTCACGTTGCTCAAAGGGTCTCCTCGAGTTCGTGCAGTAATCGGCGGAACGCGGGCAGTGCGGCGGCCAGGGACTCCTGGTCGGCGCGGGGCAGTCGTTCGAGGGCCTCGGCGAGCAGCTGACCCTTGGCGCTGCGCCACGCGGTCAGCCGGGTCTGGGCGGCCTCGGTCAGTCGCAGCCGGGCGGCCCTGCGGTCGGCCGGGTCGCTCTCCCGGGACAGCAGGCCCTGCTCGACGAGCTGGTTGACCAGCGTGCTCACCGAGTTGCCCGCCAGGTGCAGCGCGCGGGCCGCCGCGGCAACCCCGGTGCCGGGCTCCAGCTCCACGTGCCGCAGCAGCTCCAGCTGGGCGCCGCGCAGCCGTGGCCCCGGGATCGTGTCCCGCAGCCGGCGCCGGGTGACCCGGCGCAGCGCGGCGGTGATCGCGGCGACCTCTTCGGCGGTCTGCGTCGAGCTCGGGCGGGCTTCGGTTGAACTCACGTCTGCATGTTACCTCTGAAAAAGAGGTAAATACAGAGCGTCGTGGCCGGCCGGCCATCGGGTCGGCTACCGTGGAATGGTCGTGAACGGGCGAAGCATGCATGCAGTCGTGCCCAGGTGGGCGTTGCGCTGGTGCGCGCCCGCGCTCCTGCTGCTCGTCGTACTGGTGGCCCAGCCGGCCGCGTGCCCGGTCGGCCACCACCAGCTGGACGCCGCTCCCACGGGGTCAGTGGCTTCGGTGTCAGGGGCTTCGGTCTCGACGGCTTCGGTTTCGGCGGCCCCTTCGGTATCAGTGGTGGCGGCATCGGTGGCCTCGGCGGTCGTGTCGGAGTTCCAGCACGGCCCGATCTGCCATGAGTCCTCGGCCGGCGACCTGCTCTGGACCCAGAGCCACCCGGCCCGCACGAGTGTGGTGAAGACCGCGTCGGAATCGACTTCCTCGGTCACCTCGGCGGCCGGCCCGCCGGTCAGCGGCTCGCCTGCCAGCTCACCCAGCTCGGCCACGGCCCCGTCGGGCCGGGCCATCCTGCTCGCCATCGGCATCGCCCGCAGCTGAGCTGGCTGCTGCCCGTCGGCCCGTCCGGGGCCGAGGGCACGGTGCCCACCCCGGCGTGACCGAGGGTCGAGGCACGCCCGAGCGGTACCCCCGAGGGCAGCCGATGAGTTCCGGACCAGCCCGACATTCCCGAATCCGCATTGATCCACACCCCATGCTGAGGTTGACAAAAATGGCAGCAACTCGACGTTTCCGGCGGCCCGGTCCAGGCGTGTACGCGGCACTGCTCGGGGCCACCCTGTGTACCTATGCGGTCGGGCGGATGGACGTCACCCGCAAGTTCGGCAACCGCGTGCTCGACGTCCTCGATCTCGACGAGCCGCTGACCGCGGCCCGGCCGAGCGCCGACCGGCCCGTGCCGTTCGGCTGACCGCCGCGCCGAACTCAACCACCGCCCCACACCGCTGACCGCCGCGCCGAAACCTAACCGCCGCCCCGATCACCGGGGATTGTCGCCGAGTTCAACCACAGCGGCCGCCGCGGCGAGATCAACAGCCGCTGGGGTTGAACTCGGCGGGTGGTCAGCCGGCTAGCAGGGTCGAGGCGTCGTGCCACATCCGGGCGACGATCTCGCCGGCGGGCTCCTCGCGGGCCAGCGCCGCGCTCTGTCCGGCCCAGTGGTTGGCGCGGTCCAGGCCGTCCGCCGGCGTGCCGCCGCGCCACTGGCTGACCAGCAGGCGCTGGATCGGGTACCGGGCCGGTACCGGCGCGCCCGGCGCGGACCAGGCCGTCACGTACGGGGTCGGCGCGGCGCGGCCGAGCCGCCCGGAGTAGGCACGGGTGGGGCGGGTGGCCTCCGGGGCCAGGCCGTCCAGGGACGCCGACCACTCCTTGTCGATGCCCGCCTCCGGGCTGCGCAGCAGGGCGGTGCCCACCTGCACGGCGCTCGCGCCGAGGGCCAGCGCGGCGGCCATCCCGCGGCCGTCGGCGATGCCACCGGCCGCGATGATCGGTACCCGGAGCCGGTCGGCCAGCCGGGGGAGCAGCGCGAACAGGCTGACCGAGGTGCTCTCGGCGGCGTCCGGGTCGAACGTGCCCCGGTGCCCGCCGGCCTCCATACCCTGGGCCACGACCGCGTCCGCGCCGGCCTCCTCGGCGGCCAGCGCATCGTCCAGTGTGGTGGCGCAGGCGAACCAGGCGATGCCCCGCTCGGCCAGCCGGCGCACGTACTCCGGCGGGAACAGCCCCATGATCGAGGACACCACGGTCGGCTCGGCGGCGAGCATCGCCTCGCACTGCTCGTCGAAGTCGGGGGCCGGGCGCGGCTGGTCGCCCGGTGCGCCGAAGCGGCCGAGGAACTCGCGCGCGGCCGCGGTGTTCCGCTCGACCTCGCCCGCGTCGGCGCCGGGTTCGTCCGGAATCCAGTTGTTCAGCTGGAACGGTCCGGACGAGCCGGCCCGGAACCGCGCCGACCAGTCGGCGATGCGCTCCGGCGAGTCCAGCAGCACGCCGGACGCGCCCATGCCGCCGGCCTCGGCCACCGCGACGGCCAGCTCGGGTGGGCAGGCGCCGGCCATCGGGGCCATCACGATCGGCAGCCGCAGCCCGTACCGCTCCCGGAACGCCGTCACCCGGTCCCGAACGTCCATGCCGCCTCCAGTCGCCGTTGACCGCGTGCTCGACGGCGACGCTACGCCCACTCGGCGGGGTCGGCCCGAGTTGTTCAGCGCGCGCACAGGCTGCGTCGGGCGGGGGTGGGTCGTCGGGGCGGCGCGGGTCGAACTACTGGTGTCCGTGCAACCCGCTGGCCAGGTGGCTGCTCGTTCCGCCACCCGCCGATGAGACGGCGACGCCGCCGGCCAGGAGCACCGCGAAGCCGGCGATCGCGCTGAGCACGGCGGTCCGGAACCTGCTGGGGCCCCGGCCGGCCGGCGTGCGGTACGGCGTCGAGTCGGTGACCGTCGGGGTGGGTGTCTGCGTGCTGGGTGCCTGCGTGGTGGTTGCCTGGGCGGTGGGTGTCTGAGCCGTCGGGGTCTGGGCGGGGGGTTCCGAGCCGCGCACGGGTGAGGTCCGCTGTGCCGGGACCGGGGGGATGGCGCCCTCGGCTGTGCTGGCCCGTGGGTCCGGGCGGGGTGCCGTCGCCGGGGAGCTGCCCCGGGGGCGTGGCACCGGAGGTTGCGGCCACCGGGTCCTGGCCGCCGCCATTGCCGCGGCGCCGGCCGCCACCGTCCATTCCGCGTCGGCCGGTACGAGCACCCGGGCGCGAATTCGAACGGAGAGCTGCTCGGTCAGCAATGGTGTCCGCGCCGGCTCACCGGTCAACAGGACGGTGGTGACGGGCGCGCCATTGTTTTCGGACTCGGCCGCCATTCGGGCAATCGCCGAAACGACGGCGGAAATCGGTTCCGCGATGAGCGACTCGAGCTCGGTGCGGATCACCCGCACCCGCTCCTGCCCGGCCGGTAGGGCCACGTCGATGACCGTCGCCGGCCGGACGCCGAGATCGGCCCTGGCGACGCGGCAGCGCGCCACCAGCTCGCGCAGCGCGCCGTGGTTGGCGGGGTCGGCCCGATCGACGGTGCCGAACCGTTCCCCCAACTGCGCCAGGACGTGCCTGGCGAGTGCGCGGTCCAGCGCCTCGGCGCCGAGGTCGTCGACCCGCGCGGTGACGACGACCTGCCTCGGCCGGTCCGCGCCGGCGGTCAGCACGGTCAGCTCGGTGCCGGTACTGCCGATGTCGGCGACCAACACGGCCTCGCCGCGCTGCGCCGCGCCGGCCGACTCGGCGGCGGTGATGGCGGCGATCGGTGCGCTGACCAGCGATATCGGTACGTCGCTCGCCGAGGTCGTGGTCAGCGCGGAATGCAGCACCGACAGCTCGTAGCGTCGCCAGTGCGCGGGGTGGGCGATCGCCAGGTGGGCCGGCGGTGAGCCCTGGGTGGCGTGGGTCAGCAGGCCCGCGACGGTCAGCGCCACGAGGTCCGCGCCGAACCGGGCGGTGCCGTCGCTGCCGATCACCGGCACCGGGTCGCCGACCCGGTCGGTGAAGTCCCGGTACACCGCGCCACCGGGCTGCCCCGTGCCGCCGCCGACCACCGGCCGGCCCGACGGCGGGACCCGCACGACCGGAGCCACCGCGACCCGGCCCTGCACGGCGCCCAGGGTGACGGCACGGAGCAGATCCGCGGCGAGCGCGATGCCCACAGAAGGAGTCATGACAGCACCGTAGCCAGCCGAACCACCGGTGGAAATTGGTATCGACTGTGCGTTTGCTGTGTGCGATTCCCCGGCCGCCCGGCGGAATTTCGGCACACGCCGGGACCCCAGCGTATTCACAGCCGTACCCCAGAAATGCCGCCTAGCTTTCGAGGACGTTCCACTCCGGTCGAGTGGCGGCGATCGAACATTGGAGAGGTCACATGGCCAACATATTCATTCCCGAAAGGGAACTGGACGCCATCATCCGCGACGCGGTCCGCGACCAGTTCCGCGAGCAGGAGCGCAGCGCGGACGACCACGGTTCGGATCACCGGCCGGAGCCCCGCTGGGGCGAACATCCCGAGCACGACGGGCGTGGCGACGGGTACGGCGGGCGTGGGCAGGACAGCGGGCGTGGGCAGGACAGCGGGCGTGGGCACGACCAGCACGGCCAGGGCGGCTACGACGGAGGTGGGCACGACCAGCGCGGCGGTCAGCCCGGGCACGGTCAGGGCAACCAGGGTGGCCACCCTGGCCAGGGACAGGGCAACCACGGCGGTCAGCCGGGTCATGGGCAGCCGGGTCACGGGTCGGGGCAGCCGGTGCACGAACAGCAGCCGCACGAGTCCGGTGGCGTCCAGCCCGGGCACGGCCAGTCCGCCGGGCAGCACGACCAGCACCAGGACGCCGGGTCCCAGCTGCGGGTCGGCGCCGGCAGCGTCAACGGCGGCGTTAACGGCGGTGTCAACGGCGGTGTCACCGGCAGCGTCAACGGTGGCGGCCTGAACAACGCCAACCTGAACAGCGGCCTGTCCGGTGGCGAGGCACATTCGGGCGGATCGTTCGCCCAGGGGGTCGCGCCCGCCGCGTCGTTCGGGTCCGGGCTGTCGGCCAACGGGTCGGCGGGACCGGTCGGGGTGTCCAACGCGCCGAGCCAGCCGCTCGCGTTCACCGCCGGTGCGGTGGCCACGGCGCAGCCGGTCGCCGCGACCCCGGTGAACGCCGGCACGCACACCGACTTCGGCACCGAGTCGCTCGACAACGGCGTCCGGAGCGCGGCCACCACCAACCACTCGAGCGCGACGGAGCCGACCACCGGCCACACCGGAACCAGCCAGGCCACCACGGGCGCCCCGACGGCCGACCTCGGCAGCTCGGCCGCCGGCCAGGACTCGCACACCACCGGAAACGTCAGCGCGCTGCTGGGCGCGACGCCGGGCACCAGCACCTCGGGTACCGGCGCGGCCGAGGGCCAGACCGTGAACCCCAGCAGCGGTGCCACCCACACCGGCACCGGCGTCGACTCCGGAACCGATACCGGCACGACCTCCGGTGCCGGCACGGCGATCGGAGCGACCGGGCACGGCGGGGCGGCCGCCGACACACCCACGAGCGCAACCGGCACGTCGAGCACCGGCACGCACACCGGCTCGACAGACACCGGCTCGGCGAGCACCGCCACGCCCACCGGCCCGGCGAGCACTGGCACGCACACCGGAACCGCAGACACGGGCTCCGCGAGCACCGGTTCGGCGAGCACCGGCACCGCGCACGCCACCGCGCCGACCACCGCACCGGTCACCACCACCGCCTCGACGACCGACAGCTCCGCCGCGTCCAGCACGGACAGCTCGCACAGCGGGCTGGCGGCGACCTCGTCCGGACTGTCCAGCGGGCTCACCTCGAGCGATGACCACAGCGTGTCCACCGATCACAGCACGACGCTGCACAGCACCACCGACCACAGCGCGACCACCCTGCACCACTGACCGGTGCCGGCCCGCCCGCCGTGCTGGACGGGCGGGCCGCTCCGACCACTCCCCACAACTCGAAGGAGACCCCCGTGTCCGTCATGACGGACCCCGCCGCCCGTGGCGGCAAGGCGACGACGTCCACCGTCGCGATGACCGACCTGCTCGACCGGCTGCGCGGACTCACCGACGCCGCCGGCCGCACCGACCTCGGCAACCGGCTGGCCCAGGCCCGCGCAAGGGTGACCGACCCGAGCCTGCGCATCGTGGTCACCGGTGAGACCGGCCAGGGCATGAGCGCGCTGGTCGACACGATCGTCGGCGAGATCCCCGGCGCCGGCGCGGTACCGGCCGAGCGGCTGGCTCCCGGCATACCGACCCGGGCCGCCGAGGGGGTGCTGTTCGTCGACGCGCCCGGTGCCGCCGGGGTCGACTCGGCCGGCGGGGCGGCGGTGCTGTCGCTGCTGGCCGGGGCCGACGCGGTGCTGTTCGTGTCGGACGCCAGCCAGGAGTACACCGAGCCGGAGCTGGCCTACCTGGCCCGGATCCGCGAGCTGTGTCCGTCCGTCGTCGGCGTGCTCTCCAAGATCGATCTCTATCAGCGCTGGCCGGACATCCAGCGGGCCAACCGGGCCCACCTCAACAACGCCGGCCTGGACATCCCGCTGCTGCCCGTGTCCGCCGCGCTCCACGACACCGCCCGGCGGCTCGGCGACGGGGCGCTCGCGGTCGAGTCCGGCATCCCACAGCTGGCCGGTTTCCTCGCCGACCGGGTGATCGGCGGCGCGGACACCGTGCTGCGCACCAGCGTGGTCAACGACGTGCGGATCGTGTCCGACCAGCTGGCCATGGCACTCAACGCCGAGTTGGACGTGCTGCACGACCCGGGCCGCGGTGCCGAGCTGGTGGCCCGGATGCAGCAGGCGCGCGCCGCCGCCGACCGGCTTCGGGCGCAGACCGCGAACTGGCAGCTGGTGCTGGGCGACGGCGCCACCGAGCTGATGGTCGACGTCGAGCACGACCTGCGGCACCGGCTGCGCACCCTGGTCCGGGAGGCCGAGGCGGACATCATGAGCTCGGACCCCGCGCCGCGCTGGGAGAAGTTCAGTGAGTGGCTGAACGCCGGGGTTGCCGACGCCGTGCAGGCCAACTTCCTGCTCGCACACAGCCGGTCCGGCGAGCTCGCCGAGCAGGTCGGCGCCCGGTTCGCCGAGGAGAGCGGCCGGGTGGTGCCCGAGCTGCGCCGAGGTGACCCCAGCTACGCGCTGGACTCGGTCAACTCGCTGGAGGCCCTGGAGAGCCGCAAGGCGGGCATCGTGCAACGAGTGATCAACAGCCTGCGCGGCTCCTACGGCGGCGTGCTGATGGTCGGCGTGGTGTCCAGCGTGGCCGGCGTCGCGCTGCTCAACCCGTGGTCGATCGGCGCCGGCGTGCTGCTCGGCGCGAACACCTTCTGGGAGGACCGCAAGGCGCACACCGCGCGCCGGCAGGCGGAGGCCAAGGTGGCGGTCGCCCGGCTGATGGACGACGTGTTGTTCCAGGTCGGCCGGGAGTCCAAGTTCCGGCTCCGCGAGGTGCAGCGCTACCTGCGGGACCACTTCAGCGCCGTCGCGGCCGAGCTGCTGCGCTCCGCCGACGACGCGGTGTACGCCGCCCAGCTGGCGAACCAGTCGCACGCGGACCGCCGGGACGCGCGGGCCGCCGTGGTCTCCGAGGGACTGAGCGAGCTGCGCCAGCTGCGGGTCCAGGCCGCCGGGCTGCTCGACCGGACCGGGGCGCTGCGATGACCACCGCTGCGATGAGCACGGCTGCGATGAGCACGGCTGCGATGAGCACGGCTGCGATGAGCACGGCTGCGATGAGCACGGCGGGCCCCGAGTCGGACCGCGCCCGGCTGATCATCCGGGACGGCCGAGCCGAGTTCCGCGACGACCCGTCGGTGGCGGCCGAGCTGGCGGACTGCGAGCGCCGGCTCGACGAGCCGCTGCGGGTGGCGTTGGTCGGCAAGCTCAAGTCCGGCAAGTCGACGCTGCTCAACGCGCTGGTCGGGGAGGAGATCGCGCCGACCGACGCGACCGAGTGCACCCGGGTGGTGACCTGGTTCGGCCGGTCCGCCGGGCCGAGGGTCGACGTCGTCCACGACGGCGGCCGGCGCACCGAGCTGCCCGTACACCGCGGCGACGGCCGGCTCCGCCTCGACCTCGGGCCGGTGCCGGCCGACCGGGTGGAACGCCTGGTGGTCGGCTGGCCGTCCGCGCTGCTGGAGCACTACACGGTGATCGACACCCCGGGCACGTCGTCGAACTCGGCGGACGTGTCCGCCCGCACGATGGCCTTCCTGGCACCCGAGCACGGCACCTGCGAGGCCGAGGCGGTGATCTTCCTGATGCGGTCGCGGCACGACTCCGACGCCGCGCTGCTGCGCCAGCTCCAGGAGCAGACCGGCGCCGGCGGGCCGCTGGGCATCGTGGGGGTGTTGTCCAGGGCCGACGAGCTCGACGGCGGCGCAACCGGGCCGGCCGGCGTGCTCGGCGCGGCCCGGCAACGCAGCGCCGAGCTGCGCACCGACCCTGAGCTGAGTGGCCTGCACCGGGACTTCGTCGCGGTCTCCGGGCTGCTCGCGCTGCGCGGCCGGACCCTGCGGCAGCGCGAGTTCGTGGCGCTGCACGCGCTGGCCGGGCTGCCGGACGACGTGCTGGGGGCGGCGCTGGTCTCCGCCGGCCGGTTCGTCGGCGCCGAGCTGGGGGTGCCGGCGGCCGAGCGGGAGTGGCTGCTCGGCGCGTTCGGGCTGGTCGGGGTCCGGATCGCGGTGGATCTGGTGCGCGGCGGTGCCCGGGACGCGCCGGCGCTGGCCACCGCGCTGGTGCGGCACAGCGGGCTGGCGGAGCTGCACCGGGTGCTGGACGCCCGGTTCGCCAGCCGGCACGGCCAGCTCAAGGCGCACGCGGCGTTGCGCACCGTGCACCGGGTCCTGCTGCGCCAGCCGGCCACCCGGTCGGCGCGGCTGCTGCGCACCGTGGAGCGGCTGCTGGCCGACTCGCACGCCGGTACCGAGGTCCGGGCGCTCGCCGGTGTGGCCGCCCTGCCGGTGGCCGGGCCCACCCGGGACGCCCTGGACCGGGTGCTCGGCGGTCGAGGCACCGCCGCGACCGCCCGGCTCGGCCTGCCCGCCGACGCCGACGGCCACCAGCTGCGCGCGGCCGCGCTGCACGCGATCGCGTACTGGCGCGGCCAGCTGGCGCACCCGCTGCTGGACCGGCCGACCGAGCACGCCTTCCGGGCGGCCGTGCGCAGTTGCGAGGCGATCGCCGGCGGCTGAGTCGCCGCCTTCGGTAGGTTCGGCCGGGTGACCACGCCCGACGCCGTCCAGAGGACCACCCGCATCCGGTTGGTGCGCGAGGCCGAGCTGCCGCTGCTGCGCGAGATCGAACGCGCCTCCGGAGAGATCTTCCGGGACATCGACATGGCGTTGGTGGCCGACGACGAGCCCTCCTCGGTCCTCGAGCTGGCCCACTACCAGGAGGCCGGCCGCTGCTGGGTCGTCACCGGGGACGACCCAGCCCAGGCCCACCCCGAGCCCGCCGGCGCGCTGCTCGGCTACCTGCTGGCCGAGCCGGTGGACGGCAACCTGCACGTGGCCCAGGTGTCGGTGCACCCCGCGGCGGCCGGCCGCCGGCTCGGCGCGGCGCTGATCGAGCACCTGGCGCGGCTGGCCGTCGAGCAGGGTGCCGCCGGGCTCACCCTGACCACCTACCGCGACGTGCCGTGGAACGCGCCCTACTACCGCCGGCTCGGGTTCACCGAGATCCCCGAGGCGCGGCTGAGCCCCGGCCTGCGCGCGATCCGCGAGCTGGAACGCACCGCCGGCCTGGACCGCTGGCCCCGGCTGGCGATGTTCCGACCGCACTGACCGGCTCGGCTGACCTCGGCTGGGCGCCCGTGCGGCCCCGCCGGTCGGTGCCGGATGTGCCAGAAGTGCAACTAACAGCCACAATGTGGCGGCGGTGACATCTGGCACCGTGCGCCGGCGTGGTTCGGCGCGGCTTCGAGCTGACCGGCGACCCGGCCGGGAGAGGCAATGGCGCAGCGACACGACGAGCAGCACGGGCCCACCGGGTTCGGCTCGGCCCCGCTCCGGATCGGCGCGGTCGCCGTGCTGCTGGTGCTCGCCGTGGTGGCCGCGCGGGCCCGCGCCGAGGGGGCGCTGCCGGCCGTGGCCGGGCCGAGCGGCGGCCTGGTGATCGGCGTGATCCGCTCGCTCGGCATCGCCGTGATCACCGCCGGACTGGTGTTGCTGGTCTGGGGTCGGCGGGTGCGCAAGCTGCAGGTCGTCTCGGGGGCGCCGCCGAAGAAACAGCAGCTCACCGCCGCGCAGCGCAAGCGGGTCACCGTGGCGGCGCTGGTCGGGATCCTCGTCGCGCTGGCCTACCAGCTGCTGATGCGCACGTTCAACTCGACCGAGCAGGAGCCGCCGCCGGCCCCGAACCAGCCTGTCGGCCCGCCCGACGCGTCCGGGCTCGGGCTGCGCAACCTGCAGTCGCACGAGATGCCGCAGGCCGGCCTCGGCACCTATCTGACCGCCTTCGCCGCACTGGTCGCGCTGGCCGCCCTGATCGTTGTGCTGATGCGCCGCACCGTGACCGTGGACCTCGAGGACGAGCCGGAACCGACGCCCGCTGAGGCGGTGGCCAAGGCGGTCGCGGCCGGTCGGGCGGCGGTCCAGGACCGCGCGATCACCGACCCGAGGCAGGCGATCGTGGCCTGCTTCGCCGCCATGGAGCGAGCGCTGGCCGGGCTCGGCGGCGACATCGCCCCGAGGGAGGCCGACACGCCGGCCGAGGTCCTCACCCGGGGGGTGCGCGGCGCGGCCATCCCGGAGCGTCCGGCCGAGACGCTGCTCGGGCTGTTCCGGGAGGCGCGGTTCAGCGAGCACCCGATGCGCGAGTCCGACCGGGCCGCCGCCGATCGGGCGCTGACCGAGATCCTGGCCAGTGTGTCGACCAGTGCTTCGACCAGTGCTTCGACCAGTGCTTCGACGAGCGCGGAGCGTGCCGGGTGAGCGCGCCGGTGCTGGAGGCGGCGAGCTCGGTGGTCGGCTCGGTCGGCGGCCTGGTGGCGATGGCCGCCGGCGCGATCCTGGTCGTGCTGGTGGTGATCGGGGCGAACCTGTGGCTGCGCTGGCAGCGGATCAGGGCGTCCCGGCCTCGGTTCGAGCCGAACACCGTGGAGGCGACGCCGGCCTACCGTCGCTACCTGGTGGCCGCCGCCTGGGCCGGTGGCTCGACCCGGAACTGGGACCACAGCGTGCGGCCCGTGCTGGCCGAGCTCGTCGAGCTGGCGCTGGCCGACCGGCACCCGACCGGCGGTGACCCGAGGGCCGAGGCGAGGGAGCTGCTCGGGCCGGAGCTGTGGGCGCTGGTGGACCGCGAGGTGAAGCGTTCGGAGGACCGGACGACGCCCGGCGCCGGTCGGGACGCGCTGCTGCGGATCCTGGACCGGGTGGAGGAGCAGTGACCGAGCGGCGCGGAGAGGCCGCCCGAGTGATCGGTGCGAGGGTGACAGAGCGAGCGAGGAACGCAATGAGCGCGGAGTCGACCAATGGGCGCTGAGGGGACCGCGGCCGCCGTCGCCGACCGGACCGCGACCGTGCTGGACGAGATCGAGCGGGTGGTGGTCGGCAAACGGCCGGCGCTGCAGCTGATCATGGCCGCCGTGCTGGCCCGGTCGCACGTGTTGATCGAGGACCTGCCCGGGCTGGGCAAGACGCTGATCGCGCGGTCGTTCGCCGCCGCGCTCGGGCTCGGGTTCCGGCGCGTCCAGTTCACCCCGGACCTGCTGCCGGCCGACCTCACCGGCACCACCGTGCTGGACCAGGCGTCCGGCGACTTCCGGTTCCGCCGAGGCCCGGTGTTCACCAACCTGCTGCTGGCCGACGAGATCAACCGCACCCCGCCGAAGACCCAGGCCGCGCTGCTGGAGGCGATGGCCGAGGAACAGGTCAGCGTGGACGGCGAGTCGCACCCGCTGCCGCAGCCGTTCATCGTGCTGGCCACTGACAACCCGATCGAGTACGAGGGCACCTACCCGCTGCCGGAGGCGCAGCTGGACCGGTTCGGCATGCGCGTGCGGATCGGCTACCTGCCGCCGTCCGACGAGGTCGAGATGCTCAGCCGGCGGATCAGCCGGGGGGCCCAGGAGCCGACGGTGCGCCAGGTGCTGAACGCCGAGACGCTGCTGCAGATGCGCGCGGCCGTGGAGTCGGTCTCGGTGGAGCCGGACGTGCTCGACTACGTGGTGCGGATCGTCGCGGCCACCCGCAACGACAAGGACGTGCTGGTGGGGGCCAGTCCGAGGGCCTCGCTGGCGCTGCTGCAGCTGGCCAGGGCGCAGGCCATGCTGGACCGCCGCGACTACGTCATCCCGGAGGACGTCAAGGCGCTCGCGGTGCCCGTGCTGTCGCACCGGCTCAGCCTGCGCCCGGAGATGTGGGTGCGCCGGATCCAGGCCGAGGACATCGTCGGCCGGCTGGTCAACCAGGTGGCCGCGCCGAGGACCGCGTCCAGCCGGGGCGTGGAGCCGGTGCGGTGACCGACGGCAAGATCGACTGGGAGCCGGCCGGCTGGCTGCTCGCGGTCGTCACGCTGAGCGTGCTGGCCGCGCTCGCGGTGGTCGTCGCCGGCCGGTTCGACCTCGTGGTGTTCGGGGCGCCGCTGCTCGGCGCGCTGGCCGGGGCGTGGTGGACCACGCGGCCGGACCGGATGGTGCGGGTCAGCGCGACCACCTCGGCGGAGCGGGTGTTCGAGGGCGAGTCGCTGACCCTGACCGTCGAGCTGACCGCGCCGCCCGGCGCTGAGCTGCTGGACGTCGAGCTGCTCACCGGCGCCGAGGTGGCCGTCGAGCCGAGATCGCTGCACCGGTCCACGCCCGGCTCGCTGCGCGGCGAGTGGGAGCTGCACGCGCTGCGCTGGGGGCGGGCCGCGATCCGGCTGCGGGTGACCACCCGGGGCGCCGGCGGACTGCTGGTCGGCGACGCGTACTGCGCGGTGACCGAGGTGGCGATCTTCCCGAACGCCGACCGGATCGGCGCGGTGCCCCGCCCGATGGACCTGCCGGACCTGCTCGGCGTGCACCTCGGCCGGCGCAAGGGCGAGGGCGTGGAGTTCGCCGGCCTGCGCGAGTACCAGCCCGGCGACCCGCTGCGCAACGTGAACTGGCAGGTCAGCGCCCGGCGGGGTGACCTGTACGTGACCGAGCGGCTGGCCGAGCAGGCCGCCAAGGTGGTCGCGATGATCGACGCGTCCGGGGACGTGCAGCAGGCCGACACGTCGACGCTGGAGCTGTCCGTGCACGGCGCGCTGGCCGTGGTGCAGGCGGCGTTGCGCCGGGGCGACCGGGCCGGCGTGGTGTCCCTCGGCGGCGTGGTCCGCTGGCTCGCCCCGGACCTCGGCCGCAAGCACTTCTACCGGGTCGTGGAGGCGCTGCTGGACGTGCAGGCGGGCACTGGCTCGGCGCCGTCCGACCTGGCCGGCTTCCCGCGCACGGTGCTGCCCCGGGGCGCCGCCGTGGTGGTCTTCTCGCCGCTGCTGGACGAGCGGGTGATCAACGCGGTCACCGACCTGCGCCGCCGCGGCTTCGGGCTGGCCGTGGTCGACGTGCTGCGCGTCGAGCCTCGGGCGCGCCCCGAGGCGGACTACGACCCCATCGCGATCCGGATGTGGCGGCTCGGCCGGCGCGGCATCCGGCACCGGCTCACCGAGCTGGGCATCCCGGTCGGCACCTGGGGCGAGGGCGCCGAGCTGGACGAGGTGCTGCGCCCCATGTCGTTGCGCCCGCTGCTCGGGAGCCGCAAGTGACCGGGCCCCGAGCGTCCGAGTCCCCAGCGCCCGGGCCGGTGTCGTCCGGGCCGGGGCCGGGGCCGGGGCCGGGGCCGGGGCCGGGGCCGGGGCCGGGGCCGGAGCCGGGGCCGGGGCCGGAGTCGGGGCCGGGGCCGGCGTCTGGGGAGGCGGCCGGTGGCCGGCCGGGGCCGTGCCTGGCCGCGGGCGCGGTGATGCTGGCGGTGCCGACCGCGATCGCGTTCACCCACCTGCCGGGCCCGAGGGAGGGTGGCAGCCCGGGCACCGGCCTGCTGCTCACCGCGGTGCTGGCCGTCGGGGCGCTCGGGGTCGGCCTGGCGACGGCCCGCCCGCGCGGCGGCGTGATGGCCGCGCTCGCCGTGCTGTGCGCCGCGCTCGCCCTGGTGCTGGAGCCGCCGGAGGCGCTTGGCGACGGCCTGTGCGGCTTGGCCTGCCTGGCGTTCCTGCTCGCGGTCCGGCTGCACCGGCAGGCGCGCAACGGCCCGGTCGACCTCGGTGCCTGGCTGACCGCGCACCGCCCGATGGCGGTCGGCGCCGCGGTCACCACGCCGGCCGCGATCGCCGCCGCCGAGGTGCCGACGGGCTGGTCGCTGCTGGTCGCGGCACTGGTCGGACTGGTCAGCGCCGCGGTCTGCGTAGCCCTCTTCGCCACCTGACCGGGGCGCCGGCCGGTTTGTGACCGAGCTCGGCGAGCCACGTCGAGATCGACGCTGTGGCTGTCAGGTCATGATCGAAGAGCCGTCCTGTCGATCTCGATGGCCTCGTTCGGACCTTGAGCCGGTGACCCTCGGCTCCCGTTGATCACCAGAGCGCGGTCAGGGGCTGGGGGGTGGGCTGGACCAGTCGACGTCGGTGGCGGTGAGCTGGTTGGCGGTTCGGGTGCCGGGGTCGGCGGACAGTGCCTGGCGGAGCTGACTGGCGGCGTCGTCGGCGGAGTTGTCGGTCTTGCCGCAGCCGGACTGTTGCCGGCACGCGGCGCGCTGGCTGAGTGCGCCGATCACCCGCAGCGGCCCGGCGCCGGAGCGCACGCCCCAGCCGCTGATCGCCGCCCACTGCCGGGCCTGGATGCCGTCGGTGCGGTAGATCTGCGGCAGTGCGACCACGCCGGCGCTCGCCCCGGTTGAGATGTGGAAGACGTCGCCGACCGTCCAGCCGCGGGAACAGGCCTGGCTGCTCGCGTCGGAGGGGCAGCCGTCCGCCGACCCCGCCGCGTAGAGCACCCGGGGCGTGCCGCGCACGAACGCGTCCACCCAGCCGCGCGCCCAGCTCGCCGTGGACCAGGCCGGCTCGCCGTCCAGCGCACCGCCGACCACCACCCGCCCCGGCTGCGCCGCCGAACCGACCCGCTGGACGAGGTTCGCCCACGCCGCGCCCGCGGTCGCCGGGTCGGCCCCACCGTCGGACTTGTTGTTGACCCCGAGGCCCAGGACCGCGTTGGCCCGGCCGCACTTGGCGAACCCGCGCATCCAGCCGACCGAGGAGCTGACCACCCAGTCCTCGGTCACCCGGGCGGCGGGGGAGGACCGGGTGGTGCCGGGGGGTCGGATCCGGCCGTCCTGCTCCTGGGTGCCGAAGAACAGGATGCGCAGCCCGGACGCGCCGGCCCGGCCGTCCGCGCAGCCGATCTGGTAGCCCTGTGCGTCCGGGGACTGGTCCTCGCCGGTGGACACCACGTAGTGGCTGGCGGGGTAGCGCGCGGCGGCGGGCGCGGCGTCGTTCGAGTCGGAGGCGCCGGACGCGGTCACGGTCGATGCGGCCAAGATCGTGGCGGCCAGCCGGGGCAGCCACCCATCCCAACTACGCATGATCACGGAACGTAGCTTTCCGGGGCGCCGATGCCGGGATGGCGCGCGCGGTGATCGCTCAGATGGGTGACGCGGTTCCGTCGAGTTGCCGGTTCTGGTCACCCTGTGCGGTGTCATCTGGCGAGCCGACCTGTCGAGCCGCCATCGATCCGCGCTGCTCGGACGGGTGAAATTACTACTAAACTGGTCAATTCAGCCAAGATGTCGCGGTGACCGATGTGCTGAACCAACCAACCAGTCCGCCGGACGCCGGCCGACTCGGCCTGCCCCGGGTGCTCGGTGCCGACTCCCGCACCACACTGGCCGACGGGCGCGACGTCCGGGTCGTCCAGCTCAACAACGCGGCGACCACGCCGCCCTTCGAGCGCACGCTGCGAGAGGTTCAGGAGTTCCTCGGCTGTTACGGCGCGCTGCACCGGGGTGCCGGCCCGAGGGCGCGGGTCACCGTGGAGGCCGTCGAGCGGGCGGTCCAGCGCATCTCGACCTTCATCGGCCAGCCGGACGACAACGCGCTGCTGTTCACCTCGAACACCAGCGCGGCGATCAACGTGCTGGCCAGGCTGCTCCCACTGACCGCCGACGACGTCGTGCTGACCTCGGAGATCGAGCACACGTCGAACAACCTGCCGTGGCGCTACAACACGCCCGCCCGGGTGCTGGACGTGCGCGCGAACGACGCGGGTGCACTGGATCTGGAGCATCTCGAGCAACTGTTTCGCGAGCATGCCGGCCGGGTCAAACTGCTCGCCGTCACCGGGGCCTCCAACCTGACCGGGTTCTGCCCCGACCTGGCCGGGCTCGCACGGCGCTGCCACGCGGCCGGCGCGCGGTTGTTCGTGGACGCCGCGCAGCTGGCGCCGCACCGGCGGATCGACATGGCCGCCGCCGGGGTGGACGCGCTGGCCTTCTCCGCGCACAAGGTCTACGCGCCGTTCGGGCTCGGGGTGTTGTCGCTGCCCCGCGCGGTGCTGGCCCGGCAGCCGGCCGACCCGGGCGGCGGCTCCATCGACATGCTGTCCGACTCCGGCGCGGTGGTCTGGGCGCCGCCGGCCGAGCGGCACCAGACCGGTACCTGGAACGCCACCGGCATCGTCGGGCTCGGTGCCTCCTGCGCGACCATCCTGGACGCCGGTTGGGACCTGATCGAGGGGCACGAGCGCGCGCTGGTGGCCAAGGCGGCCTCGGTGCTGTCCGACATCCCCGGGGTGCGGCTGACCGTGCCGGCGGCCAGCTACCGGGCCGACGACCGGATCGGCACGTTCCCGTTCGTCGTGGACGGCCTGCACCACGCGCTGGTGGCGGCCGCGCTGGAGCACGAGCACGGCATCGAGGTGCGCGCGGGCACGATCTGCAACCACCGCCTGGTGCGCCGCTGGATCGGGGTCAACGACGACGAGCAGGCGCGGGTGGAGGCGGCGATCGGCGCCGGCGACCGGCTGGCCAGCTACGGCATCGTGCGGGCCAGCCTGGCCTGCCACAGCACGGCGGACGACCTGGACCGGCTGGCCGACGCGCTGCGCACCTTGGCCGCGCACGGTCCCGCCGGCCGCTACCGCCCCGCCCCCGCGGACGAGACGTACGAACCGGCCTGACCCCCGCCCCATCCCGGAGGCCCGCACCGGGACGGCTCGCCGCCGTCCCGATGCGGGCCTCTCGCATGTCCAGCGCCCGTCAATCAGTAGCGGAGCGTCACTGACGGTTGCGGAGCGTCGCTGTGCGGCACGACGTTGCGGACGCAAGTACCTGGGCCGACCCTAACGGGTGGCGGCGTGGGGGTCGTCGGTACGGCGGCGATACCTCTAGTGCCGGATCGTCCCGCCGGTCACACGATGCGGTGGACCGCGCCGCCTCGGGGAACCGGCCAGAACACCCGCTAAATCTACTGTTTTGGTTAAGTATGTGTGGTCGCGGTCACGCTCTCGATCGGTTCAGTTCACCCGCTCGGTGGGTGCTCCCGCCCGGTCGGTGGCCGCGACCGGGCCCGCGGCGTCGATATACCGACGGGGTGGTTTGACCGTTTCCTTACAGCGATGAAACGATCTGGTCGTGCGCAGTTGGAAGCTATTCGCCGCCTACCGGATCCATGTGGATCTCCGGCGGCAAGCCAGCGCGCTCTGTATGTCGCCGGTGAGCTGATCCGCTTTCTCGGATTTGCCCCTCGGCGGCCATGACAGAGGCGCCGAGTCGACCAGCAGAATCCGAGCCCGGACCCGCTCCCGCGAATCGAGATACCGGGCGAACCGAATAGCCACGCGTCACGGAGGCTGTCTCCTCCCAGTCGTCGTCCCGAATCGGACGCCCCGGTCTTATCACGGCCTCGAACTGCTCAGTGCTGCATTTCTGACTCCTGTCCGAAATGCCCCCAAGTGCTGCGCGCAATAGTCGAGGTCATGTGTTCGCTCCCCAACGAACTCATACGAGGTGCAAGACAGTGTCTGGAAAGAAACTCACGAGAACCGTGCTCGGCGGGTTGGCGGTGGCGGCCGGTGTGCTGCTGCTGGCGGCCGGGCCGGCCATGGCCGACGACAGTTCTGATGGTGCGAAGGGAGCTGGTGGTTCCGGGTCGGGCTTCACCGACGGTGTTGGCCCGTCTCCGGCCAACGATGTGACGCCGGGCGGGGTGCCGATCTTCGGCGTGCTGGACTCGGTGAAGAGCGCGCCGGGCAAGGTCGTGCCCAGCGGCGGCGGGTCGGGCTACTGATGACGGGCCTGTTGTCGCGCTTCAAGCGCCGCAAGACGGTGATTGCCGGTCTGGCCGTGCTGGCCGTGGCCGGTGGCCTGACCGTGCTGCCCCACGCGGGCAGCGCGTATGCCGATGTCAACCCGACCCGGTCGAACCTCCGCGCCGCCGATGGCAAGGACTACTGGGTGGAGAACCACCTGGTGTCCGGGCTGATCTCGTCGCAGCACGCGACGTTGTCCAAGTCGAACCACCGGCCGGAGTACCTGATCGTCTGGGCGGGTGACTCCAACATCGCCGACACGGTGGTGCCGGACATCAAGCACCTGCCGGGTTCGCTGGCCGACCCGATCCAGAAGGTGAAGAACGCGCTGCCCGGGCCGGACTTCCTGGCGGTGATCGACGCCACCGAGGGTTCCCCGACCTACGGCAAGGTGCTCAACACCGGCACGGTCGGCCCGCTGGTGGAGAACGAGCCGCACCACATGCAGTACGTGTGGCACAAGGGCGAGAAGATCTACGCGGGTGGGCTGTTCTCCGCGGCGACGTACGTCTTCGACGTGTCGAAGCTGCCGGCGCTGAGCCTGTCCGGGATCAGCCTGCCGTCGCAGACGCTGTGTGGTTCGGTGCCCGATGCGTACTGGGTGCTCAAGGACGGCACCGCGTACGGCACGTACATGGGTGGCCCAGTGGCGCCCGGTCCGTGCCGCTACACCCACGGTGAGATCCGCAGCGGTAACGGTTTCGCCGGTACCCCCGGTGAGGTCGTGCGGTTCGGTCCGAAGGGGCAGAACCTTTCGGAATCGCCGGCCGCTGTGGCCACCCCGGAGGATCCGAAGCTGTGCCTGAACACCCCCTCGCTTCAGGTGCCCAGCTGCGCGAACCCGCACGGTATCCAGGTCCGGGAGGACCTGGACGCGATGGTCACCAGTGACTACGCGGAGCCGCGCAACATCATTCTGGATCCGCTGAAGAACCCGTCGCCGTACCTGCGCCGGCCCACGATCCGGACCTGGGACATCAGCGACCGCAACCACCCGAAGGTCAAGTCGGTTGCGTACCTGCCGGTCGGCCCCCGGGCCGTGCCGTCGGACCCGCTGCACTGGGAGGACCGGGCGGTCATGGAGACCACGGTGACCAACCGGCCGGGGCACAAGGGCGCGTTCGCCCAGACCATGCAGGGTGGCGCGATCTTCTACACGTCGGACATGACCGCGTCGCGCCCGGTGTGGCGTGAGGTGTTCGACGACTGGGCGGCGGACAAGAAGTTCTCCGGTGGCGGCTCCGGCCCCGGTGACAACGCCGGTTGGATCCAGACCAGCCCGGACGACAAGACGCTGTACCACGCCATCGTCGGGCGCGCGAAGGGCACGTTGGGCCCGTCGGACCCGGGTACCACCGGTGGGGTGTTCTCCCTGGACATCTCCAAGCTGGTCGACGCCGGTGACGACTACGACTGCGACATCAAGACCCGTGATGACGCGATCAACGGTGGTTCGGGCTCGGACTGCCCGGACGTGCGGGGCCAGGTCACCATCGGTAACACCCCGGCCGGTGGCCCGCACTGGGGCGCGTTGGACAACCTGGTCGAAGGCCACGACGGCTACTACCACGAGACCGACGAGCCGGAGCGGCTGGCCACGGCCAACTACTTCGTCGCCCGCACCGGCCTCGACGGTGACCACCGGGTGTGCATGACGGACATCGACCACGACGGCTCGCTGAGCCTGGACACCGATTTCAAGGACGAGAACACCGGTCAGCCGTGCATCAACTTCAACCGCAAGGACTGGCCACACGGAGCTTTCGGCTACGCCAAGCCGCACTCCATGTTGTTCGTCGTGGCTGATGACGATCTCAAGTAGTAACCGCCTTACGGCGGTAGGGCGCATCTCGGTGGTCGCCGCGGCGACCACCGGGGTGCTCCCCGCCGGGCTGCTCGTCCTGGCCGCGCTGACCACGGTCGCGCTGGCCAGGGTGGGCGGCCTCGACCGGGCGGCCGATCCGGTGCTGGCACTGGTCGACCCCAGTCCCGACGGGACGGCGGCGGCGGTACGCGCGTTGCTGCTGGTGGCCACCGCGGCCACCGCCGGCATCGGTCTGGTCGCCGGTGTGCTCGCCCGGTTCGGCGAGCGGCGGCCGGTCGGGCGGGGTGTGCTCGTGCTGGCCTGGCTGGTCGGTCTGCTCGCCTCGGCCGGCTGTGCGGTCGAGGTACTCACCGGTGGCGCGTCCCGGCCATGGGCGGCAGCCCAGGCGGCGGTATCGCTGCTGGTACCGCTGCTGTTGGGTACCGCCCGGCCGGGCCCGGCGGCGCCGGTGGCGCTGCTGCTGGCCGGCGTGCTCGGGGTCGAGCTGGGCACCGCGCGCACCGGGCTCCCGCTCGTGGTGGACGTGGTGTTCGCGCTGGCCGGCGCGGTGCTCTTCGGGGCCTGCGTGCTCGGCGTCGGCACTGGGGCCGGAGCCGGCGACGGTGCCCGAACCGGGGCCGGCGGGCAGGCGGGCCGGGTTCGCCGGGTCGCGGTGCTGGCCGGGCTGGTCACCACGGTGGCGGGGGTCGGCCAGCTCGCGCTGACCGGTCCGCCCGCCGGCTACGACATGCTGCACACCGGCTACGGCCTCGCCGCGCTCGCGCAGGCGGCGGTGCCGCTGCTGGTCACCGCGACCTGGCTGCTCACCGGTGTCCGCTCCGGGCGCGCGGCCGACCGGCCCGAGCCCGAGACCGACGATCGGCCGGAGCACCTGGTCACCGGCTCCCGAGCCGGTGGGCGGGGCAGGGCGGGCGAGCTCAGCCGACTGTGCGCCGGCGGCGTGGCGGTGGCCTTCGCGGCCGCCGCGGTGCTGGCCACCCTGCCGCACCCGGCGGGCGCCCCGGTGCCGGGACAGCCGCTGGCGCGGCCGGTGGAGCTGCCGTTCCAACACCTGGCCGTGCTGGTCGCGCCGATGCGACCGGGGCCGAACCTGGTGCACGT
>Ga0137415_10001259_pt1 | contig 25073 bp, 21 predicted proteins | sample CZODoug3_1_1_16f_FD_183082 | JGI IMG/M metagenome (GOLD analysis project Ga0137415, IMG submission 183082) | Vadose zone soil fungal communities from Angelo Coast Range Reserve, California, USA - CZODoug3_1_1_16fungal (Hybrid Assembly) | ecosystem: Environmental > Terrestrial > Soil > Vadose...
GGCGTCCTGCAAATCCAGGTGATGAATCTCGACTACAGCGATTTTCTCGGCCGCATCGCCATCGGCCGCGTCTTCAATGGCACCATCAAGCGCGGCACCGAAGTGGGCATCAGCAAGCTGAACGGGAAACTTGATTCCACGCGCATCACCAAGCTGTACACCTTCCGCGGACTCGAACGCGATGAAGCCGAAAGCGTTTTCGCAGGCGACCTGGTGGCCATCGCCGGCGTCGAAGGCATCCAGATCGGCGAAAGCATCACCGATCTCGCCAATCCGCAGCCGCTCGAACCTCTCCTGATCGACGAGCCAACGCTTGCCATGATTTTTACTGTCAACAGCAGCCCGCTCTCCGGCAAGGAAGGCAGCTATCTCACTTCGCGCGATCTCCGCGACCGGCTGCAAAAAGAGCTGCTTACCAACGTCTCCATTCGCGTCGAAGATACCGACACGCCGGAATCCTTCCGCGTGCTCGGCCGCGGCGAGCTGCAACTCGCCATCCTGATCGAAACCATGCGCCGCGAAGGTTTTGAATTAATGGTTGGTAAGCCCGAAATCGTAGTGCGCACAGAAAACGGCCGTAAGCTCGAACCGCTCGAGCGGTTGGTGATTGACGTCCCGGAAAATTTCATCGGCATCATTCTCGAGACCATTGGCAGCCGCAGGGGCGAAATGCTCAAAATGAGCAACCACAATTCCGGCCGCGTGCGCCTGGATTTCAAAATCCCGTCGCGTGGCTTGATCGGCCTGCGCAGCCAGTTGCTGACCGACACGCGCGGCACCGCGCTGATTCACTCCATTTTCGATGGCTGGATGGACTATGCCGGCGAAATGGCGCTGCGTCCCACGGGCGCACTAGTGGCCGATCGCGCCGGCGTCTCCACCGCGTTTGCGCTGTGGAATATCCAGGAGCGCGGCGAGCTCTTCATCGGCCCCGCCATCCAAGTCTACGAAGGTATGATCCTCGGCGAAAACTCCCGCGAGCAAGACATGGATGTCAACGTCACGAAGGAAAAAAAGCAAACCAACATGCGATCCTCCAGCGCCGACGAAGCCATTCGCCTGATCCCTCACCGCGAACTAAGCCTCGAACAAGCCATCGAGTTCATAGCCGACGACGAGTTCGTAGAAATCACTCCCAAATCGATCCGCCTCCGCAAAAAAGTTCTGCAAGCAAACCGCCGCCCCCGCCGCTGGCAAGAAATCCGCGCCAGCCAAGAAACCCGCTAGCGAGCTAAGTGGCACAACGATTTTTGGCTGTGCTCCGACGACGCACATCATAAATGTGAAGAACCACAAAACCGCCGCGCTGCGCGGCGCAGGCATAAATGCTCATGCTCGCGGTGGAAGATTCGTAGACCAGTTACTCAGTGCTTGGAGATCCACCTTCACTTTTCGACTTTTCTTCCCACATCGACATTTAGTTGAATTATGACCGCTCCTGAAAGATGCTTCTGATCGCTCAGGTTCTCGATTACGTCATCGTGCGCGCCCTAAAACAGCGTGGATTTAACTGGCGTTTATCTGCGCACACAAAAAATATAAGAGTCGGTCACAAGCGACGCGTAGATGACACTATTTACGATGATAAAAATACTTAAAAAACCATCTTTCCTCCGATTTGGATAACGGGCGTTGTATGCCCCGCATCAAATCGTTTGGAGGCAAAAATTATGCGGCAGTCAAGGTTGATCGCAATTGGAACAAGTATCGTCCTGGCTGCGGCTCTGTCTGCGCCGGCTTTTGGCGCAAACCCAGCACGCCCAGGAACCGTTAATTATGTCGAAGGACAAGTCTCTATCTCGGGACAGTCCCTCGATGCCAAAGCGATAGGTTCGGCCGAATTACAGCCGGGTCAATCGCTCGATACGCAAGTCGGCAAAGCAGAGATTCTTCTGACGCCGGGCGCTTTCTTCAGACTCGATGACAACAGCTCCGTAACCATGATTTCGCCGAGCTTGACCGACATGGAACTTCGCCTGGACAAGGGACGCGCGATGATCGAAATCGCGGAGCTTCACGCGCAGAATAATCTGATGATCGTACAGAACGGCGACACGGCGCTTATTACCAAAACCGGGTTGTACGAGTTCGACTCCGATAACAATCAAATCCGAGTGTACGAAGGCGAGGCGGTCGTTCGGCACATGGACAAGGATATTCAGGTCAAGAGCAAGCATCAGGTCTCACTTGGCGCCAACGCTTCGCTGAAACCCATGAAATTCGACACACAACAGGTGGACGATCTCTACAACTGGAGCAGCCTGCGGTCCTCGTACGTTGCCGAAGCGAACATAGATCAGGCGCAAGTGTACGGCATGGGCAATTGGTACGGTTCCGGCTGGGACTGGGATCCGTACTTTGACACCTACGCCTATATTCCGGGAGATGGGGTCTACTACAGTTCGTTCGGATGGGGCTTCTATTCGCCCTTCTTCGTCGGATTTGCTCCGTTCGGCTTTTACGGCCACCACCATGAACATTTTGATCATGACTTCCACCACTGGGGTGGCGGTGACCATTACTATGCTCACTTCGATCATGGTCGCGGCTTCGATCATGGTGGCGATTTCGGGCGTGGCCGTGGCGGCGACTTCGGGCACAATCGCGGCGGCGATTTCGGACACGACGGTGGCGGTGAGCTCGCGCACAACCATGGCGGGGATTTCGGGCACGGTTTCGGACACAGCGGCCCCGCTCATGGAATGGAAGCTGGCATGCACGGGGGCAGCGGAGGCGGTGAGCATGGCGGTGGGGGTTTCCATGGTGGCGGTGGCGGAGGCTTTCACGGCGGCGGAGGCGGGGGATCCCACGGTGGAGGTGGTGGCGGCGGTGGCCATCGCTAAGACCTGAGGCATCGCCAAGACAAAGCGAGGGCAACGCAAAGCGGGACGCGAAAGCGCCCCGCTTTTTTTGTGTCATGCGCAAGCAAATTGCGTGTCGTGAGTCTCGTGGGCAAAAATGATAGGCTTCAAGGCGGACCGTGGGCAACCGAACTCGCTTTCGTACACTGGCAGGAATATCTTTCTTCGCGGCGCTGGCCGGACTCGCTGGCGGCGCGGTTAGTGCCCAGCAGGCGCCCGCGCCGGCTACTCCTCCAGCGCAAGACGCCGCGCCATTCCTAGAGGAAGCCAGGAAGAATGCGGCGGCGCCTTGCATTGAGCCGCCGCCGATGGTGCAGATAGAAGACTATGACGGGCCGCTGCAGAAGGTGGTTGGCACTTTCGCCCGGCCCTTGGAGCGCAAGGCGGTCCAGCCCCCGCACTACAAGCCCGGCGCCAAATTGTGCACGCTTACCTTGAAAGGTAAATTCGTTCTGTTCCTCCAGGATTCCGTTGACCCGGTGACGTTTCTCGACTCCGCTTTCAACGCGGGGCTTGACCAAGCGCAGGACACCGACCCCAGTTATTGGCAGGGCGCTGAGGGGTACGGGAGGCGCTTCGGCGCCGAATACACCGGCCAAGCTTCCTCCAGGTTCTTTAAGGAGTTTGCGTATCCCTGGATATTTTCGGAGGACCCGCGCTACTACCGCCTGGCGCACGGCAACGCCGGGAGGCGCTTGCTCCACGCGGTGGAGCACTCGGTCGTGGCTCACCGCGATGATGGCGCGCGCATGTTCAATTTTTCCGAGTGGCTGGGCACGACCAGCACCGTCGTGCTGAGCAATACCTATCACCCGGACAACGAACGCGGCTTCGGTCCCGCGGCGCAGCGAGTGGCCTCCAGCATCCTCCAAGACATGGCTTTCGACACGCTGCGCGAATTCTGGCCCGAGATTTCCAAGAAACTCAAACTGCCCTTCCGCGGTGAACCCCTGCCCGCGAACCAGGACCCGAAGGACCCGAATCCTCCCACACTGTAATCTGCGGTGCGCAAGCACTTTGCGCCGCAGAAATAAATCTAGAGAACAGGCGTAGTAGCTAAAGGGAGAGATCCGGGTGATGCGGCGTGGGTTATGGACAGAAGAAGGAACGGGAGGGATGATGATGCGCATGCACGCAGGCTGGAGATCGGTTTGTATGGTGATGGCGCTGGTTGCGGCCTTCGCAACATTCGGGCAGACGCCGCCGCCGGCGGAAAACGTGATTCACGTTGAGATTAGCGGCCTGCGGAGCGATAAAGGGCAAATGCTGTGCGCGCTGTATTCGTCGGCGGAGGCCTTCCCTAAGAAAGCGGATAAGGCGGTTGCGCGGTTGACCGCGAACATTGCGGCCCGCCAAGCGATTTGCGGTTTCACCGGAGTCGCGCCCGGGACCTACGCGGTGTCGGTGGTGCATGACGAAAACTCGAATGGCAAGCTAGACACCAATTTCATCGGCATGCCGCGCGAAGGAGTGGGAGCGTCGAACGACGCGAAAGGCCATATGGGGCCGCCTAAGTTCAGCGCCGCTTCATTTCGCTATGAGGGCGGGCGGCTCGATTTGAAGATCCACGTCAATTATCTGTAGAACGTCAATTATCTGTAGATCTAGCGGAGGCTCGCGCATGTCTTTCTGGCTGCTGGCGACGTTCCCGGAGTGGAAACCGCACTTCACCTTTCTTGCCGATGCCGCGGCGAATGAGTTAATGGCGCTGCGGTGGCTGCATTTTATTTTCGGGATCATTTGGATCGGGCTTTTGTACTTTTTCAATTTTGTGCTTACCCCTTCGATGAAAACGCTGGAGCCGGGCGTGCGCCTGAAGGTGTACCCGGCGTTGATGTCGCGCGCGATGGCGTGGTTCCGCTGGTCGGCGTTGGTGACGGTGATTGTGGGCATGCGCTACTTTTTTTCGTTGCTGATTTCCGACGCGCGCAATTCGGGCAACCCGGGGCTCGCGCTGCGCTGGTTCGGGTGGTGGGTGCTGGTGTGGGTCGTGGCGTATGAGGGAATTTATCTCTTGCAGCTTCCCGCCAAGGGAATTCGCAATTCGGTGTGGGTGCGGACGATTGGGATCGGCGCAATTGTGATTGCAGCTTCTTGGCTTGTGCTGGCGCTGAATGGCGGTGCAAGCATCTCTAACGGGCATCTCGCGATTAGCGTGGGGGGCGGGCTGGGGTTGGTCATGCTGCTAAATACCTGGGGCGTCGTTTGGCGCGTCCAAAAGAGATTGATTGCATGGACGCGCGCGGCGGCCGAGCAGGGCACGCCGATGCCGGCGGAAGCCGAGCGGTTGATGCGCTGGGGATTTCTTACCGCGCGAACGTCATTGTGGCTTTCGTTTCCGATGCTGTTTTTCATGGGAGCGGCGAGCCACTATCCGTTTTTGAGTACAGTGGCGCGGTAGGAAGCAAAGAAAAAGGATTTAACACGAGGCCACGGAGCACAGAGTTCACGCAGAAAAAAAGAGAGGCGGGCCAGGTCTTCCCGCCTCCCTTTGGTTTTCCCGTTTCCGGGAAGTACCGGCTAGCCTGACGGAGGGCGGCCAGCCGGTCGTGTGTTGGCCTGCGTATGAAACCCCAGTGCGCCGAAAAAAGTTTCACGTGCAACGAAAAAAAGTAGGTAGAATTGTGTGGAAGACCGCTGAACTGCCCTCCTATGCCGCGCCCCTCACAGCTTAGTCCAGATAACATATTGCGTTTTCTACAAGTTAGGAGCGCACCCGCCTCCACCGACGAGATTGCCGCGGCGTTGCACATGAGCAAGGCCGACCGGCACGCTCTCTACAAAATGCTGTCCAAGCTCAAAAAGCGGCGCGCGATCGAGGAGTTGCCTGGAGGGCGCTATCGGCTGGCGAGCCGGCGCGAGAAACCCACCGGGGACGGCCATCCTCCGCGTGGAACCGCGAGAGAGGCCGGAGGCACGCGGGCAGCAGGCGCGGATGCGCGCCCCACGACCGCTCGCGAAAGCGGCGGCATAGCGAGCCGCAACGAAATTACAGGCCGGCTGGTGCTGCATCACGACGGATACGGCTTCGTTGTGCCGGATCCGCCGGTCCCTTGGCTGGATCGCGACGTGTTCATCCCGCGCGACGGGATCGAAGACGCGATGCACGGCGACCGCGTGCTGGTGAGGATTCAGCGCGTGAGCGGAACCGGCGATACGCAGCGTGCCGAAGGGCGCGTCATTCGCGTACTCGGGCGGGCGCATCCGACAGTCGTGGGATTGTTTCGCTACGGCGCGCGCGGGAACACGGTGCTGCCGTACGACGCGCGGATGCAGCATGCGATCGAGATCCCTCCCGGCATGGAGTTGACCCCGGGACTGGCGAAGAAGCTCGGCTTCAGCGGCGCAGACGAGCGGAGCCTGCGCGGGCGGCGCATTCCGCGCATGGAAGAGCTCGACGGCGCGGTGGTGAACGTCGAGCTGGTGCGCTATCCGAAAGGCGGCGCGGCGCCCACCGGGCGCGTCATCGAGATTCTGGGGCGGCCCGGCGAACTTGGCGTCGACACCGAAATTATTATTCGCAAGCACCATCTCCCGCACGTGTTTCCCGCGGAAGTGATGAAGGAGGCGGAGCAGCGCGCGTTGCCGGTGAGCGAAGCGGAGCGGGCGGGACGCGAGGATTTCCGGCACTTGCCGATCGTCACGATTGACGGCGAGACCGCGCGCGATTTTGACGATGCGGTGTACGTCGAGCGGCGCGCGGACGGCGGCTGGCACTTGCAGGTGCACATTGCGGACGTGGCGCATTACGTTCGCACGCTGACCGCGCTCGATGGCGAGGCGCGGCTGCGCGGGACCTCCGTATATTTTCCGGATCGCGCGGTGCCCATGCTTCCCGAAGCGCTTTCCAATGGCATGTGCTCGCTGAAGCCGCGCGAAGACCGGCTGGTGATGAGCGCGCTGATGGAGTTTGACGCCGCGGGACACATGCGCGGCGCTCGGATGACGCCGGGAATCATCAAGTCCGCCGAGCGCATGACGTACACCAATGTAAACAAGGTGCTGGAGGGCGATGCCGAGGCGACCGCGCTTTACGCCGCGCTAGCGCACCATTTTCGCGATATGAAAGAGCTCGCGCTGCTGCTGAACGCCCGGCGCAACGAGCATGGCTCGATTGATTTCGATTTGCCGGAGCCCGTAATCGAGTTCGACGAGCAGCAGCGCATGATCAACATCACGCGCAGCGAGCGCAACATCGCGCACCGCCTGATCGAGGAGTTCATGCTGGCGGCGAACCGCGCGGTGGCGGGGTATTTGCTCAAGCGCGGGATTCCTACGCTGCATCGCGTTCACGAAAAGCCGGATGCGCGCAAAGTCCTGGAGTTCGAGGAGCTGGCGCGCGCGTTTGGGTATTCGCTGGGTGTCGAGAATTTGCAGCAGCGAGAGATTGCCGTGCGCCACGGGCGCGTGCCGTCGCCGGCCAAAGCTGGCCGCCCCGATTCATATGGCAAGGGCCGCGAGCGCGGGATGCGCGTGGCGCTGCCGGGCGCAGCGGAGGACCTGCGCATTACTCCGCAACATTATCAGCGGCTGCTGGCGAAAATTGCGGGAAAGCCGGAGGAGCGCATCATTTCGTACCTGATGCTGCGCTCGCTGAAGCAGGCGCGGTATGTGGCGGATTCGCTGGGGCATTTTGCGCTGGGATTCGACGAGTACACGCATTTTACTTCGCCGATCCGGCGCTATCCGGACCTGATTGTGCATCGCACGCTGAAGTGGGCGCTCGAGCATCCGCAGGAAGCCGCGCCCGCGACGCCGCACATTCCGCGTGGGGCGGAAGTTGTTGTGTATTCGCACGGCCAGCTCGAGGAAATAGCCGAGGAAACCTCGGAAGCGGAGCGCCGAGCGAATGGCGCCGAGCGCGAGCTGATGGATTGGAAGACCGCGCAATTCATGGAAGAGCACCTCGGCGAAGAGTACGACGGGCTGATTATTTCCGTGCAGAAGTACGGGTGCTTCGTGGAATTGTTCGACGTCTTCGTCGAGGGATTGCTCCCCGTCAACGCGCTGGAGGAAGCGACCGGCGCGCGCTGCGTGTATCGCGAGAAGGATCACGCAATCGTGGCGCTACCGACCAGCGACAAGCGCCGCGGCGGAGCAAGCGCAGGAAAAGGTCGCGGCGCAAAACCGAAGCAGCTGATTTGGCAGCACGGAGACCGCGTCCGCGTGCGCGCGGAGCGCATCGACCCCATGCGCCGCCGCGTCGAATTCGCTCTGGTTGCGCCTGGGTGAAGTAACTTGGGATACTTGTTACCAGAATTGAGCTTACTTTTTTGATCTCGATCCGAGCGGAAAGGAAAACGTGGGAACCTCTACAGTTGCGGGGCGCGGCGTGAAGCGGGTACACAATTTTAATGCGGGGCCGGCGGCTCTGCCTTTGCCGGTGCTGGAGCGCATACGCGAGGAGTTGCTGGACTGGCGCGGCAGCGGCATGTCCGTGATGGAGATGAGCCACCGCTCGCCGGAGTTCGAGGGCATCGCAGCGCGCGCGGAGGCCGGTCTGCGGAAGCATCTGGCGATTCCCGAAGAGTACGCCGTAGTGTTTTTGCAGGGCGGCGGCAGCATGCAATTCACGATGGTGCCGATGAATTTGTGCCTGCCGGGCAAGCCGGTGGATTTGCTGCACACCGGGATGTGGACCGCGAAGGCGCTCGGCGAACTGAAGAAAGGCGTGCTGCACAACGTGGCGGCGTCGACCGAGGCGGAGAAGTTTGCTCGCCTGCCGCGCAAAGACGAAATCAAGCTGTCGCCGGACGCATCCTACGTGCACATGTGCACGAACAACACGATTGAAGGCACGCAGTGGCACACGATGCCGGAAAGTGGCGCCGCGCCGCTGGTGGCGGATATGTCTTCGGACATCGCGTCGCGCGCGATTGACGTAAAGAAGTTCGGATTGATCTTTGCCGGCGCACAGAAAAATCTGGGGCCAAGCGGCGTAACGGTGGTGATCGTGCGCAAGGATTTGGCCGAGCGCGCGGACAAGAGCTTGCCCACGCTGCTGCAATACCGAACCCATATCAAAGAGCGCTCGCTATACAACACGCCGCCCACGTTTGCGGTCTACATTTTGGGCTTGGTAATGGAGTGGATGGACGCCGAAGGCGGCATCAGCGCCATCGAAAAGCGCAACGAAGCCAAAGCCAAGCTGCTCTACGACACGATCGATGCCGGCGGATATTACTCCTGCCCGGTCGAGAAAGCCTCGCGCTCGCGCATGAACGTAGTCTTTCGCGTGGCCGGCGGCGACGAAGCCATCGAGAAGAAATTCGCCGAGCAAGCAGCGGCTGCGGGGCTGGTCGGTACCCCGGGCCACCGCTCGGTCGGCGGCATGCGCGTTTCGCTATACAACGCGGTCGGCCTCGACGCGGTGCAGGCGCTGGTCGACTTCATGCGCGAATTTCAGCGCTCGCGCGGCTAAAGAGGCAAATCCATTTATTCCATGTCGTTTCGTCGAGCTTTAGTAACCAACGCTCCTACAAACTACTTGCCCTCGACGATACGGAGTTTCATAATTGGGAAGGAAGAAGGCGTTATGAGTGAGAATCGAAATCCGAACGCGCAGATGGACCTAGACCGCAGAAACATCGTCGTAAGCGCCCTCGAAGACCCAAATTATGAGTGGCGCACGGTAGAGGGTGTCGCGGAACAGACCGGTCTTTCAGCGTCCAATGTGCGTCAGGTTCTTGAAGAATTAAACGGCGAGATCATCCGATCGTCCATTCCGGACGAATCAGGGCGCAATCTTTACACAACTCGCAAACATTACCGCGAGACACAGGGGCTTGGTACCCGAATCCTGAGCGCGCTGTCCGACAAAGTCGCGTGAGTTTTTGGGATCACCGCTATACCGCTTTCGCATTCGGTTTCTTCGGCGGACTCGCCATCAACTTGCTCCGGTTGCATCTGATGTCGCAATCCTCGGCGGTCGAACGACCCGATTTCGATTGGATTTATTGGTCCCAATTTCTTGGCCTAGCTGCCATGGGCGGCGTGGCTGCGCTGGCTTACGACATCTCCAATCAGATCTCACCCCTGGTGGCCTTCAACGTTGGCCTCTCGATTCCCGCTTTGATCAAGACGGCCGCCGAACTCCAAGGCCCAAAGAAAAAGCGAAAAACTAACTAGAGTAGTTGCGCTTCGGCAGCGCTCGCATGGGCTAGTGCAGAGAAGGCTTTGCATTCGCGAGGTGCTTCTCACACCAGGTCAATAAACCCGCCGCGCCCCGACCAACGAACAGTATGCGTTCGGTACACCTGTCCTTTCGTCCTATTTCGATTACAAATCCCTGTTGCGAGCATAGGAGTACTGATTTTCATTTCTCATTACCGGCAACCCTATCGCACGTGCGTGAATGTGCGCGGGTCGGAGGAGCCCAGTCCATGAAAGAAAACGAATATTTGCAGCAAGTAGCGAATCTGGCAGGTCTGCGGCACTATCCGCAGCAAGGCCCATGGAACAAAAAATCAGGCAGCGCTGTAGGCACGCGCGATAACTACGTGACGGCCATCGGATTCAGTCAAAAGGGCCGAACCGCTACCCTGGTAATCCTCCTGCGCTTCAAAAAGCTCGAGCAGCCTGAGCAATTGAAATCAGCGCTGAAAGACGCGGCGATCAAGAAGGGCAAATTAGGCGCAATCGGGAGTAACTTCGTGCGTTGGGAATGGAACTATGCTTTCGCCAAGCCCAAAGCCGAAGAAGTTGCCAAGCTCGTTGAGGATCTGCGAACGGCAATCAAGCCGGTGACCACACCATTCGACGGGCGCTGCGAGCAATGCGCGTCCACCTCCACCCAGTCCCTCACACTGCTGAACGGGATGCCCATGTTTATCTGTGCGACCTGCCAGGAAAAGGTGCGGCAGGAGCTGGATCAAGCCGCAGTCAACTATGAAGCCATCACGCCGAATTATCCGAATGGGCTCGTGTTAGGTATCGCCGCTGCCGCGCTGGGCGGCCTTGCTTGGGGTCTGGTGGCTTACTCCCTAAATTACATTTTTCTCTACGGAGCGATTCTCATCGGATACCTTGTGGCCGCCGGCGTCTTGAAGGGCACCGGAAAAGTGACACGCTTCGGTCAAATCATCATCCCGGTCTTGACGGTTGCCAGCGTGCTCTTTGGCGACGCCATTTTCTACACATTAATTGTCATGAAGCATCAGAACGTCGCATTCTCCGGCAAATTGCTGAATGTCATCCTTGCGCACCTCTGGGACATCGAGAGCAAGGGCAACGGTGTGTTGTCACTCCTATTTGGCCTGGTGGGCGCAGGATACGCGCTCTATTCGGCCCGCAAGCCCAAGTTCAAGGCGGCGTTTCAGCCGCTTGGTGCGCCCAACGCCTGATCGTGGAGTGGGGTAGCTTCGTTTGGCGCTTCCCGCACTCCACGCGTTGCCTTGCACTTTACGCTAAGTCAAACAACAGCACTTCGGCGTTGTTGATGCCGGTGAGCTCTAGGGATTTTTCGGCGGAGATGGCGGCACCGTCGCCTTCGGCAAGCTCTTTGCCGTTAAGCTTTACGCTGCCGCGAGCTACTTGCACATAGGCGTGGCGGTCAGGCTTGAGCTCGTGCTTGACCGAGTCGCCCTTGCCCAGCACCGTGGCGTAGAGTTCGTTGTCCTGGCGGATTTTTACGGAGCCTTCCCGGCCATCGGGTGACGCGACCACGCGCAGCTTGCCGCGCTTCTCAGCCTCCGTGAAATTCTTTTGGTCGTAAGCGGGCTTCAATCCCTGCTTTTCCGGGAACATCCAGATCTGGTACAGGTGCACAGGTTCAGTTTTCGAGGCGTTGAACTCGCTGTGCGTCACGCCGGTCCCCGCGCTCATGTACTGAATGTCGCCGGGCTTGATCACCGAGCCGTTGCCCATGCTGTCGCGATGCTCAAGCGCCCCTTCCATCACATAGGTGACGATTTCCATGTCGCGATGCGGGTGCATGGGGAAGCCGCCGCCGCCGGCCACGCGATCGTCGTTCATCACGCGCAGGGTGCGAAAGTGTACGTGCTTGGGGTCGTAGTACTCGGCGAAAGAAAAGCTGAAATGCGTATTCAACCAACCGTGATCGGCATGGCCGCGTTCGTTGCCCTTGCGAATCTTGATCATGATGTCCCCTTCGGAGAAGCCTCGGTCCGCGAAGCCGCCGCTCTGAAGCTTCAAGGCACAGGTGGAAGCCGGTGCCACGCGCAATAATACTCGTTATAACGACTAGTGTCAAGAGGCGCATCTCGCGCCCGCGCCGGAAAGCGCCTCAACCCTGCTATTCCTTTAGATTCATAGAGTTGTTGGCACAGCCACGCTATCGGTCCCATTTCCGCGAATCCCCCTTTGGGTGTAGAGTGATAGTGTCGAATTTTGCCGCTGCGTCCTGAGGTTTGTGCAATGGATTCTGCTCCGACCGCCACAACCACGAGAAAAGCTGAGGGTACACCCTCGGCTCGCGAAACGTTGACCGTCACGGACAACCGCACCGGGCGGAGCTACGAGGTTCCCATCACGCACGGCACCATCCGGGCAAGCGATTTGCGGCAAATCAAGGTCGATCCCAAGGAATTTGGGATGATGAGCTACGACCCCGCGTTCAACAACACGGCCTCATGCATCAGCCGGGTCACCTACATCGATGGAGATGCGGGCATCTTGCGGTATCGCGGGTATCCCATCGAGGATCTCGCCGAGAAAAGCACCTATCTCGAGACCGCATACCTGCTCCTACACGGCGAGCTGCCCACCTCCGAGCAGTTGAAGGATTGGTCCTACCACATCACGCACCACACCTTCGTTCACGAGAGCATCAAGAAATTTTTGGATGGCTTTCACTACGACGCCCATCCCATGGGCATGATGATTTCGACCATTGCCGCGCTTTCGACCTTTTATCACGATGCCAAGGATATCTTCAGCGCGGAATCTCGCAAGAAGCAGACCTACCGGCTGATTGGAAAGATGCCTACGATTGCAGCGTTTTCCTACCGGCACTCACTGGGCATGCCCTTCGTTTATCCGGACAATGAGCTGAGCTATCCGGGAAATTTCCTGAACATGCTGTTCCGCACGACGGAAAGCCGCTACCGGCCGAATCCGACTTTGGAGCACGCGCTCGACGTTCTCTTTATCCTGCATGCCGACCACGAGCAGAACTGTTCGACCAGCACGATTCGCAACGTCGGCAGCTCACATGTCGATCCCTATTCCGCGACGGCAGCCGCCATCGCAGCGCTATACGGCCCGTTGCACGGCGGCGCGAATGAAGAAGTGCTGCGCATGCTGATGGAAATCGGCTCGGTCCAGAAAGTGCCCGAATTCATCAAGCGCGTGAAGACCGGTGAGACCAAACTGATGGGCTTCGGCCATCGCGTGTACAAAAACTACGACCCGCGCGCCCGCATCATCAAGAAAGTGGCCTACGAAGTTTTCGACTTGATGGGCAAGAATCCGCTGCTGGAAATCGCCCTGGAATGCGAGCGCATCGCGCTGGAAGATGAATATTTCATCAAGCGCAAGCTGTATCCCAACGTGGACTTTTACACCGGGCTGATCTATCAGTCCATGGGCTTCCCCATGACCATGTTCCCCGTTCTGTTTGCCATTCCGCGCACCTCCGGCTGGATTGCGCAGTGGGAAGAGATGCTGCTCGATCCCGAACAGAAGATTGCCCGCCCGCGGCAGATTTACTTGGGCCACGACACCCGCCACTATGTGCCCATCGAGCAACGTAGCTAAGATCAACGTTATCAGTTAGCGGTGACTTTTTTGGATACGCTCGCCTGCACGCCGCTCGACAATTTTGTGTGTCCCGGTATAGTGGAAAGAGAGAGATAGGGATCGGTCAGGCCCAAATGCATCCATGAACCCAATCGCGCGACGCCGCAGCCAGCGAGTGCTAATGCAAGTGGCCGTGCGCATTCGCGGCGAAGACGTGCAGGGCAAGAGCATCGAGGAAGAGACGCAAACGCTGGCCATCAATGCCCACGGTGCGCTGGTGCTGATGAAAGCGCGGCTTACCAGCGGCAGCAAAGTTTTCCTGCAACACAAGCGCACAGAAGAAGAACAGGAATGCCATGTGGCGTTCCTTGGCCCGGTGCGCGCGGGCAAAGCGGAAATTGGACTGGAATTTTCGTCGCCGCGGCCCGCATTCTGGCGCGTGGCGTTCCCTCCTGAAGACTGGACGCCCCGTTCCCCAGAAGCGCGCACGGTGGCCAGCCACCGCGGCAACAAGTCTCACGACTAAGCCGATCTACCTCGCAACTCCGTTTCAAAACAAGGAATAGTAGCCGTCGCGCCGCGCGATCTGAATGTTGGCTCCGAATAGAGCCGAAAGCCTCTCGGACGTAAGCATGGCTTCCTTTGGCCCGTCCGCAACGATCCGGCCTTCCCGCAGCAACACAACCCGCTCGATTTCCGGAATAATTTCCGAAACGTGGTGCGTAACCAGGAGAATGCCCAAGCCGCCGTTCGCCAGCGCGCGCATGGTGTCGCGCAGTTGCATCTGCGCGCCGATGTCCAGCGCATTGCTGGGCTCGTCGAAGAGCAGTGTCTGCGGCTCGTGCACCAGCGCGCGTGCGATTAGCGTGCGCTTGGCCTCACCGGAGGACATCTGCGCAACCGGTCGCCCGGCAAGGTGTGCAATCCCCAGGCGGGCGAGCGCCACGTCCGTCTTTTCGAGTAGCTCGGGACTCGGCGCGTGGTGCGGAAAAATCCGCGTGCTGCTGAAAAAGCCGGAGAGCACCACGTCGCGCCCGGTCGCATCGCTGGTGCAGGACGCCAGCAGATCGGGGGAGACAATGCCCAGCAGCGAGCGCAGCTCAAAAACGTTCCACCGCTCGCGGCCAAAAATCGCGATGGAGGAACCTTCGGTCGCCACCGGATAGCATTCTCGCGTGATCGTCTTGATTAGCGTGGACTTGCCACAGCCATTCGGGCCAAGAATGCACACATGCTCGCCGGCTTCGACGCGCAGGCTAACGCTTTGCAGCGCCGCATACTCTCCCCGCATCACCGTGACGTGATTCAGCGCGAGCAGGGGAGGCTGGCTTGGACTTTGCGCCATCGGATAAACCGGATGTCCTTAAAAGTTTAGTTCGTCTGGAGAGAAAATAAAAAGGAGGTGAAAACACAAGGTTCTCACCTCCCGGGGTGGTGGGGTGTTGCGGACATTCCCTCAGCGGCAAAACAGGCCTGCCCTGCCAGGCAGGTCTGGTTCCTCACTCGCGTGATGTCGCCGCAATGCGGTAAGAGACTTACCACCAGAGGGCATGTCTTGGCGCTTTTTGTAGCACCGCGAACCGTGCATGTCAACGCCAAAAAACCGCGGCGAATAACGCCCAGGTAGTGGCTGGCAAAGAAGCCTAGACCATAAGACTGGTCGATAAGCCTGGTTAATCGCCGCTGGCGTACTCCGGCCCAGCCAATGTAGCGAATCCTCTTGCCGGCTGGTGGCGGTAGTCCGGGCGCGCGCGAACCAGCATGCTGTCGCGACCCGCCGCAGGCCGTAGTGAGTCCTGCAGTTTTTCGCGCAGCCGGCGGTGCGCGCGGAACAGCCTCAACCTCACGGCCACAACGGATATTCCCAGCCGGCTGGCGGCTTCCTGCGTCGAATAGTGCAGCACATCGCGAAGCAGGCATGCCTGCCGCAGGTCCGGCGGGAGTTGCACGATGGCTTTCGCCAGCAGCCGGCCCATCTCGCGCCGCGCGCAGCGTTCTTCAGGATCCTGTTGCTCTGAGGCGATGCTGCTGCCAAGCGTCTCGTCGCTTTGACCCTTGTGCTGATCCAGCGAAGTGATTTTTCCATCGCGGCGCTGGCGCAATAGGTCGATCGAACTGTTAGCCGCAATCCGCGAGATCCACGCGCGAAAATCGTCAGTCGATTCGTCCTGCTTCCCGGCAAACTGTTCCAGCCGCGACCAGGCCTTCAACACCGCTTCCTGGCTAACGTCTTGGGCATCCGCGGCGTTCCCGGTGAGCCCGCGCGCACGGCGGTATAGCGTCGCCATATATGGCGAAACCATTTCGGCGAACGCCTCAGGGTTTCCACCGCGCGCCTGGGCCAGCAAACTCCGCTGGCCCCGCGGAGGGGCGTCAACGCAAAGGGCGATACGTGCGGCGCTCATGTCGGCGGTTTAGGTGGCAGTCCGAGCACCACGGCTCGCCTCGCACCTATGTAGTGGAAAACACGGCAGATAGGTCCGGCAGCAGTGCCAAAATAACACTCTGTGACCGACCGCTTTTGGGACGCAGTGTCGCAAAACCGGTCAACGTCCCGTATGCGCCCAGCTCTGTCCGTGGCCTCGCCAACATGTGCCCTTCGCTTTTGGGACTTTAAGAGCAATGCAGTACCACGCTGACGCGCGGCGGGAATATACTTGCGGTGTGGGAACGGGTCCAGTAGCGGTGGGGGCCTTGCTCGGCGCGATTGCCGGAGCGGTTCTGGGGGCCTATGTTCAGAAGCGATGGCCTTCCGAGCCGACTGATGAAGATGAATTTCGACGGCGCTTGGCAAAGCTTGAAGAGGAAATTGAGGAGTTAGAATTCCGCCAACGCAGCGAACGGAAGTCTAAGCGCGGACCTGAGTCCATACCAACGGTGCAACGAGCGCAATCGTCGGCGCCATCCAGGCCGTTTCTCGAAGTGCGGGGCGAGCCTCCGGGGCAGCAATATCTTGTCCTCACTGCCGACCGCGACTTCAGGCTAAGCCGCATCGACTACGTTTCAAACCAGGGAACCACGGTCATTTCTGAAGATATCGGGAAAAGCGGCAGCCGCATTGAAGTGCCCATCAACGAGAAGAAAGTTAGCCGCGTGTGGTATCTGCGCCAAAACGTGAACGAAGCGCCCACCCAGTTCCAGTTCCGATGCCACCTAAGCCTGGACGGCGTGGAAACACAATCGGTTGTTCCGGCGGTGATTCGGCAACGGTATATGTCGATTGGTGATGCGCGCACGCTCTTCCGGAAAGTTTCCCTGACCCCATGAGTGCGTGTTTGCGCTATTAAAACTCCCCGCCCGGCGCTTCCGAACGCAGCCCTGTGCTAAACTTGAATTGGATGCACCCTGCAATTCCGCGCCTTCTCGATCTCCAAACCATTGACCAGCACATTGCTGCGCTGCGCGCGGAGCTGGACGCTTTCCCCAGGCGCGTTCAAGATGCCGACCTGAAACTGACCGGGGCGCGCAACGCCGTCGCCGCCGCGCGCGAAGCTCATACTCACGGTCTTACCGAACGCAAGAAATTCGAGCTCGACGTGCAGCAGTGGAAAGAGCGCGCCCGTAAATACCGCGAGCAGAGCGGCGCGGTAAAAACCAACGAAGCCTACAAGGCGTTGCAGCACGAAATCACCAACGCCGAAGCGGAAGTCGCCAAGGCCGAAGACCGTCAGCTAGAAATCATGATGGCCGGAGAAGATTCCGACCGCCGCTTGAAATCCGCAGAGACCGCGCTCAAGCAAGCGGAGCAATCCATCGCCGCCGAACGTAAGGACCTGCACACGCAGCACGCCGCCAAGAAAAAAGAGCTGGACGCGGCCCTCGCCGAACGCGAGCCCGCCATCGCACCCATTCCCGAAGATTTGCGCGTTCTTTACGAACGCATTGGCAAGCGCCATCACGGCATCGCGCTAGCCGAAGCTCGCGACGGTCAGTGCCGCGGCTGCGGCATGCGCGTCCTACCCCACATCCTTCAGCAACTCCTTCAGGATGCCAACGATGAGCTCTTTCGCTGCGAAAGCTGCGGCTTGATTCTCTACTCGCTCGAGCCTATTCCCGCGCCCAATCCGGAAACCGGCTCCGGCAGCACCGCTTCTTCCGCATCCAGTTCCTCGTAATGTTCAAGCCCCCGCCAGCAAATCGCGGCGCCAGACTTTTCGCCGATGCGGCACCCGAACCGAATGCTCCGACCTCCGCAACGGCGGCATACCGAGCGAATATCGACGGTGGCTCGCGCGGAAATCCCGGCCCAGCTTCCTATGGAGTCGTGATTCGCGATCCCCGCGGCCAAGTCGTCGCGAAACTAAAGAAATATATCGGCCGCAGCACCAACAACGTCGCTGAGTATTACGGCCTGATCGCCGCGCTCGATTACGCGCAGCAGCACGGCATCCGCGCGCTGCGCGTGGAGAGCGATTCGGAGCTGCTGGTGCGCCAGATGCGCGGCCAGTACAAAGTAAAAAGCCCGGAGCTGCGCCCTCTATTCGAACGCGCCCGCAAAATGGCCCAGACCTTCGATTCCTTCAAAATCGAACACGTCTATCGCGAGCAGAACGCCGAAGCAGACGCGCTAGCAAATGAAGCGCTGGACGAGACTTCCGGCGCGCCATCACGAATGAAGTCGGATGCGCCGGTAGCAAAGCCGCATCCCGCGCAGCCCCGCAAAATCCGCGCGCGTTTCCGCAACGGCGCTCTCGTTCCCCTCGATCCTCTAGATTTGCCCGAAGGCTCCGAAGTGGAAATATCCGTCCGACCGATTGTAAAAAGCTAAGCGCCGGCCAGCGCTCTACTCATAGCGGAGCGCGTTCATCGGATCCACGCGGGAAGCACGATACGCGGGGATGTAGCTGGCCGCCAGCGCCACCGCGGACAAAAATCCCGCCGCGCTCAACAGCGTGAGTGGATCATTGGCTTGCAAGCCATACAACAGCGAGTTGGCGCCTCTTGCCGCGGCCATGGCCAGCACCAAGCCCGCGCCAACACCCACGCCGAGCAGCGTCAGCGTTTGCCCCACGATGATGCCAACAACACTTCCGGGGCTCGCGCCCAAAGCCATGCGGATGCCGATTTCATTTTTACGCATCGCCACAATGTAAGAAATTACCCCGTACAATCCAATCATCGCCAGAAGCGCCGCCAGCGCCCCGAAAAATCCCGAAAGCAGCGCCATCAGGCGCTCGCGGTTCAGGCCGTTCTCAATCTCCCTTTGGAAAAGATGGAACTCCATCTTGATTGCCGGGCTTATCGCACTAATCTTTTCCTTCACCGCGCTAATCGCGACGGACGGCGGCGATGAGAATCGTGTGAACATGATGGCCCACCGACGCACGTCGGGATACTGGTCGGCGGGGGCAAAAGCCATCGGCGGGGTCGGTTCGCGCAGGTCCGTGTATTTTGTATCTTTCACAACCCCAACAATTTCATATTCCGTCTCCGGATAACCGCTCTCAGCGTTCGTGCGGATGGTTTTTCCGGTCGCACTCATGCCAGCCAGATACCTGCGCACAAAGGCCTCGTTGACCACTGCCACGTGCGGCGATGTTTGCGTATCACGGTCGTTGAACCCGCGCCCGGTCAGAAGAGGAATTTCCATGGTTTCGAAGTATTCCGGGCTGACCCACGCAAATTTGGATGCGCCCTCGGCGCCATTCACACGCACTCCGAGGTTCCAAGTGCTGCTGGGGTTCAAGGGAATGAGCGTCGAAGTGGCGGAGGATTCCACCTGCGGCACGGTTTTTACCGCCGCCAGCAAATCGCGGATAAAGGGCACGTATCGCTCGGGCGGCAAGGCCAGGCGTGTTAAGTCCACGTAAGTAATCAGAATTCCTTTTTGGCGAAAACCTGGGTCGACCGTCAAGAGATTCCAGAAGCTCCTGGCAAACAGCAGCGCGCCGACCAGCAGCACCATCGAAACGGCAATTTGCGAAACGACCAACAGGCGCTGAAAGGAGAAGCGTTCGCGGCCTGCCGTCGTTCCCCGGCTTCCACCCTTCAATACGGTCCCAGGTTCCACGCGCGAAGAGCGAAACGCGGGGACGAGTGCGAAGAAAGCACATGTCGAAATCGCCAGAACACCGGTGAAGAGGAGCACCCGCCACTCCAGGCTGATGTCCAGATTGATGGGATTGTTGCCTGTGCTGAGAAGGTTCAGTAAGCTCCTGCTAAGTATTTCCGCTAGGGCAATCCCTAAAACCGCGCCGGCTGCCGCAAGCACAAACCCTTCCGCCAACAATTGCCGGATCAGCCTCCAGCGCGAGGCTCCGAGCGCCAACCGTACGGCCATTTCCCGCTGGCGCGTGCTCGCCCGGGCAAGCATGAGATTCGCGATGTTTGCGCAGGCGATGAGCAGCACCAATCCGGTAGTCCCGAGCAAAAGCCAGAGCGAAGTGTCGTACGTTTGACGCAGCCAACTAATGCCGTTTCCTCCGGGATACGCGGCGAGCCTGAAGTTCTTGTAGATATCGAGCGCCGTGGAGCTGTAGCCGGTGGGTAGCGTGACTTCAATAAAGCCCGGACTCATGGCGCTAAGTTGAGATGAGGCTTGCTCGATCGTGACGCCCGGCTTCAGACGGCCTGCGACGCGCAGCCAGAAAATGTCGCTGCGGGTCATTGTGAGCACGGGCGGAGAATAGGTGGTCAGAGAGCAGAATGGCGCCGCAAAGTCGAAGCCTCTTCCGACTTCCAGGCCGAAAAAGCTGCGCGGCGTTACCCCTATTACTTCCGTAGCGTGTCCGTCGATTATTAGCCGGCTCCCGATCGCTGAATCTTGCCCCCCAAATTCGCTCTGCCACAACGCATAACTGATCACCACGCCGGGTAGCCCGCAATTTGGCTGGTCGTCCTTTTCTGTGAACACGCGTCCCTTGAGCGGAGGCACGCCTAAGACGGAGAACATCTCGCCACTGACCCAGAGTATTTGTGCGCGCCTTTCCTGTGCGCCTTCACCGAGCGACACCCAGCCGCTCTGGGCCCAGGCGAAGACCCCGGAGAAGGACTGCTGGTGCAAGCGGATCTGCTCCCACATCGGGTAGCTGAGCATCGTGTCATAGTCGCCGCCGGAAGTGATTCCGAAGCCATGCGTCCCGCTTTTGACGCGCACCGCCGCGAGCGTCGCGGGGTTGGCAACCGGCAAGCTGCGCAGGCGCACCGCGTCGAGGAGTTGGAAAATCGCGGTGTTGGCACCGATGCCGAGGGCCAGGGTGAGCACCGCGGTGAGCGTGAAGCCCCAGCTCTTGCGCAGGGTGCGCAGCGCGAAGCGGACATCCTGCAGCAGATACTCGGTGCGCCACTGATCGCGCTGCCGGTCTGCTCCGCGGTCACCGTGCGCGTCAGCTTGCCGTTGGTCGCGGTGGCCGTTTGTTGCAGGGCTCTTGCGCGACTCGGAACGCTGACTGCTCGTGTCCGCATTTGGGTTGAAAGGGTTGCGAACTTGCTCGGCCATCCGTGTGCTTGCCCCAACCTTGGTCCGGAAGGTTGCAGGGGGGTACTATCTCACATTACTTGACGTTTTGGTATCCAAGGGCAAGCAGGTTTTTCGTTTTGGTTATTAGCAGCTCTTTAGACCGGTTTTAGGCTCTCCTTACTTTGCGTTTATTTATTTCAGGGCGTACGAGCGGTAGAGGGTGTCGCGCTGCGCGGGGATGAAACCGGCGTCGGAGATGATGCGGCGGAGTTCGCTTTCATTGGTGCGGTTTTTTACGCCCGCGGCGAAGACTACATTTTCTTCGATCAAGATGCTGCCGACATCGTCGGCGCCAAACTGCAGGCCGACTTGGCAAACTTTGATTCCGGGCGTGAGCCAACTGGACTGGATGTGATCGATGTTGTCGAGATAGAGGCGGCTGACGGCGAGCGTTTTCAGGTAGTCGACCGCGGTGGTTTCCTGGACTTTTTTGCCGAGCGCGGTGTTTTCCGCGGCGAACATCCAGGGGATAAAAGCGGTGAAGCCGCCGGTATCTTCCTGAATGCGGCGCAGGCGGTCGAGATGGTTGACGCGGTGGCGCAATTCTTCACCGCAGCCGAACATCATCGTGGCGGTAGTGCGCAGTCCAAGCGAATGCGCGATGCGATGGACTTCTTCCCAATCGTCACTGGTGCATTTGAGGCGCGCGATTTTGGAACGGATTTCGTCGTCGAGAATTTCCGCGCCGCCCCCGGGGATGGATTGCAAACCGGCGTCCATCAGGCGCTGGATGGTTTCGCGCACGCTGATTTCGGAAACCTCCGCGATGCACAAGATTTCCGGCGCGGAGAAACAGTGCAGATGCACCTGCGGGAAGCGCGCTTTCAGGGAGCGCAGCAGATTTTCGTAGTAGCCGATTTGCAGGTCGGGATGCAGGCCGCCTTGCAGGAGAATGCCGGTGCCGCCGAGTTCCAGCATCTCTTCGATTTTTTCGTAGATGGTTTCAAAAGAGAGGATGTAGCCGTCTTTGGCCCCGAGCGGCCGGTAAAAGGCGCAGAAAGAACAATACTCGGTGCAGAAGTTGGTGTAATTGATGTTGCGATCGATCTGGTAGGTGACCATGCGCGGGTCGTTCTTCGCCAGGCGCATTTGGTGCGCCTCCATGCCGATGCCGATGAGGTCATCGGACTCGAGCATCTCGATCGCTTGTTGTTTGGTCAATCTCACGCGGATTCCTTTACGATGCTTTTACGGCGAGCTAGCCGAGCCATCCTATTCTAGCCGCAATCCGTCCGGAAACGGTAAGGCGCTGCTCTTGGCGGAGGGTGCGAAAGGTTCGTAGCGGATGAAGTTCGGGATTGCCGCAGAGCTACGCAGCGCGCGGGGGATAGGAGCCAGTGGCACAGATTGGGGTCTGTGCCACTGGCCTTTTGCTGTGGGCTAGGGTTTCTTGGTTGGTTCTTTGGCGGCGACAGGTTCCAACGAGGTTTTGGGCTTGGCTGCGGCGGCCATTACGGCCTTCGGGCGCCAGAAGTCCATGGCAACTTTGGCGACTTCCTCAGGAGGATTGCTGAGTTCGGGGTTGAAGCGAAAGAGAGTGGAGTCAGCGACCTCGACGGCGTCGGCGCTGATTTGCTGGAATTTTTTGAAACCCTCCTCGCCCAGGATTTCGCGAGTAGTGGGATTGTGGTCGAAGCCGCCCATGGAGGAGCGCAGGGTGGATACGTAGAAGATGGCGCCTTTGCCGCCTTCCAGGACTTGAGAAACCAAAACCGGCTGGGTGTCGGGGTTCTTTTCGGCGGTTTCCTTGACGTCCTTCATAAGGGCCTCGAAATCAGGGACGTGGCCGGGGCGGATGTGCACGGCGGTGGTACGCAAGAGGCGGGATTCGCCAATCAATTTGGCGTAGGCCTCGGCGTCCTTGGGGGCCTTGCGGCTGAGGTCCCAACGGCGGCGGCGCAGTTCAGAGCGGGACCACACCAGGCAGCTGTTGAAGTCCTGCTCGATTTTCAGGGCAGCTTCCTTGCCGAAGGCTTTGTTGACGGCGAGCATGCTGGCTTCATTGGTTTTGTCGACATCGGCGTAATCTTTGCGGGTGCTGGTGAACTGGTAGATATTGCCTTCACCATAGACGGATTCGAGAGCAAGCCAGCGGTCGCCATTGTAGCGGCGGTTGGCCTCGGCCCATTTTTTACTGAGGGCCTGGAAATCGGCGGTTTTCTCCGGTTTTACTTTGACGATGAAAACATCGAGATAGTCTCCCTGCGCTTGGACAGCGACCGGCGCCGCCAAGCACACCACGACAGTTAGGGCCCAAAGGACTTTTCGGAACGACATACCTGCCTCCTTGCATTGAAACTGCTGGGAAGGGACCTGAGTGGGGGGACTGTACACCCGGAAGGGCGAGGGGTCAAGCAGGAGCGGGCGAACGAAGTGAGGGCGATGAGCGCTTGACATGTGGAGGCTTAGAGCATAACGTCAGCGCACACTGATCGGAACCCCGGGCGCAAGCCACTTTCCCAGGTTACCCATAAGAAGAGCGAACGCCGCATCCTAGCGCCCTGCGCGAACTCCGCGAATTGAGCGATGAGGAGCGACCTTCGACGGTGTTGCGCCGCGCGGCCTGCCGGTCAGTTCAAGGAGAGAACAATGTTGAAATGGATAGCGGGCCTAGTTGTAGTGGTGTTGGCAGTGATGCTTGTGCCGGCGGGGATTTCGCAAACGGAACCAGCGCCGAGGGTGTACACGTATGTAAGCCAGTTCCAAATCCCGCGCGCGAATTGGGCGCAGTACTCTGAGGATAACGAGAAGACGTTCGTTCCGGTTGTGGAGAAGTCGCTAGCCGACGGGAGCATCGCCAGCTGGTCGACTTTCGAGCAAGTCATACATACACCTGACGGATATACGCACGGAGCGGCATGGTCGTCCAGCAGCATCGCGGGGCTTATGAAGGTGCTCGACGAAGTTCGCAAGAACGGTCCTCGGCCAGGCCAGATCGCGGCCACCAAGCACGAAGACTACTTGATGCAGTCGACGATGTACCACGCCGGCAGTGGAACAGAAACGTACTTGCGAGTGATCTGCTCCATGGCGAAGGCCGATAAGCCGGAAGGTTACACGGCAATGCTCAAGAAGATGCTGGTGCCGACGTTTGAGGAGCAGCTCAAGAAGGGCGCGGCCACGTACTACGGCGTCGACGAGCAATACGTAAACACATCGGCGCCGTCCACGCGCTGCCTCGTCATCACCTATCCTAATGCCGATGGCATCGACAAGTGGGCGGCAGCGATCAACGCGACAATGGGTAAGTGGAGTCCGGCGGAACGCGCGGAATTTGCAGGCGCCACCGTGGCGGACAGCCGGCGCGACATCCTGGCGCGGATCACGCACTCCGGCCATAAATAGCGGATTGCGGCGGTGCGGTTAAGAGAGGGGGCGAAGTTGGCTCCCTCTTTTTTTGTTAGCTGAGGATACGACCCGACTGAAGAATCTTTAAAGAGGTAGGAGCGGAGAGGTCTCGGAGAGGACTCGGAGAGGAGGGTTGCAGACAGTTGAGAGTTGACTGTGGATTCTCAGACGTGCTTCGTCGCGATGCTGCTCAGGATCGAATCATTCGTGGGACTTCTAGTTAACCGTCAGCCCCCCCTCCCCCGGGTTTTTCATAAGTGTTGATTCTAAAGGTGGTTAAAGTCGTTTGTTTTAGTACACTTTTGCGAGTGTTGATTCTAAAGATAGTTAGAAGTAAACATAATTCGCGAGCTAGACTTGCGCATCCGCGTAGTTGCGCGTTGTTTCCCGAGCCAGGCATAGCGGGTGCGCTTCTCTTGGGGATGATTCTGTCTCTGAAAAGAAAAAGCGGAAGAGGGCTCCCGCAGTCAAGGCGAAGATTTCTACGACATCCATGATAGCCGAAGGGTTATAGTACGTCAAGGGGTAAATCCGTCGCCTTTAGACCGAAGGCTGCGGTTATCAGTGAGGAAGGCGAGGAAGAAGATGGGCAAAGCAGAGGGGTTGATGGCGCCGGTGCATCCGGGGGAAATCCTGCGCGAGGATTTCATGAAGCCGCTGGGCTTGTCGGTGAACAAGCTGGCGCTGGAGCTGCACGTGCCGGCGAC
>Ga0137415_10001260_pt1 | contig 25046 bp, 19 predicted proteins | sample CZODoug3_1_1_16f_FD_183082 | JGI IMG/M metagenome (GOLD analysis project Ga0137415, IMG submission 183082) | Vadose zone soil fungal communities from Angelo Coast Range Reserve, California, USA - CZODoug3_1_1_16fungal (Hybrid Assembly) | ecosystem: Environmental > Terrestrial > Soil > Vadose...
GATTCCAACCTGCCGTTGGACCTGGCTGAGGGCCTGGACAAAGCCCACGAGTTTCGGGAGGAAGTTCAAGCCAGGGGTTACGGCCTGTTCGTTCCTCCCCTGGTCCTGGCGGAGTTGCACAACCTGAGCCTGTATAGCACGGATGAGCGCAAACAAATCCTGGCCGCTGATGCGTGGCTTGTTTCCTGCCACCTGGCCATCTCAATCAGGGCAGGCATGGCTTTCGTCCGCAACTCGGCCAGAAGGTCAGGGCCGCGGGATTGGGTCAGGTTCATGAGGGCAAAAGCGGCTTTGTTCCGATCCGTCCACTTATCCGAACTCAACATGTCAACAAGCGGTGCAGCCGGAACATTGACGCCGGTCTTAGGGCCGGAGCCGGCCAGAATCGCAAGCGCGCGCACGGCGTTGTTTCGTACGATCGAATCAGAATCACGACTGGCCTGGATCAGCGCCTGAACCTGTTTCGCGGAAGGATCGTCATATCCTAGAAACTCCGCCGCCGCCCGGCGGTGCTCCACAGCATCGGACGTTTGCAGGATCTCGCGTACCAGATTTGAGTGCTGCAACGTGAATTCGCGAATGGCCAGCTGCCTGGCGCGCAAGGTCGGTTCGGTGGAGAGTGCATAGCCGTTGGAATCATCTTCCCCTGCCTTTCCTTCCTGCACTGTTTTCGCCACAGCTTCCTCAACTCTTTTCTCCAGAACGAGCGCGTGGGTGGGCAGCCGTGCAGCACCACGGGGCGCAGGACTAAAGCCCAAAGGTTTGCTGGTGGAACCGGCAATCCCGATGTAAACCATTGCGGCGCCGTGATCGTCGCAACAAACTGTGGCAACATCTGTCGGGCCAGCGCCAGTCAACCTCTCGATGGCTCCATCTACCTTCGGGCGCGCCAAATGCCATGCAGCTTGCGAGAGGCTTTGGCTCTGCAGGATGGGAAGCGCCGCACGGAGCTCGGCCGGACTGAGATCTCCGTAACCAAAGAAGTCGATTTTACCGATCTGCACGGCGTAGTCTTCCGGGCGCTGCACGGGAGCCTGCTTTGGCGACGCGGCCTTGTTGCTCTCCGCCTTAGCTGCCGGCCTGTCCTGCGTTGTTGCGAAGGCGCCCTGGAGAGCTAAGCACGAACCAATGACAACGAAAGACACCGGCGAAGCCGACCAGTTTTTCATTCCTACGATTATGACATTGCAACACAACGTTCTTGCTGATCAGGAAGGGCAACCTCCGAGTGGCCGACCCACCTCGACGTAACTCTTTTCCGCATCGATCATCAGCGGTTCTCGGTTTGCTCCCGAATGACGTTAGGACTTAATCGGAACTGCTTCGCGGAGATGGTGTGTGTGGGCTGAGGAGTTGTGGCGGAGCCGTTCGGATAGAGCCGTGAGAAGGAGGCCAGCAGAAGGAACTCGAGGGACCGAGACGCCACCGTAGAGAAACAGCCTTTCCGGCGCTGAAGAGGGGGCCCGTTTGATGCTGGGGGAAGGCGATCGCTGGACCAAGAAGCATGCGAGACCATTGTCCAGTGACGGATCGCTCGGCGATCTGGGTGTTTGGCGAGAGGCATCCTTTGGGCATGGTGCGATCTGCCTGCAATAGAGTTAGAGCCGTCCTGCGAATGGCGTCGGCGGTCCTATCCACGGAGAGACCCTAACCCAGCAAGGCGGATTCAAATCGGTACGCCGGTACTATTTTGCTGCGACAGAGGCAGCCGCGAAGAAGGCGAAGTCGCTCGGGGCTACCGTCATGAAGGAGGTCACGGAGATCATGGTTCGGGCTGGTCGAGCATCATTGTTGGCCCCACTCACCCCCGGCAAATCACTTAGAATCAGGCGCGGTCGCAGGCTAGCAATTCTGGTCCAGTTCGAGTGTTTCGATAGGATAATCCGATGAGTTCGGAAGCGACCAAGATCGTTGACCTTTATGAACGACATGCCAAAAATTGGGATAAGGATCGAGTACGCCGCCTGTTCGAGAAGCCTTGGCTCGACCGGTTCCTCAGGCTCGTACCGCCGAAAGGCTCAATCTTTGACATTGGATGCGGTTCAGCCGAACCAATCGCCCGTTTCTTTATTGAGCAGGGCTACGAAGTCACCGGCGCGGACTCGTCGCCGTCTCTGATCGACATCTGCAAACGCCGATTTCCGAAGCAGCACTGGATGGTCGCGGACATGCGAGATCTTTGTCTGGACGCACGATTTAATGGCATCATCGCCTGGGATAGTTTCTTTCACCTTTGTCCAGAAGATCAGCGCCGAATGTTCCCTCTCTTCGGAAAGCATTCGGCCCCGAACGCAGCGTTGTTGTTCACCAGCGGTCCTGTGGGTGGGGAAGTAATCGCCGAATATCGAGGTGAGCCCCTATACCACGGCAGTTTGGATAGTACGGAGTACCGCGAATTGCTGGATCAGAACGGATTCGCAATGGTGTCACACGTCGTAGAGGACATTGCGTGCGGACATCACACGATCTGGCTTGCGCACCTTCGATAGCTCTCTAATGTCTCTCAGGATAAAAGGAGTTCGATGGCTGTGCCATGTCGATACGGAACATCAAGCGGTGATTACGGGTGACGCTGAGGCCCCATGTGCCCTTGCGGTCACCGGTCAGCGTGTGCACCTTTCACGCCAGGAGCGAGCGCAATTCCTCGGGGTCTTGCATGTCATCGAGGAATGCCAGCATCTTGCGGAGCTTTTCCGCCGTATCAGACAGAACGCCTCTCGCGACGTCCCCCGGGTAGAGCCTCTGCAAGCCCTTACGGGCGAGGTTCCGTATTTTCGCCCAACAGGCTGTGGTCCATAGCGTTAACACTTGTCAATGTAAAAATGTGGATGTGCCTAAAAAAAAGCCAAGGTCAATTGCGGCGCAGATTTATTTTTTGGTCTGACCTGCACTGGCTTCGATCAACTGTTGTACGGATGCGACCACCATGAGTAGAAGGCTCGCTTTCGGTGTCCTGGCCCGTTCGATCAAGCTGAGTTCCTGCGTCCTCCAGGCCTCTGAGGAAGGTTCGGATTTGTCGAGAGAGTCGAGCGCCTGCAAGCCCGCGGCGCCGAGGGCGGAGAGGTCTTCCGACAAAGGCGTGACTTCGAGCAGGAGAAAAGATCGCTGCAGCGAGGGACGTAGCTTCATATCGTTATCGCGCCAGGTTGTCAGCAACGTCCGAATCTGTGCTTCCGCAGCTTGGTCTTTATAGTCGCTTCGGATGTACGCCTGCACTTGATCGCGAAAATGGCGTGCCGCCTCGCTCTCCGGGCTAACCGCGTCGACGAGGTGGTTGAGCGGCGCTCGGAAGTCCCAGGGACCCTTTACGCTCTCCATGCGGGTGTAGTCCTTCACGGGTTCGACTATATCTGCGAGAATGCGGAGGGCGGAAATCTCGTCCGTACCCACCATGCGGTGCAGCATGCGAAAACTGCCGGATCTTTGGGTCAGCCCCAGCCCGTCGAGGCGCCAATTGACCTTATCGAGTCTTGCGTACATCGAGGCGACATCCGTAACGTCCTGCGGAGACCACAAGCGCTCGGCAATCGCGGCGGTGCGCGGCCAGACGCGGGAGTCGAGCATCTCGGGCGTCACCCATTCCGTCCACATGCAAGCCTCGCCGCCTAGGATGAGGCTCTTCTCCTCGGGGCTCAGAGTTGCAGCGGCGCCGCTCATCGGGTCGACGGCATAGTGCCGCGCAGCCGGCCACATCAAGTCGATGTAGTAACCGAAGGAGAGCAGTCCGCTGTAGCCTTGCTTGGCCGCCGCCGCCAACGATTCCTGGCCGCGCCAGGACTGAATGACTATGGACTTGGGCAAATCGGGATGCAGTATCTCGTCCCACCCAATCATCAGTTTGTGGTGCTTTGTCAGAATCTTCTGCAGGCGCTGATTGAAGTAGGCTTGCAGATCCTGGTGATTCTTCATGCCGTGCGAGTGGATGAACGCCTGGATCTTCGGATTGGCATCCCAATGCTTGCCATCGACCTCGTCTCCGCCTATGTGAAAGTAGGCGTCGGGGAAAAGCCTGGCCATCTCGTCGACGAACTTGTCGAGGAATTTATAAGTCCCGTCCTGCGTAGGATCAGTAACGGAATCAGGTCCCTCTGGGTCGAGTCTGTAGGGACCGGGGTTGCTGGCCAGTACGGGATATCCGACGAACCAAGACCGGCTGTGGCCGGGGGTATCGAACTCAGGCAGCACGCGGATGCCGCGATCGCGCGCGTAGGCCAGGAACTCGCGGAGCTGGTCTTGCGTGTAATACAGGCCATCCGATCCCATCTCGTGCAGCTTGGGAAAGCGCTTGCTCTCGACGCGGAAGCCCTGGTCATCGGAGAGGTGCAGGTGCAGAACGTTCAACTTCACCGCAGCCATTCCGTCCACGTTGCGCTTGAGCACCTCGAGCGGAATGAAGTGGCGGCTGACATCGATGAGCAGTCCGCGCCAGGGAAAGCGGGGCTGGTCTTTTATAGTGACGGCGGGCGCTGCGAAGCCAGCCGGAGTGGTTTCGACGAGTTGAAGGAAAGTTTGGAGTCCGTGCAGGATGCCCAGGGGAGTTGGCGCGGTGAGCTTGGCTCCGGAATCGGTAATGGCAAGCTCGTAGGACTCGTCTTCTCTGAGCTTTTGCACTGGCTCGCGGTCGTGGTCGGCGTGGATCAGCAGCGTCGGATTGCTGGGTTCGGCTGGTTTGTGTTTGAGAAGCATTCCCGTTTGCTGGGAAAGCTCGGCAACAAACCTCTGCACTCCGCGTTCCAGGGTTGCATCCCGAAAACCGGTGACCCTGGTGGAAAAGGATTGATCAATCGGCAGTGCTCCAGTTCCAAGTTGAACAGTGGACGGCATGGGCATGAGGTTGAGTTCGCGCAGCCGTTGTGCTGCACTAGAAGGTGCAAGTAGAAGAACCGCGTTGAGGATCAGCAGGATTCGCATACTCCCGGCGCCACCTTTCGTTCTAACCTAGGCGAACAATCGTAGCTTCGATCCCTACATGCCGATCAGGGCTGTCGGCGCATGCTTGGGCGACACTATCCTCGCGATTCTATCCCGGGGAATCCGTTCCGAACCACGGCCACCTGGTGGCCGGGGTCTCTCAGACTCTCTCGACACCATCCGGCGGTTGCTTACTCCGAAAAGCCTGCTCAAGAAAGGTGAAACGCGTGAATGGTGGCCCAGTTCCCTATCAATACGTCCTCTTGAGGAGAGGCGGGCGCGGGCTCAAAGCCTTCAGGTTTCAGGTTGGGAGTCAAAAAATGTGCCTCCTTCCAGCAGGCGGTCGATAGCGCGCGTAAGGTCACGGGCAGCCTGAGACTTGAGAACACATCCTTTAGACCCAGCCTCTAGACCCAGCCTCGCGAAGCACCGCAGAAAGCCTCGCCGATTCATGCATCGTGAAAATCAGGACGCGGGCTCCCAAGCCGGTGATTTGCGGCGTTGCTTCCAATCCGTTCATGACCGGCATCGTTAGGTCTAGGACAACGACGTCCGGCCTCAGAGTCTCGACCGGGTCCACGGCCTCCCTCCCGTTCGTGGCCTCGCCAGATACTACCGATGAGTGAGCGAACGCCCTCACGCACAATCTCGTGATCGTCCGCAATCAGAATCCTAACAGCCATTCAAGTTTCCAAATGTTAAGTGCACGTTTGCACGGCATTGATTTTCGAAACCGAAAGGTTCCTAGTTTGCATTGGACATGGCAGACGATGATTTTGCCGCCGGAACCTTCGCACTCACGGCATCACCGACCGCGATAGCGCCCCGATGAACCGACTCACCACGCCGAGGAAGAATCCGTCGTCCGAATAAAACTGGACAGCATGCCCGTCTGGGTGGGGGCTGAAGGGTTCGCACGGGGCCTGCCGATTGGGTACCTCAAACGGGGATCGCGGTATTCACCTTCCACCTCCTGCGAACATACCTCTCGTGCAAGTTCCGCCAGGACAGGGAGAATGATCGGTTTAAAGCCACACCTTATCGAGCACATCATACATGGAGCGGCGTCGGAGGCCATACAGAGAACACCGTAATCCGCAGGAGTCAAGAATTAGGGCAACCCGCGGTTGGACACACTTCGCGCGAGCTTCGCGTGAAGGTGCCCAGAGGCATTGTCGAGCGAGGTCCACACCGGCGGAGGGTTCTTCGAGTGCTGATCCATATCGGAATCGGAGCAACCCTCGGCGCAACAATTGCGACTCGATGGAGTCAGGCTGCTGGTGCGTATCGACTGTCTGCGCGAGCTAGGAGAGCCATCATTTCGTCGAGCGTGACAATGTCGAACCCTCGCATCGAGCTGACGTGCTCCAGCCTGTCCCGCACAGACTGGTGGGGATTGAACAGCTTAAGTCGAATGTCGTGGTCGTGAGCCCAGCGCTGCAGAAACAGGAGCATGCCTAGGCCTCCGCCTTCGATGGAGGGCACTTCCGAGAGATCAAGCACGATCATTCGGGCATCTCTTTGTGAGTTGACAGCTTCGCGCAACGTGAACGCGGCTTCGCTCCGCACAATTCTGCCTGCGCACTCAATGACCGCCATCTCGCCAATATTTTCAATATGTACCCTCAGCATATTCTTCTCCCTCCCTGGTTCGGTGGTTGTGAAAGCACGCACCGTGCCATCGATTTGCAACCTGCATTTTGTGCAAGGTAAGCGGATGATCAGTTCGAGGTACTGGGAGTTTTGGGCGAAGACCGCGAAAATCTGCGCTACCGGAAATGCCGTACTCCTCGGACAAACAGAAAGGAATTCACCCGACGAGGGAAGGTGAGAGACCCGATACGGGCCTCAACGATCTCTGCTCCGGGAATGCCACTCCTGGGCTCACATGGGAGAGGGTCGCACCCGGGGACCCGATGAATCCATAGCCTGTTGGGTCCTGCCATAGCCGGATGCGCAGCGGCCTAACTCTGGCACCGGGCACTCCTGGGTACGAGAAGGGCTAAGTATTTTGGTACGCGACGTGCATGGCAACCGAACCGGCGGCTTAGCCGAACTGGGAGCCATGATGATGACATACGCGATGACCAAACCGTGCCACTGCAGACCGCAACTAACCAAGCGACGGCCGACCGAGACCGTGCACTGGGCCACGGTAAACATGTTTGGCAGGGCTAACCGCGAGTGCAGGCGCTCGCCAGGTTTCACAATAGGCCCCGAGCGTCTTGAGCCGAAAATTACGCCTCTCGATCCGCGTAACCCGCAGCAGCTTCGCAACACCGGGCAAACGAAGGATGATGGGGCAAGAGGAAACAGAATGGCTATTCGTTTCATTCGTGCACTGTTGTTCGGCTTACTGTTGTTCGCCGTTGGGATGGCGGCGCTATCCGCCGCATCGTTCGCGCAGATCGGCGTCTCGATCACGATCGGCCCGCCCCCGCTGCCCGTGTACGAGCAGCCTCCTTGTCCCGGCGAAGGGTATATCTGGACACCGGGTTACTGGGCATACGACTACGACTACGGCGATTACTATTGGGTGCCGGGAACATGGGTGATGGTTCCGGAAGTCGGCCTGCTCTGGACCCCAGGCTATTGGGGTTGGGGCGGAGGAAGTTTTGTTTTCTATGAAGGCTACTGGGGTCCGCGTATAGGTTTCTATGGCGGGATCGACTACGGCTATGGTTACTTCGGCGAAGGCTACGAAGGTGGACGTTGGGACAATGGACGCTTCTTCTACAACCGTGCGGTGAACAACGTGAACGTCACTAACATTCACAACGTTTACAACACCACGGTGATCAACAATACCACGGTGAACCGCGTCAGCTACAACGGTGGCAACGGTGGGATAAATGTGCGCCCGAGGCCTGAAGAAGAGGCTGCGGCACATGAGAGACATATTCCACCCGCAGCCCTTCAAACTCAACATGTGCAGGCTGCCCGCGCTGACCCGCAGCTGCGTGCTTCCGTGAACCAGGGCAAGCCGCCGGTGGCGGCAACTCCCAAGCCAGGAGCTTTTAGCGACCGCGCAGTCGTCCCGGCCAAACAGGCAGGAGGGCCGTATAGCCCTCCAGCCAATCGTACCCCGGCTCAGCCCGGGGCCGATACGCCAGTTCCGCGTCCTGAGAACAACGTTGCTCGCCCCAGCAGTGCAGTTCATCCTAACGACCTTCCGCCTGCTGCACGACCCAGTGCTCCAAATACAGGCACTCCGAAGCTGGACCAGAAGTACCAGCAACAGCGGGAAAAGCAATTCGCGAAGCAGGATCAGGAACGGCAGAAACTCGAGCAGAAGCAGGAGCAGGAGCACCAGCGGCTGGCGCAACAGAACGCCAATGAAGCGAGAAAGCAGAAGGTAGAGCAGCAACACCAGCAACAGACGCAGCAATTGCAGCAAAAACAGGAAAAGGAGCAGCAGAAGTCGCAGGCCAAACAGCCGCCAGGGCACCCGAATCAGTCCAAGCCTCCGAAGGAGAAGCCTTAGCTACTGTAGGGGAAGCGCATGGGCCGGGGTATTTCGCGAACCAGCTGATGCCTCGCCCGGAGGATGCCACTATGAACTCCAACTTCGAGAAGTTTTGGGAATCCGCTCATCGGATGGTGGACAGTTTCTTTGCGTGACTTCCTTCTTTGAGTTGCGGCCAACGAGGCTGTTCGCTCGATGAGCCGACGCGAAACCGGGACCTCGCCGTCAGCACTCTTGTGTTCGCCTTTTCTGTGCTGCTAATCCCCTGTATTGCACTCCAACCGATGCGGCGGTAGGTTAGGTACGCGCGCGTCGAACCGGGGACCGTTCCTCACGGGAACTGGCCGTCTGCACGTGGGGCCGCTTCCCTGAAGTGCGTCGGAAGGGTGATGTCATGGTCAGAAGCGCCCCAGAAATCGTTGCAACAATCGCTGAGTTGTTGAGGCAGCAGATCGATGTGTTGACGGCGGCTAAGCTTGGAACCGTCAGCGAACATGATCTCGCGGCGTATCATTCTCGCGATCTAGAAATTCGCTATCTGTTCGACGAGCTGAACGGTGAACGGATCGACAGAGAGCCGATCCCGATGCGCAGCTTCGCGGCCCGGCAGTGAAAGTGTTCCCTACTTCGAAAACGCGTGCTCAATCTTCCGCGCAGGACGCCTCCTGAGTCGGGTTTCTCTCGCTTACATTGACTCCACCCGAGGCGGGGTTCCCTTCCGACAGGGGAAACTCCCGGACGTCGCCCCATGTCGTGGAATGTTCCTGGGGGCGGGGCCATGTCTTGGTAACTGCTCGAAAAAAGAACGGCTGGAGGGCGACGGTGTGGGCTCAAAATCCGCCGGGCTTCGGCCCTTTTGGGACTTCGATGTCCGGGCGCCATCGGTTACCGTCCACCATCGATTAACGCCCTACGGTTTGTTCTCACCAGGCGACTGGACCGCTTCTCCGCAAACCAACAATTGCGTCGCGGTATCCGTCGATGGGCTAGCTTTTGATCCTCTTTCCTCCCGCATCCCAGGTGGCGACGACTTTGTTGAAATAGGAGTAGTTGGCCAGGTGGCAGCCGATGGCTGCGTTGTTGCCGAACTCTTCATTTTCAACCGTACGTTTCCGTGTCCGAACCGCGTTGAAAAAGTTCGCTTGGTGGTCAGCGAGATCGCTGTAACCCCGCGGCATCGTAAATGTCTCCGATTCGTCCTCAACTGCGGATGCTAGAGGTGTCGGCAGCGGATACTTGGCGTGGAAATCCCTCAGATACTCTTCCCGCAGGTGGTTGGGCCAGCCATAGATCGAGTAACTTTCCGGTTGTGGCCGGGTATCCTGTGGCGTGTAGGTCAGGGTCGAATCTTTAATCACCATCGTGCCCTGGGTTCCGTAGAAGCCGATGAACTCTCCGCCCTCGTTGTTCAAGTTGCAGCGAACCGCGACTCGAAAGTTCGGATAGTCATAAAACGTATCGATCAGGTCGGGAAACTCGCGACCGTCTTTCCAGCGAAACAAGCCCCCGGCCGACTGCGCCCTTTGCGCGACCGAGTTTGTGCCCGTGATGAAATGGATTCCAGAAATCAGGTGCACAAAAAGGTCGCCCGCCAGCCCCTCGCCGTAGTCCACGAAGCAGCGCCAACGGAAGAACCGGACCGGGTCAAACGGCCGCTTCGCCGCACCCTCGAGAAAGGCATTCCAGTCGATTGTTTGTTCGCTGGCATCGGGGGGAATTGGATACACCCAGGCGCCGCTCGCAGAATTGCGGTCCCAATAGGCGTCGATGAAGAAAACGTCCCCGAGCTTTCCGGAGTCGTAAATCTCCTTCGCCTTCGCGTAAAGGATAGAGCTCACGCGCTGGCTGCCCACTTGAACAATTCGATTTGCCTTGCGAGCGGCATCGACCATGGCAAAACCGTCGTCCACGGTGTGCGACATCGGTTTCTCGCAGTAAACGTCCTTGCCGGCGGCACAAGCATCCTCGAAAACCTTGCGATGCCGGTGGTCGGTGACGGCGACGATGACCGCATCAACATCTTTGCGCTCCAGGATCTCCTTATAGTTGCGGGTGGTTGGGACTTCTTTCTTGACGGACTCACGAGCGGCCAGATGTCGTCCGTCGTAAAGATCACACGCGGCAACGCACTCGACACCCGGCACAAGTAGCGACGCCTTCAGCAGTTCGCAGCCACGGACGCCGGTGCCGATCGACGCGAAGCGCACCGTGTCGCTCGGCGGCAGCATCACAGAGGCCCGCAGCAGCTTGGGCTCCAGCAACGTAACGTTCGCGCCGGCGCCCGCGGCCACAAGTCCGGCCCCGAGGCGCATGAAGTTTCGACGAGTTACCCACTTTTCGTTCATGAGATTTCACTCTCCTCAGTTGAGATCACCGAGAGCCTGGGGTCACTGGACTGCTAGTCTGAGGTGAAGGGAGCTTCGATGGGTTCGCAGTTCTGCACCATGCTCTCGCTCGTACAATCGATCCCGGGACAGCATACAGCATACATTCGTGGCATAGTAGCCAATACCAGGAGAGCGACCGTCCGGTGGGTTCGGGACTCCACGAATTCCGGCCGAAGGTGACCGATTCTTCCTATCGGGCAATGGTCCGCTCTGTGGCACATCCGGACAGGCAGGTTGCCTGCCTTACCCTCTCCGTTGCAGCGAGGATTTCAATGCAGCTCCGCGGGCCGCTACTGACTTTTGCGATGTTTGCATTTTGCACGGTCTACTCTGGCGACGCTGCGGCCCAATCCACCGAGCCGGGAGTCCGCCCCTGGACTGCTCAGTGGATCAGTTTAGCGGGGCTGGCCGGGCGGGTGCCGGCAGTCGTGCATTTCCGCAAGATCCTGGACCTGCGGGCGAAGCCCGAGCGCTTCCTGGTGCACGTGAGCGCGGACAACGCCTTTCTCCTTCACGTTAACCAGCAGCGCGTTGGTTCGGGGCCCAGCCGCGGCGATCTGGAGCATTGGCGGTATGAGACCTACGACCTGGCGCCCTTTCTGCAGGCTGGGCCCAATGTGATTGCGGCCACGGTCTGGAATTTTGGGGAAATTGCCGCGCTGGCTCAGGTGAGCGACCGGCTTGGATTCCTGCTGCAGGGCGCCAGCGGCACCGAAGCGGCGGTCGACACCGACGAGAGCTGGGACGCCGAGAAAGAAGAGGGGATGGCTGCTCTCCCAACGCCCTCGAACTTTCTGCCCAACTCCTATTTCGCCGCCGAACCCATCGAACGGCTCGATGCGTCTGCGTTCGACTGGTCGTGGGACACAGCCACTCCAGGTCCTCGAGCCCACTGGACAAAAGCGCGTTCCGAGGGCAAGGGCACAGTTCGTGGCAGCGAACTCATCTTGAACAATTGGCAGCTGATTCAAGACCCGCTTCCTGCCATGGAGCGCAGGCTGCTTCCGGCAGGTCGGATCGTGCGAACCAGCGGCGTTTCTGACGCCGACCAGTTTCCGGGAAAGCCGCTTGTGATCCCTCCGCATTGCCACGCTAGCATTCTGCTGGACAACGGTGAGCTGACCACCGCGTTTCCGGAGCTAACCACAAACGGGGGCAAGAATGCGTCGATCCGCGTGACGTATGCGGAAGCGCTGAAGGACGCGAAAGGAGAGAAAGGGAACCGCAACCAGATCGACGGCAAGGAGATCAGTGGTATCTACGACGAGTTCCTGGCGGACGGCGCTGAAGGAAGGGTCTTTTCTCCGCTGGCTTGGAGGACTTGGCGTTACTTGCAGTTCGATGTGATGACGCGCGATCAAGCAGTCGAGATCACCCAGTTCCGCAGCTGGTTTACGGCGTTTCCGTTTGAGGAGCGGGCGAAGTTTTCGGCGGACGACCCGGAATTGTCGGCGATCTGGTCAATCGGATGGCGAACGGCGCGTCTGGACGCGCACGATACCTATATGGACACGCCGTACTGGGAACAACTCCAGTACATCGGAGACACCCGCATCCAGGCTCTCATCTCCTACACCGTGTCCGGTGACGATCGGCTCGCACGCCAAGCGATTAATGCTTTTGATGATTCCCGCATTCCGGAGGGCATTACGCTAAGCCGTTATCCGACCTCGCTGTTCCAGGCGATTCCCACTTTTTCGCTGCTATGGGTCAGCATGCTGAAAGATTTCGCTCTCTACCGGGACGACACCGAGTTTGTCCGGCAACATTTGCTGGGAACGCGCGCCACGCTGGACTGGTTCATGGCCCGTCAAAAGTCGAACGGTCTGCTTGGGAAGCTGCCATGGTGGGCCTTCGTCGACTGGACTGAGGGTTTCCCCTTCGGGGTGCCGCCGCAAACCGCAACCGGCGATTCTTCCCCGATCACGCTGCAGTTCATCGCGGCCTTGTTCGACGGTGCGCAATTGGAGGCAGCCTACGGCGACCCGGGCCGTGCGGCGATCTACCAGCAAGCCGCTGAGCGCGCCTCGGATGCGGTACGAAAGCTCTGTTGGGATGAACGCCTCGGCTTGATCGCCGACAGTCCCGAACATCGGCACTACAGTCAGCAGGCAAATATCCTTGCTGTGTGGCTCGATGTTATTCCACCGAACCGGCGGAAGGATGTGCTGAGCAAAGTGCTGGCCGTCAGCGATTCGAGTTTCAAAACGGATGCGCAGCTGCCCGCGATGTCGAAGGCCAGCTACTATTTCCGTTTCTACCTGGCGCGGGCCTTGGATCACGTCGGTCTGGCGGATCGCTACCTGGATATGCTTCAACCCTGGCGAGTCATGGTGGGATTGGGATTGACTACCTGGGCAGAGGTTCCTGAGCCCACGCGCTCCGATTCACACGCCTGGAGCGCTCATCCGAATTATGACCTTCTTACCCTGGTCGCCGGGATACGGCCGAGCGGGCTCGGTTTCAAGGGCGTCACCATTGAGCCGCATTTAGGTTCACTGAAACGCGTTGCAGCGGTTTTCCCACACCCTAAGGGAGCGGTTCAGACAGAGTACCGCGTAGGCGACAAGCAGGTAGACGTTCATGTGGTTTTGCCCCCGGATCTGACGGGCAAGCTGATATGGAAAGGCCGAGACTACCAGTTGCATGAAGGCGCCCAAGATCTGACCCTCAGCCCGTGAGACTCAGCCGCCGCGATAAGAAGTCGCCCCCATTTCTGGGCCAGAGCACGAGACCTATTCGGGAAGCTTCTGTTGCCCTTCGATGTTAAACGTTGCTTCGACCGAGGGGCTGCCCGTTCCGGGTTGGCCTCCAGCTACGCTGATGCGAAACACGCCCCGGTCACAGTTCGATTGCCCTGCTCATTGACTTTGCTCAGTTCTCGCGGGTCCAGCTTGAAGTGCTCCTGCTGCGACCGTCCGGAGGCCAAGTGGACTCGTGTGAAGCCTCGCAACGCGCGAATCGCGCACCGGGCGAAGGGGGGAAGCTCAGGTATAAATGAGCGACCTCGTCTCCCTCGCGCCGACCCAGGGTCCGCACCTCGGCTTCGACTTCTAACGTATCCCCCGCACGGAGTGTCTGGGACGAGAGCTTCAGATGGGCGTACTCGAACTTCGAATAGCTCAGGCCGTATCCGAACGGGTGCAAGGGCTGGCCCTGAGACCAGATCCTCCACACGTTGCTCGACCGGCAGCGAGGGGTTCAAGTATGCCGGAGGTGTGTTCTCGGCGCTCTGCGCGGTCGCATCTAAGTTGGCGTCCAGAATCGCAGCCCGGGGCGATCACGACGCCGCCAGGCATTCGCACCCTCATGTCGAACTCTCCTTGAAGTTGCCGATGCTCCAAGCTTAGGCTCACCGTGCCAGTTCATCGCGCGTGGGGATGTGATGGAAAAATGCAGAGCCGCCGAGGTCACTCACGGGTCGCAGACAAAACCGCTACTCCATATCGTGGCAGTGAGACGGATCGCTTCGATCCACCTTCGAGGACATCGGTCATCCGCGAAGGAAGGGCAACCGTCTGCGGTGTGTTCGAGAAATTCACGAGAATGTAGGCGGCACCGCGGGCACCATAACGGGGATACACTTCAACTCCGTCCGGCACCGGCCCCAGGGCCGGCTTTACGCCGCTGACCTCCGTCATCCACCTTGCTGCGGCGGTCATTCCGGCGTCATCGAGCCACGCGCCGATGTAGGTGATGCGTCCCTTGCCAACTTTCCGGGTGATGGCTGCGGGTTTTCCATCGAGCCACCCGTTGCTGTTTCCGTAGGTCGCAAGTACTTCCACTTCCTGGTTGTCGGCACTCAGAAGTTCAGCCCACAGCTTGCCCTGGCTCGCTCCAAAGCGGCCCGTCACGGGTACCGGATCGACCAGAGCGTAGTACTGTGTCACCCTGCCGCCGAGCAGTTCGGCCAGGGGACCGGGCTGCCCTTCGGGCTGCAAGCCATTGTCGTCATTCTTCATGCCCGACCGTTGACCGAGCACGAGGTGACCGCCCTGGCGAACATACTCAATCAGGTTCTTGGCCGCTGCGTGGGAGAGCACGTTAAGTCCGGGCGCGACGACCAGCCTGTACTGGTCCAGCGAATCGGTGGGCTGGAGCACGTCAATCGACTGGCTGATCGCTCGCAGAGGCCGGTAATAGCTCACCAGTTCGGCGACAGGATCGTAGTCACGGTTGTGCTTCTGCCACTGAATTGCCCACCGGCTGTCATACGAGTGCAGAACTGCGACTTCAGATTTCGGAGACGTACCTGCGAGCAGCGCGCCCGCTTTGGCGAATTCGGCGCCTAATTGTTGAACCTCGGAATACAGGGGAACCGGCGTTCCGTCGGAACCGAGCAGGGTGCCGTGATATTCCTCCTGGCCGTTCAGCGCGCTGCGCCATTGCCAATAGCTCACTGCGTCGGCGCCGTGACCCACGTTGTGCCACGCCATAGCGCGTACTTCGCCTTTGTCGAGTGCATTATTCACGCCCGCCCAATTGACGAACCCTGGTTGGGTTTCCATGATCCAGAAATTCTTGCGCTTGAATCCTCGTGTCAGATCATCGGCTGCGCCGTTCTTGGCAGGATCGAGGTGTCCTTGGCCGACATAGTCATCCCAGGCGGCCAAGTCGAGGTCCTGCTCGACCGTGTAGTGGTCGAAACCGTCGAACCAGCCCATGGTGTTGGTGGTAATGAACTGCCGGGCGTTGCAATTGGCCCGGATCGCGTCCATTTGGTTTTTCTGATAGCTGCGCCATGTGTCGCTGACGAAACGTTTCCAACTCAGCAGCAGCCCGGGATTTCCGTACCGGGTTTGGACCGGGATCTGATTCCAATCGAAATAGGTTTCGCTCCAGTACGCTGTGGTCCATGCGGCGTTCAGATTTTCGAGAGTTCCGTAACGCGTTCTGAGCCATTGTTGGAACTGGGCCTTGGTATCGGGATCGAAGGAGACATCCGCGTATTCGTTGTCAATCTGCCATCCGAGCACGTAGGGATTGTGACCGAAGCGCTTGGCCATCTGCTCGGCGATCTTGCGAGCCAGTTCCCGATACTTGGAATTCGCAAAATTGAATTGCTGCCGGTTGCCGTGCTCGGCGCGACGGCCGTCTTCTTCCATGCGCAGAGTTTCCGGATACTTTTGCGTGAGCCAGGCCGGGGGGGCGGCGGTCGGAGTCCCCAGCACGGTATAGATCCCGTGCTGGGCGGCTGCGGCGACGGCGTGATCCAACCAGTCCAGCTCGTATTGGCCCTCGCTCGGTTCCATCCGGCTCCAGGCAAACTCGCCTAGGCGCACCAGGTGCATCCCGGCCTGCTGCATTAATCTGAGGTCTGCCTCCCAACGCGACTCCGGCCATTGTTCCGGGTACCAGGCGGTGCCGAGAAAAATCGGTGGAGGCTCGGGCGCAGTCGTTTGACTTTCAAGCGTGATCGGCGCCAAGAGAAGCATGAGTGCGGCAAGATAACCCCTGAATTTCAAGGACTGCATTCCTCGTGTGCGGTGCAAAGCTTTCTCCTCCCTCTTGCAAAAGCCGCCAAATCCAGCAAGTCCGACGCGAAACAATTCCTTGCCCGAGTCATTGAAGACCAGTGTAGCGTGGGCAGAACTCGAAGCGCCGCGTCCGAAAAGCCTTCCCCATGGGTTGGGGTGGCACAGACGGACAGCTTGCATGAAACCAAATACGGCGAGGCGATTGTACCGCATTGTAAACGATTACAAGACAGGATCCCGTACTCGAACGGCCTCCTCGCGGCCTCCCTGCGTTTAGAATGTGCACGCCCGGTGGGTGTCGCCGAAGCGCGATCGGCGGCTGCTGGAAACAACCAGCGATTCTAATTTTCGCCTTGACTGAGGAACCATGACGCCAACTCGCCCAGTCCTTCTTGCCGCACTCGTGTTCGTTCTTTGCGCATCAGGTCAAGCGCAACCGGCGGCCGAACCCAATTCCGCGTTTGCGTTGCGGGACGGGGATCGGGTCGTCTTCTACGGGGATAGCATCACCGAACAGCGACTCTACACAACGGATATCGAAGAGTACGTCCTGACACGTTTCCCCGAGCGGAACATCCGGTTCATCAACTCGGGTGTGGGCGGCGATAAGGTAAGCGGTGGATGGGCCGGGCCGGTTGATCTCCGGCTCCGGCGAGACGTATACGCATACCAGCCCACCATGATCACCATGATGCTGGGGATGAATGATGGCTATTACAGACCGCTCGATCCCGGCATCTTCAGTACCTACGCGGACGGGTATCGACGTATCGTGGACCAGTTCCAGGCGAACTTGCCGCAAGCGCGGTTGACCTTGATTCAACCGTCTCCGTTTGATGACGTGACACGGGAACCAAAATTTCAGCCCGGCTACAACGCGACCCTGATTCGCTTCGCAGAGTTCGTGCAGAAACTTGCCCAGGAAAAACATGCGCTGACCGCGGATATGAACAGCCCGGTGGTAGATGCGCTCGGGAAAGCGAAGTCCATCGACCGAGCGATGTCCACAACTCTGATTGTCGATCGCGTGCACCCCGGATCGGGCGTTCACTGGCTCATGGCGGAAGCGGTGTTGAAGGTGTGGAGTGCGCCCGCGATCGTCACGTCCGTTCACATCGATGCAGCGAAAGGGAAGGTTGGAGATACGGCGAACACGGAAGTCACGCAAGTGCGCAAAATCAGGTCCGCGATCGACTGGGTGCAAAATGACCACGCGCTGCCACTGCCATTCGCGCCGGCAGAAGCGGATCCCTTTACGGAGTTCTCTGCGCGGGTCTCGGACCTGAACCAGGCGCTCAATCAGGAGTCTTTATTCATGCGGGGATTGGCTCCTGGAAACTATGACCTGCGAATCGATGACCGGACGGTGGGCACTTTCACTGCGGAGCAGCTTGGGGCGGGAGTCAACCTGGCCGTGCTGGATACCCCAATGGTGGCGCAGTCCCGATTGTTGGCTCTGGACACGGAACGCAAGAACGACATCGAGGCGATGCGCTTTAAAATGGCCGTGGACGCACGGGAGCCTGAGGAGTTGGAAACCATCAAGAAGCTGGAAGCAGCCTTGGCTCGAGCGGTTGAGCGCCAACGCAAGGATGCGCGGCCGGTTCCCCACCGTTATTCGATGGTGCCGGCTGCGAGGGAGACGGAAACGAAGAAGTGAATCGAGGTTCAGTCTTCCACCGACACTGCGGTCGGCGAAGCTGACAGGCGCCACGACGTTTAGAAGCGTACTCGCTGAACTGCGATGACTCCTCAAGGGGCCGGCGGCCCTTCTCTGAGCAGACAACCGCTGGTGCGAGCTTTCATCATCAGTGCTGCGAAATTGAGAATGCGAAGCGCCGCTTGCTGCGTGCTCGCGCCGCGAGCATGGATGTTCGAGATCAGATTCCGGCTCGCATCCGTATGGGAGTTTCGCGGTTGATACGCCATGTATGCCGACAAGCTCTCGGCGGTTGCCAGGCCCGGACGCTCCCCGATCAGAAGAATTGCGACCCTCGGGCCCAGCAACTCCCCGATTTCATTGAGGATTCCCACCCGGCAATGGCGGACTACAAAGACCTGGCCGACACTCCAGTGGCGATTTTTGGCTCCTTCGTGCAGGAGTTGCAACAGGGGTGGGACCTGCTTCGAGATTGCTGTCACCGACAGCCCGTCGCCGATCGCGATCTGCAGGTCGTTGCCGCTCGAACAACGTGCCGACAATTGCTCTCTGGATTCTTCACGCAAACGGCGGCCAAGATCGGGGCGTACGAGGTATTCGTCTTTGCTGGCGGCCATGGTACAAACTTCAAACAAGTCCCATTGCTCGATGAAGGCGGGGCCAAAGTCCCTGTGCAGGTCGAGTTCTGCGCGAACCGCGTCGCGTGCTGCGGCATGAGCCTCGCGCAATTCCAGTTGCGTATTCGTTCGATAGGCCGCTCCGCTTCGGCCCGCCAGGAGACGCGCCGGCGTGCGCGCCCGCACTCTCTTCACAATCTCCGGCCAGTCGGAAGGTGCGACGAGTTTGTCCTGCTCAGAGGACATTCAGACCGTCCTCTCGAGGGACGACTCCAGTCCGCGCATCAACTGGCGGCGGGCCGATCCATCGAGGGGGACAGGTTCTCGATCGCGATAGATCCCCATGGTCTGCAGCCAAGTCAGGAATTCAGGGGTGGGCCGCAGTTGGAAGAGCCGCCGGACTGCCAGCGCGTCGTGATAACTCGTGGATTGATAGTTCAGCATCACATCATCGGAGCAGGGAACTCCCATGAAGTAGTTGCAGCCCGCTGCGCCCAGCAGCAACACCAGGTTGTCGGCCGAGTTTTGATCGGCGGCGGCGTGATTCGTGTAACAGACGTCGCAACCCATGGGCAGGCCCAGGAGCTTACCCATGAAGTGATCTTCGAGTCCGGCGCGGATGATTTGTCTCTCGTCGTACAAATACTCTGGTCCGATGAAGCCGACCACGCTGTTCACCAGAAAGGGCTTGAAGACCCGGGCAACTCCATAGGCCCGCGCTTCCAGCGTTACCTGATCGACTCCGTGATGAGCCTGTGCGGAAAGGGCGCTCCCTTGGCCGGTCTCGAAATACATCACGTCATTTCCCTTCCAGGGAATATCCCGCTGGCCATGGTGCTCGAGAACGCGCTCTCTGCCTTCACGCAGCATGGCGAGCGTGATCCCAAAGCTGCGATTGGCAGCCTCCGTGCCCGCGACGGATTGGAAGAGAAGATCCACCGGCGCCCCGCGCTTCAGCGCGTCGAGTTGAGTGGTGATGTGTGCCAGGCAGCAGGTCTGCGTAGGGATGTCGTAGGCTTCGACCAGGCGATTGAGGGCGGAAAGAATCGAGCTTACAGTTTCCACGGAATCCATGGCCGGATTCACTCCGATGACCGCATCTCCGCATCCGTAGAGCAATCCTTCGAATGCCGACAGAAGGATCCCCCCGACGTCGTCACTCGGGTGATTCGGTTGCACGCGGATACCCAAAACGCCGCGCTCTCCCATGGTATTGCGGCAGTGCGTAACATTCCGGATCTTGGCGGCGGCCAATACCAGGTCCTTGTTGCTCATCACCTTGGTCACGGCCGCCGCGACCTCAGGGATGATCGCCCAATGTAGCTCCTTCAACCTTGCCTCGCTGGTCGCGTCGTCCAGGATGAACTCGCGGAATTCACCCACCGTCACGCTTCCGAGGGGACGGAATGCTGCTTGGTCGAACGTCTCCAGAATGAGGCGGCTGACATCGTCATGGGAGGGATCGATCAGGGGCTGCTGAACAATTTCTTCCAAGGTCAGATCCGCGAGCCTGCGTTTAGCCGCGACCCGTTCTCGCTCTGAACGGGCTGCCACGCCCGCCAGCTGATCGCCGGATTTCTCCTCATTGGCCTTGGCAAACAGCTCGCGGAGATCCGAGAAGGCAAATTGTTCAGTCATGGAGTACCAAAGTGGACCAAGTCTCTTGCGGGAACCACCATGTTACAGAAAAACCTTACTTGGACGTGCTAGAGTTTCGAAGGCTGGGCCAGATTGCCGCCGTCTTTGAGCCTATGACGCAGATCCGATGTAGCGCTCTTCTCTTTGACATGGACGGAGTGCTCGTCGACTCGACGCCAGCCGTGGCCCGTGTGTGGCGGAGCTGGGCGTTAGCCCACCACTTCAACCCTGAGGAGGTTGTCGCAGGGGCCCATGGGCGTCCCAGCATCGCGACCGTGCGGGAATACTTGCCAAACGCAGATCACGAGGCAGAAAACCGGATGGTCGAGCGGATGGAAATGGAGGACCTTGCCGGCGTAGAGCCGCTACCCGGCGCCCGCGAACTGCTCCGCAGCCTGCCTCCGGACCGATGGAGCATCGTGACGTCGTCCACCCGCGCACTCGCCGGGGTTCGTTTGCGGGCTGCGGAGCTGTCGATTCCGAAGAGTCTGGTCACGTCGAGCGATGTAACGAACGGCAAGCCGCACCCCGAGCCATACCTCAAGGCAGCCTCGGTTTTGGGATACCCGGCCGCCGAGTGCGTGGTGGTAGAGGACGTCCCCGCGGGCATTCGGGCTGGCAAAGCCGCGGGCGCCAGAGTGATTGCTTTCCGCACTACCTGCAAAGAGCCGGATCTGAAAGCAGCCGGCGCCGACTGGGTGCTGAGGGATTGCAGTGAGATCTCAATTCTGAACCGTGACTCCGGTTTGACCCTGAAGCTTGCTCATCCCACGTAACTCCTGAATCAGGAGAGCTGGCGATGGCTTCTCCTCCAGGAGATTTCCCGGGGATCTTCTTCTTCGTCGGAAAATATTCCGTGGATGGGCACATTCACGCTAACGCCGTGGCTGTCTGGAGGAGTAAATCAACGCGCGAACGCGAGTCCGGGGTGCTGATCCCGTTCCGCTCGTGATCCGGTATAGAACTGGAACGGAGCCCAATAGAACGGCCTCCGGAATGCGTTGTCAGAATGTAACAAGGAGAGCTTGGCGGTACGGAGGGCCTCTTCGGGGCGTTTGCCTTTACCGATTTCTTCGTACATCTGATCCATCAGCAGCGGGGTGGATGCATCACTGACCTCCCAGAGCGCAGCAATCACGTTATGAGCACCAGCCTTCAAGAAGGCCCAGGAGAGGCCCACCAATCCCTCTCCCGAGTAGGAGCGTCCGTCGGCGCCGTAACACGCCGAAATCGTCACCAGGTCGGCCCGCAACGGACGTCGAATGATGTCACGGGCATACAGCTTGAAGGAATCGTCTTGAGCACTGCCTTTCGACAGCACGATGGCGGAGTCCAGCGGGCTCAACCGGCTGGCGGTGCCGTGCGCCACAAAGTGGATATAGGAAAACTGCTCGGGCTTGCTGGCGAGGTACGCTCGGGGAGTTGCCTGCTCGCGCGTGAGTATCTGGCGCCCGGACGCAGGGAAGTTTCCAGCCACGCTTTCCACTTGGACCGAAGCCTTCGGCAGTTCAGGATATTTCGGATTTGGTGCGACGCTATTGCCAATCAGAAGCAAATTGCGTGCGGGCCTGTTCTCGGTCGCGTACGAAGCGGCCAACACCCGCAACGAGCTGGCGTTAACGATTGTCCCATCTTCGATCCAGTAGTGCCGCTTCGGCTCAGAGACGAGCAGGGTCTCGAAATTCAAATTGTTCAGGGGGCCGTCCGGAATGATGAAAACCTTCCCCTCTTTCGGCAGCAGCGCTTGTGCCGGCGCAATCAGCGTGCGATAGAGTAAGCGGCCATCCTGGTCGGCAGACTCGAGCACGTCCAGCGGTCCCCCCAAAGCCTTGCGATACCCTTGCACGGCGGCATCGACTTCCGGTGCGGCGGGAAGGGGAAACAAACTGGTGCTCTGCGGTGTAATGGCCCACACATAGGATTGCTTGTCGCCCAGCCAGTAAAACAGAATCGTGCCCTTTAGCCGCTGGGCAATTTCCTGCGCGTTCAGCGGCGGGGGCCCAACCGAGCTTCTTTTCGAGAGCAACCCCAATCCCTCGGCCAGAGTTCGGGCGCGGTTGTAGTCGGCCCACCGCAGTGCTTCGTTCGTCTTTCCCTGTACCACGAGAAAATGGACGTAGTCATCATAGATGCGAGCCGCGTTAGTCAGGAATGAAAGGTGAAAATCTTCATGGCGCACGTTGTCACGGGCTGCTTCGAAAGTCTCGAGGGCCGCACGATACTCACGGTCCGCCGCTTCTGGGCGATTTCCGCCTTCATAGAGCTGAGCGAGCGAGTGCTCAGCCTCCCACTTCAAGAACACGGGGCAACTCTCGTCCCCCTCGACCTCGCGAAACTTGATCTCAGCCGCGGCAGTGTGGCCGCGACGGGCGGCAATCTGTCCTTGGACCAGCAGAGGGTAGAGTTGGTCGAGCCGGTTACCACTTTGCCGTGCGATGTCGAGAGCCTGCCCAGCGTATGCGCTCGCCTTCTCTAGATCATCGGTCTGCAAAGAAAGGCGTGCCAGCACCCGCAGAGCGTTATAGATGTCTTCCTTGCTGTTGACTCGTCGCTCGAGCTCCAGGGCGAGTCGGAAAGACTCCTCAGCCAGTGGAGCGTTGTGAGAGTCCATGTATACGTAGCCTGCGTCGGTGAGAAACGCCGCTTGGTCAACGATATCTCCGAGTTCATCGGCCCGCTTCTCGGCTTCGAGGAACAACTGGAGCGCCCTATCCGAGTCGCCCAGCTTGTAGAAAGCCCAGCCCAGGTTGCCCGCCGCTACCAGTGCGATGTCTCCCGCGCCAAGGTTGGTAGCGGCTCTGTATGCCTCCTCAGACTGGTCAACGGCCTGGTCAAAGTGTTCTTCCCAGATCGACATGTCTCCGAGGTTGAGGAGAGCGGTTGCTTCGAGGAAACGGTCACCGTGTAGGCGTGCGAAAGATAAGCTGTGCTCGAAATACCGCCGCGCCTCCGGCAACCGACGTCTCTGGAGGGCCAGAACACCACGGGCTCGACTGACAACGCCGCCACAGGATGCGTCAAGAGCCAAGGAACACAGGCGCTCGGCCTCCTGAAGACTCTGCTCCGCCTGGTCGAACCGGTTTAGGTGCGCGTCGGCCACCCCCTTGAGGGTAAGCATGAGGATGGCCGTATCTGGGTGGGAGTGAGACTCTGCCGGGGGAGCAAGGAGTTTGAGGACCTCGTCGTACATCCCCCGCCACAGGGCAGCCTCGGCTTCGAGGGCTCTAAACCTCCCCGCCCAGGTCGGGCTCGATGGCTGATACAGGCGGTACTGGCGATCAGCTTCGTCCTGGCATTGCTTCAAGTCGCCGCGAACGAACATGTCGTGCGCGCGCTCAAACGCGGCCTGCGGTTTACCGCGCTGAGCGCAGGACAGCAGGGGAAGGGAAATTAGAAAAACCAGAGCGCAAGCTAGGGCCTTGTTTTCCCGTTGGCGCCGACGTTTACAGCCTGAACGCTGCCCTCCGCAACGGAGCCCATCTTGATGTCGAGCATGGTCAGATCGAAGTAAGTCGTAACATTGTCGTCGCTGTCCTCGTTCCCAGTCTGCTCGATCTCGACCTTGGCTAGGGTTACGGTCCCGAAGCCGGGAATCTCCAGAACATTCCCGAACGATTGTGCCGTGGGAATCGCACCTACGCTCTTGACCAATGAGCATTTCAGGGTGGACTTGTATCCTTCTCCGTAGATCCTAGGGCGTTTTCTGACTTCGGCGAGATGCTTGAGTTCCCTATCGTACTGAACTCGAAGCTGGCCGGGAAGGATTAAAATACTGGCCAGGCCTTCACCCTGCCGTTGCATGCGGTCGAGGAAATCTGAGTCTTCCGAATAGGGTCGGTCATGGGCTGGTTTGTCACCGTAAATTCCGAGATCGAATTCCAGATCGACCGGGTACCCACTGATCCGCAGGTTCTCGAATCTCGTGCCCAGGAACGTCACACTCGGCACGTGGCCATCTTCGGGCGGATGTTCCGTCGAAACCTGCGCCACCACACGGTCCGCGGTGATCACCTCCAGAACGTTCAGGCCCTCAAGTACTGCCGAGGCCAGGGTCACCCATCCACGCTTTTCCGCGTGACTGCCAGAGACGCGCGTGTAGCCCGACTCGAAAGAAATGAGCCCGTCCGCGCTATAGCGCTCGGCGCGTTGGAAGAAATGGCGGTCGCGCCTACCCTTCAAAGAGACAAACGCCTGCTCGTCGATCTCACGTTCAACCGGACGCTGCAAGTGCCCGCTGAGCAACTGTGCGTCCGCGTGGTACTCATGAAATTCTGTCTTTTTTATCGGTTGTGATTTCGGCATGGTCGCCATATGGTTCGCTCCGCTCGTTTGAGCTCAGTTGTGGACTTGCAATTCAAATGACGTACGACCGACATCCCTGGTTTCCCCGGCGGCGCTGGTTCCATGCACCGCCAAAGTGTAGATTCCCGAGGCCCGATTCGCTCCCGGCACTTGTACCGGCCATTGGTCTTCGGTTGACGTCGCCGGAATCGTGAGCGACCATTCTAGCCTTCCCGAAGGGTTGTACAAGTCTGCCGTGTAGTGGGCGAAGCCGCCGTCGGGCGGGATTCTCACAAAAAGCAAAAAGCCTTTTCCCGGAGACACCGGAATCACCGGACCATTTGCGCCCCAGGTGCCGACATTGACCGCCGCCCACTGCAAGACATGGGGCGTGTTAAGTGCCTGGTGCAGGCGCGGATACGTGACCAGGTTCTGATAGCCGACCACCGCCAGCAGTACCGCCATCACCGGCGCCGCAAACGCCGGCCGAAGCCAGTCGAGCCATCCTTTTCGGGCCGGCGCAGGAAGCTTCACCAGCTCAGGACCACGAACTTCAGACAGCACCGTTTTGCTCTGCTCGAGGAACATTGCTGCCGCCCGCACGTCGAC
>Ga0137415_10001262_pt1 | contig 25044 bp, 19 predicted proteins | sample CZODoug3_1_1_16f_FD_183082 | JGI IMG/M metagenome (GOLD analysis project Ga0137415, IMG submission 183082) | Vadose zone soil fungal communities from Angelo Coast Range Reserve, California, USA - CZODoug3_1_1_16fungal (Hybrid Assembly) | ecosystem: Environmental > Terrestrial > Soil > Vadose...
TCATCATCCTTGATCTCTCGCTGCCCGATGGAGATGGCTTTCACGTAGTGGATTGGTTAAGACAACAGGAAAAACTGCGGCATATGCCTCTTGTTGTCTATTCGGCCCGCGAGGTAACAGGCGCAGAACAACAAAAGCTTCGCCTTGGACCAACGGAATTCCTTACGAAAGCAAAAGTACAGCCGCAAGATGTCGAAACTCTGGTCCTGGCGATGCTTCGCCAATACCGCGTCGTCAGCCAACCGCAGGATGAAGCTATCTCCGGCTATTCTTAAAAAGACTTTTCTATGAGCCACAGAATTCTGATCATCGATGACGAAGAAGACATTCGCCAGGTTGCCGCCCTTAGCCTTGAGACGGTAGCCAGTTGGGATGTCATCATAGCCAGTTCGGGCGCAAATGGCATCCTACGCGCCCAGCAAGAGAAACCCGAAGCGATCCTGCTCGACGTAATGATGCCCGGCATGGACGGCCCAACTACGTTTCGCGAACTGCAAAAATATCCGGAGACCGCAAATATCCCCGTGATTCTCTTGACGGCCAAAGTACAGGCGGCCGACCAAAAGAAATTCGCCGATATCGGTGTCAAAGCAGTGCTCTTCAAACCATTTGACCCGCTGACCCTGGCTCAGCAAATCTCCGATGCGCTAGGTTGGAAGGACTAGCAAAATGAGCGATCCTTCCGCTGCCGCACAACTACAAGCGAAGCTCCAGGCGCTTTGGGAGAGCAGTAAGGGCATGATCCTGGAGCGGTTGGAAACGTTGCAGGCAGCGCATCGGCAGCTCTCTTCGGATATTTCAGATCCTCACGCGCGCCAGCAAGGACTGGAAGCCGCGCACAAACTAGCCGGGATATTAGGAGTCTTCGGCATGCCGGAAGGCAGCGAAACCGCATCCCAGATCGAGCATTTGCTGAAACAAGAGCAATCGCTGACGCAGGCGAACCTGAAACCGCTGCATCAACTCACAGAGCACCTAAGCACCATCATCAAAGCAAAATCCCTGAACCCTAATCCCTAATGGCTATTCCCTAATCCCTGCTTTTTTAAAACACATGATGTTCTTCATCATGCGCCATCAAGGCATGCGCGCTGGCGGGGGCCGTTTCTGGAGACTTGGCCGCCTCGGCTTCCGCTCTTACCTTCGCCACCGATTGCCAGTTGTCCTTGTGCGATTGTTCGGTGACGAATGGGGGCAATGGCATGCTCAGATACTCGCCGAGGGCCTCTGCATGTCCTTCATATAACCGGCGCATCTTGCTCAACCTTGCCAGCGAGTCCGAGTCGCGGCAGACGCTCACACCAGACTGGCAAAGCTGGTCATACAGCATCTTGAAACGCTCTGGAGGAAGCCGGTCTTTCGTCTCGAGCACAGGTGTCAGGCCAAATATCTGCGACAAGTCCACCAGCGCATGCCTCGCCATCGCAAAGGTTAGTTGCGCCTGCCGCGCCGGATGCTCCTGCACGCCCGCAATCAAAAGCGAGCAAGTATCAAGAACTGCCGTAAGAGCGCTCAGCCAACTCTGATTGGAATGCTGCGAGCGAAAGTAGCAAAGCAAGGGATACGAGATGTGGCTCTCCAGCAGCTCCGCCGACCAGCGTTCCCACTCCTCGAGCAGCAGCGTCAACGCTTCATTGCCGCCCTGGAATGCGTGGCGCTTCATCAACTCAGCCGCCGTGGGCGGCGATCCCGCTCGCGCGTCCAGCAGAGAAATACTTACCTCGCGCCGCGAGAACGCGCCATATAACACGGGAAAGTAGCCAATCACCATGGCAACAAAACCCAGACCCATGCCAGCTTCCAGAACGATCAACTCACGCACCCACTGGCTGTGCGGCACCACATCGCCCAATCCTAGCGTGAACAACGTCGTCCCGCTCACGTACAAATCCGTCCGGAACAGATGCTCGCGTCCAAAAGGATCGGCAAACGGTGATCCGAACGCATAAAAGATCATCGCGAAGCCGAATACTAATGCGGCTGCCCAGATAACAATGAGCAGCACCAGAGAAAGCGGCCCATAGAAACTGAACATGGTTTCCCGCTTGCGCGCCGTTCGAACTCTCTGCGCAACCCAGGTCCAGGGTGCCCACGTCACAGAATAAAAGATGTATGTAAGCCGAAGGCGTCCGGTGGCTCTACGCGGCAAGATGACTGTCTGAAAAGCGTCAAGTAGCGCAAAGAATAAACAGGCGACACCGGCTATCAAACTCAGGACGTGCATGCGCGTTGCCTCCCTATAGCGATTTTACAGACGGTGTAGTTGAGCAAAAATGCAGTTTGCGCAGCCGTTCTATCAGGGAACAGCTGCTCTGGAGCAATGTCAGCATAACCACAGTGTCTGTAAATCGCTATAACCCATAAACTATCAGTATGAACGATCTGGGCAGAATACTGATAGGGCTCGGCCTGCTACTCCTCATTGTTGGCACAGCCATCATCCTGCTTGGCAAAATAGGACTGCCCTTCGGGCGCCTACCCGGCGATATCTCGTATCGTGGGAAGAGCGTGTCCGTTTTCTTCCCACTCGGCAGCTCCATCCTCTTAAGCATCGTGCTTTCCGTTGTGTTCTACATCCTCTCACGGCTGCGGCGCTGAGAGGAGTTCCTGTAAACTCAACCTGTTGTGAGCATCTCTCCCCGCGAATCCGGCTCGACACAAGGGCAACTCGGCCTCTCCTTCGAAGCGCCAAAACCCACAGCGTGCCATATCTGGCAAGTTGGTGATCTGGTCGCAGAAGTTCGCAATCATATCGAGCGCGAATACGCTGACATCTGGGTCGAAGGCGAAATCTCCAATCTGCGCTCCGCCCCTTCTGGTCACATCTACTTCACCCTCAAAGATGGCGACGCGCAACTGCCCGCCGTGCTCTTCCGTCGCCAGGCATCGCTACTGCGCTTCAAGCCTGCTGATGGCCTGCAGGTCGTACTGCGCGGCAAAGTCTCGGTCTACGAACAGCGTGGGCAGATGCAGCTTGTAGCGGAGTTTCTCGAACCCCTCGGCGCCGGATCGCTGCAAGTCGCGTTCGAGCAGCTCAAGGCAAAGCTCCAGGCACGCAGACTCTTCGACCAAAGCCGCAAGAAGCCTCTGCCAGCCTTCCCGCGCTGTGTAGGCATCATCACTTCACCTACGGGCGCCGTCATCCGCGATTTCCTCAACATCGCCGGCCGCCGTCACGCCGCGCTCGACGTCCTGCTCTACCCGGCGCTCGTGCAAGGAGAATCTGCCGCTGCTGAAGTCGCCGCCGGCATCGCCTTCTTCAACAAAACACATCACGTCGATGTAATCGTAATCGCACGTGGCGGCGGATCACTCGAAGACCTGGCACCCTTCAATAGCGAACTACTCGCCGAAGCCATCGCCGCATCCGAACTGCCCATCGTCTCCGCCATTGGACACGAAACCGACTTCACCATCGCTGACTTCGTAGCCGACCTCCGCGCTCCAACGCCTTCCGCCGCCGCCGAAATCATCACTGCCGCGCAGCACAAGATCGAAGATCACATTGCAGAATTATCAATCCGCCTTCAGCGGGCCTGCCGCTATCGCCTGCTCCAGGCTTCGAATGCCCTTGCGTGTGTGCCGGTCGAAACCATCCTTATGCGCGCCGTCGATGGACTTCATCGCCGCGAGCAGCGTGTCGACGATCTCAGCGCCCGCACCGAATCCGCCTGGCGCGGACTCCATCGCGAAGCTACCGAAGCCCTCTATCAGACAACAGCAAGACTGCTGAGCCATGACGTTGCGCATCGCACTCGAGCGGCTCGCGAAAAATTATCAGCGCTCGATACGAGCATGCTTCGAGCGCAACGCGCACACATCGCCATAAGCCATGCGCGTGTGCAGTCTCTTCACCGGCATTTGGGATCGCTCTCGCCTCTGGCAGTGCTCAGCCGGGGCTATGCAGTCGTCTTCGACGAAACGGGTGCTGTGGTGAAAAACGCAGGCGCACTCAAGAAAAATCAACAGATCAAAACCCGGCTTGCAAGCGGAACGGTCGAAAGCCGTGTGACAAAAACCTCAACGGAAGAAAAGCAGTCAGCATGAGAAAACTATTCGGAACCGACGGCATTCGCGCCGTCGCCGGTGATGCTCCCCTCGATCCCAAAACCATCTTCGCCGTAGGCCTGGCTCTCGCGCATCAATTGAACGGCAGCTCCAGCCAACCACGCATCGTTCTTGGCATGGACACGCGCGAATCAAGCCCCTGGATCGCTGCCGTGCTTACTGCAGGACTCACACAAGGCGGCGCAAGCGTAGAAAGCGCAGGCGTCATCACCACTCCAGCCATTGCGTACCTCGCGCGCAGACATAAATTCTCCGCAGGTGTCGTCATTTCGGCCTCGCATAATCCCTGGCAGGACAATGGCATCAAAGTATTTGGCGGCGACGGCTACAAATTACCGGATGAGACCGAACTGCGCATCGAGGACGAAATCTTCAGGCAACTTGAGAATGTAAGCGCGCCCGATCCAGCGAAACTCGAGCCCCCTGCAACGGACATAAGTTTCCGCACACAGTACGAAGAATTCCTGCGAGCATCCGTACCCGAACTCAATCTCGATGGTCTGCACGTAGTGCTTGATTGCGCCAACGGAGCGGCTTCAGCAATCGCACCCGACCTCTTCGCACATCTCGGCGGCAAGATTCACCTCACGCATGTCTCGCCCAATGGCCGCAATATCAACGCCGACTGCGGCGCACTGCATCCAGCGATCGTAGCGGCAGAGACGAAGTCGCTCAACGCAGATATCGGCATCACCTTCGACGGCGATGCCGACCGAGCCCTCTTCGCCGATGCCAACGGCAATGTAGTGAATGGGGATGCAGTGATGCTACTCGCCGCGCGCGACCTGCAAGCGCGCACCATGTTGAATGGAGGCGTAGTAGTAGCCACTACCATGTCGAACATGGGATTGGAAGCAGCGCTCAAACGCAACGGCATCCGCATGCTCCGCGCGCCCGTAGGCGACAAATATGTCCTCGAAAGAATGCAACAGGAGAACGCCTCTCTAGGGGGCGAGCAATCCGGCCACATTCTCTTCCCGCATCTCGCAACCACAGGCGATGGACTCCTCACAGCGCTGGTAGTCCTCGACATCGTGCGCCGCTCCGGAAAGCCCCTGCACGAACTTATTGCTGATCTAAAAGTCTTCCCCCAGGTCATCGTGAATGTACGAGTGAAAGAAAAGAAGCCCCTCGAAGAAATTACCGCCGTAGCCCAGACCATTCAGGAAGCCGAACAGGAATTAGCCGACAATGGCCGCGTAGTGGTGCGCTACTCAGGAACAGAAGCATTGGCACGAGTCATGATCGAAGCCGAATCCGAGACCGCCATGCGCCACCACGCCGACCGCATCGCAGCAGCCATCCGCGAAGCCCTCGGCATATAAGGCAATGCGGGTGCCCCAGAGCCTCTGCCCTGAGCTTGTCGAAGGGTTCGCGAAGCGAACCTGGGGATTTTATCCCCGGGTATCCATGTTTATTTCGCATAGTGAAAAGTGGGCTAACCAGACCGCGCGAAGCGCGCTCCTATGCGCCTTTCGCTAACCGCTTCACCAGCTACTTCAAATCCCGCCAGTTCAATCCAACCCCTACATCCGCCACCAGCGGAACTTTCAACTCCACCACATGCTCCATCTCATGCTGAACCAGTGTCTGCACGCGCTCAACCTCATCCTCCGGCACATCGAACAACAGCTCGTCATGCACCTGCAAAGTCATGCGTGTTTTTAGCTTTTGTTCCGTAAGCAAATGGTCAATACGAATCATCGCCAGCTTGATCAAATCCGCTGCCGTTCCCTGTAATGGAGTGTTTACCGCAGTCCGTTCCGCAAATCCACGCAAATTGGCGTTACGGCTCTGAATATCAGGAATCGGCCGCACACGCCCAAACATCGTGTGCGTCTTCTGATCTCTCCGTGTTTCCTCAAGTACACGATCGATATAAGCGCGCACACCCTGATAGCGTGCGAAATACCTATCGATATACACCTTCGCCTCATGCTGATCGATTCCGATATTCTGCTGCGCCAACCCAAATGCTGAGATCCCATAAACAATCCCGAAATTGATAGCCTTCGCCCGGTTGCGCGTCTCTTTCGTCATCGCTTCCGGCGCAACGCCGAATACCTCTGAAGCCGTCAACGTATGAATATCCTGGCCCGTGCGATACGCCTGCAACAGAAGCGGGTCTTCCGAGTAATGCGCCAATAGCCGCAGCTCAATCTGCGAATAATCCACCGACAGCAGCACATGTCCCGGAGGAGCAATAAACACCGCACGAATCTCGCGGCCAAGCTCAGTCTTGATCGGGATATTCTGCAAATTCGGATTCGTCGACGAAAGCCGCCCCGTCACCGCACCCACTTGATTGAATGTCGTATGCACGCGACCCTCGCTATCGGCCAACAGCGGAAGCGAATCCACATAGTTCGACTTCAGTTTCGCAAGTTGACGATACTCGAGCACAAACCGCGGGACATCATTATGTTCAGCGAGCTCCTCCAGAACATCCTGCGCCGTCGAGACCACTTTGCCTTTGCCGTATTTCAGTGGCTTGGGCAGGCCCATCTTGTTGAAGAGAACATCGCCAAGCTGCTTCGGTGAATTGATGTTGAAGCGATGCCCTGATTGCCGGTAGATCTCTTCACCCACGCGCTGCATATCATCGGAGAGCCGCACCGACATGCGCTGCAACACCGACGAGTCAATCCGCACACCTACCTTCTCCATGCCAAGCAAAATAGGCACCAGTGGCAAATCAATCATCTCGTACACGTTCTTTACACCCAGCGAATCCACATCCTCCCGCAACAAAGGAGTCAATGTTTCCACCGCATGCGCGGCTTCCAGGACTTGCTTTTCTCCTGTCTCCCTCAATGGATGATTGCTGAACCGCGCTGCCACATCACTCAAACGGTGCGAGCCATGTGTAGGGTTAATGAGGAACGAATACAGCATCACATCGTCCTGCGCACCGCGCAGCGTGATTCCATGCTTCTCAAAGATCCGCAGCGCACCCTTCAAATCATGAAGCCGCTTCGGTACCGCCGCATCTTCAAGCAGTGAGCGGATTTCCTGCACCCGCACCAGCAGGGCCTTTTCACCGTCTACAGCGACCCCAATGCGTAGCTCAAATGGCGCAGCCTCCGGAGCAGATGCCCTCTCCGCAGCCTCCACCACATCCAGCAGCGACATGGTTTTCAGTTCTGGTTCTTTCTCTTCCAGCACCTCGGACTCCTGCTCGCTCACTTGTTCAGAAGCCGCTTCCAACTCTGAAGCAGCAAGCGCCAGCGCGAACCCGCTCTTCTTTGCTTCTTTGATGAACTCCGCTATCTGCTTAGCTGTGGGATCAAGCACATACTCCACTTCGCGCGCCGACTCCGCAGGAGCAAGCTCCTTCAATAGCGTAGTAAATTCAAGCTCACTGAATAACTCCCGGCAAGCAGTATTGTCAGGAGCCTGCGTTTTCATAGCTTCAAGATCAAGATCAACCGGAACCTCGCAGTGAATCGTCACCAGCTCTTTGCTTAACAAAACGGTGTCACGATTGTTTTCCAGCGACTCACGATATGTCTTGCGCTTCACCTCGCTCGCGCGTGCAAGCAAATCATCAAGGCTTCCAAACTCCTGGATCAACTCGACCGATCCCTTATCGCCAATCCCCGGCGCACCAGGGACGTTATCAATCGAATCACCACGTAGCGCCATCACATCAACAACCCGCTCCGGTGGAACACCCAGCGTCTCCTGCACCTTCTCGCGATCCAGCACAAGGTTATCCTTCGCCGGATTCAACACCTTCACCTGGTCCGTCACCAGTTGCAGCATGTCCTTGTCATTTGAAACGACAAAGACCGGATGACCTTCCTTCGCCGCCTTCATCGCCAAGGTGCCAATCACATCATCGGCCTCAAACCCTTCAGCCTGCAGGATAGGAATCCGAAAAGCCTCCAGCGCCCGGCGAATGTACGGCAACTGCTGCGCAAGATCCGGCGGCATCTCCGTGCGATTCGCCTTATAGCCGCCATACTCAACCTGCTCATATGCCTGCGTAGCAGCGTTGAACTTGCGCACCGTCATCGTACGTGCCCGTTCATCGCGAAACACCGGACCGCTCAGATCAAACACCGCCGCAAAATACTTAGGATCGAAGTCCTTGCGCAGCTTATTGATCATGTTTACGAAGACGTAAGTGGCCGCAGTCGGCACACCTGTGCGCGTCGACATTGGCCGCTGCCGCTGCATCGCGTGATAAGCGCGAAAGATAAACGACATGGAGTCAAGGAGGAATACCGGCGGTTTATTCGTATCAGACATCGAAATCGAGTCTACCGCTTAACAGGAGAAACAATAAACGGGAGGCAAGCCGGGTGCCCCATATTCCGTCCGCCGAAGGAGGACGAAATGTGGTCGAACAAGATCGCGCGAAGCGCGCTCCTTAAGATTTTGAGTGAGAATTCCGCGTGACCACATGGCTCATACTCACTAAGAAATAAACATGCAATCCCCATAAGAAAAGAACCGATATCCCGCTTCAACGGCATGCTTATAAGCAGCCAGCACATGTTCCCGCCCAGCAAAGGCACTCACCAGCATCAGCAACGTCGACTGTGGCAGATGAAAATTCGTGAGCAGTCCGCTGACTATGCGGAACGCAAATCCCGGCGAAATGAAGATATTCGTTGCCCCAGAATGAGGTTCCAGCGGAGCGCCGTTAGCCACAAGCGCACAATGCTCCAAAGTACGCACCGTCGTCGTCCCAGCAGCAATCACCCGCCGCTCATCGCGCAGCGCCGCATTCACAGCCTCAGCCGTCTCCGCGGATAGCGTATACCGTTCAGCATGCAGATGAATCTCTTCCAACTTCTCCACGCGCACCGGCTGAAACGTCCCCAATCCAACATGCAATGTTACATAGGCAATCTGCACACCACGCGCGCGCAGCCGTTCCAGAATCTCGGGCGTGAAATGAAGCCCAGCCGTAGGAGCAGCCACCGACCCACGCTCTCGTGCATACACCGTCTGGTAGCGCTCGCGATCTGCCGCCGCATCCTGCCGATGAATGTAAGGAGGCAACGGCATGTGCCCTAACTTCTCCAGCACTTCAAAAAAATTGGCCACCGGATGAAAGCGCACAGTGCGTTCCCCGAACTCCCCATGCGCAACAATCTCTGCCTGCAACGCCCCATCGCCAAACGTAAGCGTTTCACCTGTAAGCGCCTTCCTCCCAGGCCGCGCCAACACGCGCCACTCCCACTCGGAAATCTGCTCGGTAAGCAGCACCTGCACGCGGCCAGTCGTTGTGTGCCCCGGCTGAGTGTGCAGCCCAGCCCGATGCGCAAACAGCCGCGCCGGAATCACGCGGCTATCGTTCAACACCAGCAGATCACCTTCCCGAAGCATCTCCGGGAAATCACGAAACTGCCCGTCCTGCCACGCTCCAGTAGCACGATCCAAAGCAAGCATGCGCGCCCCAGCCCGCTCTGATGGAGGCTCCTGCGCAATCTGTTCTTCGGAAAGAAAGAAATCAAAATCCGAAACCAGCACTAGAAGATTCTACTTGCCAAGATGAAGCGGCGTATCCTGTTCTGACAAAACCAAACAGCATAAACACAATCAGATCTACAAGTGCTTGTTCTTTTTTGAGCCCTGTGCCCTGCGCCCTATGCTAAATACCGCTCCGCCGCCAACCGAGCCCGCTCCAAAGCCTCATTCAACTCCAACCGCTTCGCTTCCAGCGCAGCACTATCAGCATCCGCATCAGGAGCAGCAACCGATAGAGCCCAACTCACCACCACGCGCGAAAACGGCTTAGGAACAAGAAACTGATCCCACGACCGCATCACCCAAGCCCGTTCCGGCAAAAGATAAAAGCTACCCATCGCCTCGCCGGTCATCTGTGCCAGCTTCACCGGACCAATCTTCGTCTGATAAATCGGCCCGCGCGGACCATCCGCTGTAAACACCACCGGCTGTCCACTTTCCAGAACATTTTTCAACGCAAGCAGCCCGGCAGCGCCGCCACGCGAACTAGATCCGCGCACGCTGTTATAGCCAAGCAATCCCAGGGTGCAGGCAATCAGCTCACCATCAAAACTCTGGCTGATCAAAATCGAGCAGCGAAATTTCCGGAAATACCATCCACAAGGCAGCGTGCAGCGATGCCAGAAGCAGAAAATCCCCTTGGCAGGCGGAGTAGCCGGAACAGCCCCATCTTCGGCAATCACCTCAAAGCGCAGCGTCAAGCCGATCACAGCCAGCACCAACGCCGTCAAGCGCGGCACAATCCAAAGCGCAACACGCTGACCAAAAGAAAACTTACCGGCAGAACTCACACTCTCATTGTACGGAAAGGTTTACCGCTAACCGGGTCATAGCTGACCGCTTCTTAGCTGCTTTTTAGCTGTATCTCAACCAGCGAATCATCTCCGGAAGAGTCGCCCGCTTGCCATACATCAGGATGCCCACGCGATAAAGACGCGCCGACAGCCACAGCATCGCATACACGGAAACCAGCATTAGGAAAATTGACAGCGCAATCTGCCATACCGGAGGAAACTGCGAGCCCATGCGCAGAAACATCGTAATTGGCGCACAGGGCGGAAACATCGAGATCGCAATCGATATCCAGGAGTTAGGATTGCTCAGCAAAAACGTAATCATGCCAAAACTGAGCCAGATAGGAATCGCCGCCAACGGCGTATATTGCTGCAACTCCTGCTCGGTATCGCAGGTAGCTGCCAGCCCGGCAAAGAATGAGCTATAGAGCGCATAGCCCAGAATGAAGTAGACACCGAACAGCACAATCTCCGCCACCGGGATATCCACCTTAAACCCACTGGACATGAGTTGCGTGGCCAATGCGGTACCCGAAAGCAAAACTGCCCCAACAAGCCAGATCGCAAGCTGTGTGAGGCCAACAGCGCCAATGCCAATCAGTTTGCCGGCGAGCATATCCCCGGGGCGCACAGTCGAGAGCATCACCTCAAAAATGCGCGACGTCTTCTCCTGAATCACAGAGCGGCCAACATTCATGCCATACATCACCACGGTGATCGACAACAGAAACGCCATGATGTATGCCGCAATAAACGTGCTTGTCGCATTCGTCTTTATCTCTTTGCCGTTCTTATACTGCTCGGTTTCAATCTTCACGCTGTCTGTGAGCGCGCTCACGTCGCCTGGAGCGATGCCGCGAGCCGTAAGCCGCTGCTGCACTGCAGCGCGATTCACAGCATCCTTGAGACGGCCTTCTGTAGCAAAGTCGCCGGACGACCGCGAAACGAACTTAACCCCAGCCGAATCGAACCAGAGAAATCCATCCAACTGCTTCTGATCGATCTTCGCGTGCAATGCCTGCCGGTCAGCATCCGTCGCAGGAGCCACCACATCCACCGTCATGCGCGCATCTTTATCGGCAAGCAATCGATCGCGAACTAGATTAGCAAAATCAGCATCCTGCGCCGCGACTGTAATATGCTTGCCCACCCCGGAGTTTTTTCCAGAGAGCGCCATAACCCCGATAATTGCAATGAAAATTACCGGGATCAGGATCGTCGTCACCTTGAAAGCCCTGCCCCGCACCTGTTCCAGATACTCACGCTTCGCGATCAACAGAGCATCACGCATCGACTTTCTCCCCCACCGTTTGGATGAAGATCTCTTCCAGCGACGGCTCGACCAGTTCAAACTTATAGATTGTCGCCTTCTGCGCCGCCTCACGCAACAGGCTTTGCGCATCAGCATGCGGCTTCAACCGAATCTCCACATGCCCCGCATAGTCCTTGTACTCGGCAATCGAAGAATGCGTCAGGAAAGAATTGTCACCCTCAAAGTGCAGCACCACATGATTGCGCTCATATCGCGACTTCACCTCGCGCATGCCACCCGAAAGCACAGCCTTGCCGCGATTGATAAGACAGATCGCATCGCACAGCTTCTCTACCTGGTCCATGCGGTGCGTTGAAAACAGAATCGCCTTGCCTGCCTTCTTCAGATCAATCAACGTATCCTGCAACAGCGTCGCATTCACCGGATCAAGCCCCGAAAACGGCTCATCCATAATGATCAGTTGCGGATCATGCAGAAGCGTCGCAATAAACTGGATCTTCTGCTGCATGCCTTTGGAAAGCTCTTCCGTCTTCTTCTCAACGGCTTCAAGAATCTGCAGCCGTTCGCACCAGTCATGCGCGCGCTTGCCCGCCGTGGCCGCATCCAGACCATGCAACTCACCCATAAAGATGAGTTGTTCCAGCACCTTCATCTTTTTGTAGAGTCCGCGCTCTTCCGGCAGATAACCAACCTGCTTCAGGCTTTCACGGGTGAATGGCTTGCCAAAGAGGTTCACAACACCAGAATCCGGCATCGTGATTCCGACGATCATGCGAATGCTCGACGTCTTCCCAGCCCCATTCGGGCCAAGCAGGCCAAACATCGTGCCCGCATCGATGCGCAGGCTCAAATCGTGAACAGCAATTTTCTTTTCGTAAGCTTTGGAGATGTGATCCAGCTCAACAACGTTCGCCACGCAGATGATTCTCCGAGATAGTTGCCCGTAGTGTAGCAAAGGACAGCTAATCGCTTCTTAGCTACTGTTAAGATCACCTTTGTGCTTGAGCTCGACACCTCGATCCAATTCGTCAAGGGCATCGGTCCGCAGATAGCCAAAGCGCTCGGCGAAAAAGGAATCGCAACCGTCGAAGACCTGCTCCTGCACCTGCCTTTCCGCTACGAAGACCGCCTGAACCCACGCTCCCTTACCGAACTCAAACCCGGCGAAATGGCCAGCGTCATTGCAGAAGTGCGCGGAACTGTGCTGCTGCGCACACGCCGCATGCCCATCTTTGAAATGACCGTAGGCCAGAACCTGCAAACCATGAAGTGCATGTGGTTCCACGGCACCTATCTCGAAGGAAAATTCAAGACCGGCCAGATGGTCGCGCTCTACGGCAAAGTCGAGCCCTCGCGCTCCACGCGCAACTTCAAAATGATCCAGCCGCAATTCGAGCTCCTGCCCACCGATCATGATGACGACGAGAGCCGCCTGCTAGAAGTGGGCCGCATCACGCCTGTGTACGAATCGCTGGGCGGCAGCAAACTCGCCTCGCGCTGGATTCGCCGCGCCGTCTACAACATTCTCGAAGAGATCAAAGGAATCCCGGAAACACTGCCCCACGCGCTCATCGAGCGCCTCGAACTCTCCAGCCGCGAAGAAGCCTTGCGCCATGTACACTTCCCCACTGCCGGAACGCCCATGTCGCAATTGCAGGCCTCGGCAACCGCAGCGCACAAGCGCCTCATCTTCGAAGAGCTTTTCTTTCTAGAACTCGGCCTCGAACTCAAACGCCGCCGCTTCAAAGACCGCACCGGCATTGCCTTCGAGACCAATGAAAAAGTCCGTGAAGCTATCCGCCAGATTCTGCCCTTCCATCCAACCACAGCGCAAAAGCGTGCTCTTGGCGAAATCGTCGAGGACATGCGCAAGCCCGGCCCCATGCGCCGCCTGCTGCAGGGCGATGTCGGCTCCGGCAAAACCATTGTCGCGCTGCAAGCCATGCTGGTCGCCATGGAGAACGGCTACCAGGCCGCGCTCATGGCGCCCACGGAGATTCTCGCTACACAGCACTACCTCGCCGCGCGCAAGCTGCTAGAGCGCTCCTCGCACCGCTATCGCATCACGCTGCTCACAGGATCGCTCGACCAGGATGTAAAGCGCCTCAATCGCAGCCGTATCTTCAACGGCGAAACCGACCTGATCATCGGAACCCACGCGCTCATCGAAGAAAAAGTGGAGTTCGCCAACCTCGGCCTCGTCATCGTCGACGAGCAGCACCGCTTCGGCGTCCTGCAACGCTTCCGCCTCATGAAAAAGCCGAACGCCGCAGAACCAGATGTGCTGGTCATGACCGCCACGCCCATCCCACGCACATTGGCTCTTTCGCTCTATGGCGACCTCGACCTAAGCGTGCTCGACGAGCTGCCGCCAGGACGCACACCCATCGTCACCCGACAAGTTCCCGATGAAAAATCCGAAGAAGTCTGGAAATTCATCCGCGATCAAGTAAAGAAAGGCCACCAGGCATACATCGTTTATCCGGTGATCGAAGGAGCAAAGGACGATCAGCCCGAACTCGACTTCGCTCAACCCGAGTCGGAAGCAGAAAGCAAACCCACCAAGCCCAAAAAGGCCGCGAAAAAGACGAAGGCCGAATCCCTCTTTGAAAAACCCACGCTCAAATCTGCAACCGAGATGTACGAACATCTCCGCACCACCAGCCTCGCCGGCCTTCGCCTGGGCCTTCTGCACGGACGTCTCGATGCCGACGAAAAAGAAATCATCATGCGCCGCTTCCAACGCGGCGAGATCGATGTCCTGATTTCGACCACCGTGATCGAAGTAGGCGTCGATGTCCCCAACGCGACCGTGATGGTCATCGAACACGCCGAACGCTTCGGCCTCGCGCAACTGCACCAGCTTCGCGGACGCGTAGGCCGTGGAGCAGCCAAGTCCTACTGCATTCTCGTCACCGGCGGAAAGCTCTCACCCCAGGGCGAAGAGCGCCTAGCCGCCATGGTCCGCACGCAAAATGGCTTTGAACTTGCGGAACTGGATCTCCAGCTCCGAGGCCCAGGCGAATTCTTCGGCACCCGTCAGGCCGGATTACCAGATTTCCGCGTAGCAAACCTCATCCGCGATCGTGCTCTTTTGGAACTGGCCAAAATGGAAGCAGCAAACTTTGTGCAGAAGCCGGACACCGAAGCCACGGAAGAAGAAAAAGCTCGCCTCTGGAAACGCCTGCGAGAGGCATGGCAACGCCGCTACGGACTAGCCGAAGCCGGCTAAATCTTTACCCTCGCTTGATTTGTCATTCCGACCGGAGTGAAGCGAAGTAGAGGAACCTGCTCTTTCTTCCCAGGCCATACTCACTAAAACATTAGAAAAAGATGTCATCGCTGAGCGCATATTTCAGATTGTCATTCCGAGCGTAGCCGAGGAACAAGGAACCTGCGATTTCTCCCCAAAGCAATGATGAGTCAACGCAATCGCCGTCATTCAGAAGGCGCACAGTGTACATAACCTGAGCCCTGTGCACCGCGACCTTCCATGAGAAGACCGGTCAATGTCAAGCATTTGGGGCCGATCTTCGGGTTGATCCATTTTCAATGTTTTTCGAGATGCTGCTTCCGGTATTCCGCAATCCAAGCTGGCGGGTCCGGTTCGTCGCGCCCGTTGACCTTTACTCCCAATTCCTGCGCCCAACGATAACCCCACATCGGGCCATATTTTGTAATGAAGGTTTCGGATATGGCATACGCCGGGCTCTGTAACGCTTCCGTAAGGGTTACAAAATCATAGCCGCGCTGCTCAAAAAGCTTGAGTACCTGGTTGATCGTGTCTGCGTTCAACCGGCTATCGTGTAGGACCATGACGTGAGGTGGGTCATATCCTAAAACCTCGTGGTTTAATCTGGTGTACCAGTCGATTTCGGCTGCCGTGTATTGCAGATATGCTCTACGAACTCTTGCGGCTGTCGCCTTATCATGCAAAGCAAGGGCCAGAACATAGGTATCATTGAACTCATAATCTGAGTTATCGATTGTGCAGGGTGCTAAGCGATATCCATGTGCCTTCATAAACGCTGCAATAGCATCATGCTTTTCCCTTGTATCACCCGTGTGATTATTGGGAAACCGCAGAAACTCAGGATATTTCCCAACCTGTGCGAGTAATGGAGCGAATGTCATCTGCCCACGGATGATCTCTTCTTCCGCCTGCGCTATCGTGAGCGTATTCACATCCGGATGTGAGTAAATGTGGTTTCCAAGATCAAATCCTGGTCGAGTCCACGCTTTCAAAATCGATTCGCCGGTCGACTGACCTAGATCCTCCACTCCTTCCTCAATGACAAAACCTGTCGCAGATATGTGGCGACGTGCAAAAGCTCGAAGTATGCGACTATTGATCTCTTGCGCCTGTTTAGCGTCTGCAAGACTTATAGAATTCGGCGTCGCATATGGCAGGTCGTCCACCGTCATAGCCACTGCATGGTTTTGGGCAAGCGCGACAGCAGGCAGAAGAGAGAATGCTGACAAGACTACGACACGACAACTTGACTTAAGCATAAAGCAGGATATCTCGCTAGCCGGGGTTTGAATCGTCGCCAGCGATGAGTAACAGGCGACAGGAGCTTCGCATCCACTCTCGCCCAGCGGGCCAGTGTCCGTGCATCAAGGCGGTCGTCCTTCTGGCGACTCTGTGCGATGAGACGCACATATCGCGCATTGGCCACAATAGCTTCATAATCGATTGCCGCCAGGAGACGGCTCACCCATGGCGAATGCGTTCCTGTTTAAGTGCAATACGCTAGTCGTCATAGCGCCAAAGCACTCCGAAAATGCCTTGGGTGTTGTTCGCACCTTCTGCTCGCTGACGATCTCATCAGACTCGTCCAACGCACAATACGAGCTCGATTTGTCACCTAGATTCAGACTTATCGTGCGCCGGGACCTGCGCTCTTTAGTGTCAACTGACTTCATTGCTGTCTCGTTCCTGCCGGATGAATCCATTGGCTATACAAAACCTTAATCTCTGCTAGTCGATTTCGGCCTTCTCATCCCGTCTGTTTACACCCTATCCCCTAAACCCTCTTTTTTCGCCTCAACAGCAGCCAACACAGTCAACTCCACCTGCACAGTCTCAAACGCCTTCGTCTCAATCACATTCTTCGTGCAGTTGCACAGCTCAGCCAGTTTCAGATGCGAATCGCGGCTCAACTCAAGCCCCGTGCCGGCCAGCACGGCGTATATGTCCATGCACGATGCACGCGCAAATTCGAATTCCAGCTCGGCGGTGCCCTCGGGGTAGAACCGCCGCATCACGATCCATGCTCCGCAAGCCATCAACGCTCCGCTCAAAAAACGGATCGTTCGCGCAGGCTCTTCCGAACTGGCGGCAACCAGCTCCAGGTCCCACCCGGTAGATGTATCTGCATCAAGCACATTGGCTACATCGGTCTGAACCGTAATTTCTTCATGCCCCAAATGTAGTCATCCGCTCTTTGTGCTAAGGTTGCCACCATGCTCATCGGTACCGGAGTTGACCTGATCGAGGTCGAGCGCATTGCCCATTCCATTCAGCGCTTTGGCGATCGTTTTCTCCATCGGATATATACGCCGGCGGAGATTGCCTTCTGTCAGCGAAAAGTTACCTTTGCAGAGAGCTTCGCCGCGCGTTTTGCCGCAAAAGAGGCCGGAGCAAAGGCTCTGGGCACAGGAATCCAGCACGGCGTCTCATGGAAAGAGTTAGAAGTGCGCCGTAACCCCGGCCAGCGCCCCAGTCTCCACTTTTCTGGACGCGCACTAGCCATCGCCACTCAGCTAGGCGTGAAACATATCGCGCTTTCCCTGTCGCATACCGCCACTATGGCCATTGCCATGGTGCATTTGGAAAGCTAGGGCGTGTCATCCAACTCCTGACCGACAGCGTTGCGAGCGAAAATTGGTCCAGACAAGGCGAAGGCCGAAGGCTGTGGCGGGCCCACAGTCGAGGTCGACAACGAAGTATGGGCCCATTTTCGCCGCAACCCGAAGGGACGGGGCAGATTTTCCCGATCTCTTCGTCACTTGTCGCTCCAGTAGGCCAGCTACAGTTCGCTCCTCACTCCTCGATCTCGGAAAAATCTGCTCCCGTCGCTGACGTCAAGAGTTGGATGACGCGCCCTAGGACCATGTAACTCGAATAAAATGAATAGATCCTCGCTTTCTGCAACGGTCCGCTGCCAAGAGTCATCCAACTCTCGAATCATTACTTTAAGCGACCATTTCTGTGGGTGATTTGGTATTCTCTGCCCAGTGCATCAACAGGATGGCCGAGGGGGTTTGTGCCTAGTCAGCAGGAAGTTCAGTGGTCACAACTGAAAGTCGGTGTGTTGGTCATTGTCGCGTTGTCCGCGCTGACTGCGCTCATCTTCCTCATATCGGGGAATTCCGGCTTCGTTTCCGGTAAGCTCACCATTCGTTCCTACTTTGAGAATTCCGCCGGCCTCAAGGTCGGAGCGCCCGTAAACCTCGAAGGCGTGGCCATCGGCAATGTGAAGTCCATTCACATCGTGCCTGATCGCAAGCTGACCCCGGTCGAAGTCATCATGAAGATCAACAAGCGATTCATGCCCGCCCTTCATGCCGACTCCAAAACCAGCCTTGAAACTGTCGGTGTACTCGGCGACACGGTCGTCGACATCAACAGCAAAACCGCCACCGGCCCACAGGTTACCGAGAACGCTGAACTGCCCACCACCGAGACGCCCAACCTCAGCGACGTGATCAAATCCAGCCAGGGCACCATCGAACAGCTCAATACCATCCTGGCGAAAGTCAACACCATCATCGACGCGCTCAATAGCGGCAAAGGCTCCATCGGCCAGCTTATCAACGATCCAACTCTTTATAAAAAAGCGGTCCTTACGTTGAATCAACTACAGGCGCTCGTGGATGGCATCAGCAACGGCAAAGGCTCCATCGGCAAACTCTTCGCAGACGACACGCTGTATAACCGCATCAACGCTGCCGTAGAGAATCTGCAGCACATTACCAGCGATATCGACAACGGCAAGGGCTCGATCGGCAAACTGCTCAAGGATGAAGCGGTCTACAACGACCTGCGCCAGTCCACGCAGAACCTCAACCAGATTCTAGGGGATATCAATGCAGGCAAGGGCAGCATCGGCATGCTCGCCAAAGATCCCAAATTTGCCCAGAAGTTGAACGATACGGTCACAAAACTTGACTCGATCCTGAACCAGGTAGATAGCGGTCAGGGAACCATCGGCCAGCTCGTCAAGAATCCATCCCTCTACAACCACACCGATCAGATGATCTCCGACGCCAACCAGCTGGTTCTCGCCGTACGCCAGGACCCGAAGAAATATCTAACTATCCATCTGAAGATATTCTGAAAACCAGCTAAGAAGCGGTTAGCTAAGTTCCGGTAGCTGGTAAAGCGGTCAGCTAACAGCCGGTCAGCGGTATGGCTAACCTTCATTCATTACCGCAAATGGATGAAATGACTGAAAAGGCGATCTTCAATCTCTCTAGCCCGCCACCAGGCTCGCCGGTGTACTCTTATCGCTAACCGGTTCTTAGCTAACCGGACTTTAGCTGACCGCCTTACTAGCTGACCGGCTTTTAGCTGATTTAAGAGGACTCTATGCAACCAATCCATTTCGCTTCGGTGCTTTTACTCGGCACCAGCCTCGCACTGGCCCAGAACGCAACATCGTCTAGCACCGCACCCACGGAACCGAAAGCTCCAAAGAGCTTCGATCTAACCGCAATCGATAAAACCGCAGACCCTTGCACTGATTTCTACCAGTACGCCTGCGGCAACTGGCGCAAGAACAACCCTATCCCAGGTGACCAGTCCCGTTGGGGCCGCTTCAACGAGCTCTCCGAGCGCAACCGGTATCTGCTCTATCTCGATCTCAAAAAAGCCGCCGACAGCCCACAAAGCCCGCTCCAAAAGCAATACGGAGACTTCTACGCCGCCTGCATGAACTCCGACCTTGCCGATCAGCTTGGCGACAAGCCCATTGAGCCCCTTCTCAAGCACATCGATTCCTTCAACGACAAGAAGCAATTGGCCGGGCTTTTAGCCGCAGCGCAGTCGCACCTCGGCAGTTCTGTCTTCTTCAATATCGGCTCCGAGCAGGACCAGAAGGATTCGACCCAGCAGATCGCCGGAACCTACCAGAGCGGCCTCAGCCTCCCTGACCGCGATTATTACCTCGAAGACAACGAGCGCATGACGAAGATCCGCAGCCAGTACAAGGAGTACGTGACCGGCATCTTCAAGCTCATCGGCGACTCCGATGACAAAGCCGCCGCCGAAGCCAAGTCCGTTCTCGAAATCGAGACCTTGCTCGCCAAGGGCTCTACGCCTCGCGTCGATCTGCGCGACCCGGACAAGGTCTACCACATTACCGCCGTCTCCGACCTCAAAACCCTGGCGCCGGACTTCGACTGGAATGCATACCTGACCGGCGTCCATATCCCAACAGTAAAGAGCCTGAATGTGGCCACGCCAGGCTTCTTCAAGTCCTTCAACGAGGTAATCGACGGACAAAGCCTCGACGCCATCAAGAGCTACCTGCGCTTCCATACCGTCAACCGTTCTGCGCCGTGGCTGTCGAAGCCCTTCGTGGACGCCAATTTCGACTTCTTCCAGAAGACGCTTCAAGGACAACCCGAGCAGACCGCACGCTGGAAGCGCTGCACGCGTCTGACCGACGGAGCTCTCGGCGAAGCTGTAGGCCAGGATTGGGTAAAGGAGAATTTCCCTCCCGCAGCCAAGGACAACATGGAGAAGCTCGTCGCGGCGCTCAGAAAGGCGCTCGCCGAGGACATTCAGTCCCTTCCCTGGATGACCGCCGACACCAGGAAGCAGGCCGAAGCCAAGCTCGACGCCTTCCGCCAGAAGATCGGCTATCCCGAGAAGTGGCGCGACTACTCAAAGCTCGAAGTCAAACGGGATGATCTGCTCGGTAACCTGCACCGCTCTCAGGCTTTCGAGGCTGACTACGACCTGGATAAAATCGGCAAGCCGGTCGACGAAAAAGAGTGGGGAATGACACCGCCCACCGTCAACGCCTACTACAACCCAAGCCAGAACGACATCAACTTCCCAGCCGGCATCCTGCAGCCGCCGTTCTATGACTTCAGCAAAGACCCAGCCGTCAATTTCGGAGGCATCGGCGTCGTCATCGGGCATGAAATGACACACGGCTTCGACGATGAAGGCAGCAAGTACGATGGTCAGGGCAACGTCAAAGAATGGTGGACCTCTGCCGATCGCACCGCCTTCGATAAGAAGACCGATTGCGAAGTGCAGGAGTACGGCAACTTCTCTCCCGTCGAAGGCGTCAAGCTCAACGGCAAGCTCACGCTTGGCGAAAATACCGCCGACAACGGAGGCATCCAGATCGCATATAAGGCACTCTTGAGCACGCTTGCGCAGCAAGGCAAGTCCCTCGACGACAAGATCGACGGCTACACCGGCTCGCAGCGCTTCTTCATCGCCTTCGCGCAGGTCTGGTGCGAGAACCGGACGGATCAGGTATCGCGAATCGCAGCCAAAGTCGACCCGCACTCCCCAGGTCGCTTCCGCACCAATGGAACGGTGCAGAACATCGACGAGTTCGGCAAAGCCTTCGGCTGCCGCCAGGGACAACCCATGATGCCAGCCAGTGCCTGCCGAGTCTGGTAAAAAGCAGCGTGTACAACTGAAGCAGGCTGGATGAAATCCTATATTTCGTCCAGCCTTTTTCTTAATTTGACATTCAATTCAAGCTGGCCATATAGTCTTGCGGTCACCGATCTAGCCAGGAGAGAATATGCCCAAATTGATTTGCAGTCCTCTCAAATGGAAGCGCTTCCATAAAGCATCCCTCTTCATGTGCGCGATGCTTGCATCCTCTCTCACCCTGTATGCTCAACCCGCCACAGGCACATACCTTCCGAACAGCACGCTCTATCCGCGTCTCGTCCGCATCCAGCATGGAACCGAAAACGGGACCATCATCGCAAGCACCAATGGCAACATTTTTCAGAGCACCGATAACGGCAACAGTTTCAGCTTTCTTGGCACGGTGCCTACAGCATCAGGCAGCAGCGAACGTTGCTGCGGAACGCTGTATGAGCTACCACAGCAAATAGGCAGCCTCGCGGCCGGGACTTTGCTTTACGCAGCCTCCTATTTCTCGGGCTCAACACCGGCCATCGAGATCTATACCAGCACCGATGAAGGTCACAGTTGGAATTACAGTGCAACTCCCGTCATCCGAGGCGATAGTAGTCACGGTCTCTGGGAGCCGCAATTTTCCGTCGCGAACGACAGCGCTCTGGTCATGTTCTGGTCGGATGAAACCGATCCGTGCTGTAGCCAGAAGCTGGCGCAGATACGCAGCTATGACGGCTCTACCTGGCAGAATGAGACCAATACTGTAGCCAGCACTATCCAGAGTGATCGCCCTGGTATGGCCGTTGTCACCAAACTGCCCAGCGGCACGTTCTTTATGAGCTATGAACTTTGCGGCCCCGCTGCCTGCACTGTCTTCTACCGCACCTCCACCGACGGCTGGAACTACGGCAGCGCCTCAAATACAGGAACCAGGATTCAGACCACCTTCGGCCAGTACTTTGAACATGCTCCAGCGAACACCTGGAGCCCATCGGTCATCTCTAGCAATGGCGCAATCCTTCTGGTTGGTCAGGTGCTATATGAGTCCAATGGCAGCGTATCTTCTCAGAACGGACGAGTGCTCTTCGCAAATCTCAGCTCCGATGGATCAGGCCCCTGGTACACCATCCAGGCGCCCGTACAGGTTCCGAATGCCTACGATAATTACTGTCCGAATTACTCCTCCGCGCTGCTGCCCGCTACCAATGGATCGAGCATACTTGAGCTTGCCTCGGCCTATGACAGTAGCAACGCCTGCGTAAGTTACTTTGCTTCCGAATCCTGGAACGCTCTGCCCGTCGACCGCTCCACGCATGTCTTCGTCAATCAGCAAGCCCAGATGTGTCTTGACGACTATGGCTGGGGAACGACCAACAACACAGAGGCAGATCTTTGGGATTGCACCGGTGCAGTAGTGCAGAACTGGTCAGTGCATAACCAGGGAAGCGGCTACTTCAGCATTCAGAACCAATACAGCGGTCTATGCGTGGACAACACCGGAGGCAGCACGTCCCCGGGCAACCTGGTTACGTTGTGGGGATGCGTCGGCAATAACAATCAAAGCTGGCTCTTTATGGACCTCGGGAATGGCCAATATAAGCTGCAAAATAAAGCGTCCGGCAATTTGATGTTGGACGATACTGGCGGATCGACAACCCACGGAACCCAGCTCCAAATCTGGACCGACAACGGTCTACCTCCACAACACTGGGTTTTACGTTAGAACATTTTTTCAACCGTCTCCGGACTACTACTGTTTCGATAGTCCGACCACCAATCGGGGTGCCCCAGGTTCGCGTAGCTAACCTGGGGTAGTTTGTTTCGATCACTATCAATCTGGTGATCCCATACTTCGCTAGCTCATTCCGCTTTTTCTGTACCTGCACTCTGAACGCTTTTCCGCTGACCGGTCTTTAGCGAACCGGAACATAGCTAACCGCTTTTCCAGCTGACCGCTCCTTAGCTGCATTCCGTTGATTTACAATTCAGACGGGAGTATTCCCGATCTAGTTTGCCTGTGCCATGCCCCCAATTTGGCCAGGATGAAGGAAACGCATGAAGTTTAGGAAATCTGGCCAGATTTTGTTGGCCCTGGCGGTGTCTCTCGTTCTTGGCTTTGGAGTCACCTCGTGCAGCAAAGACTACACAGTTGCTTATCTTTACGTCACAGGCGCTCAATACAACCAGATCGGCGGCATGAGGGTAGATAACGACAACGGCTCTCTCAAAACGATTTCCGGGCAACCCTGGGGTTCTGGTGGCACGAATCCCACTCGCGTATTGGTCTACTCAGGCAGCAAATTTGTGTACGTCCTGAACGCGGGAACCGCCACCACCTCCACTGATACTTCCTCGTTGGGGAATATCTCCTATAACGGGGCCAACATCGCTGTCTTCAGCGTCGGCGGCTATGGCCAACTTGCGCAACAGCAGACCTACACCAGCCAGGGCTTCGGACCAGTCCGCATCTCCTCCGATAGCAGCGGTAAGTACCTGTATGTGCTCGATCAGTATGCGCCTAACGGTAACAACCCCAGCGCAGTGGTAGCATCGGTAAATCCTACAGACACCAACCCTTGCAAGGATTCCGCCAACGGCTTGTATTATCCCTATGGCGATATCACCGTCTTCACCGTCGATAGCAATACCGGCCGTCTCGCCTTAGTCCCGAATAACCAGTCAGCCAATGGTGCTAGTCAGCTCAACTATTTTCCTGTGGGTTGCTTCCCTGTTGACTTCCATGCCAGCTCAAGCTACATCCATACAGTAAATGCCGGGGCAACTACCAATACTGATCTCTCGACCGCAGTCGCTGCCCAAAACGTCTCCGTCTACGCCATCAACAGTTCCAGCGGCCAATTGACGTTGACACAGAACGCCCCCCTGCCTACCGCCGCAGCCAATATCGTTGCCATCAACGCCGATGCCGCCAACAAGTACATCTACATCCTCGACGCGGGTTCCACCAGCACGTCGCCAGGGCAAATCCTTCCCTACACTATCGGAACCAGTGGCGCCCTCACCCTCATTTCCGGTGGAGGAAAAGCAAACGATCCCAATGTTGCTGCACCAACTTCACTTACAACAGACAGTAAATCAACGTTCCTCTATGTAGCGAACTCCGCAGGAACGTCGAGCACAAATGGCTTTGGTAGCTCCATTTCAATATTCCACATCGATACGTCAACGGGCGTTCTCCAGGAAATATCTGGATCGCCAAAAGGCACAGGATCGGGCCCACGCTGCATCCTCGAAGACCCTTCGAATCAATACTTCTATACCGCCAACTACAATGACAGCACTATCACCGGGCAGTTGCTGCAACCAGCAGCTGGTACCATCTCTGACCTTACGAGAGGCTCAACCTTCTCTACCGTCGGACAACCAACCTGGTGTACTGCCGTTAGCCGCAATTAAAGCAGTGCGGTTTGTCAAAAACTACTCAGTGCACAACTACTGTGCACTGAGTTTTGTGAAAGACCCTGCTTTCAGAGCATGCGAATCGCTCTCGAAGCAAGGGAACCTGATTAGACAGGTGGCCCACTCAAGCTTCTTTTGCTTGAGTGGGGTAAACCACTAACCTATAACCGAGGTTGCTAGCCGAAGACGGCGCAACCCTTTACAATGCAAGCGGGAGTCATCCCGTAATTGACACCTGGGCTGTGCTTGCGTCACCCAGGGCGAAGGAAGCGCATGAAGTTCAGGAAATCGGGCCAGGTTCTGCTGGCTGCCGCAGTTTCACTCGGCGTAGGACTCGGCATTACATCGTGTGGCCAGAGCAATACTGTCGACTTTCTCTACGTCAC
>Ga0137415_10001264_pt1 | contig 25013 bp, 20 predicted proteins | sample CZODoug3_1_1_16f_FD_183082 | JGI IMG/M metagenome (GOLD analysis project Ga0137415, IMG submission 183082) | Vadose zone soil fungal communities from Angelo Coast Range Reserve, California, USA - CZODoug3_1_1_16fungal (Hybrid Assembly) | ecosystem: Environmental > Terrestrial > Soil > Vadose...
TATAAATCAAAGCTGCGTAGCTATCGCGATCTGCCAGTACGCCTCGCCGAACTCGGCACCGTGTATCGCTACGAGCGTAGCGGCGTGCTACACGGCCTGCTCCGCGTTCGCGGCTTCACGCAGGATGATGCGCACATTTTCTGCATGCCTTCGCAGATCGAGTCCGAAGTCGAAGCTTGCATGGATTTTGCCTTCGCCGTCATGAAGAATTTCGGCTTCGACAAATTTGAGATCGAGCTCTCGGACTGGGATCCAACGCACCCGGAAAATTACCCCGGGAAAGCGGAGGATTGGCAACACGCTTCGGATGCCCTCGCCAGGGTCATGACGCGCATGAACATTCCCTACAAGAGAATGGTGGGCGAAGGCGCGTTTTACGGCCCCAAAATCGACGTAAAACTCATCGACGCCATCGGCCGACCCTGGCAGCTCACCACTGTGCAGTTCGACTTCAATCTTCCGGCGCGATTCGAACTCGAATTTGTCGGCGAAGACGGCGCTCGCCACCAACCGTTAATGGTCCATCGCGCGCTGCTCGGCTCTGTCGAGCGCTTCTTTGGCATCCTCATCGAGCACTACGCAGGCGCATTTCCGCTGTGGCTCGCGCCGACGCAAGTGGAAATCTGCCCGGTCAGCGAAAAAGTAGCGGACTACGCGAAACACGTTCACGAAACCCTGAAGAACCACGGCATTCGCGTGCATCTCGACGATCGCAACGAAAAGCTGCCCGCAAAAATCCGCGACGCCCAGATGCAAAAAATTCCCTATATGCTCGTCGTCGGTCCCAAGGAAGCCGAAGCCGGCACCGTGAGCGTCCGCCATCGCAGCAAAGGCGACCTGGGCCCGCGCCCCATCGCCGACGCCGTCGCCTCGCTGCAGCAGGAAATCGCTAACCGCACGATTCTCTAGATCGTCGGTCAGTTAGTCTTCCCTAAGACAGTCGGATTCTGGAGACCAGAAATGTCTCAGCCAGTTTCGCGGCGCCTTTTTCTGTTGCTAACAAGTGGCGCCGTTGTGGCCCCGTCCATGCTTCTGGCGGAAAGCGAGGGTCCATCCTTGCTCGATCATATTCTTCTTGGCTCGGCTGATTTGCAGGGCGGCATCGCGTTCGTCGAACAGCACACAGGCGTGCGCGCGACGTTTGGGGGCGTTCATCCCGGCCGCGGCACGCAGAACGCGCTCCTTTCTTTGGGAGAGCGCCGCTATCTGGAAATCATTGCCCCTGATCCGGCACAGCCCGGAGCGAAAAATCCCTTGGCTTCCAACTTACATTCCCTCGCGGAACCGCGTCTGGTTGGCTGGGCCGCTCATCCCGGCAGCATCTCCGCGTTTGCTGAAAAGCTCCGAGCCGCGGAAATCAAGTTCGAAGGGCCAACGCCAGGCTCGCGCAAACGGCCTGACGGACAACTCCTAAAATGGCAGACGGTATCGCTCGCGGATACTTCCTCAGGCCTCTTGCCGTTCTTCATAGAATGGAGCCAGGATTCCGTTCATCCGTCAGTGGACGCACCAAAAGGCTGTGCTCTTATCAGCTTCGCCGCGGAAACGCCCGATCCCGAAAAACTCGCCTCCACATTGAAGGCGCTGAACCTCGGTCTCCCGGTTAAGAAGGGCGAACAATACCGTCTTCACGCGGTAATTTCCGGTCCAAAAGGCAAACTCGATGTGTATTCTTGATTCGCCCCGGCGCCACAAACTTTGCCCCTTCCGCTCCCCAACCACCTCTTGCCCCATCTTCTTAGCGTGCTATAATTTTAAGTCCGTCCCTCCTTGCTGTGGCCTGTAGGGACCTGCTTCTAACACGGGGTGCGACCTGGTTCGCCGGGTGCCTTTTTTTTCCTAGGGGGTTTTATCGCTGAGAGGAATTTCCGGCAAGCGGACCGTATCCGCATCAATGAACGGATTCGAGCTCGCGAAGTCCGGGTGATTGACGAAGATGGTGGGCAGTTGGGCGTCATGCAGCCTTTCGAAGCAATGCGTCTGGCGCGTGAAAAAGGTTTGGATTTGGTGGAGATTTCGCCCACGGCGGATCCTCCCGTTTGCAAGATTACCGATTACGGCAAATTCCAATACCAGCAGAACAAGAAAGCCCACGAGCAGCGCAAGAGCAGCCGTGGCTCGCAGCTCAAGGAAGTAAAGTTTCGTCCCGCCACCGCGGAGCACGATTTTCAGGTTCGCAAGAACCAGATCATCCGGTTCCTCGGCGAAGGGCACAAGGTTCGCGCCATGATTTTTCATCGCGGCCGCGAAATGGCGCACCAGGAAGTGGGCCGCGCCAAGATGACGCGCCTTCTGGGCGAAATCGGCGAGCACTGCCAGATCGAAACGATGCCGCGCATGGAAGGAAACGTTCTCGTTGCGCTTCTGGCGCCCAAGAAGGGTGCGGGCACCGCGCCTCGCAGCAGCGCCCAGGCGCAGACGAACGCTTAGCTGAAATTCGGACCTGGTTTCATACCGGCAGTTTCACCGCCGCAAAATTTCAAAAAAAGGGGCTGATCGATTTCAGCCCGCAACAACGCACGGAGAGGATTCAAAGCAATGCCACGCAATTCCACGAAGCCCAAGTTGAAGCTCAAGACCCATCGCGGCGCGAAGAAGCGCTTCAAGATCACCGCGACCGGCAAGATTTTGCGCATGCATTCCGGCAAGCGCCACCTGCTGGGCACCAAGGCTCCCAAGCGCATGCGCAAGCTCAAGAAGTTGACGCTGGTCAACAAGGCCGACTTGGCCAAGACCAGGCAGATGCTTCCGTACGGCATTTGAGATTTTGATTTTGTAGGGGTGGAGCTTGCTCCACCTGTGCAAGAACTGCGGAACTCCGGTTTCGCAATAACGTGCCAGGCAGTGCTACACGGGTGCCTGCCGGCCGTTTCGCTCTCTTCGGAGAGCGCACACGTAGCGGCCACCTTCAGGTGGCCAAGCCGCAAGGCAACTACAAACACCTCGGAAACAAACCCGTTGCGAGCGACGCATTTCCGCGTCTCTCCGCAACCCGTTTCGTTTCCCTGAAAACTAAAGGAGCAAACCCATGCCACGCGTAAAACGCGGCACTAAACGCCGGGCCCGGCGTAAGAAGTATCTCAAGCGGACCAAGGGCTTTTTCCTCACCAAGAGCAAGCTCTATCAGTCCGCGCAGGAAGCGGCCAATCGCGCGGATCGCTATGCATTCCGCGACCGCCGTGTAAAGAAGCGCCAGTATCGCCGCTTGTGGATTCAGCGTGTCGGCGCGGCTGCTCGCCAGAACGGCATCACCTATGGCCAGTTGATCCATGGCTTGAAAGCCGCGGGAATTGCCCTCGATCGCAAAGTCCTGGCTGACATGGCTGTGAAGGACGCCGCCGGCTTCGCGCAACTCGCCGAAAAGGCCAAGGCATTCGCGCCCAAGCCAGCCAAAAAGCCCGCAGCCAAGAAGGCTTAGATTCCTTTCACCGGCTTCCGGCCGGCGCATAATTCCGTCGCGGGGCACAGCGAAACGTGCCCCTGCGATATATTCTTATCGCAACCAATGTCGACACCGGATTCGAAGCTCTCGCAAACTCTCGCTGCCCTCGGCATCAGCACCGCTGAAGGCCTGCAATCCCTCTTCGCCGAAATTCGTTCGCGATTCGATGCCGAAGCCTCGCGCGCCACCGACGAAGCATCCTTCAAAGCGTTTCGTGACGCCTGGCTGGGCCGCAAGTCCGGTGTGATCACGCTGGTTACGGACAACTGGCTGAAGCCGGCTTCTTCGGATCTGAAGCGCTCCGTCGGTGCGGCATTGAACGAACTGCGCGCTCACGTTGACGCGCAAATGGAAGCAAGGCGCGCTGCCGTTGAGAGCGGCGTCGAGTCCGCCGTCGCCGCGAAAGATCGCATCGACCTTTCGCTCCCCGGTGTGATTCGACCGATCGGCTCCCATCACCTGGTCCGCACGGTGATGCAGGAAATCGAAGACATCTTCTTTTCCATCGGCTTCTCCGTCGTCGAAGGCCCGGAAATTGAGACGCCCTACTACAACTTCGAAGCGCTGAACATTCCCGAGCATCACCCCGTCCGCGACGATATGGACACGTTTTATTTGGACCTGCCCAAAGGCGCGCCCGGACCGCTGCTTCTCCGCACGCACACCTCGCCCGTGCAGATTCGCACCATGGAAAAGCGCCAGCCGCCCGTGCGCGTCATCGTGCCCGGCAAGGTCTACCGTCGCGACAATCCCGACGCTACCCACTCCTTCGTCTTCCACCAAATCGAAGGACTGGCTGTCGACACGGACATCACCTTCTGCGATTTCACCGGCACCATCGAATATTTCGTGAAGCAGTTCTTCGGCGAAAGCGTGAAAACGCGTTTCCGCCCCAGCTATTTTCCGTTCACGGAACCGTCGGTGGAATTCGACGTCTCCTGTATTTTTTGCGGAGGCAGCGGCACGGGAGCCTCCGGCGCAACCTGCGGCAAGTGCAAAGGCTCCGGCTGGATCGAACTCTTCGGCGCGGGCATGGTCGATCCCGCCGTTTATGGCTTCGTGAACTACGACGCGAAGAAAGTTAGCGGCTTCGCCTTCGGCATGGGCATGGATCGCCTGGCCATGCTCAAGTACGGCATCGACGACATCCAGGTCTTTTTCCAGAACGATGTGCGCTTTCTGAAACAGTTTCCATGAGCTTCTCCGACGCCAAACAACGCTTCTCCAACCGCGTGGCGGACTATGTTCGCTACCGTCCCGGCTACCCGGCGGAGATTCTGCCGTTGTTGAAAACCTGGACCAACCTTCGCGTCGAGCACACTGTTGCCGATATCGGCTCCGGCACCGGGCTGTTGAGCAAACTGTTCCTCGATTTCGGCAATCGCGTCCTGGGCGTCGAACCCAATGCCGAAATGCGAGCGGCGGGCGAAGAATTTCTGGGCAGTTACCCGAACTTCAAAAGTATTGCGGGCTCCGCCGAAGCCACCACGTTGCCGTCCGATTCCGTTGACTTCGTGGCCGCGGGCCAGGCGTTCCACTGGTTTCAAATGCCCGCGGCGCGCAATGAGTTCCACCGCATCCTGAAACCCGAAGGGCGCGTCCTGGTCATCTGGAACGAGCGATTGCTGGATGAAACCGCGTTCCTGCGCGAATACGAAGCACTCTTGAATCGCTTTGGCACGGATTATGCCCGCGTCAGCGAAAGCTACCCGCGCGCTGAACAGATGCTCGAATTTTTCGGCGCCAATGAATTTACCTCACACTCGCTGCCCAATTTTCAGGAATTCGATTTTGAAGGACTGAGCGGGCGCTTGCGCAGCAGTTCCTATGCGCCGCCCCCCGGGCATCCGCAATTCGAGCCGATGATGAAAGAGCTTCGCCGGCTTTTTGACGCCCATCATCGGGGCGGCGTGGTCAGCATGGAGTACCGCACGCGCGTGTACGCCGGCAAACTGGATTACGACAGGAAGAGCGCATGAAGGTTTCCTATAACTGGCTGAAAGAATTTGTGGACGTCGCTGCCTCGCCCGAGGAAGTCGCCTCGCGCCTCGCTCTTTCCGGCACCAATATAGCCTCCATCGAAACCGGCGCGTACGGCGTGGTAATCGACGCTGAGGTTACCTCCAACCGCCCCGATTGCCTGGGTATGCTTGGAATTGCTCGCGAAGTCGGCGCTATCTACCGCCTCCCCGTGAAAATCAATTCGCCGAAGCCTGCGGAATCCAAAACGGCCAAGGCCAGCGACGCCGTCAAGGTCAAGATCGAAGCGCAGGACCTTTGCGGGCGCTTCACCGCGCGCGTGATTCGCGGCGTAAAGATTCAACCGTCGCCCAAGTGGTTGAAAGACCGCCTGGAAGCCGCCGGCACCGCCAGCATCAACAACGTCGTGGATATTTCCAACTACGTGATGCTGGAGCTGGGCCATCCTCTTCACACGTTCGACTACGATCTCGTTCGTGATCACAGCATCGTGGTGCGCCGCGCAAAGGCCGGCGAAAAAATGAAGACGCTGGACGGCATTGAACGCACTTTCGACCCCAACATCTGCATGGTTTGCGATGGCGATGGTTCCCGACCCATCGGCATCGGCGGAATCATGGGCGGCGCCGAAACCGAAATTTCTTTCTCTACAAAAAATGTGCTGATCGAGTGCGCCTGGTTCGACCCCATCTCCATTCGCCGCGCCGCCCGTTCTTTGCGGTTGCACACCGAAGCCAGCACGCGCTTCGGCCGGGGCGCCGATCCCGAAATGGCCGAATTCGCCTCTCGCCGCGCAGCAGAACTTATTTTGCAGCTCGCCGGCGGGGAACTTCTTTCGGGCGTGGTGGACGTCTATCCAGGCAAGCGCGCGGCAAAGAAAATCATCATCACGCGCGCCGAGCTTTTGCGCATAATGGGCGCCGATGTGCCGGACAAGGACCTCGAGACCATTCTTTCCGCCCTCGGCTTCGTTCCCGTGCGCGTGGATCAAACTCGCGGCGCGGCGAATTCTTTACTTGCTGTCTGGGAATGCACTCAGCCCTCTTGGCGTGCTGACGTCGAGCGCGAAATTGATCTCATCGAAGAAGTCGCGCGCGTTTACGGCCTGGATAAGTTTCCGGCGCGGCTCCCCGCATCTCGCTCGGGAGCAGCCCGCCTGCCGCATTACGAAGCCGAAACTCGCCTTCGAGAACGGCTGATCGGCCTGGGTTATCACGAAGTGCTGACCATTCCTCACGTCGCCGAAGAGCGCAACGAACTCTTCCGCCCGCCCGATGCGACGCCGGCGAAGCTCGCCAATCCGCTTTCCGAGGAAGCCGGCGTTCTAAGATCCACGGGCGCGGTCACCATGGCCTCCGCGATTGAATGGAATTTGAACCACGGCCAGCGCAATGCGCGCCTCTTCGAAATTGGCAGCCACTACCGCTTCGTGGAAGGCAAGCCCGTTGAAACGCGCGTCCTCTCAATTGGCGCGACCGGTGCCGCGCGCCCTCAAGCTCTGTACGATTCGCCGCGCGATTATACTTTTGCCGATCTTAAGGGCGACCTTGATGCCATCGGCGCCCTTTCCGGCGGTCTTCGGTGGGAACACGGTGGCCCTGACTGGCTGAATCCCGCACGCCGCGGCGCGATTTCCCTGGGAAAGGAATCGGGACCTGCGCTCGGGGCCGCGGGCCAACTCTCCAAGCGCGTCGCAGAAAAGTTCAAATTTCGGCAGGATGTTTTTCTGGCGGAGATCCATCTCGGGCCGCTCTACTGCATGTACTACGGTGTGAAAAACAATCGTCGTTACGAACCGTTACCGCGTTTCCCCAGCGTCGAGCGGGATTTTTCGCTTTTCCTGGCCGACGGCGTCACCTTCGCTCAGGTGCAGGAAACCATTCAGTCGCTCGGCATACCGGAAATCGTTTCCGTCGAAGCCGCCGACCTTTTCCGGGGCAAGAATGTCCCCGTGGGAAAATACTCACTTCTCGTGAGGGTCGTTTTCCAAAGCCGCGAAGCCACCTTGACCGAAACGCACATCAACGATTTCTCCGCTCGTATCGTCGCCGCATTGGAAAAACAACTCGGCGCCGCCCTCCGCGCCAGCTGATCCCAATCTCTTACGGCCTGAACTCTTCTCTGCGTACTCAGCGCTCTCGGCGAACTCTGCGTTAAGTCTTTTAGGCTATTCCGTCCTCCGCAGCGCACGCTCCACCAACGTCAAGCACCGCTCCGCCTGTTCCTTCAGTATCTCTTCCCGTTCCCCGCGCTCTTCCCGCACTCGGTGCAGTTCGTCCGCAATCGCCAATGCCGCCAGCACCGCAACTTTCTGCGTGTCCACGGTCCTCGCCGCGTCCGAAATCAGCCTCATCTTCTCGTCCACGTACGCGGCAATTTTACGGATGTAGGCTTCGTCCAGTTCGGCGTTGATCGGATAGACCTGGCCATAAATATCCACCTTGATGCTTTGGCTCATGCTCACCTCGCTCACTGCGACCACGTCGTCGGATTCCTGTCCCACCGGTGCGCGCGCAATTTCTTGTGCAAGTCCGCCGGCAGTGGCCCGGAATTCCCCGCCTTAATGTTCGCTTCCACGTTTTTCAGTTTCCGCATCCCCGGAATGATCGTGCCCACATCGGGATTGTTCAAAATAAAACGCAGCGCCATTTCCGCCATCGTGCTCCCCGGTGGCACCAGCGGCCGCAGCGCCTCCGCGTGCTCCACGCTGGCCTTCAAATTCTCCGGCACAAAATAAGTATTTCTCCAGTCGCCCGCGGGCCACTTGGAATCCGCCGTCAACGTGCCGGTCAGTGTGCCTTCGTCAAACGGCACCCGCGCGATCACCGCGGTCTGCTTCATCCCGCAGATAGGAAACAGCGCATCTTCGGGATTCTGGTCGAAAATGTTGTAAATCACTTGCACCGCCTCGGCATGTCCTTCCAGCACGGCGCGGATGCCATTGGACGGCTCCCAGCGGTTCATGCTCGGCCCAAAGGCGCGCACTTTCCCGCTCTTTTTCATGTTCTCAATCGCCCGCGGCAGCCGTTCATCGTTCAGCCAGCGGTCTTCCCAGGTGTGGAGTTGCATCAGGTCGATCGTCTCGAGTCCCAGGTTTTTCAGACTCCTCTCGATATATTCCTCGATATACACCGGTGGGTAGCAATCATCCAGCGTAAAGTCGCGGCGGCTCGGCCAGCGGCGATTCTTGGGCGGAATTTTTGTGGCCACGTACAGATGTTTGTCGGGCCCGCCGACCGAGGTATTCCCCTTGAACTCCCGGACGATCTTTCCAAGTATCTGTTCGCTTTTTCCATCCCCGTAAGCCCACGCGGTATCAAAAAAGTTGCAGCCAAGCTCGATAGCGCGGCGCAGCGACGCCATGGACTCCCCATCGTCGGACCCCGTCCAGCCCGCAAGCCCCCACATACCGTAACCAATTTCGCTGACGTTCCACCCCGTCCGCCCAAACCGCCGGTAATTCATCGCTGTCATCTCCTCAGTTGCGAAGCCATTGTAGCGAAGGCTCCAGTTACGCGCGAGTCACACCCAGAGCCGCTTTCAATTTGTCCTCCAGCGTTGGGGATGCCACAATAGTTGTCTATGCCTAAAACAACATTTATCGCAACCTCTCTCGCCGCCGCGGGACTTTTCCTGGCCGCCAGCACTCCGGCACAGCAGACTCCGGCCGTGAATTCACCTTCAACCCCGCCTGCAGCGGCGAAACCTGCCACCGCGGCCAAGACTTCGCAGACTCCTGCGCCAAAGACCGGCGCGGCAGCCACCGCGAAAACCCCAGTGCCGCTCACGCTAAAAACGCCGAGTCAGAAAGCCAGTTACGCCATCGGCATGAACATCGGCAGAAACCTGAAGCGGGATTCCGTCGAGGTCGATCCTTCCGTGTTGCTGCGCGGATTGAAAGACGCGCTCGCCGGCAACAAACTCCTGCTCACCGATGATGAGGCCAAGTCGGCCCTCACGGAATTGCAATCGGAAGTCCGTACGAAGGAAGAGGCAAAGGTCAAGGCGGCCGCTGTCGAAAATAAGAAAACCGGAGACGCTTTCCTCGCCTCAAACAAGACCAAGGAAGGTGTAGTCACCCTCCCCAGCGGCCTTCAATACAAAATCATCAAGGAAGGCACTGGTCCCAAGCCAACGGCGGAAGACACTGTACTCTGCCACTATCGCGGCACCCTTGTGGACAATACCGAATTCGATAGTTCCTATAAGCGCGGCGAACCACTGAAGATTCCCGTTGGCGGGGTCATCAAGGGTTGGACGGAAGCGATTCAACTCATGCCCGTCGGCTCCAAGTGGCAACTCTATATCCCTTCGGATCTCGCATACGGTGAGCGCGGCGCTCCCGGCTCTCCCATCGGCCCGAATTCCACGCTCATTTTCGATGTCGAACTCATTTCGATCGAACCGAAGGCAGCCCCCAAGGTAGAACCGAAAGAACAACCGAAGGAAGCTCCGAAAGATACTCCGAAAGAACAGCCAAAGGAACAGCCTAAGGCACCTCCAAAGGAACAGGCTCCGGCTGCTCCTCCACCAAAGCCCTGATCGAATCGTGATTGAATTTCCGGCTGCCGCATCTCGTAATGGGATGCGGCAGTTGTTTTTTGATTCGTCCCCACGGCATGCATCTCTGCTGCTATGATTTGTGCACTCAGAAGGACCTGAAAATTTCTTCCGGGAGACTCCCGCATTGCCCGCGAACATTTCTCCTGATCAACGGCCTGGCAATTCCAAAAACGCAGTGAACGATTCGTTTTGGTTTGGCGACACCGCTCTGCTGATTTACCTCGCGCTTGTCACGGTTATCGTTCACATGCTTGTGGGCCAGCGTTATGGCATCCACCGGGATGAACTCGCCACGCTCGACGATGCGCGTCACCTTGCCTGGGGCTACGTCGCCTACCCGCCGGTCACTCCGTTTTTCGGCAGAATATCGCTCATTCTCTTTGGACCCACGCTTCCCGGCTTCCGCCTGTTTGCGGCGCTCGCGCAGGCAGTCGCTCTTGTGCTCACGGGTCTAATGGCTAAAGAGATGGGCGGAGGCCGTGGTGCGCAACTGGTCGCCGCGTTCGCCGGGGTGCCGTTCTGCCTCGGCGGCGGCGCACTCATGCAATACGTTTCCTTCGACTACCTCTGCTGGGTTCTTGCCGCTTACTTCATGGTGCGCCTGCTCGTATCCGGCAATCCACGCTGGTGGCTAGCCGTCGGAGCCTCGATCGGTTTCGGCATGCTGTCGAAATACACGATGGGAGTTTTTGCGGTTGGCATTGTCGCCGGGGTTCTCTTCACCGACGCGCGGCGTTACCTGCGCAGCAAATGGCTCTGGTATGGAGTCGCACTCTCCATCCTGATTTTCCTCCCCAACCTGCTCTGGCAGGCGCAAAACCATTTCATCTCGCTGGACTTTCTAAAACATATCCACGAGCGCGACGTCCGCCAGGGCAGAACAAAGAATTTTCTGCCCGAACAATTAGAGATGACCCTGCTGGCATTTCCGCTTTGCCTGGCCGGCCTGTACTATTCATTTCTCTCGCCGGCTGGAAAGCGTCTCCGCGCGATCGGGTGGATGTTTGTTGTTCCATTGGTGCTCTTCGTGATTTTGAAGGGACGCGCCTATTATTTCGCAGCCGCCTATCCGATGGTTTATGCCGCGGGAAGCGTGTGGGGAGAGAGTTGGCTGGCCTCTCTGAACCGCGGCTGGGCCGCCGTGGTCCGTGCCGTTGCGTTGCTCGTCTTGACTGCGGACATCGTGATGGCTGCCATGCTGGCCTTGCCCCTCGCTCCGGTCCATTCGAAATGGTGGGACGTTGCCAGCAAAATTCAGGGTGATTATGTCGAAGAAATCGGTTGGCCGGAGCTGGTCGAAACCGTTGCTCAGGTCCGCGACACTCTTCCCCCTGATCAACGGGCGCATGTAGGAATCCTGGCGGCAAACTATGGCGAAGCGGGTGCCATCAACCTCTTCGGTCCCAAATTCCGGCTCCCGCCCGTCATCAGCGGCGTCAATTCCTTCTGGGCGCGAGGCTATGGCGATCCACCGCCGGATACCCTGATTGTTCTGGGGCACTCCGCCGGTTTCCTGGCCGAGAACTTCACTTCCTGCCAGGTCGCAGCTCATACCTGGAACCGGCTCGGCGTGGAAAACGAAGAAACTGTCTATCATCCGGATATTTATGTCTGCCGAGGCCTAAAAAAGCCCTGGCGCGAGTTTTGGAACGGCTATCGGCACTTTGGCTAGCTTGCCATGCCAGGAATTGCGCCAGCAATTCCCGCCGCCGATTGGACGGAATTTACCTGAGAGAGGATAATAGACGGCGGAGCGGTACTTCGAAGCAGGTGTGGTTGCGAACGCCGTTTGAACCGTAACGAATCTCTGGGGCGCTGCGGATAGTCGGCTTGTGTGCACGGCCTGTCCCGTCGGCGGGTTTCCAGCGAAACCCGCGGCCGGGGCAGGAAAGCCTAATGGCCGGCTCGTGGTACCCACCTATTTCAGAGGTTCACGGCCTAGCTGCCCACGGCCAAGCAGTCCGCTCTTTTTGCTGTTTACAGCGATCCATAGCCCGCTATCCGCAAGTTACATGGTGCGCGGTTCTTGCTTCCTGCTATCTGATCGCTGATTGCTGTTTACCTTCTTCACCCATGCGCACCCTTTTCATCGGCGACATCGTCGGCTCTCCCGGACGCCACATCGTTCAGGAGCGCCTCGCCGACCTTGTGGAGCACCGCCAAATTGATCTGGTGATCGCCAACGGCGAGAATTCCGCCTCCGGCTTTGGCATCACCCCGAAAATCGCCGAAGAGCTCCTGGGCCTCGGCATAGAAGTGCTCACAGGCGGAAACCATAGTTGGGATCGCAAGGAAATTCTGGAATACATTCCCCATCAGCCCCGGCTGCTGCGTCCGGCAAATTTTGCGGCTATCAATCCCGGCGGTGGCTTGTTTGTGGGGGAGTCGAAAAAAGGCGTGAAATTCGCCGTGCTCAACTTGCAGGGCCGCGTATTTCTTGCGCCTAACGACGACCCGTTCAGGAAAGCGGACGAGGAACTGGCCAAACTACCCCCAGACGTTGCCTTCATCCTGGTGGACATTCACGCGGAGACCACCAGCGAAAAAATCGCGCTCGGATGGTATCTCGACGGCCGCGTCACCGCGGTGGTCGGAACACACACGCACGTTGCCACCGCGGATGAACACGTGCTGCCCAAAGGAACCGCGTACATCACCGATGTTGGCATGACCGGGCCGCACGACGGAGTGATTGGCATGGACCGCGTGGGAATTATCAAGAAGTTTCTCGACGGTCTGCCCGCGCGCTTCGAAGTGGCCACCGGCGATATTCAAATGAATGCGGTGCTCATCGAAACGGACGAAATCGCTCCGCGCAATGAAGCCGGCCGCCTCGCGGCTAAATCCATCGAGCGCCTCCGCTTGCGCATTGATTGATCGTTTGGGCTTTTTCGCAACTTCGCTGCAACATGTCAAACAGAGAGGCAACCGCGGAGCGCTTGCGGTAATCTGACAGACCATGCATCGGAAATTTGGAAAATTCCTCGCCGCCGCGGCGGCTACTTGTGTCCTCGCTCCTGGGCTGGCTTCCACAGCATCTGAAGTAGACGATCAACTCATGGCCCGCCGCAGGGTCTTCCCCTCCATCGGCCCGGGGCTTCGCGCCCTTCGCCATGGGCGGGACGGCAAATACTATCTTCTCGCCTCCCCCAATGTAGGCATCGCTGTTTTCGATGCCCAGGAAAAGCAATTGACCGTTATTGGCGCACCTCTAACTTCCCCTGCCTCCGATAAAGCTGCCAATCCGCCCATTTCTTTTGCAGAGGACTGCGACGTGGATGCCCAGGGCAATCTCTACGTCGCGGATCGTGGCTACAATCTCGTAAACGTCTTTTCTCCCGCCGGCGCCCTTCTCCGCTCGATGCAATTTAATTCCCCAACCTCGCTGGCTGCGCTCCCGGAAGGGGAAGTGGCGGTGACCGCTCCGCGCGGCCTCCATCTTGTCACCGTGTTCGGCCCTACAGGCCGGGTTGCCCGCGAATTTGGCGATCCGGAACAAATCTCGGAGCGCAATGACCTCAACCGCTACGTGAGCATCGGCAGGTTGGCTTCCGATCCCGAAGGCCATATCTACTACGGATACACCTACCTGCCCGAATCGTTGGTCCGCCAGTACGACCGGTTCGGATTCGCCAAACAGGATTTTCAATTTACGAGTATCGAAGCATTTTCCGAGGCTCGCGCCCGGCGCAGGGAAATTGAACGCCAGGAAAAACGGACGGAACCTCCGTCCCTCCGGCCGATTCTCACCGCGTTCGGCGTGGACCCTGTCAACGGCGACCTTTGGCTCGCGTTGCACAACACTCTGCTCCACTTCGACAAGGAAGGAAACCGGCGTTCCGAGTATCAGATTTACACCAAGGACGGCGCGCGCATCGAAGCCAGCGTCCTCCTTGTCGAGGAAGACCGGCTGCTCATCGGCGCCGATCCGCTCGGCGTGTACGAATTCGCCCGGCCGGACCGAAAACCTTGATCAAAATTCACCGCGTTTTCCTCAGGTCGCTTTGCACTGAAACGGTGCAATCATATTTTTCGTCGCGCGTAAACCGTGATTTTCCCGGTCAAAATCTATGATTTTCTTAGCACTTGCACTATTCCCGTGCTTGTGGAAAAGTTGTGCATGGCATGTGAACTTCGTTGAACCCCTTCGCGCATTTTTCGCTTGCTCCCACCGGAACAGTGCGCGAGAATCCAACGCAGTTTGAAAGCAATGGTGCTTGGTTCAGCAGGTCTGAAAGGACCGCGCAGGTCCACAGGGGCAACGACCAATCGTTCCGGCGCGGGAAAGAACTCCAAGGCTTGAAGCTTTAGGGCGTATTAGCTTTCCACAGTTTTTTCACACCTGTGGAAATGGTCTAGGTTTGGCATTTTCTGATGACGACAGCTACCCAAATTGGACGTGAAAAAGAAGTGCAGAATCTCTGGGATAAGTTCCTCGATTTGATCAAATCCAGGGTTAGCATCAATACCTACTCCACCTGGTTTCAGCCTACCCGGCTCAACCGCGCGGAAGGGGACACCCTGTATGTCCAAATTCCCAGTACCGTCTTCCGCCAGGTGCTCACCCGCACCTACGGTGAAATTGTAAAAGCTGTCTTTCACCAGATGGGCACCCCTCAGATGAAAGTGCAGTACGTCTGCACCGAGGAAGAACCCGTCCAGGCCGCTCCCGCCGTCAACGGCACCAAGCAGGCCAAGCTGGATTTTGAAAGTAGCGATCATCAACTGAACACGCGCTACACCTTCGACAGCTTCGTCGTCGGGAAATCCAATGAGTTTGCGCATGCAGCCTCGCGTGCCGTCGCCGAGCAGCCTTCCAAGGCTTATAACCCGCTCTTCCTCTACGGCGGCGTGGGCATGGGCAAGACCCACTTGATGCACGCCATCGGGCACACCATCAAGAAGCGCAATCCGGCCATGCGCCTGAGCTACGTGAGCGCCGAAAAATTTACCATTGAAGTCATCAACTCCCTGCGCTTCGATCGCATGATCAGCTTCCGTGATCGTTTCCACACCGTTGATGTGCTTCTCGTGGACGACATCCAGTTTATCGCCGGTAAGGAACGCACCCAGGAAGAGTTCTTCCACACCTTCAACGCCCTCTATGAACAGCAGAAGCAGATCGTCATTTCTTCGGACTGCCTGCCAAAGGACATCAATTCGATCGAAGAGCGCCTGCGCTCACGGTTTGAATGGGGATTAATCGCTGACATTCAGCCGCCCGACCTGGAGACGAAAATCGCCATCCTCCAGAAGAAGGCTGAGAACGATCGCTTCCATCTGCCCGACGACGTGGCGGAGTACATCGCCCGCGCCATTAAGTCCAACGTGCGCGAGCTTGAGGGCGCTCTTACCCGCCTGATGGCCTACGCTTCGTTGACAGGAACCATCGTCTCGCTCACCACTGCGCAGCAGGTCTTGCGCAATATCATAGCGTCGCAGGAAAAACGCGTCACCATCGACTTGATCCAGAAGCGCGTCAGCGAGCATTTCAACCTGCGCGAACAGGACCTGAAAGTGCGCAGCAACACCCGCGCCATCGCTTTCCCGCGCCAGGTAGCCATGTATATCGTCAAGCAGCTCACCACCGCGTCGCTCCCCGAGATCGGCCGGCAATTCGGGGGCAAGCATCACACCACCGTCCTTCACTCCATAAACAAGATTGAAGAATTGCGCCGCTCGGACAAGGAACTGAATCGCACCATCACGCGCTTGATGGACGCCTTGCAGTAGAATCCGTTTCATGCTCTAAGAAGTGGTTCAACCTGCAATTACCATGCGCGTGCTTCGCCGTCGTAGCCTACAAATTTTCCAGTCAAATCCATGGGGTTCCTCGCCAGCACTTTGCGCATCCCTCCAATGCTTTGCTCTGGGGTCAAAGCTGCGTTCGGGCCGCCCATATCTGTCTGTACCCACCCAGGATCGAAGATCACCACGCTAATCCCCCGCGGCTCCAATTCCTTCGCCAGGATCGACATGGCCATGTTTAAAGCGGCCTTGCTCGTTCTGTACTGATAAACTGCGCCAAAGCCGATTGTGGAGTTCAACGCCTGCATCGAACCCATTCCCGTGCTGATCGTGGCAATTTGTTTTCGTTTGCTGGCGGCGACATTTTCAAGAAGTGCTTCGGCTACCCGGACTGCCCCCATCAGATTGGTTTCATTTGCTTCTCGCCATGCATCGTAATCAATCTCGCCGATCTTGTTCCCTTTTCGCGTATATATGGCGGAATTCAGGATCAGCAAATCTATTGCCCGCCCGCCAAGTGCGTGCGCGAGCGTGGTGATGGATTTAACACTGGTCACATCCAGCGCCTGCAAAGATACTTTGTTGTTCTTCTTCTGCAGTTGCTGCAAATCCTCACTCTTCTCCGGATCGCGGGAAGTCGCGATTACATCCCATCCATCCGCCGAGTATTGCCGCGCGAATTCTAAACCCAGTCCGCGATTCGCCCCCGTAATTAAGATTGTGGACATGCTTTGTTTCTCCTTTGTTCGAGAAAGATCCCGGTAGAACTAAACCTGGACCGAACTTTCTGTGGATATCTGCCTGAAGTTCTACTAGGTGGGATGCCCCGCGCCAGTTTTCGTCACGCGGAAACCTTGTTAGCAACGTGTGAACATCGCGAGGGAATACCGAGGACGGTTTGTGGACACAAATTATGCCGTTCTCTCGAAGGTGTCTAGTCCTCCGGTTTTTCCGAATCTTTCCACGCATATCCACTGGACATGCCTCCGTGAAAATACAGCCAGGGCTTCGTGCCTCTGCGTTTTCCACCAATCCACAGCGCTCATCACAACAACAAGCATTAGATATGCATTTTTAGCTGACAGCTTTTGTGAAAGTTCTTATGTCTGTGAAAATCATCTAATCACTCACCAAAAACACGCAGAGCAGGAAATCCTCAGGCTGCCGCATTTCCACAACGTCCGGGCCACCTGCGCGCTTTATACTTGGCAAAAAAGCGAGTACAGTACGTCAGCGGGTTATTTCAGCGGGGGAAAGCTACATGACGGGAACCGGTACCGCACGTGAGGAAAGCCAATCCATGGAATTCAGCGTAACCAAGTCCGCGCTGTTAAATGAACTCACTACAACGCAAGGCGTCGTAGAACGCAAGACCACGATCCCCATTCTTTCGAATCTCCTGGTCGAGGCTAAAGGCGACCGCGTCACAATTACCGCCACTGATCTTGAGCTAAGCGTGCGCACGTCCTGCGAAGCCAAAGTCAAAAAAGAAGGCGCCGGCACTATCCCCGCCAAGAAACTTCTCGAGCTCGTCCGGCTCCTCCCCGAAGGCGAGATCAAGTTCAAGTTGCTCGACAATCATTGGGTTGAAATTGTCAGCGACAAAAAGAAATATAAGCTCGTCGGCATGGCCAAGGAAAATTTCCCTGCGTTACCCGCGATGCCACACACCTTGGTCAAACTTCCCGCCGTTGTGCTCGAAAGCCTGATCGCCAAAACAAAGTTCGCTATTTCCATGGAAGAGTCCCGCTACACGCTCAACGGCGGCCTGCTGATTCTAAAGCCTGATACGCTCGCCATGGTGGCCACCGATGGCCATCGCCTGGCGCTTGCGGAAACCGATCAGAAGCTTGCCGGCCTTAACGGTGAAGTGCGCGTCCTGATCCCCAAAAAAGCCATGGACGAAGTCGAAAAACTTTCCGCTGCGGCAGGTTCTGACGCCCATCTGGAATTCGCGAAGGACGAAAGCCATCTTTTCTTCCAGGTCGGCCATCGCCTCCTGATCTCCCGAATCCTCACCGGCCAATTCCCGAATTACGAGGCAGTCCTTCCACGAGAGAACAACAAGACTGTGGTCCTTGAGAGGGCCGAACTCAGCGACGCTGTCCGCCGCGTCTCGCAACTCGCCGACCAGCGCTCTCACGCCGTGAAGCTTGCCGTTTCCACCGAAGGCGTGGAAATTTCCGCCTCCAGCCCCGAATATGGCGAAGCTAAAGAAACCATCGACAAGGATTACAAAGGCGACAATATCGCCATCGGCTTCAACTCCAGCTACATGCTCGATTTTCTCGCCGCCGCGGCCGACGGCCCCATCAGCATCGAATTAAAAGACGAACAATCCGCCGGCCAGATGCGCCCCCTCGCCGACGAAAGCTATCGCTACCGCTACGTCATCATGCCCATGCGCATCTGACCCGACTGTTTGCCAGTGATTCTTACTTGATTATATAACCACCCTGTTATAGGGTTTGGGTGTTTTGAGGTTCCGGTTCGGAACCTCAAGATTTTGAATATGCCCAAGCCCACCAGAAACCAACTTGTCCCAACCGCTCTCATCAGCCGGAAAATCTATTTTTTCCGTGGCACGCGTGTGATGCTTGATTCCGATCTTGCCCAACTATACCGTGTGACGACGAAGAACTTGAACAGAGCTGTGAAGCGCAATGCGGATCGATTCCCTGCAGATTTCATGTTTCAACTCAAACCCCAAGAAGCAGAAAACTTGAGGTTCCAGTCTGGAACCTCAAGTTTGCCCATTCACGGAGGCCGTCGTTATCGCCCGTATGCCTTCACCGAGCATGGCGTAGCCATGCTCTCCAGCGTTCTCCATAGTGATCGCGCCGTCCAGGTAAACATCGCCATCATGCGTGCCTTTCTCCAACTTCGTGCCATGCTCGCCACTCATGAGGATCTGCGCCGAAAAATCGCTGAGATGGAGAAGCGATACGACTCTAAATTCCACGCCGTTTTCGCCACACTTCGCCAGATGCTGGAGACCCCAATTCCGCCCAAAAGGCAGATCGGATTTCATCGGCAAACTGAACAAGTTTGAGAAGAGAATCTTTCCGCCATGGAATTATAACTCATAGAAATACATGAACTTATTTATCCACAACCCCAATCCTCCCGCTTGAGAATCTCTCCCTTTTCCAGTAAAATTTAAGTGTTGTCGATCGGTCGTTCTTCCCCCCAATCGACACGTCCGCCAGGACCGCTGGACCCACGAACGCTCCGCGCCAGGAGCAGGTCTTGCACCCTGGAGAACATAAGTCTTCGCCACGTCCCGGATCGCGGGATGGGATGAAGCAGGAAGCCCTACGAGCTCCGATCTGGCCCAGTGAGATCGCAGCCAAAGGGTTAGGCGACGGTTGCAGGATACAGACATCACGCCTTTCCTTGCTTCACAAAAATTGTTTTCGGCGGTCGTTCGCGGAACTTTCTCTCAGTGGAAAGCGCCGTTCCGCGCGACCCGGTTGCCGCAGGCTTGCACGTCAGGAGAGCAAATGGGCGATAAAGAAACACCGGTTGTTAAAAGCGGACATCAGTACGACGCGAAATCCATCAAAGTTCTCGGCGGCCTGGAAGCCGTTCGTCTGCGCCCCGCCATGTACATTGGCTCGACCGGCGAAATGGGTCTTCACCACCTGGTCTGGGAAGTTGTCGACAACTCCGTCGACGAAGCAATGGCCGGCTACGCGGACGAAGTGAACGTCACCGTTCACGCCGACAATTCCGTCACGGTGATCGACAACGGCCGCGGCATTCCCGTTGACATGCACGCCACGGAAAAGCGCCCCGCGGCTGAGGTCGTCCTCACCGTGCTTCACGCCGGCGGAAAATTCGACAGCGACACGTACAAAGTTTCCGGCGGTCTCCATGGAGTCGGTGTCTCCGTCGTCAACGCGCTTTCCGACTTTCTCGAACTCGAAATTCAGCGCGATGGTGCCGTTTGGGAGCAGAGTTACGAAAAAGGGAAGCCTACCAATAAACTCAAGCAGACTGGCAAAACCCGCAAAACCGGCACAAAAGTCAAGTTCCATCCCGACCCAAGCATTTTCGAAAAGACCGTCTTCAGCTACGACACGCTGGCCACTCGCCTCCGCGAATACGCTTTTCTCAACAAGGGCCTGAAAATCACTCTCAATGACGAGCGCAGCGAAAAGACCGCCGAATTCCGATTCACCGGCGGCATCGCGGAATTCGTTAAGCATCTAAACCGCGGCAAAACCACGCTTCACGATTCTCCTATCTACATGGAAGGCAAAAAAGGCAACGTCGAAATTGAAATCGCCCTGCAGTACAACGATTCCTACGGCGAAAACGTCTTCTCGTTTGCCAACACTATCAACACCGTTGACGGCGGCACGCATCTCTCCGGCTTCCGCTCCGCTCTCACGCGCACCATCAACAACTTCGCCTCGAATGCGGGGATGTTGAAAGAACAGAAAGACGAAGTCACCATTTCCGGCGACGACGTCCGTGAAGGTCTCGTCGCTGTCGTCAGCGTCCGCCTGCCGCAACCGCAGTTCGAAGGCCAGACAAAGGGCAAGCTCAATAGCGACATCAAAGGCGACGTCGAGCAACTGGTCAACGAAAAGCTCGGCGACTGGTTCGACAAGCATTCCACCGTCGCCCGCCGCATCATCGGCAAGTGCATTGACGCCGCGCGCGCCCGCGAAGCTGCCCGCAAAGCCCGCGAGCTTACCCGCCGCAAATCCGCGATGGATTCCAGCGGCTTGCCTGGAAAGCTGGCGGATTGCCAGGAGCGTGATCCTGCCCGCTGCGAACTCTTCGTCGTTGAGGGCGAGTCCGCCGGCGGTTCCGCAAAGATGGGCCGCGATCGCAAATACCAGGCCATCCTGCCGCTTAAAGGCAAAATTCTAAACGTCGAAAAAGCTCGTTACGACAAAATGCTGGGCCATGAAGAAATCCGCGCCATCATCACTGCGCTCGGCACCGGCATCGGCAAGGACGATTTCGACGCCGGCAAACTCCGTTACCACAAAATCATTCTCATGACCGACGCCGACGTCGACGGCTCGCACATCCGCACCCTGCTTCTGACCTTCTTTTTCCGCCACATGAAGGAACTCATCGAGCGCGGCCATGTCTATATCGCCCAGCCGCCTCTCTATCGTGTGAAGCGCGGCAAAACAGAACGGTATATCCGCGATGATCGTGAGTTCGCGCGCGAACTGATGAAACGCGCAACGGAAGATCACATCGTGAAGGCCAAGGAAGGCGTCAACCTCGAAGGCGCTCGTCTCACCACCTTCCTCTTGAATGTTCAGGAATACGATGCCGCCGCCGCCAAGCTCGGCCGCCGCCTGCGCGAACCTGGCCTCGTCGAGATCCTCGCCGAAAGCGGCCTCGAAAAGAAAACGGATTTCGAGGACAAAAAGGCTCTCGAGAAACTTCTCAAGGAAGTCGACAAAGCCAAGCTCAAGCTCGAAGGCAAGATCGCCTTCGACGAGGAACATAGCCTCTACGAAATTCAGTTTGGTCTTCCGCACAACCAGAAAATCAGCTGGGCCGTTGCTTCGACTGCCGAGTACAAGCGCCTGCGCGCCCTCGCCAAGCAGATCGAGGAGTTCAACCACCCGCCGTTCACCGTTGCGCGCAATGGCACCAAGGTCTCCAAGGAAAAAGCCACTGACGTTCTCAACTACGTCATGGAAGACGCCAAGAAAGACTTCACCATCACCCGATTCAAGGGCCTGGGCGAAATGAACGCCGAGCAGTTGTGGGAAACCACGATGAACGCGGACACCCGAACGCTGCTGCAGGTCAAGCTCGAGGACGCCGTCGCCGCCGAGGATATTTTCACCACGCTGATGGGCGAAAACGTCGAAGCGCGCCGCAAGTTCATCGAGGACAACGCCCTCGAAGTCGTAAACCTCGATATCTGAGCTGTAGCTCAGGCCTTCAGGCCTGAGGCCTTTCGCTAGTATCGGCAGAACGTGTAGTGGCCGGTCTTCAGACCAGCCAACGAGCGAAGTGAGGCAAGCACGGAAACAATGATGTACCAGTTGGGCTGGACAACATTGCCAGGATTGCGCGGACTCAGCGTAAGTGAATTTCGCGCGGTTCTGACCTCCACGCCGGATAACGAAAAAGGCGTGGCAATCAATCTTGGCGATCAAGCCGAATGCGAATCATTTTTACGCTTGATCGAAGCAGAGTTTGCAACGAAGCGATTCACAAACGCAGCGGACGCGTTCGACACCGTCAAGGCATTCGCACTCGAACGCGCGAGTCACTGAACGAAGTTTTGGCGTGCATTACCGCAGGACCATAAAGAGCGAAGGCTGAGGGACACATGGCAGACGAGCAGAACACATCAATACTCCTTCCCATCGATATCGAAGCCGAAATGCGCAAGTCGTATCTCGACTACGCGATGAGCGTCATCATCGCTCGCGCGCTTCCCGACGTGCGCGACGGCCTGAAGCCCGTTCAGCGCCGCATCCTCGTCGCCATGAACGACCTCGGCCTCGCCTCCAATCGTGGCTACCGCAAATGCGCCAAGATCTGCGGCGACACCTCCGGCAACTATCACCCGCACGGTGAAGCCGTGATCTATCCCGCTCTCGTCCGCGTCGCGCAAGATTTCAACATGCGGTACCCGCTGATCGACGGCCAGGGTAACTTCGGCTCTGTCGACGGCGATCCCCCGGCGGCCATGCGGTACACCGAAGCGCGCCTGGCAAAAATCACGGAAGACATTCTTGCCGACCTCGAAAAAGAAACCGTCGACTTCATTCCCAACTTCGACCAGACTCGCGAAGAACCCGTTGTCCTCCCCTCTCGCATTCCCAATCTTCTCGTCAACGGCGCCAGCGGCATCGCCGTCGGCATGGCCACCAACATTCCTCCGCACAACCTTCGCGAAATCGTAGACGCCGCCATTCTTCTGATTGAAAAGCCGGACACCTCCCTGAAAGAAATCATGAAGATCGTCCCCGGCCCGGATTTTCCCACCGGCGCATACATCGCGGGCAGGGAAGGCATCGAAGCCGCTTATCGCACCGGCCGCGGCAGCTTCATCATGCGCGCCAAAGCCGCCATCGAAGAAGCCACCAAGGACCGCGAAAATATCGTCATCACCGAAATCCCCTATCAGGTCAACAAGTCGCGTCTCATCGAACGTATCGCCGAACTTGTCCAGGCCAAGAAAATCGAAGGCATCTCCGACGTTCGCGATGAGTCCTCTCGCGAAGGCATGCGCATCGTCGTCGAATTGAAGCGCGGCGAAGAGTCCCAGCTCATTCTCAACAATCTCTTCAAGCACACCCAGATGCAGGAATCCTTCGGCATGATCCTGCTGTCCATCGTCGCAGGCCAGCCGCGCGAACTCGGCTTGATTCCGATGATCAAGCTGTTCATCGAGCACCGCATGGAAGTGGTTCGCCGGCGCACTATCTTCGAGCTTCGCAAAGCGGAAGAGCGCGAGCACATCCTGGTCGGCTATCAGATTGCGCTTGACCATCTCGACAACGTCATCCGCGTCATCCGTGGCAGCGGCAGCCGCGCCGAAGCCAAGGAAAACCTGTTCAAGTATTTCAGCGAGCAAGACGTCACCATCACCGAAAACGGCAAGTCCAAAAAGCTCGAAGGCGTGAAACTCGATGGCCGCAAGTATCGCTTCGTCGGCGCTGCCGAAATCGAAGCGGCCGGCCGTGGCAACTCCCTCACGCTCAGCTATGCGCAAATCGATGCCATCCTCGAACTGCAGTTGCACCGCCTCACGCAGCTCTCCATCGATGAAATTATCAAGGAATTGAAGTCCATCCGCGACCTGATCGCCGAATTGCGCGAAATCCTTGCCAGCGACAAAAAGCTCAAGCAAGTCATCACGGGCGAGTTGCGCGAAGTCCACAAAGCATACGGCGACGACCGCCGTACGCAGATCGTGGACAAGGTCGACGAGATCAAGCTCGAAGACCTCATCGCAGACACCGACCAATTAATCACTGTGAGCCATGCCGGCTACATCAAACGCACGCCCGCAGAGGTCTACCGTCACCAGTCGCGCGGCGGCAAAGGCCGCATCGGCGCCAAAACCAAGGAAGAAGACTTTGTCGAGCATCTTTTCGTCGCCTCGGCGCACAGCTACATCTTGCTCTTCACATCAAAGGGCCGCGTCTACTGGCTGAAGGTTTACGAACTCCCCGAGGCCGCTGCCGCAACCCGCGGGAAAGCCATTTCCAGCCTCGTGAAATTCCAGGAAGACGAAAAGCTCACCGCCCTCGTCGCCGCCACGAATCTCGAGGAAGAAGGCCGCTTCGTCTTTATGGCCACCAAGGCCGGCACCGTGAAAAAATCCGCGATCACGGAATTCTCCAACCCGCGTTCCACCGGCATCATCGCCATCAACCTTGAAGCCAAGGACGAACTCATCGGCGCCAAGCTCACAGACAGTAAGCAGATGATTTTCCTCGCCAGCCACGAAGGCCAGGCCATCCTCTTCCGCGAAACGGAAGTGCGCCCGATGGGCCGCAACGCCGGTGGCGTCAACGGCATGGACCTTGCCAAGGACGACTACGTCGTCAGCATGGACGCAGTCCAGCCCGACTTCGAAATCATCGCCAAGGAACGCAAGAAGACCACGCAGAACCTCGAGGAACTCGAGAACGAAGACATCAAGGACTCTCTGACCACGCTCATGCTCACCGTCGCCGAAAAGGGTTACGGCAAGCGCACCGCTCTCGCCGAATACCGCATCACCTCGCGCGGCGGCAAGGGCGTCGTCAACATGAAGACCACCGACCGCAACGGCTCCGTGGTCTCCACTCTTCAGGTCACCGAAGAGTCCGACGTGATGATCATCACCGAACACGGCAAAGTCATCCGCGTCCACGCCAACGAAATCCGCGAAGCCGGCCGCTCCACCCAGGGCGTCCGCCTGCTCCGCCTCGATGGCGATGACTCCGTAGCCGCCGCCGCCGTCCTCCAGGAAGAGGACGAGGAAGCAAAGAAGTAATCAAGCCTTGCAAGCATTCGTAGGGGCGGCTTTACGCCGCCCTCTTCCTCTTCTCTGCGACCTCTGTGCTCCGCGCTCAGCGTTCTCTGTGTTAAATCCGCTTTTCCCTTCGCAACTATTCCCGCGCTACACTACAGGCCAATGAAAATTACACGTCGCTCCGTTTTGATCCTTCTTTTCTGCTTGTTGGTAACTCAGCCGGCCGTTCCACAAACGCCCAATCAAAAATTCCTCGTCTTCGTCGGCACCTACACCGACAAAACCGACAGTAAAGGCATCTACGCCTACGAATTCGAC
>Ga0137415_10001265_pt1 | contig 25004 bp, 20 predicted proteins | sample CZODoug3_1_1_16f_FD_183082 | JGI IMG/M metagenome (GOLD analysis project Ga0137415, IMG submission 183082) | Vadose zone soil fungal communities from Angelo Coast Range Reserve, California, USA - CZODoug3_1_1_16fungal (Hybrid Assembly) | ecosystem: Environmental > Terrestrial > Soil > Vadose...
GGCAGACCGGGTAATGGTTTGTCTCGTAAAAATTGACGAACCTCCGAATCGTCGCTCCAGTGGCATTGGCGCCGCCGTTGAAGATAGTAAGGTATGCGACGTGCCTGAACCGATAGTGAGTGTGGTGCTGCCCACTCATAATAGGCCGGTATGGCTCGCCGAGGCTATACGAAGTGTTCTTGCCGGCGATTTCACCGACTTCGAGGTGGTGGTCTCCAACAACGGCGAGCCGGTACACACCCGCGAGCTGTCCCGGGTGATCACCGACCCTCGGGTGCGCTGGCTGGAGCAGGAGCCGGCCACCGGGATGCTGAGCAACTTCGTCGCGGCGGTCGGCGAGGCGCGCGGCCGGTACGTGGCGGTGCTGCACGACGACGACCGATGGGCCCCGGGGCTGCTGGCCGCCCTGATTCCGCCGCTGGAGCGCCGCCAGGACGCGGTGCTCAGCTTCGTCGACCACTTCATGGTGGACGCCGAAGGGCGGGTCGACCTGGCGGCGACCGAGCGCAGCTCCCGGCAGTGGGCCCGGACCGGCCTGGCACAGGGCTACCACCAGCCGTTCTTCGAGCTGGCCGCTCGGCAGTCGGTGGCCATCACCGGGTGCGTGTTCCGGCGCAGCGCGCTACCCCTCGCGCAGCTGCCGCCCAGTGTCGGTTCGTTCTACGACATCTGGCTCTGTTATCAACTGGCCTGCACCGGCGGCGCGGCCTACTACCACGACGAGCGGTTGCTCTACTACCGCTGGCATGCCGGCTCAGCCAGCTCCGCGCGCGGCCTGGAGCCGGCCCGCAGCGCCATCGCCGGCCGGCTGCGGATGCTCGAGGACCTGCGCATGCGTGCCTACACCGGTGTGCTGCGGGAACGGCTGGCCCGCGACCACCTGACGGCCGGTGCCGAGCTGCTGCGCCGCGGCGCCCGCCGGCGGGCCAGGACGCACCTGGCGACCTCGGCCCGGATGCACCCGAGCTGGAAGGCGGCGGCCGGGCTGGCCGCCAGCTGGCTCGCCCCGACCGCATTACTCGATCGGTTATAGGGCATGCCGCATGACGCGGGTGACAAACAAGGAGTACGGGTGCGAACACTGCGCGTAGTCCCCGAAGTGCGAAGTTCCGACTTCGAACGGTCCCGGCCGTCGCCGGACCGAACGGTGATCTTCACATCCCGGATCCCCGACCTGGACGAGAGCTCGGTCTGGCCGACCTCGCGGCAGGTGCCCCGCTCGATCGCCTGGGCCTGGGCCTTCCGGGGCAACTGGCGCGTGGTGGAGCTGCCGGAGCCGCTGTGGCTGAGAGCCCTGCCGCTGACCGTGTCCGTCGGGCTCGCCGTCCGGTTCGTCGACCTGCTGCGCCGGCGCCGGACGCGGGTGGTCACCTACGCGATGGAGAACAACGACCCGAGGGCGTTGCTGCGCGGCATCCCGCGCCCGCTGCACCCGGCGGTGTTCGGGGTGCTGCGCTGGCTCGGCGAGCTGATCTACGACCGGATCGCGTTCGCCAGCACGGCGGCCAGCGAGTGCTACCGCGACTCGAGGGTGCTGCCCACCCGGTGCGCCACCGCGCTGTTCGAGGACCTGCCGGAGGCCTGCCGCGAGCACACCCACCTGGAGCGGGCGCAGCGGATGTCGTTCATCGGCGCGCTGGAGCCCCGCAAGGGACTGCCCGACCTGCTGACCGCGTGGCGCGAGGCCGACCTGGCCTCGGCCGGCTGGGAGCTGGTGGTCGCGGGCACCGGGCCGATGGTCGAGCAGGTGGCCGAGGCCGCCGAGGCGGACCCGTCGATCGTCGCGCTCGGCCGGATCGACCGGGCGGACGTGCACAAGCTGCTGTCCACCACCGCGGCCGTGGTGCTGCCGTCCCGGCGGGAGGGCCGCTGGCGGGAGCAGATCGGGCTGTCGATCGTCGAGGGGCTGGCGCACGGCTGCCACATCGTGGCCACCCCGGACACCGGGTTGGTCGACTGGCTGCACCGCAACGGGCACACCACGTTGCCGGACAACTTCAGCACCGCCGACCTCGGGCGGGCGCTCCGGGAGGCGGCCGGCACGCGGCTCAGCCCGGAGTCGGTGTGGGACTCACTGCCGCCGGTCGGGGGCCGGCTGGCGGCGGAGGACTGGATGTGTGACGAAACGCTGGTACGACTGGGGGACGGCTGATGCGCATTCACATTCTCGGCACGCGGGGATTTCCGAGCACCTACGGAGGCTTCGAGACGCTGATCCGGCACCTGGCGCCGGACCTGGTGCGCCGGGGCCACGAGGTGACGGTGTTCGACCGGGAGCCGGCCAGCTCGGCCGGTGGCCGGGTCCGGACGATCGACGGGGTGCGGGTCTACTCCAGCCCCGGGCTGAGCGGCACCACGTCCTCGACCCTGAGCCACGGCCTGACCAGCAGCGTGCTCACCGCGCGGGAGAAGCCGCACGTGGCACTGGTAATGAACGTGGCGAACGGCTTCTTCCTGCCGGCGCTGCGGGCCAGGAACGTGCCGGTGGTGCTGAACGTCGACGGCATCGAGTGGGAGCGGGACAAGTGGAGCCCGTTGGGCAAGCGGGTGTTCAAGGCGGCGGCCAGGGCGACCGCGCGCTGGGCCGACTACCTGATCGCGGACTCGGAGGCGATCTCGGCCCGCTGGCTCAGCGAGTTCGACCGCGAGAGCGTGTTCGTGCCCTACGGCGGTGACCTGCCCGGCGGCCCGCCCAGCACCGAGCGGGTCGAGCAGCTCGGCCTGACCCCCGGCGGCTACGTGCTGATCGTGGCGCGGCTGGTGCCGGAGAACAACGTCACCACGATGCTGGACGCGGCCAAGCGCACCGGCGCCCCGGTGGTCGTGGTCGGCTCGGCGGGCGGCAACGAGCTGGAGCAGCAGGTCCGGGCCGAGCACAACCCGCCGCTGGTGCACGCGCTCGGCCACGTCTCCGACCAGGAGCTGCTGTCCGCGCTGTGGGCGCACTGCGGGGTGTACCTGCACGGGCACTCGGTCGGCGGGACCAACCCGGCGCTGGTCCAGGCGATGGGCCTCGGCGCGCCGGTGCTCGCACTGCACACCCAGTTCAACCGCGAGGTGCTGGCCAGCGAGGACATGGTGGTGCCGCTGGATCCCGAGGTGATCGCCCGGCGCGCGGTGGCGCTGCTGCGCTCGCCCCGGCTGCGCGCCGACGCCGCCAACTGGGGCCGCCGCCGGGTCGCCGAGGTCTACAACTGGGGCGCGGTCTGCGAGGGCTACGAGACGGTGCTGCTCAAGGCGGCCCGCAGCGAGGTCGAAATCGAGGCCAAGCGCTGACCGGGGGCAGGTGTAGCGCCGCGCCGGGCCAGGGAATCGGTGGGATCAGGGCAGCGGCGGCGGGGTGCACCCGCCGCGCTGGCCGGCCAGCCGCCGCAGCGCGCCGGGCACGTCCACCCGGCCCGCCCCGGGCAGCACCGTGAACGTGGAGCCGACGTCGGTTCGCCGGGCGCTGACCCAGCTGCCGGCCTGCTCGATGGTCTGTGGGTCGCCAACCTTGAGCCGGCCGTCCGGGCGCTGCAGGATCAGGTTGCCGCTGCACCGCAGGCCCGGCGTCGGCGCGCTGGAGTAGCGATAGGCCACGCTTGCGTCGTAGAAGGTGTTGTTGCGCACCGTGATGTCGGCCGGCAGGTCCCAGCCGTAGGTGAGCAGGTGCACCGACCGGTCAGGGTCCGGCCGCACCGCCGCCGACCAGACGTAACCGGCGTACAGGCACGTGTTGCACTCGACCAGGCAGTTCACGAAACCCCGGCCGGGCCCCGGCGTGCCGGCCGACCAGAACTCGAGGGACTGGTTGCACGAGTAGATGAGGTTGTTGCGGAAGGTCAGGTTCCGCCAGCCGCCGGTCTTCGACGTCGGCCCGCCCTGCGCGGTCAGCGCAACGTCGTAGATGTCGTGCAGGATGTTGCGCTCGACGCGGATGTCCGCCGAGTCGATCCAGGCCTCCACGCCGTTGCCGTAGCGGGTGGTGTCCTTCAGCATCGCGCCGCCCAGCTCGGCCAGCTCGTTGTCCTCGATCAGCACCCGGCTCACCGAGCCCTGCATGCCGTGCCCACCGCCGCCCTCCAGGCGCAGGCCGGCGATGCGCACCGAGTGGCCGAGCGCGACGGCGTGCCCGTCGCAGGCGGCCCGCACGTCCTTGGCCAGTGCCGTGGGGTTGGCGCTCGACCACACCTGCAGCGCGCCGGGCGTGCACTGGAAGTCCCACTGCGCACGCAGGTCCTCCGGCTGCCAGACCCGCCGGCCGTGCACCACGCCGTCGACCCGCAGGAAGCCGATGTTGTCCGCGCCGCCCTGGGCGCCGTCGTAGCCCCGCTCCGGGCCGGCGCCGGGGCGCGGGGTGAGGTCGGCGGTCCAGATGTTCGGGCCGGTGCGCCGCCAGCCGGCCGGGTCGTTGAGCAGCGTGTAGCTACTGAGCACCGGCCGCCGCGCCGCCCCCGAGCCGGAGTAGGCGCCGAAGGTGAGCAGGCCGCCGCTCTTCGGCCGCCCGCCCGGGATGCGGATCTTGCCGAAGAACGTCTGGCCGCGTTCGAACAACACGCTGTCGAAGGGCCCGACGCCCCCGTTCGCGAGCTGTGCGTTGACGTGGCTGACGGTCCGCCACGGGGTGCTCGGGCTCAGTCCGGAGGCCCGGTCGTCGCCGCGCGGGGAGAGGTAGAAGGACCGGCCGGCCAGCCCGGGTGGCACCGCGAACGGGTCGGGGCCGGGGTCCGGCGCGCCGCCGTCCGGATCAGCGCCGTCCGGATCAGCGCCGTCCGGATCAGCGCCGGACGGGGCCGACGAGCAGCCCGCCAGGATCGGGGCCGGGGCCAGCGCGAGGAGCGTGAGCAGCTGGCGTCGCCGCAGGACCGGCCCGTTCGTCACCCAGCTGCTCCCCTCACTCCCCGTTACTCCATCCGGAGCTTAACCGCCGGTGCGGCGGGCGCGCGGGGATCAACTTTTCACGATCGCGCGGTGATGATCACCGCGCGCCGTGCGCGCCACGGAGGCCGCCGATGGTGAATACTGCCGTGTGCCTTTCTGGGCAGTGGTCCTGCTGGCGGTGCTCGGGTGGACGGTCTTGGCGGTGCTGGTGGGTCTCGGGCTCGGGGCGGTCATCCGGCGGCGGGACCGACAACGGGTCTATGAGGTGCGCGAGGACCCACCGCGCACGGGCAGCCCGACCCCGCCGAGCGAGCCGGGGTCGGAGAACTAGGGGAGTGCCCCCCGATATATCGGTGTTCTGAGGGGGAAAGGCATGGATAGGGGTACCGGCGCGCCGCCAACATTGACGGTTGATATTTCCGCAACGGAATACTTTGCCCATCTGACCCTGCGTATTCGCCGGTGGCGGCCCGTACCCCGGTCGAGGACACTCATACCCCAGGTGTTGAACCTTACAGCCACTCGTTTGGATCGTTTCTTGATTGATCGATGACACCATTGCTACTCTCGGGCGAGCGAAGCTACACCCGAAAGGGGTAACTGGCCGGGTCGGCTCGGGGGAGTCGTGGGCACTCGGATCGTGTGGTCGCTGCGGTCCGGGCGCGAGGGGACACGGGGGAGTTGCACATGCGCTCGCTGCCGCTTAATGGCGCCGCAATGCTGGTAGGAAGGGCCACACCACGTGGTGTGGCACCGCGAATTGCACGAGAAATCGCCGTCGCCGTCGCCGCAATTGCAGTAGTGATGGTAGTGACTCGGTTGGCCGCCGTGCTGGAGGCCATTTCGATCGAGCACGCCGCGCTGCTGCTGTCGGTGACCGCCTCGGCGTTCGCCGCGATGGCGGCAATCATGGCCGCGCTGGCCGGTCGCCTGACCCGCGACCACCAGTTGACCTGGCTGAGCTCGACACTTGCTTTCTACAGCGTTGTAGATGTGCCGGCGACGACCACCAGTTGGCTGGCCGCGCCGGTCAACCCGGTGGTCAACGCGTCCCGGATGGCGGCCTGCGCGGTCGCCATCGGCCTGCTCTGTGCCTCGGTGGGGCCGCCGGTCAAACGTTGGCCGAGCGGGCGCTGGGCCGGTGCCCTGATCGGTCTGCTGCTGACTCTCGGGGCGGGCTGGGTAGCCCAGTTCGAACCCGAGACGGCGCGGCTGGTCAGCTCGTGGGTGCCGCTGCGGCTGTCACTGTCGGTCATCGGTGTGGCGGCCGGCGGCTGTCTCGCGGTGCTCGGCTGGCGGCGCGGGGGTACCGCGCTCGGCCGGGTTGGCCTCGGCTTCACCGTGATGGGTCTGGCCCACGTCGACCGGCTGGCCGCCGACCTCGGCTGGTACGCGGACCCGGGGCTGACCTTCGGCACGGTCCGGCTGCTCGGGGTGGTGCTGGTGCTGATCGGCATGACTCAGCTCGCATACAGCATGTTGCGCGCGGTGGACGAGCGGCACTCCGACCACGAGGAACAGCTGCGCCTGGCGCAGCAGAACCTGGACCGGTTCGCCGAGCGCGACCACGAGCTGCGCAACGGGCTGGCCGGGCTGGCCGGCGCCACCGTCGCGCTGGCCGGGCTGCCCGTCGAGGAGAAGGACGCACTGCGCTCCGCGGTCGCCGCCGAGCTGGCTCGGCTGGGTGCGTTGCTGGGCGGCGCGAGCCGGCCCCGGGGGCAGGTCGAGGCCTACCGGGTCCGCCAGGTGCTGCGCGATGTGGTGCTGCTCTGGCGCACCACCGGCATGGAGATCCGGCTGGACGCCGACCCGGGGCTGTGGGCGAAGGGCGTCTCGGACACCCTGTCCCAGGTAGTCACGAACGTGGTGGCCAACTGCGCCCGGCACGCGGCCGGCAGCCCGGTCCGGGTGCAGGCGTTCCGCTGCGGTGCCTCGGTACGGGTCCGGATCTCGGACTGCGGGCCCGGCCTCGGTTCTGGCGTCGAGAACGTGGTGTTCGACCGGCGGGTCCGTGACCGTGCCGCCGGCGGCGACGGCCTCGGCCTCTACATCTGCCGGAAGCTGCTGGCCGCGGACGGCGGCACGATCCGGATGCTGCCCGCCCAGCCTGGCCGGCCGGGCTGCACGGTCGTGGTCGAGCTGCCGGCCGGTGGCATGGTGTTGCGGCCGGCACGGTCGGCCGTCTCCAGTGGCGTCTGAGATGAGTGCTGCCCACGTCGCGGCCGGCGGTGTCGCCCGGGGATACCCGATCCTGGTCATCGACGACCACGAACTGTTCAGCACCACGCTGCGGATGGCGCTGTGCGGTCAGGGTTTCGACGCCCACCAGCTCCCGGTGACCAGCATCGCCCACCTGCGGATGCGGATCAGCAAGCTCCGGCCCGGCCTCGCGGTGCTCGACCTGGACCTGGGGCAGGACCCCGACGGCCGGTGGATGAACGGCGTCGAGCTGGTCGAGGTGCTGTGCGCCAACGGCTGGAAGGTGCTGGTGGTCAGCGGCAGCGTGGACACCTCCGGCGTGGCGGCCGCGATCGCCGCCGGCGCGCTCGGCTCGGTGGCCAAGTCCGCCTCGTTCCACGGGCTGCTCGACGTGGTGCTCACGGCCGCCGCCGGCGAGCAGGTGATGAGCGAGGCCGAGCACCAGGATTGGCTGGCGCGACACGTCAGCTACCAGGCGCGCGAGCGCGAGCTGTCCCGGCGGCTCGGCCGGCTCAGCACACGGGAGCGCGAGGTGCTGCTGTTGCTCGCCAAGGGGCAGCGGGCGGCGGAGATCGCCGAGTGCTTCGTGGTGTCGATGACGACCGTGCGCACGCACATCCGGTCCATGCTGGCCAAGCTCGAGGTCAACTCTCAGCTCGAGGCGGTCGCCCTGGTTCGAGAGGTGCCGCAGTGGTAGGCCTGGAACGTGACTGAGCCGCACGAGTTGACCGCGTTGGAACAGGCCGCCGCCTTGCGGGAGGGCGAGCTCGGCGCGGTGGAGCTGGTCGAGCACGCGCTGCGTCGGGTCGAGCGGTGGGACCCGGCGCTGGCCGCGTTCGTCACGCTCACCCCGGAACGGGCCATGGATGCGGCCCGGGCGGCGGAGAAGCTGCTGGCCGGGGGCTCGGCGGGTGGCTCTGTAGCGGGGGAGCTGCCGGCGCTGCTCGGCGTGCCGACGGCGATCAAGGACCTGGCGGTGACGGCCGGGGTGCGCACCACCTTCGGCTCGCCGGTGTACGCCGACTACGTGCCGGACACCGACGACGACGCCGCCCGGCTGCTGGCCGCCGCCGGCACCATCAGCCTCGGCAAGACCGCTGTGCCGGAGTTCGGGCTGCCGCCCTACACCGAGCCGGCCGGGCGGCGCCCGACCGTGACGCCCTGGGACGTGCGTCGGTTGGCCGGTGGCTCGTCCGGCGGGGCGGGCGCGGCGGTGGCCGGCGGGCTGATCCCGTTCGCGCACGGCACCGACGGCGGCGGCTCGATCCGCATCCCGGCCTCGGTGTGCGGCCTGGTCGGGCTGAAGACCAGCCGCGGCCTGGTGTCCCGGGGGCCGACCGGGGGTGACCCGCTCGGGCTCTCGGTGTCCGGGCCACTGGCGCGCACCGTGTCCGACGCCGCCGCGATGCTGGACGCGCTGGCCGTGCCGGTACCGGGCGAGCCGTTCGGGTCGCCGCTGCGCGGTGACGAGTCGTTCCTGGCCGCCGCCCGCCGGGCCGCGCCGGGGCGGCTGCGGATCGGCCGCTACTCCCAGCCGATGCTGCCAGGGCTCACCGTGGACCCGGCCTGCCTGGCCGCGTACGAGCGGGCCAGTCGGCTGCTCGCCGAGCTGGGCCACGAGGTGGTCGACGTGGACCCGGGGTTCGACCCGGAGTTCGTCGACGTGTTCGAGACGTTGTGGGCGGTGCTCGCGCACGGCCACCCGGTGCCACCGGAGGCGGAGTCGACGCTGCGCCCGCTGACCCGGTGGTGGCGGGCCAGGGGGGCGGCGGTCAGCGGCCCGGAGTTCATGGTGGCGGCGCAGGCGGCGCAGAACCTGTCCCGGCGGGTGATCGCCGGGCACCTGCGGGTGGACGTCACGCTGACGCCGACGCTGGCCCAGCTGCCGCGCCCGGTCGGCTGGTTCACCGACGGCGGGGACCCGGCACACGACCCGGCCGACGACTACGCCCGGCAGCAGGCGTTCACCCCGTACACGGCGATCTACAACATCACCGGTCAGCCCGCGCTGAGCCTGCCGCTCGGCTGGACCGAGCCGACGCCTGAGCAGCCGGTCCTGCCGGTCGGGGTGCAGCTGGTCGGCGCTCCCGGCGCGGACCGCCTGCTGCTGGAACTGGGCGCCCAGCTGGAGTCCGCCGCTCCCTGGGCACACCGCCGCCCACCCACCTGGTAGCCCTCGTCGGGCCCGGGCGTTCGGGTTGGGCGCCGCATAGCCAGGGTTGTGGATGTTCTCGGCGACGCCCGCCGGCAGACTGACCGCGTGATCAATGGGTGCGGTATCGGCGTGGCCTCGTGAGGGCGCGCGGTCGGAGCGGGATGTACGGCTTCACGGCGATCTGTTGGGCACTTGGGGCGTGGTACACGTGTCGCGCGTACCTGCGGGGAGCGAGCGCGAGCGTGCCGCGACCAGGGCTCCTCGCGCGCCTGCTCTACGCGCCCGAAGCGCGCCCCCGAAGGCCGGACTACGCCGGTCCGCCACCGGGAACAGCGCCGAGCTCAACCGCACCGGTCCTCAACTCGTGATCAAAAGCCGGTCTGGTTGAACTCGGCGAGGTCAACCGTGAGGTCAGCCGCCGGGCAGCACGATCCGGGTGAGCAGCGCGCGGTGGTCGCTGCCGGGTAGGTCGAGGACCTGTACCGAGGCGGCTACCGGGCCGCCGCTGGTGAACACGTGGTCGATCTGCACGCCGAGCCAACGCGGCCACGCGGTCGGCCAGGTGGCGACCAGACCCTCGCCGCGGGCCGCCGCCGCGTCGGTACAGCCGGCGGTGGCGGCGCGCAGCGGCGCGTGGTCCAGCGTGGCGTTGACGTCGCCGACCACGAGGTGCGGGCCGCCGCCCTCGGCGCACCACTGCCGCAGCGTGCTCAGCTCGGCGGCCCAACCGGGCAGGTCCCGCACGGGCGCCGCGGTGTGCACCGCCACCAGCGTGAGATCGCCGAGCCCGCCGCCGGTCAGCGTCATCCAGCGTCGCCGAGTGTCCAGCTCGAGGGGGCTGCCGGTGAGGTTGCCCAGGCGGGCGGAGGCGAGCACCAGGATGCCGTCGCGATCCTGCTCGCCGGCGGAGGTGGTGACCCAGGAGCGGTAGCCGAGGCCGGCCAGTAGCGGGGTGAGCCGTCGCTGGTAGCGCTGGCCGGCCTCGGGCAGCACGACGAGATCGGGCCGGTCGGCGCGCAGGGTCGCGGCCAGCGCCGCCGGATCGGCCCGCCCCTCGAGCACGTTGAACGAGAGCACGGTCAGCGAGCTGCCGGCGGGTGGCGGCGGGCCGGCGACCGCCCGGGGCACCACCGCGCCGATCGCCAGCCCGGCGACCACGGCCGGCAGCAGCGCCACCGGCCACCAGCGCCGCCGGACCAACACGGTGAGCGCCGCGAACAGCAGCAGTCCGGCCGCCAGCACCGGCCGGAAGGCCACCACCTGCACGAACGGCGCCGAACCGGCCAGGCCGAACAGCTCGGGGCGCAGTACCACCGCCGCCACCGCGCCGATCGGCAGACCGACCAGCAGGCGGCGGACCACCCGGCGCCGGGTCGACGGTCGGCTCGTCGGGAACGCGGAGACCGCCACGCCACGAGGGTAGCCGCGGGGCCCGGGACGTCACCGCACCGTGGGATGATCGTCACCCGCACCTGGTAGCGGTGTGCCTGGCTGCGTCAACTACCCTGGTCGGCTGTGAGCATCCTGCAGACCGTGCTGCTCTATGCGGCGCTTCCGCTGGGCATATACCTGGTGATATCACTGCTGGCGGCCGGCCGTGGGCTGGCCCGCCGGCCGAGGTACCGCCCCGGTGAGCCGTGGCGCTATCCGCCGGTCTGGTGGAGTGCCAACCCCGAGGGCGCGGGTCTGCCGGAGGTAACCGAGCACGCCGAGGCGGCGGGCGCGAGCCGAGGAGGAGCGCATGGCAGCTGGTGAGCTCACGCATGCCGACAGCGGACGTGGGGCACACGCCGCCCCCGAACCGGCCCACGACACGCCCGGCAGCGAGCTCGGGGTGCCCGAGGACCTGCCGCCCGGCTCGGTGGTCACGGGCTCAGGGCGAATCTCGGCCGCGGTCGAGTTCGACGGCGCCGAGCCCAGCACGCTGCCGTTCTCGGCGGTCCAGCTGACCCGGCTGGACGAGGCGCTGACCCTGGTCAGCCGGCACACCGAGCTGCGCTTCTCGATCTACCTCGGCGACCTCGGCGAGGACTCGGCCGCCGGCGCCCAGCGGCTGCACGACCAGCTCGGCGCGGCCGCGGCCGACTCGGTGCTCGTCGCGGTCGACCCGCAGCGGCGCAACGTGGACATCGTGACCGGCCCGGCGGCGCGGCTGCGGCTGGCCGACCGAGGCTGCAAGCTCGCGGTGATGAGCATGGTCGCCTCGTTCAAGGAGGGCGACCTGGTCGGCGGGCTGCTCAGCGGCCTGCGCATGCTGTCCGACCAGGCCGGGGTACCCCACCACTCGCACTGATTCGACACATCCGGTAACCAGTCCCTCACTCACCCCCGTCGTCCACCCGGACGGCGGGGGTGAGCGCTGTTCGGACCCCGGTCGGCCGGTGGCAGCTCATTGCAGTTCAGCGTTCATCAGTCGTGAGGAAGCCCGCACACGGGCACGTCGGCGAACCTCTGTGGCGGTGACGTCAGGCCCGACGACCCCGCGCCGGGAAGTTTCCGGACGCTGGATCCGGCGCCGGCAGCGCCGCTTGCGACGGCGGGGGCCCGAGGGCTGGAGATGGCTGGATGACTGTGCAACAGGTGCTCAGCCGGGTGGACGCGAAGCGGGTTAATGCCCCCGCCATGCGCCGCCCGGCGGTGAGCCGTCCCAGGAGGTACGCCAACCGTGGTCAGTGACTTCGAAGGGGTCGGCCGAGCTTCGTTCCACCACAACAGCACCTCCTACCCGCCGGCAAACCGCCTGCGGACCCGAGGTCCGTACGGCGCGATCGTGCGTGAGCTGGCCGGCGCTCCGAGCACGTTCCCGGCCACCCCGCCGGTCAAGCGGATCCTCAAGCCGCGCTGGGAGACCCAGTATGCGCGTGCGGTGATCGCCAGCGACCTGACCGCGATGCTGGCGATGCTGGCGGTCGGGGTCTGGATCGGGATCGGTGAGACGGGAAATACGCCGCACCTCGCCTTGATCATGGCCGCGATCATCGCGCCCGGGTTCACCTGTGCCATGGCTTCCGTGCGTGCCTGGGAGCCCCGAGTGTTCGGCAGCGGCTCGGAGGAGTACAGCCGGTTGCTGAAAGCCGTGGTGAGCTCGTCGGTGGTGCTCGCCCTGGTCGGGTTGGCGTTCGACGTGCACTCCGTCCGCCCGTGGGTCTTCGCGATCATCCCCGCGGGCGGTGCGCTCGCCGCGGTGGGCCGATACCTGCTGCGCCGGTCGCTGCACCGTCGACGCTCGCTGGGTGGGTGTCTGTGGCCGGTCCTCGCGATCGGCTCCGAGGACTCCATCGCCGACCTGATCGCACGCACCCGGCGCGCCCCCCATCACGGCTGGACCATCACGTCGGCGTGCACGGCGACCGGGGCCGAGAGTGACGTTGCGGGGGTACCGGTCGTCGGGGACCTGGACTCGGTGAGCTCGGTGGTGGCCGCCGGCGAGTTCGGAGTCGTCGCGGTGGCGCCCGGTCAGGGTTGGACGCCCCGTCGGCTGCACGAGTTGGCCTGGGACCTGGAGGGCAGCGGCGTCGACCTGGTGGTGCACCCGGGTCTAATGGAGGTGTCCGGGCCGCGGCTGCACGTCTCACCCGTGGATGGGCTGCCGCTGCTGCGCCTGACCGAACCGACGTTCTCCGGGATCCCGAGGCTGGTGAAGGCCGCGATGGACCTGTTCGGTGCCGTCCTGCTGCTGGTGATCCTGGTGCCGCTGTTCCTGGCGATCTACCTGGCGGTCCGGGCAGACGGCGGGCCGGCCCTGTTCCGGCAGACCAGAATCGGCCGCAACGGCCAGCCGTTCCGGATGTTGAAGTTCCGGACCATGATCGTCGGTGCCGAACACCTCCAGGAGTCCCTGAACGTCCGGAACGAGGGCCACGGCCCGCTGTTCAAGATCAGGAATGATCCCCGGGTCACCCTGGTGGGTGGCTGGCTGCGCAAGTACTCCCTGGACGAGCTGCCGCAGCTGTTCAACGTGCTGCTCGGCTCGATGTCCCTGGTCGGTCCGAGGCCTCCGCTGCCCAGCGAGGTCGCCGGCTACGCCCGGGACGCGCAACGCAAGCTGCTGGTCAAACCGGGGCTCACCGGGCTGTGGCAGATCAGCGGGCGCAGCGACCTGTCCTGGGAGGAGTCCCTGCGCCTGGACCTGCGGTACGTGGAGAACTGGACCCTTGCCCTGGACGGGCTCATCCTCTGGAAGACGATCAAGGCGGTGATTTCCGGTGACGGTGCTTACTGACCCGACCACCCAGATCGACAGGCCCGACCGAGGCAGCACGACGTGCTGCCGGCTGTGCGGTTCGGACACGCTGCTCAGCTTCGTGGACCTGGGTGCCACGCCGCCGTGCGAGCTGTTCCTCACCGCCGAGCAGCTGGACCAGCCGGAGCAGACCTACCCGCTGCACGCCCGGGTGTGCGCCCAATGCCTGCTCGTGCAGCTGCCGCCGCTGATCACGCCGGAGGCGACGTTCACCGACTACGCCTACTACTCCTCCTACTCCGGCTCCTGGGTCCGGCACGCGGAGCGATTCGTCGAGGACACCGTCGCGTGGCTCGGGCTGGACTCGAGCTCGTTCGTCGTCGAGGTGGCGAGCAACGACGGGTATCTGCTCCAGCATGTGGTGCGCCGGTGGGTGCGCTGCCTGGGCATCGAGCCGTCGGTGAACGTGGGCGGGGCCGCCCGCGCTCGTGGCGTGCCGACCCTGAATGCGTTCCTCACCCCGGATACGGCGGCCGAGGTCCGCGCCACCCACGGACCGGCGAACCTAGTGGTAGCGAACAACGTGTACGCCCATGTGCCCGACGTCGTCGGGTTCACCCGGGGGCTGCGCACCTTGGTCGCCGACGACGGCTGGGTGTCCATCGAGGTACAGCACCTGCTCACGCTGATGCGGAGCAACCAGTTCGACACGATCTACCACGAGCACTTTCAGTACTACACGGTGCTGACCGCCCAGCGGGCGTTGGCCTCCGGCGGGCTGGCTCTCGTCGACGTGGAGCTGCTGCCCACCCACGGCGGCTCGATCCGGCTGTGGGCGCGGCCGGCGGAGGTCGCCGGCTCACCGTCGTCCCGGGTGGCCGACGTGCTCGAGGCCGAGGCCGAGGCCGGGCTGAGCACCGTGGACGGCCATGGCGGCTTCGCCGTCGCCGCGGCCCAGGTGCGCGCAGATCTGCTGGGCTTCCTGCTCCAGGCCAGGGCCGAGGGCAAAACCGTGGTGGGCTACGGCGCGCCGGGCAAGGGCAACACGCTGCTCAACTACTGCGGCATCCGGACCGACCTGCTCGCCTACACGGTCGACCGCAACCCCTACAAGCACGGCCGCTTCACCCCGGGCGTGCGCATCCCCATCCATGCTCCCGAGCGGATCGCCGAGGACCGCCCGGACTACGTCGTGGTACTGCCCTGGAACCTCCGGGCCGAGCTGCTCGAGCAGTTGGCCTACGTGGGGGACTGGGGCGGCCAGCTGGTGTTCCCGATCCCGACCCTCGAGGTGGTCCGTCCATGAAGGTCGTGCTGTTCTGTGGTGGCTACGGCATGCGGATGCGTGACGGCGTCTCCGACCTGCCCAAACCCATGCAGCCGGTTGGGCCACGGCCGCTGCTGTGGCACATCATGCGCTACTACGCCCACTACGGGCACAAGGACTTCATCCTCTGCCTCGGCTACGGGGCGAACCACATCAAGGACTACTTCCTCAACTACGAGGAGACGACCAGCAACGACTTCGTGATGCGCGACGGCCGGGTCGAGCTGCTGGGCAGCGACATCGATGACTGGACGATCACGTTCGCCAACACCGGCCTGGACTCGCCGATCGGAGAGCGGCTGCGCCGCGTGCGCCACCTCGTCGAGGACGAGGAGATGTTCCTGGCGACCTACGCCGACGTGCTCACCGACGTCGACATCAACCTGATGATCTCGAACTTCCGGAACAGCAACGCGGTGGCCACCCTGCTCGCCGCGCCGCCTCAGGCCGCGTTCCACTGCCTGGAGCTGGGCGAGGCGCAGTCGGTGGAGCGGATCCACCTGGTGACCGAGCTGCCGGTGTGGGTCAACGGGGGTTACTTCGTGCTGCGGCCGGAGGTCTTCGACTACCTGCCGGAGAACGGCGATCTGATCGGCAACGCCTGTACCGAGCTGGCCAAGGAGGGCCGGATGATGGCGCACCGGCACCGGGGCTGGTGGCAGCCGGCGGACACCGTCAAGGAGCGCATGGCGCTGGAGGCGGCCTACCAGGCGGGCACCCGGCCGTGGATGCCGTGGGAGCGGGCCGACCGCTCGCCGCTGCAGGCGCTGATCCAGGCCGAGCTGGCGCGCTAATGCTGAGCCTTCTCCCGGAGCGCTGTGAGCACCTGCTGCTGCTGGGGGCGCACTGTGACGACATCGCCATCGGCGCCGGCGGCACCGTGCTGGAGCTGTGCCGGGCCAATCCGGGGCTCCGGGTCACCGCGCTGGTCTGCACGGGCGGGGACGGCCCGAGGGAGGCCGAAGAGCTCGCGGCGCTGGCCGCGTTCTGTCCCGGCGCCAAGCTCGAGGCCACGGTGCTGTCCTACTCCGACACCCGGCTGCCGCAGTGCTGGGACGAGCTGAAGCTCGACCTGCGGCGCCTGCGCGAGCGGGTCGACCCCGACCTGATCCTGGCACCGCCGGGGCACGACGCCCACCAGGACCATCGCACCCTGTCTCAGCTGGTCCCTACCACCTTCCGGGACCACCTGACCCTGGGCTACGAGATCCTGAAGTGGGAGAGCGACCTGGTCCAGCCGCAGGTGTATCTGCCGATCCCCGATGCGGTGCTGCGGGAGAAGCTCGATCTCCTCGTCCAGCACTACCCGTCCCAGCTCAGCCACCCCTGGTTCGACCGGGAGGCCTTCAGCGGCCTCGCCCGGGTCCGGGGTGTGCAGTGCCACGCCCGCTACGCCGAGGCGTTCCACCTGTCCAAGTTGGTCGTCGGCCCCGGCCCCACGAGTAGCGGAGCACTGCATTCATGACCGGAAACCCAGCGACCGGCGCGGTGCCCGACGTCCGCGTGACCGGCGCCGAGCTGCACGAACTGGTCGCCCGGCTCTATCCGATCTGCCGGAGCATCACCGGGGACGGAGTGCGCCGGACGCTGGACATTCTCGCCGAGTCGATCCCACTGGACGTGCACGAGGTCCCCACCGGCACACCGGTGCTGGACTGGACCATTCCCCAGGAGTGGAACGTCCGGGACGCCTACATCGAGGATCCGTCGGGCCGGCGGGTGGTCGACTTCGCCGATTCGAGCCTGCACCTGATGAGCTACAGCACGCCGGTCGACGCCACGATGGGCCTGGACGAGTTGCGGCCACATCTCCACACGCTGCCCGACCAGCCCACGCTCATCCCGTACCGGACGTCCTACTACGCCCCCAACTGGGGTTTCTGCCTGCGCGACGACGTGCTGCGCGGGTTGCCCGACGGCCGGTACCGGGTGCGTGTCGACTCCAGCCTGACCGACGGGCACCTGACCTACGCCGAGCACGTGCTGCCCGGTCGGAGCAGCCGTGAGGTGCTGGTCTCCTGCCACGTGTGCCACCCGTCGCTGGCCAACGACAACCTGGCCGGGATCGCCGTGGCGGTCGGCTTGGCCCGCCGCCTCGCGGCCGCGCCTCGCCACTTCACCTACCGGTTCCTGTTCATCCCCGGCACCATCGGTTCGATCACCTGGCTGGCCCGCAACCAGGACCGGACCGACCGGATCGCGCACGGCCTCGTGCTGGCGTGCGCCGGCGACGCCGGACCGTTGACCTACAAGCGGAGCCGACGCGGCGACGCGGAGATCGACCGAGCGGTGACCCACGTGCTGTCCCGGTCCGGTAGCGAGCACCGGGTGCGGGACTTCTCCCCGTACGGCTACGACGAGCGGCAGTTCTGCTCACCCGGGTTCAATCTGCCGGTCGGTTCGCTCACCCGGACCCCGCACGCCGAGTACCCCGAGTACCACACCTCTGGCGATGACCTGGAGTTCGTGAGCCCCGAGGCGATGGCCGACACCCTGGACACCTGCTGGGCGGTCTGCCGAACGCTGGAGCGTAACCGCCGTTACCTCAACCTCAGCCCGCACGGCGAGCCGCAGCTGGGCCGCCGCGGGCTGTACGGCGCGATCGGCGGCCGCAGCGACACCCAGGCCCGACAGATGGCGATGTTGTGGGTGCTCAACCTGAGCGACGGCCAGCACACCCTGCTGGACGTCGCGGAGCGATCGGGGCTGTCGTTGGACCTGCTCGACGAGGTCGCCGGACTGCTGTGCGACGCGGACCTTCTCAAGGAGCTGACATGACCACGACCGAAAACCGAACGGTATCCGGGGCACTGGACCTGCGGGTGGGCGACCTGGTCGAGGTGCGCGGCAAAGCGGAGATCCTCGCCACCCTCGACGGCAAGGGCGAGCTCGACGAGCTGCCCTTCATGCCGGAGATGCTGGTCTTCTGCGGCCGGCGGATGCGGGTGTCCAAGGTGGCGCACAAGGTGTGCGACAACATCGCCCGAACCGGCCTGCACCGGATGGAGCGGGCGGTGCACCTCACCGACGCGCGCTGCGACGGCTCCGGCCACGGCGGGTGCCAGAACGCCTGCCAGCTGTTCTGGAAGGAGGCCTGGCTGCGACGATTCGACCCGGACGAGCCCGCCGCCCCTGTTGCGGTCCAGGTTCCCGCCGGGCGTGCGCTGCTCCCGCTGGTCGTGGCCGCGGCGACCATGACACCGGGCACCGACGGCACAGTGCGCTATTCCTGCCAGGCCACCGAGATGAAGCGCGCCGCGCCGGCCGCGTTGCCCGTGCGGGACCTCGGCCAGTACGTCCAGGACGTGCGCACCGGCAACGCGGGGGTGGCGGCGACGCTGCGGGCGTTCCTGGTCGTGTTGTTCAACCGCCTCCAGGTCGTCAGCACCCGGGTTTTGCCCCGGTCGCTGTGGTTCCGAGGCGGCACGAGGTGGGGCTTCCTGCAGGGGCAGGTGCGCAGCGGGCGCACGCCGACCGGTGAGCTCGGCCTGCGCACCGGGGAGCTGGTGCGCATCAAGTCCAAGGCGGAGATCGAGGCGACGCTGAACGGGGATCTGCTCAACCGGGGGATGGGTTTCGACCCGGAGATGTCGCGCTTCTGCGGACGCACCGCGCGGGTGCAGCGTCGGGTCGATCGCGTCATCGATGAGAAGACCGGCCGCATGTTGACCATGAAGTACCCGTGCATCGTGCTCGACGGCGTCGTGTGCGAGGGCGTCTTCAGTGGCAGCTGCCCGCGCGCCTTCGTGTCCTTCTGGCGGGAGATCTGGCTGGAGCGCATCGAAGAACCGGTCGGTTGAGCGGCGGAACGGTTGCTGGTGATCCGATGAGCGTTGGTGAAGGCGTGGCCCCACCGGCCGAGGACGTCTCGGTCGGTGCGATCGGGCGCAAGGCCGGCCGTGGGCTGCGCTGGAGCGTGGCCGGCACTTTGGCGACCAAGGTCGGGTCGTTCGCCACCGGCCTGGTGCTCGCCCGGCTGCTGGCCCCGGCGGACTTCGGCGTCTTCGCGGTGGCGATGGCCGCCACCTACTTCATGATGCACGTCAACGACGTGGGCCTGATCGCGGCGGGCGTGCAGTGGCGCGGCCGGTTCGAGGACATGGTGCCCACCGGAACACTCCTGGCCGTCGCCTGCAGTGTCGCCTGCTACGTCGCCTGCTGGTTCTTCGCTCCCGCCTTCGCCGAGCTGGCTGGGAGTCCGGGGGCGACCCCACTCGTGCGGCTGCTCACCTCGGTGATCCTCATCGACGGGATCACCGCGATCAGGGTCGCGGCGCTGCAGCGTCGATTCCAGCAGGACAGGCTGGTGACGGCCAACTTCGCCGGGTTCGTCGTGCAGGCCGCCGTCTCGGTGACGCTGGCGGCGCACGACGCGGGTGCCTTCAGCTTCGCCGTCGGCCAGGTCGCCGGTGCCGCGGTGACCGGCGGCGTGATCCTGGTGGTGGCCAAGGTTCCACCGACGCTCGGCCTCGACCGGGCCGTCGCCGTCCGGCTGCTGCGGTTCGGCGTGCCGCTGGCCGCCAGCCTCGGGGTCGAGGCCGTGTTGATGAACGCCGACTACGTGATCGTCGGTCGGCTGTTGGGGCCCACCGCGCTGGGCTTCTACCTGCTGGCCTTCAACGTGTCCAACTGGGTGCCCGGCGTGATCGGCATGGCCGTGCGCTACGTGTCCGTCGCCGGGTTCTCCCGGTTGTCCGAGGGCGTCGGGGACCTCGCCCAGGGGGTGCAGCGGGCCATCCCGCTGATGATCGCGTTCGTGCTGCCGGTCGGTGTCGTCATGGGCGTGCTCGCGCCCGCGCTCGTGCAGGTCCTCTACGGCGATCAATGGCTGCCCTCGGCCGAGGTGCTCCAGTTCCTCACGGTGCTCATGGTGGTGCGGATGGTCAGCGGCCTCGCCTTCGACGTGCTCATCGGCGCCGGGGCGATCAACCGGGCGTTCTGGCTGACGGTGGGCTGGACCGTCGCACTGGTCCCGGCCCTGGTGTGGGGGACCAAGCTGGGCGGTATCCAGGGCACCGCGGTGGCGCACGCTGTGGTTGCGGTGCTGGTGGCCGGCCCGTTGGTCGCCCTGACCCTGCGCGGGCTCGGCATCCGACTGGCCCCGATCGGGTCGGCCGTGGTCCGCCCGGTGCTCGGTGGCTGCCTCGCCGCCGCAGCCTGCCTGGCGGTGGCCAGGGCCACCGACTTCGCACCGCTGCTGGAGCTGCTCGCGGCCGGTATGGCCGCCCTGGTGACCTATCTCGCGGTGGCACTCACGCCGACCCAACTGCGCCGGCTTGCCACGCGGGTGCGCCATCCCGCGCTCGGACCCGGCTCGTCGACTACGGAGGAGGTGCGATGACGGCACGCGAACCACTGGTGTCCGTCGGGCTGCCGGTGCGCAACGGCGGGCCCGGCATCCAGGACACGGTGCACAGCATCCTGGCCCAGGACCGGGGCGATCTCGAGGTGATCATCTCGGACAACGGGTCCGACGACGGAACCGAGGACCTGTGCCGAGACCTCGCCAGAACCGACGGCCGGGTGCATTACCACCGGCAGCCGAGGAACATCGGGCTGTTGAACAACTTCCGCTGGGTGATCAGCGAGGCTCGCGGGCGGTACTTCCGGTGGATCGGTCACGGTGACCGGCTGGAGCCGAGTTACCTGGCTCGAACGCTTGACCGGTTCGCGGCCGACGACCGGCTGATCCTGGTGACCACGCAGCTGAGCTTCATCGAGCCGGACGGCCTGGCTCATACGGCCAGGTACCGGGGGCGGGCTCTCGAATCCGACCGGCCGGTCGAGCGGTTCGCCGAGATGCTGCGCCTGCAGAACGACGACTACCGCTTGCTGGACCCGCTCTACGGGCTGGTGCGGCGGGCACCGATCGCCGCGATCCCCCGGCGCAACATGCTCCGGGACGACGAGGTGTTCGCCGCCAAGATGGCGCTGGCGGGTCCCTGGGGGCACGTACCCGAGGTACTCGGGCACCGGGGCTGGGCCTACGAACCGGCCTCCGAGCTGGCCCGCAAGCTCGACGTGCCGGCCTGGCAGGCGCCCCTGTCCACCCTGCTGCAGTGCCGGGAGCTGGTGGCCCACCTGTCGACGGTGCCGCTCAGCTCGGCCGAGCGACGCTACGCCCACCGCTGCGTCGCCCGACTGTTCCTGCACCGCAACGGCCGGCGGGTGCACCGCAAGATCGATCGGATCGCGGCCGTCGCGCGCCCGACACAGGCCGGCGACCAGCGTGGTCCGAACCAGGAGGAGGAGAAGCGGTGCGCGTCCTGCTGACCGGCTATCAAGGATATCTGGGCACCGTCATGGCGCCGCTGCTCGCGGCCGCCGGACACGAGGTGACCGGATTGGATTCGGGGCTGTTCGCCGACTGCGTTCTCGGTCCGGCGCCGGCCGACCCACCGGGGCTGGCCGTCGACCTGCGCGACGTGACCGTCGAGCAGCTGGCCGGGTTCGACGCCGTGGTGCACTTCGCCGCGCTGTCCAACGATCCACTCGGGTCGATGGCCCCCCGGATCACGTACGAGATCAACCACCACGCCTCCACCCGGCTTGCGCGGCTGGCCCGTGACGCTGGGGTACGGCGGTTCCTGTACGCCTCGACCTGCTCGGTGTACGGCGCGCAGGGCGGCGACGAGCTGGTCACCGAGGACGCCCCGCTGCGCCCGGTAACCCCGTACGCGGAGTCCAAGGTGCGCGTAGAGGACGACCTGCTGGAGTTGGCCGGTAAGGACTTCAGCCCGATCTCACTGCGCAACGCCACCGCGTTCGGGTTCTCGCCCCGGCTGCGCGCGGACATCGTGCTGAACAACCTGGTCGGGCACGCAGTGCTGACCGGGGTGGTCAAGGTGCTCTCCGACGGGACCCCGTGGCGGCCGTTGGTGCACGCCGCCGACATCGCCGCGGCGGTGGTGGCGGTGCTCGGCGCGCCCACCTCGGCGGTGCACGCCCGGGCCTTCAACGTCGGCACCGAGGAGAACAACCTGACCGTCGCCGACATCGCCGCCGCCGTGGTGCTCGCGGTGCCGGACGCCGAGCTGGTGATCACCGGCGAGACCGGAGCGGACGCCCGGTCGTACCGGGTCGACTTCTCCCGCCTCCGGGCCGCCGTGCCCGACTTCCGGGCGCGGTGGAGCGTGCCGGCCGGCGCGGCCGAGCTGGCCGCCGCCTACCGCAAGCACGGGCTCACCCAACACGGATTCGACCAGCGGTTCACCCGGCTGGCCCGGCTGTCGAGCAGGGGCCTTGAGGGCAGCCTGGACGCCACGCTGCGCCCTCGGGGATGACCGGGCCCGCTAGGGCGCCGCGAGGCGGCAGCTGGGCGCCGCGCAGCCGGCTGGAGATCCACCAGACACGCCATGGTGCGCTGCGTCGGACGCAGGGCACTAGACCCGCACGCCGCCAGGCAAGCTCGGGAGATGGTCGAGGATGACCGGCATCGTGTCCGACCGGAAGGCCCCGGTCGCGCCTCCGAGCGTGGGCCGGGTGGTGGCCGTCGACGCGGCCCGCGCGATCGCGGTAATCGGCATGATCACCATGCACCTCTCGCCGCCCCTGCACGCGGACGGCGGTCCTACGCTGGCCACCACCATGATCGCCGGACGGGCCGCGGCGCTGTTCGCCGTGCTCGCCGGGGTCGGGGTCGCGTTGAGCACCGGGGGGGCCGCGCCGCCGAGACACCGTGACCTCCGCGTCGCGGCGGTCGGGCTGGTGGCCCGGGCGGCGGCCGTCGGGTCGATCGGGGTGATCCTGCAGATCGCCGCGCACCCCCCGGTGGCGGTGATCCTCACCTACTACGGCCTGCTGTTCCTGATGGCGGTTCCGTTGCTGGGGCTGCGCGCCGCGCCACTCTGCTGGCTGGCGGTCGCCTGGTGCCTCGTCGGCCCGGTACTGGCCGAGCTCGCTCGCGCGCACCTGCCCGGGTGGGCCTGGCACGGCTCGGCGACCGACCCGCTCGGCTACCTGACCACCCTGCTCATCACCGGCTACTACCCGGTGCTGACCTGGGCCACCTACCTGCTCGCCGGGCTGGCGGTCGGTCGGTCGCGGCTGCGCCGGCCGGGCGCCGGAGTCGGGCTGCTGGTCGTGGGCACGGCGCTGGCGGTGTTCGCCCAGCTGGCGTCCGCGCTACTACTCGGACCGCTCGGTGGGGCCCGAGCGCTGGCCGCCGCGCAGCACGCCCCGGGCTTGTTGCTGCGGACGATGAACGGCGGCACGCCGAGCGACTCCTGGTGGTGGCTGGCCGTGCCGGCGCCGCACTCAGGCACCCCGTTGGACCTGGCGGCCACGACCGGCAGCTCGTTGGCCATCCTCGGCGGCTGCCTCCTGCTGGCCCGCGCGGCGCCGGGGACGACCCGCGCCCTCGCCGCTGTCGGCGCGATCCCGTTGACGCTGTACTCGGCGCACCTGGTCGCGCTCGTGATCGACAGCCACGCGGTGGCCGGCGGGCCCGCGCACCTACTCCCGGAGTTGGCCGGGGTCGTGCTGATCGCGGCCGGGGTGCGCTGGGCCGGCCGGCGTGGACCGCTCGAGGCAATCGTGGCCGGCACGAGTGGAGCGGTCCGTCGCGCGGCCAGGACCAGGCTGAATAGCCGATATCGACGATTCGAGGGCATCCCGGACCCGACAAACATGACTGGCGGCTCGGTAGAAGGAGAACGCTGATGGCCGTTATACGGGACGGGTACGAGCCGCCCGAGCAGGTGGCGCGCCGCGACGGCGTGACCGCGGTGCCGGTGGGCGTCGGCTCGCCGGAAGCACCGCTCGCCGTGGTGGTGGTGACCTACGCCAGTGCGGCGGTCGTCGCGGACTGCCTGCGCGCCGTGCGCCAGGCAATCGAGCCCGGCCTGCCCTACCGGATGATCGTGGTGGACAACGCATCCCCGGACAACACCTGCGCGGTCGTGGCCCGTGCCGATGCGGGCGCCGAGTTGGTCCGTAGGCCGGTCAATGACGGGTTCGCCGCCGGGGTCAACGCCGGTCTAGGGGTCGCGGCCGAATGTGACGTCCTTGTCCTCAACGCGGATGTCCGGCTGAGCCCCGGTTCGGTGAGCGTGTTGCGCCGGAGCCTGCGCCGGGCCGGCGTCGGTGTCGCGGTGCCGAAGCTGCTCACCGAGGCCGGGGCTCTCCACCCGTCCTTGCGGCGACCGCCGACCGTGTTGCGGGCGTTCGGCGAGGCGTTGCTCGGCGGGGGCCGCGCGGGTCGGATCGCGGCGCTCGGGGAGACGCTCACGGCACCGGCCGACTACGCCGAGCCCCGCGACGTAGCCTGGGCGACCGGCGCGGCCTGGCTGGTGCGCCGGGCCTGTCTGGCGGGCACCGGCCCTCTCGACGAGCGGTACTTCCTCTACTCCGAGGAGACCGAGTTCATGCTCCGGGCGGGCGACCGGGGCTGGAGCGTGCGCTACGAACCGTCGGCGGTGGCGGTGCACCTCGGCGGTGAACAGCACACCTCGCCACGGCTGGGGTCGATCGCGGTCGCCAACCGCGTCAGGCTGCACCGCGAGCGGTACGGGCATGTCGCCGCCTCGGGGCTGTGGCTGGCCGCCGTACTAAACGAGGTCATCCGGTTGCTGGCCGGGCGGCCGCACCGGGCGGTGCACACGGCTGCCCTGCGGACCCTGTGCCGGATGCGGCGCTGGCCTGTGGTGCCCGGCACGGCGCCGCCGGCGGATGTCACTCGCGTCCCGCTGGGGCCGATCGGGCTCGACCCGCTCACCGAGCAGCAGCTGGTCGATCACGTGCGGAGCACCTGGCACGAAGGGTTCGGCGGGTCCGTCGTCACTGCCAATGTGGACATCCTGCGAGCGGTGAGCCGCGCGCCCGAACTTGCCGATCTGGTCAACAAGGCATCGTGCGTGGTTGCCGACGGGATGCCGCTGGTATGGGCGACGCGGATGTCGGGCAGACCCGTCCCCACGCGGGTCACCGGTTCGTCGCTGGTGTACTCGCTCGCCCGCGCGGCCGGGGCCGAGGGCCGGCGCGTCTACCTGCTCGGTGGTGACCCCGGGGTGCCGGAGGCCGCTTCGCTGACCCTGACCGAGCAGATCCCCGGACTGGTGATCGCCGGCTGCTGCTCGCCGCCGTTCGGATTCGAGCGGTCCGACGCGGCGGTGCGCGAGGTGGTGGCCCTGGTGAGCGCCACGAAGCCGGACCTGGTGCTCGTCGGGCTGGGGTTCCCCAAGCAGGAGCACATGATCGCGCGGCTGCGCGAGGAGCTGCCCGATGCGTGGTACCTCGGGTGCGGCGCCGGCCTCGCGATGGCCGCCGGCCAGTTCAGCCGG